>Ga0105104_10001324_pt1 | contig 18546 bp, 16 predicted proteins | sample PPLLaktember2015_3_FD_87034 | JGI IMG/M metagenome (GOLD analysis project Ga0105104, IMG submission 87034) | Freshwater sediment microbial communities from Prairie Pothole Lake near Jamestown, North Dakota, USA - PPLs Lake P7 Core (6) Depth... | ecosystem: Environmental > Aquatic > Freshwater >... | reverse complement strand
TGATCCGGATCAAGGTGCACGACATCTCGGTGATCGCCCGGAACTCGCAGAGCGTCCGGCTGATCAGCCTGGAGAGCGCCGGAGAGAAGGTGAGCACCATCTCCAAGCTGCCCGAGTCGAGTGAGGAAAACGGCGACGGCGGGAACGGCGAGGAGATCATCTCACCCGCGACCGAGCCGCAGGGCCCGGGCCCGACCGAGGGCGGGGAGTCCTGAGCCTTGGCCTTCGAGCGCACCCGCACCGTCGGAAAGCTCTGGCGTTACCTCCGTGACCCGGGGGTGGCGGCGTGGCGGAAGCTCGCCGGGGTGGCGGCGGTGGCGTACGTGTTCTGGCCGCTGGACCTCCTCCCCGACGGGATCCCGGTGCTGGGCTGGCTCGACGACGTGGGCATCCTGGCCGCGACGGCGGCGTTCCTCGTCGCCGAGGTGAGGCGCCACGAGCGCCAGCGAGAAGAGCGGGCGAGCGAGAAGACCGTCGACGCGCACTGAGCTCCGGGCAGCGGCCCGGGCCGGGCTCGGCCTCGAGCCCCTCGCTGCGCGCGGTCAACCGGCCACGGTTCAGGCGGCGAGCCGGTGCAGCGTGCTCAGCAGCTCTTCGGCGGTGAAGGGCTTCGGCACCACCGCGTGGACGCGGATGCCGCGGCGGGGAAGCGTGTAGACCTCGGAGTTGCCCGACCCGGAAATGATCACCACCCGGAACCGGGACGCGTCGGTCCTCCGGTCCAGCAGTTCGAGGACCTCGCGTCCCTTGATGCGGGGCATCTCCTCGTCGAGGACCAGAAGCACCTCGCCGGAGATCGCGGTGACGGCCTCGAGCGCCTCGCACCCGTCGGACGCCTCGACCACCGAGAAGCCCTCGTCCCGGAGCAGCTCACCGTACGCCCCGCGGATGAGGTGATCGTCGTCGACGAAGAGGATGGTGATGCGGTTCATCGAGCTGTCCACGACGATCCTGCGCCGGATCGTCCCGGGGTGTGCAGAGAGTCCGCCCGGACCCGAGGAGGGAGCACCGCCGACTCGGTCCTCAGTGGCGGACGTGGGTGGTGTGTCCTCCTCCTGTGCCACCTCCTCGAGCAAGCGCCAGGGGCCCCACTTGAGGGGCGGGGCACAGGGGCCGAAGCTCCCCGAACCATGCTGAGCCCCGAAGGATTGCAGGCACTGTGCAGGGCGCGTGCGCGCCTCCGGGCCGGCGCGGAGGAGCCGCTGCGCATCGGACGGCTGGCCGCCGAGAGCGGTCTGTCGCGTCACCACTTCATCCGGCGCTTCAAGGCGGTGTTCGGCGAGACGCCACATCAGGTCCGGGTGCGCTGCCGGCTCGAGCAGGCGACGGAGCTGCTCCTCTCCAGCGACGAGTCGATCACCGAGATCTCGCTCCGTCTCGGCTTCTCCAGCCTGGGGACCTTCAGCGCGAGGTTTGCCCGGGAGGTCGGGGTGTCTCCCTCCGGATTCCGCCGCACGGCTGCCCGGCTGCGCCCGGAGGCGGCGAGCTGCTTCGGCCTGATGGCGGGCGCGCCCCAGCCGGGGAACAGCAACTTCGGAGAAGCGCCGCGACCCTCCCCGGGGTGAGACTGAGCACTCACCGGAGGGACCCCGTGCGGATCAGGCTGAGCAGCATCTTCGTCGACGACCAGGCCCGGGCGCTGGCCTTCTACACGGAGGTGCTCAGATTCGTGAAACGGCAGGACATCCCCGTCGGGCAGTACCGATGGCTGACCGTCTCCTCTCCCGAGGGCCCGGACGAGCTCCAGCTATCGCTCGAGCCCAACGAGAATCCGGCCGCCCGGACTTTCCAGGAAGCGCTCTTCCAGCAGGGAATCCCGGTCACCGCATTCGAGGTGGACGACCTCGGGGCCGAGTACCGGAGGTTGCGCGACCGGGGGGTGGTCTTCACCCGGGAGCCGACCGACTCCGGCCCGGTCCGGATTGCCATCTTCGCCGATACCTGCGGAAACCTCGTCCAGCTCTACCAGAAGCGAGGATGACCCTGCGCGCGACGGAGCGGGAGTGCGACATCCACTCCGACGGCGATCCCGTCCGCGGATCCAGATGATCGTCAGGCCAAGGAAGCTGGGTTAGCATTTCCAAGCGTGAGCGAGGCTTCTGCCCCCAACGTCCGCACGCCGTACGTGCTCGTGGTGGACGACGAGGCGTTCTTCCGCCGCATGCTGAGCGAGACCGTCGAGCGTCAGGGCTACACGGTGCTCGGCGCCCGCGACGCGAGCGAGACGCTCCGCTTCTTCGAGAAGGCGGCCGCGGACGATGCGCCGGTCATCGTGGTGCTCGACCTGATGCTGCCGGGCATGAGCGGCATCGAGCTGCTCTACGGCCTCGCGCGCCAGGTCGGGGCCCGCGTTCGGTTCATCCTCTGCTCGGCGCACAGCGCGCTGAACCAGGTGGCTCCGCAGCACCCGCTGGTTTCCGGGCGGCTGGCGAAGCCGGTGGAGCCGGGCGAGCTGGAGTCGTTGCTCGCCTCGGCGAGCTCCTCGCTCGAGGCCACGTTCCACTAGGTCAGGGCGGCCGCAGTCGAGGTCCGGGTCAGGGTATCGTCAGGCGGGATCCAGTCGGCGAGATCAGGGCGGCCGCACTCAGCTAGAGGGCGCACTTGGCTTGACTCACCGCGCCGCGCGTCCTATTCCTGCGCGCCCTCGCGTCAGACGCTCACGGGCGTCCGGAGCGGGGGGCGTCTCACGCCCAGGTAGCTCAGTTGGTAGAGCAGGGGACTGAAAATCCCCGTGTCGGTGGTTCGATTCCGCCCCTGGGCACTGTTTTCGCTGGCTTGGCCCGGCCGAACGTCCATTCCGTCCACGTTTTCCGGCCGAATCCACGCTGTCTGATGCACCGGTGATGCAGACCGGAGCGAAGTGGGCCGTGAGCAGCGCGCCGATTTCCTCAGGCGACAGACGGCCGTAGACGCGCTCGACCATCCGCGTGAAGCTCGCGAGAGCAGGGTGTCGGACGAGGATGTGCCGATCTCTGGACAGCCTGCTTGGTGCCGCGGATGTGGACCCAGCCTGAATCGAGCTGAACGTCGCGCGGCGAGCCTCCACCGCTTCGCTCCAGCAAGCAGGTATGCCGGGCGGCACCCCGAACGGGTGACCGCGCTGGTGCTCATCGATCCACCGGGTGCCCTTCGTGCCGAGCTCGCCCAGCTCGCATCCGACCTCTCGAAGACCGACGACGCCACGTTTCGGGCGAAGGTGGATGCGTTGGTCGAGAAGCTCCTCGTCGGTGCCCGTCCGGACACTCGCACTGCAGTCCTCGCCAGCGTCCGGGGGACTCCGAGGGACGTTCTCGAGCTCATGCTCACCGGGATGGCCACCTTCGAGCCCGTCCATGAGCTCGCCAGCTATCAGGGGCCGCTGAGGTGCCTCGTGACCGATCACACGGCGTCAAGAGACACGGCGGCAAGGCCCTGCCGGACGGTGGAGCGGATTCACGGTGTGAGCCATTGGCCGATGCTCGACGCTCCGGAGCGAGTGAATGAGGTCATCGACCTCGCGCTGCCGGGACGGCGCTGACGCGGCGCCGTTTCAAGGAAGAAACAACCAATGCCTGTGCGGGCAGACGCGGCGTGAACGGACGCGGCGGTGCCCTCGGGTCTCGCGCTCGCCGGGGCCCCCGGAGTGGTCGAAGAAGAACCGGATCTTCTCCTCTCCTCGCCGGGCACGTCCTCGAGGTCAGCCTCGTTCCGGCGCGGAAGGCTCATCCGCGCCGGGCTCACGCTTCTGGTTGGAAGCGGCGTCAGTGGCCGGTCGGCATGAACCGCACCTTCTCCGCCGGGAAGCAGTCTCCGTCCTTCTCGGGTGGGCAACCCGTCGGCACTCCCGTGGAGAGAAGGGCGACTTGGGTCGTCTGGGCGAAGCCGCGAGTGCCCTCCGGGAAGCCGGACCCCACCCTGAGCTCTCCGTTCTGGCACATGACGCTGGTCATGAAATTCTCCGCGACCCTGCCGCCGATGCCGCTGAGGATCTCGAACTGGGTCGGCATCGGGCTTCCGCTGGGCTGGGTGAACTCGACGATCGTGTGCCCGTCGCCCAGAGATGCGGGAGCACCGGCGGCGATCTCAACGGGGAGCCGTCCGAATGCCGGCTCGCCATTGGCGTTGAATCCAGCGCAGACGGCGTTCCGCGTCTGCCAGTTCACCGTGACTCTCTCGGTTCCATTGCCCAGGTCACGGATGGCCACGCCGCCCTGCACCGTCGTGCCAAGATGGAGGCCGAAGATGGCGGCGCGGGCTCCGTAGAGATCGAAGACGAGAACGTTGCCCGACGCAGGATCCGTCCAGGGGGCCGCCTCGAACTGCACATCGATGAAGCTGCTGAGTGGCAGGTGCTGCACCTGGGCAGACGCAGACCATGTCGGCAGGAAGAGCGAGAAAACGACAGCCAGAACCACCACTGACTTCTTTGCTGTTTTCATGGACCCCTCCGAGTTTTTCAGGAGGACGCAAGCCTCCAGAACGAAGCGAATTCCTCGGTCTGACGGTCTTGCGGCAGCGAACTCGCTACTCCAGTCCAGCGGTGTCAATAGGATTCGAACCCCCGGCTGCCTGCAAGGACATCGCGAAGCTGAAGGCTCCCTACGACGGGCGGTGAGCAGAGCTACCTCGGCACGCTCGACTTCGGAGCGGATAACGGTCGATGACGTCGTGGAGCGTCACCGCGCCGCCCAGGTCGGAGTTGAGCGTTTCCTGCACCTTCGAAGTAGCTATTCTTTTTCATGATTCAGGCGTCGTTCCACGTGACCCGGGCCGCCGCCGGTCGTAGAGTCAGTGCCCTCCCCGGGAGGTTCCCATGCCTCCGGAGCGCAGGATCGAAGCGAGGTCGCCGACTGAGCTGGTGTCGCCGCCACTGACGGTGAGCACGGAGCCACTCGGAGCCCCGGCGCAGGAAGCGTTACCAACCGGCACGGTGCTGGAGTCGCGGTTCCGCGTCGTCCGGATGCTCGGTCGTGGGGGCATGGGGGAGGTCTACGAGGCGGAAGACGTCGCGCTCGGGGCGCGCATCGCAGTGAAGACGGTGCGTGGGGAGTCCGGGTCGACCGAGGTTCGGCTGCAACGATTCCGGCGGGAGATCCTCCTCGCCCGGAAGATCTCGCACCCCAACGTCTGCCGTGTGTTCGAACTCCATCTCGGGAGCCCGGGAGAGCCTCCGCTGTTCTTGAGCATGGAGCTGCTCGAGGGCGAGACGCTCGCCGAACGTCTGCGCAGGGACGGTCCTCTTCCCGAGCCGGTCGCGAGAGAGCTGGTCGCGCAGATCGCCTCCGGGCTGGCGGCGGCGCACCGGGAGGGAGTCCTCCACCGAGACCTCAAGCCAAGCAACGTCATGCTGGTCCCGGTGCATGGTGGGAGCGAACGGGCCGTGGTCACGGATTTCGGCATCGCGCGGGCGATGGACGGGCTGCCGGCGGCGACGACCTGGGACGGTCCGATCGGCACCCCGGCATACATGGCGCCGGAGCAGGTCGCCGGCCGGGAGCTCAGCCCCGCGACCGACCTGTACTCGCTCGGCGTCCTCATGACGGAGATCGGGACCGGAACGCTCCCAGCGAGTCCCCACCCGGCCGACCGCAGCGACGGCGCCGCGCCCCCGCTCGAACCGGGCATCGGGAAGCCCCCCGCGCACTACGGCAGGAGGTGGAAACAGCTCTGCAGGTGGTGTCTGGAGATCGACCCGTCCCGGCGCCCGCAGTCGGTCGAGGCCTTCCTCCGCGCGCTCCGGCAAGGAGCACCCCCACTCCGCCGGCCGATGCAGAGGCTCCTTCCCTCGGTGGCGCTGGTGGTGGCGGCACTCGGCGCGATCATCGTCGTGATCCACCAGGCGGCGCCCGATCAGGTGGGGCCGTCTCTCATCGCCGTGGCCGACTTCGCGAACGAGACGGGGGACCCGGATCTCGATGGGATCGGGAGCCTCGTCGCCACCGCGCTCCAGGAGTCGCCGGGCCTCCGCGTGCTCACCCGCAGCCGAATGGTGGACCTCCAGCGGCAGCTCGGGACGGACGTGGCGGTGCGGATCGACGAGTCTACCGGCCGGGAGATCGCCAAACGCGCCGGGGCCCGGACGCTGCTCGCGGGCTCCGTGCGCCGCATGGGGGAGCTGATCGTCGTGGAGCTGCGCGTGATCGATCCCGACCGAGGGGAGTACCTCCTCTCGGATCGCGAGCAGGCGCAGGGAAAACCCGAGGTTCTGGCGCTGATCGACCGCCTCGCCGCCCGAGCCCGGAAGAAGCTGGTCGGCGATCGCGGCCCTTCGACCGGCGCGACACCGCTCGCCCAGCTCGTGACGGCGAACCTCGAGGCGAACCGGTGGTACGAGACGGGGAGGTCGCTCGAGGAGCAGAATCTGTACGGCGCGCAGGAGGCCTATCGCAAGGCGATCGCGCTCGACCCGGAGTTCGCGCTCGCCCACTTCGCGCTCGCCGCCGCGGCTTCTCGCGAGAGAGCGCCTGCCGGCGAGCTGGGGGCGATCGCCACCACCGCGATCAGGGTCGCCGGCCGAGCGCCCTGGCGCGAGGCACGGCTGATCCGAGCCTGGAACGCGACGGTCGAGCAACGCGTGGACGACGCCCGGGCGCTCTACCGGGAGGTGCTCGAGCGCTATCCGGACGACAAGGAGGTCCTCACCTTGGGAGCGTCGGTGGCTGCTTCGCCCGAGGAGACCCTCGCCTACCTGCAGCGGGCGCTGCAGGCCGACCCCATGTACCTCCCTGCCCAGGAACGGATCGTCTGGGCGATGTGCGATCTCGTACGCCGAGCGGAGCTGATCCCGCTCGCCCGCACCTGGCTCGCTCAGCCGCCGGCCCCTGGGAGGGCGGGGGCGGCGGCCATGGCCTTCGCGGCGGCCGGCGAGCTCGACGACGCGCTCGAGGCCGCGAGGCGCGAGGACCTCCTGTCCCCGGGCAGACCCACTCTGGAGTTGGTCCACATGGCACGCCGCGAGTACCGCGAGGCCGAGCGGGTGGCACGGGAGCGCATCGCGCGGTCCGGCCGGGGCCACTTGCCGCTCGCGAATGCGCTCACCTACCAGGGGCGGAGGCGGGAGGCGCTCGCGGTCCTGGCGGGCGTCGCGCATGGAGGCGGGACGATCGGCTATGCGAACCTCTCGATCGCCTCCGGCGACGCCCCGGCCGGCCAGCTCCGCGCAAGCATCCGTGAGCTCGTCGCCGCCCAGCCGCAGCTCGACTGGCTCGGCGCGCTCACCCTGGCGGTTGCCGGCGACGTGCCGGGAGCCGAAGGCTACGCGCGGGGGCTGACGCGCGAGGGCGCCGACCCGACCAGCAGCGTCTTCTCCGACGAGATCCGCTCCGTGCGGACGGCTGTCCAGGCCCTTGCAGCGCGTGCACGCGGCGATGCGGCGGGGGGCCGGGCCGTGCTCCGCGACCTCGTCGCGTGGCGGCGCTGGAAGGTGCGGACCGTCGCGGCGTTTGTGCTCGGACAGGCCTGTGCGGAGGACGGCGACCTCGAGTGCGCCGTGGCCGCACTGCGCCAGTACCGGGCGGAGCCGCTGCCGACCGTGATCTACCGTCCGTGGATGCTCCCCCGCTCGACGCGGCTCCTCGCGGAGGTGCTCGAGCGGCAGGGCAAGGAGGACGAGGCGCGCCTCCTCGCAGGGCAGTTCCTCTCGGACTGGCGCGACGCCGACCCCGATCTCGTGGATCTCGCCCGGGCGCGTGCGCTGTGCGCCCGGCTCCATTGCCAACCGGCGGCGAAGCCGACCGGGACACCGTGACCCCTCACCCGGCATGGCGCAGGTTCACTGCGGCGTCGCCGCTCACCCGCTCGGCCAGGCCCTGTTGATGCACCGGGCGATGCAGTCCAGTTCATCTTCGTCGTCTTCTGCCGTTTGTTCGCGGGCTTGGCCATTCCACGACGGGGACTGAAAATCCCCGTGTCGGTGGTTCGATTCCGCCCCTGCGTTGCGACGTCGGCGACCGGCGCGTCGGATCGATTTGCGCAAGATTCGGTCAGAGACAGCAAGAAGATGACGGCCGGATTTGGCCTTGGTCAGCTTCGCTCAGGGCGAGTGAACACCAGGACCGTGTTGGTCCCGCCAAAGCCAAAGGAGAGGCTCATCACCGTGTCGAGCCGGGCCTCCCGTGCCTGGTTGGGGACGTAGTCGAGGTCGCACTCCGGATCGGGGACTTGCTGGTTGATGGTGGGCGGCATCACGCCATGCACGAGGGCGAGGATGCTGATCGCCGCCTCGGCGCTGCCGGCCGCTCCCAGGAGGTGTCCGGTCATCGACTTGGTGGAGCTCACCGGCAGGCGCCGCGCGTGGTGCCCGAAGGCCGTCTTCAATGCGCGGGTCTCGTGGACGTCGTTGAGCGGAGTCGAGGTGCCGTGGGCATTGATGTAGCCGACCCGCTCGGCGTCGAGCGCGGCGTCACGGAGGGCGTCGCGAATGCAGCGCGCGGCCGGGGCGCCGTCCTCGGCGGGCTGGGTGAGGTGAGTAGCGTTGGCGTTGGCGGCGTATCCGGCGACCTCGGCGAGGATGGGGGCCCCGCGGCGCCGAGCTTGCTCTGCTTCCTCGAGGATCAGGACGCCGGCTCCCTCCCCGAGGACGAAGCCGTCGCGGAGCCGATCGAACGGACGGCTTGCGCCCGGCGGATCGTCGTTGCGACTGGAGAGGGCCCTCATCGCCTCGAAGCCCCCGATCCCCAGCGGCGTGACCGCGGCCTCGGCCGCTCCGGCGATCACCGCATCGGTTCGTCCGGTCCGGATCGACCACAGCGCTTCACCGATTGCGTGAGCCCCCGTGGAGCATGCCGCCACAGGTGCGTAGTTCGGGCCCGCCGCCCCGTAGCGGATGCTCACCATGCCCGGTGCCATGTTGGAAAGGAGCTCCACGACGAACATCGGCGGGAGGCGATCGAAGCCCTCGCGCAGCGCCTTCGCGTGGGCCGCCTCTGCCGAAGCCAGCCCACCGATCCCCGATCCGAGGATCACCCCGACCCGTTCCGGGCGGTAGCTCCCGGGGCCGTCCGACCCGATCGTCAAGCCGCTGGACCGCACGGCCATCTCCGAGGCCGCGAGCGCGAACTGGACGAACCGATCGGTGCGCCGCGCGTCTCGCCGATCCATCCAGGCCAGCGGGTCGAAGTCGTTCGCCTCGGCAGCGATCCGCGTCTTCAACGTTCCGGGGTCGAACCGAGTGATGGGTCCGACGCCCGATCTGCCCGCGACCAGCGCCGCCCACGTCCCCTCCACGCCCGTCGCCAGCGGAGTGACCAGCCCCAGACCCGTGACCACGACCTTGCGCCCAGCCATGGCGGTCGAGCCTTCCACACTCCACCGCAGAAGCGTCGCGCATGTCCGTCAAGTGAGGTGAAGGTGACGGAGCGATGTTGCGGCGCGACCGGGCAACCGGGGTCCTCTCGAGAGCCGCGTCCCGGACCGGACATGGTGCGACGACGGCGCGAGCGGTGAGCGCAATTTCCAGCAAGCGGGCGAACCGGGCCCTGCCCGAGCATGGCGTCCAACTCCACCCTGGAAAGCCCATGACCCCTGTCCGCAGCCCCCGCCTGCTCGCCGGCCTCGTCACGACCTTGTCGTTCACTGCCCTCGCCTCCGAAGACGCCGACCGCAAGGAGGTGGCCCGGCTGGACACCGAGTACCAGGCGGCGGTGAAGCGCAACGACGCCGAAGGAATGGGCCGCGTCCTGCACGAGCGCTTCATCCTCGTGCTGGGCAACGGAAAGACCTTCAACCGGAAGGAGCTGATCGACTCGGCGAGATCGTCTACGAGAAGCAGGACGAGGAGCCGGGCACCCAGACCGTGCGGGTTTACGGTGATACGGCCGTGGTCACCGCGCTGCTCTGGCTGAAGGGAGTCAGGGAGAACAGGCCGTTCGAGCGGCGCCTCTGGTTCAGCGACACCTACGTCCGGACTCCCGAAGGCTGGAAGTACGTCTTCGGCCAGGCGTCCCTACCACTGCCCTGATCACCACGAATCCCTGCGGCCTGTCCCGACGAGCCCGAGTCGGAGCCCGAGGAGCACCGAGAAATCGGCACCTCGGCCAGGGCTTAAGAAGTTCTCCACCATCGACAGCGCGAGCGTCGTTCGCGGCGCCACCTGCCACTCGGCGCCCGCGAGGACGTAGAACGCCGATCCCGTCAGACCCGGTGCGTCGTCGACGCGGAGGGGCGCCGTGTGGCCGCTCAGCTGGAGATGAAGCGCGACCGCGTCGCCGGTCCGAAAGCCGAAGCCCACCTGCACCGAACCATACGGACGGGTGGGCAGGTCCAGCGCATCGAGCCGGCCGCCCGGCATAGCGACATCGAAGGCCACATGGGCCGCGAAGAACCCCGCCTCCCAGCCGGCGAGAACCCCGCCACCGACGTCCCACGTTCCGCTCCCCGCCAGCGTTCCTCCGGTGGGAGCCTTCAATGCTGCGCGCAAGGCCAGGGCGGGGCGGAGTCCGTCCTGTGTCACCAGCCACCAGCGTGCCCCCAGGCTCACGTCACCGAGGGACGCGGCGGAACCGACCTGTTCCAGGACTCGCCCGTCCGCCGTGGCGAAGCGGGCGACGGTCTGGAACGAGGTGGTTCCCCGACGAGCGGAGTTCGCGTGAAGCACCTTCTCCACTCCATCGATGACGGGATCCAGCCAGCCGCCATACTGCACCACCAGCGGCACGGTGAGGCTCAGGCCCACGCGCTCCCAGAGGACGAGCTGCCCGGTGACGGAGAAGGAAGCGATCTCCTCGTCGACGCTGTACTCGAATCCACCCGCGCGTCCCCCCTTCATGAGGAGGTTGGCGGAGAGCACCTGCACGCTCAGCCCGGCCTCCGGTTCGGGGGCCTCGAACGGTTGCTGGAGGAACAGCCGGCCCAGGGGAGCGGGCTCCTGCCACGGGATGGGTTTGAGGGGAATGGGAGCGGCGGCCACTGTCACCCCGAACAGTGCTGCACAGACTCCGATGCTCACCGCTCAGGGCGGCGACCCCGGTGCTCTTCACCGCGTTCGCTCATGGCTAGGCCACGCCTGGAGCATCCGCCGTGCCGTCGGCCCCAGGCCGGGCGCGCCCGACCAAGTCCGCGGGACTCCTGGGGGTCCGGCTCTTCCCCGACCTCGCCGCTCGACACCCATCGCCGTGTCGTCACACGGCTTGCCGGGCAACGGGGCAGTGAGAGTGTCCGCAGATCAGGCACCTCCCGATGCCGGTTTCCCTGCCCTGCTGACGGTGCTGATCAGACGGCACCCGCACCGGACGGCCGCAGCCAATCGCGGGCGAGCCGCGCCTCGGGCGATGGCCCGAGTAGCATCGGGCAGGTGCCGTTCGGGCAAGCCGGCACCCGGGCGCCCTCGCGGTGTCGCCCGCGATCGGGAGGAAGGCGTGGTGCTCATGACCCACCGGCGCGGACCTCGAGCTCGTCTGCTGAGTCAGCTCGCGCTTCCTGCGGCTGCGCTCCTCCTCACCGCAAGCAACGCCGCACGTGCCCAGGACTCCGACGACGGTTTCCCGGTCAACGTCGTCCTGGGCGCCGCCTCGGGCTACTCGGTCCCCCTCGGCTCGCCGGAGAGCGGGGCTCCGGCCGCGATCAGCGGCCTGGTCCCTGGCTTCGTTCCCGTCGAGCTCGAGGCCGGCGTCCAGCTCTGGTCCCACTGGCGATTCCTCGCCTATGGCGGGTTCGCAACGCTGGTCCGGAGCAGGAGCCACTGCACCAACGCCCTCGACTGCGGAGGCTTCACCGCCCATGTCGGTGGCAAGGTCGGCTATTCGTTCCACGGGCCCGGACACTGGGAGTTCATCGTCGGACTCGGTGCCGGCTGGCACCAGATCCATCTCTCCACCACGACGGCGGCCACCAGTGCGGAGGCAACCGCCGCCGGCGTGGAGGGCATCCTCGAGCTCGCAGCGCTCTACCAGCTGGACCCGGTGCTCGCGATGGGAGCGTTCGTGAGCGCGGGCATCGTCTCCTCGTCCGGCTGGACCAACGTCGTCGACGGTGAGACCAGCCAGGCACCGGGTAACCACGTCGACGGCTCTCTCAATTTCGGGGTCAAGCTGGAGCTCCGGCTCTGACCCCCGCCCGCCCCGACGTTGCCTCGGGCGCTGCGCGGCGCCGGCGCTCGGGGGCGCGCAGTCCTGGAGGCCGGATCAGCCTTTGATGAACGCCAGCAGGTCGGCGTTGATCACGTCGGCGTGCGTGGTCGGCATCCCATGCGGGTAACCCTTGTAGGTCTTCAGGGTCCCGTTCTTGAGGAGCTTCGCCGACAGCGGCGCGGAATCCGCGTAGGGAACGATCTGGTCGTCGTCCCCGTGCATGACCAGGACCGGCATGTTGATCTTCTTCAGGTCCTCGGTGAAGTCGGTCTGGGAGAAGGCGACGATCCCGTCGTAGTGCGCCTTGGCGCTGCCGATCATCCCCTGACGCCACCAGTTGTCGATGATGCCCTGGATGGGCTTCGTGCCCGGGCGGTTGAACCCGTAGAAGGGCCCTTCCGGCAGGTCCCGGTAGAACTGCGCGCGGTTGGTCGCGACCTGCACCTGGAACCCGTCGAACACCTCCTTGGGGATGCCCCCGGGATTGTTCGCCGTCTTCACCATCAGCGGGGGCACAGCGCCGAGGATCGCCGCCTTGGCCACCCGGGCCTCGCCGTGCCGCGCGATGTAGTGGACGACCTCGCCACCGCCGGTGGAGTGACCCACGTGGATCGCGTTCTTGAGATTCAGATGCGCGGTCAGGGCCGCGAGATCGTCAGCGTAGTGGTCCATGTCGTGCCCCTGCGCGACCTGAGACGAACGGCCGTGGCCGCGCCGGTCGTGGGCGATGACCCGGAAGCCCTTGTTGAGGAAGAACATCATCTGGGCGTCCCAGTCGTCCGACGAGAGTGGCCAGCCGTGGCTGAACACGATGGGCTGCCCCTCGCCCCAGTCCTTGTAGAAGATGTCGACGCCGTCCTTGGTCGTGATCTTGCTCATGGTCTCCCTTCCCTTCGTGTGAGTGGCCGCCATCGCATCGCGAGGTGCGCTGGCGGATGAACCCCGGGCCACGCCGCGGCGCCTGGGATCAGGACACTGCGTCGCGACGTTCTTCGACTCCCGCCTTCTCCCCTCGTGTCTTCCGTGATCTCTCGCGGTGTTGGACAGCGGACGAACGAGCGTCTGCTCCGGCCGGTCGAATCGAGTCTGGCGACCCTGCAGCAGGAGCGCACGCGGCCAGCAGTCGATCTACTTGGAACGGCGCGGCGGCCGACTGCCTCTGCCGAAAGCGCCGCCTTCCGCAGCTACCTGCTGGCGCGACCACGAGCGCTGGGCGATCACGGTCGAGGCGTTCCGATCGCATCGTCGGGCCGGCGCGTCCCCCTGACGCCCGGGGTGGTGGAGAGAACACCTGTCCGGCTCGCGAGACGCGGGCGGGTCAGTCGCAGATCTCGACCTGGACGAGCACCTCGAGGTGCTCGGGACCGCCGCCGACGAAGATCGCCCCCGAGGTCGGCGTGGCGTCGGAATAGGTCCGCCCACACGCGACCCGGACGTGATCCGTCTGGGTGAGAATCCCGTTGGTCGGGTCGAACCCGCACCAACCGACCTCGGGCAGATAGACCTGCACCCAGGCGTGGCTGGCCTCGGACTGCGGATGGTTTCGGTTCTTCGGCCCGGTATAGACGTAGCCGCACATGTACCGGGCGGGGACGCCCAGCAGCCGCATCATGCAGATGAAGAGATTGCTGAAGTCCTGACAGACGCCTCGTCGGGTGGCGTAAACCTGGAAGGGCGTGGTGGCGAGCGTCGTGCTGCCCTGGACGTACTGGTACTCCTTGAAGATGGAGGCGTTCACGTCCAGCAGCGTGTCGAAGAGGTCGTAGTCGTTCCGGATGACGAAGGTCATCGCGTAGTCGGTGAGGTCGGTCAGCTCGCTCTCCGGCAGCTCGGGAGGCAGGAGATACGGAGCGAGCTGGTTGCGTTGCCAGGGCATCCACACCAGCGGGAACGACGATCGCGCCCGGAGCGGGCGGAACGCGAGCGGGTCGGTGTCCAGCAGCTCCACCCTGCTCCGCGCCTCGATCACCATCTCGGTGAACGGCCGGTCCACCCGCAGCCGGCGGACCCGATTGCCGAACGCGTCGTCGTACTCGCGCGCCTGGCCCTCGACCGACACGTTCAGCGAGTGCTGGAGGACCGTCTGCGCCCGGTCGTGGATGGGGGTGAGCCGGAAGAGGTGCATGCTCCGCTCCACCGGCTGCGCGTACCGGTAGACGGTCCGATGGAAGACCTCGAGGCGCTTCACCTCGCCCTTGACCGGACGGTTGAGCCGGCTCGGCGTGCGCAGCGGATCCTCGCGCTCGGGCGAGGGCCCCGGCGGCTTCACCTCGGCCCGCAGCGCCCCCTGCCGGACCACCCACAACCCGCCGGCGGGGATCGGCGCCCACTGCTGCGCCCCGTCCCCCAGCACCTCCAGCGGCCGGCTGGAGACGAAGATGCCCTTGCGGCTCTTGGCTCCGTTCTGGGTGAGGCTGACCTCCACGTCCCTGTCGCGCACCGAGAGGTTCTCGTAGGGAGGTGCGAGCTGCCAGGTGAAGAGCCCGCTCTCGTGCCGGTCCGCGTAGCCGAGCAGGTCCCGGCCGTCGGTCAGGACGATGTTGAGGGTTCCCAGCGCGTTGATGCCCGCCAGCCAGTCGGCGAGCACGTTCGGGTCCGCCTCGCCGAGCGAGCGCCACCGCCTGGACACGAACCGGTTGAGCAGGTCGCAGAAGATGACCTCGCTGTCGGTGGCCCCCACGGGCTCGAACAGCGGGTCGGCGGAGAGCTCGGGGCGCCGGTCGAGGCTGCCGCTGTGCGCGAACAGCCATTCCCGCCCTCCCCAGGCGCGAGAGAAGGGCTGGGTGTTGGCATCACTCAGCGCGCCCCAGAGCGCGGTACGGACGTGGAGGACGAACATCGCCGACTCGCCGTGCTCGCTGCGCCGGACCAGCTCGGCCTGCGAGCTGGCGTGGGTGGGTGCCGGCTCGCGCAGCACGGTGACCGACGGCTCCCCGGGCCGATAGAAGCCGAGCCCCCATCCGTCGGGGCGATCCGCGCCCGGGTGGAGGAATCTCAGGTCGAAGGCCGGCGACAGCGCGCCCTCGAACGACATGGCCAAGAGGTTCGGCACGGCGAGAAGTTATGTCACGTCCCTGTCAGCGTGGAGTGCACCGGCGTGGGGTTTCCGCAGCTCACTCGGCGGGCAGTCGCCGGAGGTCCAGCAGGGGACGCCCTGGAGTGGATGCCGCCGGTGGCTTCATCGCGCTCGCCGGAGTTTCGATGGGCACCACGCGGCGCGCGCGGCGTTCCCTCGCCTCCTCCGCATCGGGTGGCAGACCCGGGTAGGCACCGCCGTCGGGATTCCAGGCGTGCAGCCGGATCGCGCTGCGCGTCCCGCGCTGCTCCCAGACCAGCTCCAGCGGATCGTGTGGAGCGAGCCCCGGGTGGAGCCCCGGGGAGGGCGTGTATGCGCGGTACCGGACGGCCCCCACCAGCACCTCGCCGTGGAGGCTGTGCCCGGCCGGCTCGAGCGGCACTTCCCAGCCCGAGGCCCCTACCCGACCTCGCGGCGTGCCCGGCTCGAGGGTCAAACGGATCTCGAGGCGACGCGTGCTGGGGTCCACGAGCCGGGCAGGCAGCGCCTCCTGGGAGGCGACGTCGCCGAGCAGCGGCCAGAACTCGAGCGCCTCGCGGATCTCGAGCACTGCTCCCGGGGCGCGGCTGCTCCACAGCGGCGGCGGGCGCTCGAGCAGCGCGGCGCTCAGGACGGGACCCAGACCGAGCTGGTGCTCCGAGAGATCCTCCAGGACCGCCCGCAGGTCCTGCTCGAGAAAGAAGGGCAGCGCCCAGCGCTCGTGGAGCGCCGTCCCCCATTCGCGCAGCGGTCCCACGCCCGGAGAGGTCACCAGCCGGGCACAGATGCTCCGGAACAGCGCCGTCAGCCCGACCAGCTGCCCGGCGCTCCGTGGCATCCGCAGGGATCGAAACTCCACGAGCCCGGCGAGACCTCGCGGGCCGAGCCCGGGGTTCCAGAGCTTCTCGACGTTGACCTCGGCGCGGTGGGTGTTGCCCGAGGCGTCCACCAGGAGTGGAGCCAGCGAGCCCCACAGCTCGCCGGGCGTCACCGACTTCCCGCGGCTCTCCAGCCGGTCCAGCGAGACCGCCAGCTCCTCGAAGCGCTCGCGCACGCCTTCGTCGGGCCGCGGACCCTGGCTCGCGCTCCCCACGCACTCGCCGGCGAACGCGTAGGAGAGGGACGGGTGGATCTGCAGGAAGCGGAGGATCGCTGGGAGGAGCCAGGGGTGGACGAAGAACGGGCTCGCCTCGGGAGAGGGGCCGCCGAGGGTGATCTGTCCGCCTCCCCCCGAGTCGGTCGCCTCGCCGTTGAAGCGGAAGCGCTCGGCGGACAGGCCGACGGCGGCGGCGGCGCGGAAGGTCGACTCCGTGAGCGCGAGGAACGACTCCAGATCGGGGCAGGGCGGAAGGTTGACCTCCAGCACCGCGGGATCGGGGGTGATGGTCAGCCAGGCACGTTCCGGATGCGGCCGGGGAACGGGCTCGAGCGGTCCGTCGAGCAGGACCGAGGCGGGGCTGACCGGGGGCCCGCTCGAGCCGCGCACCCACTCGGCGCCGAGACAGAACCGTGGCTGACTCTCACCCGGAAACTGTCGGCCCTGGGCGCGGACGAACCGGGCCGGAACGCGGAGCTCGGCGACGATCGCCTGGAGCAGCTCCACCCCCTTCTCCAGCTTGCGGCTCCCTTCGGCCTGCACCAGCCACTCGGGGTCCTGCGACTCCCGCAGGGTGAAGGTTGGCTCGGCGCCGATCCACAGCTCCACGCCCCGTGCCCGGAGCGCCGTGTCGTGGGCCCGCACCTCGTCGAGCAGCGCCTGCTCCTCCGCGTCGTCACGAGAGCCCGACACCGGTCCCGTCCTCCTCCTCCTCGTCCTCCTCCGGTTCCGGAACGGGATGATCGCCAGGGAGCCGCCGCAGGTCGAGCGTCCATGGAGTGTCCCGGTTGCGCCCGACCGTCCGGGGTGTGACGGGCCAGGGGAGCGGAGCCTCACGCGTGAAGCGCTGGGAGCGCCGAGCTTCGGCCTCGAAGCGGGTGAGCGGCGGCGAGCGGAACGCCCGGCCCTCGGCGTGCCAGACGTGGTACGCGCACGCTCCGAGCGAGCGGCGGCCCCAGAGGTCGACGACGTCGAAGCGAAGCGGATGGTGCACGCCGAGCTGCGGGTGGAGGCTCCGCGGGGGAGCCCAGGCCCGGAAGCGAACGCCGGCCACGCCCTCGCCCACCTTGCCGGTGTTCCGGAGCGGAAGCTCCCAGCCGTTGACCAGCACGCGGTGGCGCTCCGGGACCAGCCCCTCGACCCGGACCTCCACCCGCTCCACCGACGAGTCGACGAAGCGGGAGGTGCCCAGGGCAGTCATCTCCTCGCCGAGGACGTTCCACGGCTCGAGCGCGTTGCGGACCTCGAGCACGACGTCGCCGGCCTCGATCCGGCCCGCGACCGGACAGCGCAGCTCGAGAAACGGGCGGTAGGCCTCGGCGGGCAAGGACAGGTCGCGCCTCGAGAGATGGGCGAGCACCTCCTCGAAGTCGCTCCACATCCACGTGGGGAGGAGGAACCGGTCGTGGAGTCGCGTCCCCCACCGGACCAGCTCGCCGTCGTATGGCTCGCGGGCGAACGAGGCCACCAGGCTGCGAACGAGGATGGCCTGGGCCACCGCCAGGCGTGGATGCGCCGGCATCTCGAAGGCGCGCATCTCGAGCAGTCCCTGCCGTCCGTGGGCGGACCGCCAGTCGAAGAGCTTGTCGACGCACAGCTCGGCCCGGTGGGTGTTGCCCGAGACGTCGACCAGGAGGTCCCGAAACATCGCGTCCACCCTCCACGGAGGAAGCGGCTCGCCGCTGCGGTCGAAGGCGCGGTGGAGCGCGATCTCCAGCTCGGCGATGGCCTCGTGCCGGCCCTCGTCCACCCGCGGCGCCTGCGAGGTCGGTCCGACGAAGAGGCCGGTGAAGAGGTAGCTCAGCGACGGATGGTGCTGGAAGAAGGTGATGAGGCTCGCCAGCACGTCGGGCCGCAGGAGCAGCGGGCTCTCCAGCGGCGTCGGACCGCCGAGGGTGATGTGGTGACCGCCCCCGCTCCCGGAGATGCGGCCGTCGAGCAGGTACTTCTCCGCATGCAGGCCCGCGTGCAGGGCGGCGTCGAAGACCGTCTCCAGCGTGGCCGCGTGCTCCCGGCCACTGGTTGCCGGCGGGATGTTGACCTCCAGCACCCCGGGGTCCGGAGCCACCGAGAAGCGGCGAAGGAGCGGCGAGCGAGGTGGCGAGTAGCCCTCGAGCTGGATGGGCAGGCCGGTCCGGGCCCGGATCCCATCCAGCTCGGCCACCAGATCGAGGAAGTCCTCGGCCCGGCCGAGCGGGGGCAGGAAGACGTGCACCTCTCCATCGCGTGCCTCGACGCAGAGGGCGGTTCGCAGCGCGCCGGCCTCCGGGCTCGGGCGCTGTGGGCGCAGCGGCTGCTGGACGGCGTGCTCGCGCCCGGCCCGCCGACGCGCCTGCATCTGTTCTGCGACC
>Ga0105104_10001323_pt1 | contig 18562 bp, 12 predicted proteins | sample PPLLaktember2015_3_FD_87034 | JGI IMG/M metagenome (GOLD analysis project Ga0105104, IMG submission 87034) | Freshwater sediment microbial communities from Prairie Pothole Lake near Jamestown, North Dakota, USA - PPLs Lake P7 Core (6) Depth... | ecosystem: Environmental > Aquatic > Freshwater >... | reverse complement strand
CCGCCGTCGCCGGGCACCGCGATGACGCCGTTCGGCTCGATGTAGGCGTGCTCCTGGTGGCCCACGCGGTACTCGCCTTCGACCACGACGTCCGCCGCCTGGAACCCCGCCTCGAGGTCGCCCTTCGTGATGCCGATCGACTTGAAGACGGTCGTCGATCGAGCGGGATCGAGGAGCGGCTCCTCTGCCTCGTACTCGATTTCCACGCGGGTGGCACCGAGGGCCTCGCGGTCCTCGTGGGCAAGCAGCACGATCGGCTCGGCCGCGTGGCGCACCTCGTGCTCGACGAGGCACGGTTGGTCGTCGCTGATGAGCGCCACGAGGTTGCGGCCGGGGATGTCGCGGTGGTCCACGACGATGAGGCCGGGGGGGCGTTCGGCGATGGTCACGGACCGGAGCCGGCCGCGGGCGATCGACGACCGCACGGTCCGGCCGTAGAGCATGCCCGGATACCGGAGATCGTCCACGTATCTGGCCGCGCCGGTGACCTTGTCCAGGCCGTCCCGCCGCGGCACGTTGCGACCCACTGCTCTCATAGCTTTGCCTTGTCGGCCCCAGGCTCCGGGCTCCAGCCCCTGGCCGGCCCGCGGCCATGGGCTTCGGCTCATGTCACGCTGTCAAGCGTGCCCTGCCCGGAGCCTAGAGTCCAGAGCCAAGAGCCGGGCGCGCGCTCCAGCTAGCGCGACGAGGACGTCCGCGCGCTGCCGGCCGGCCGCCCTCACCACCGCCGGCGTGGATCAGTGTCCGCATCGCTTGCCTGGCCCTGAATTATATGCTCCCGCGTCGCGCGGTATACTTCAAGCGAAGGCGCCGTGGCGGCGCCGGGCGCTGGGAAGGCGATGGCCATCGAGTTCCTGCTCAACGGCAAGGCGGTGTCGGTGGAGCTGCGGGAGCGCGAGTCGCTGCTTGAGACCCTCCGCGAGCGGTGCGGCATTCGCTCGCTCAAGGACGGCTGCGCGCCGCAGGGCCAGTGCGGCTGCTGCCTGGCGCTCGTGGACGGCCACGCGAAGGTCACCTGCGCGATGCCCGCGCGCTCCGCGGCCGGGCGGGAGATCACCACGCTCGAGGGGCTGTCCGAGGCGGATCGAGACCTGTTTTCACGCGCCTTCGCCGCGGCAGCCGGCGTGCAGTGCGGCTTCTGCATCCCGGGCATCGCCCTGCGCGCCAAGTACCTGCTCGACCATCACCCCGAGCCGACGCGCGCCGACATCGCGCGGGCGATCGATGTCCACCTCTGCCGCTGCACGGGCTACAAGAAGATCGTCGATGCCGTGGAACTGATGGCGCGAGGGCGCCGCGGCGAGCCGATCCCTGCGCCGGTGCAGGAGGGTGGCGTGGGCGTGCGCGTGGTGCGGTACGACGCCGTGCGGGCGGCGCTTGGCGATCGGCCCTACGTGGACGACCTCGAACGGCCGGGCCTGTTGCACGGCGCCTTGACGTTGTCGCCGCACGCGCGGGCGCTCGTGAAGCGGATCGACGTGTCGCGCGCGCGGGCGCACCCCGGCGTCGCGGCGGTGGTCACGGCGGCGGACGTGCCCGGCGAGCGATGGTACGGGCTGATCGAGCACGACTGGCCGGGGTTCGTCGCCGAGGGCGAGGAGGTCCGCTGCGTCGGCGACGTGATCGCGGCCGTCGCGGCGGTGGACCGCCACGCCGCACGAGAGGCGGCGGCCCTGGTCGAGGTGGACTACGAGGTGTTGCCACCTGTCCTCCACCCGGATGCGGCTCTGGCCGAGGGCGCCCCGCAGGTCAACCCGGTCCACCCCAATCTCCTCTCGTGGTCCGTCATCCGGCGCGGCGACGCGGAGGCCGCGCTGGCCGCCAGCGAGCACGTGGCTCACGGCGTCTGGCAGACGCAGCGCATCGAGCACCTGTATCTCGAGCCGGAGAGCGCGCTGGCGGAGCCGATGCCCGACGGGCGCCTTCACCTCTACACCCAGGGGCAGGGGATCTTCGACGACCGGCGGCAGGTGGCGGCGTTCCTCGGGGTGCCCGAGGAGCAGCTGTTCGTGGAGCTGGTCCCCAACGGCGGCGCGTTCGGCGGCAAGGAAGACATGTCGGTGCAGGCGCAGACCGCGCTGCTCGCGCGCGTGACCGGCCGTCCCGTGAAGCTCACGCTCACCCGGGAGGAATCGATCCGCCTGCACCCCAAGCGCCACCCGATCCGGCTGGAGTACACGGTCGGCTGCGACGCCGAGGGTCACCTGACTGCCGTGAAGGCGCGGATGATCGGTGATTCGGGTGCGTACGCCTCCGTGGGAGCCAAGGTCCTGGAGCGTGCCGCGGGGCACGGGTGCGGTCCGTACCGCGTGCCGCACGTGGACATCGAGGCGAAGGCCGTCTACACGAACAACCCGCCGTGCGGGGCGATGCGCGGGTTTGGCGCGAACCAGGCGCACTTCGCGATGGAAGGTTGCGTGGACGAGCTGGCGGCACGCGTCGGGCTCGACGGCTGGCAGATGCGTTGGCTGAACGCCCTCGACGTCGGCGACGTCTTCAGCACGGGGCAGGTGCTCGAGAAATCGGTCGGTATCAGGAAGACGTTGAGCGCGGTGCGTGAGCGCTACTACGAGGCCCGGGCCGCCGGCCGCGCCGTGGGGATCGCCTGCGGCCTGAAGAACAGCGGCATCGGCAACGGCGCCCGCGAGTGGGGCAAGGCGCGCCTCGTCGTCGAAGCCGACGGCACCATCTCGATCTACAACGGCTACACCGAGATGGGGCAGGGGCTGCTCACGGTCCTGTCGCAGTTCGCCGCGGAGGTGACGGGGCTGCCCTCCAGCCGCTTCAGGCCGAGAGTGGACACGTCCTACGCGCTCGCGTGCGGCCAGACCACCGGGTCGCGCGCGACGTTGTTCGGCGGCCGCGCGGTCGTGAGCGCCGCAGGGAAATTGCGTGCGGAGCTGGACGCGGGGCGGACGGTCGGGGAACTGGCGGGGCGCGTCTTCGCGGCCGATGTCGTGGTGGACGACACGACGGAGCTCGGCGCGCCGGTGGCGCGCGTGAAGACGCACACGGCCTTCGGTTACGCCACACAACTGTGCATCCTCGATGGCAGCGGGCGTGTGGAACGCATCGTTGCCGCTCACGACGTGGGCCGCGCCGTGAACCCGGCTCTCTGCGAGGGACAGATCGAGGGGTCGATCCACATGGGCCTCGGCTACGCTCTCACAGAGGAGCTTCGCTGCGAGCACGGCATGCCCGTCACCTTCAAGCTGCGAGACATCGGCGTTCTTCGCGCGCGCGACATGCCGGAGATCGAGGTGATTCTGGTGGAGGATCCGGAGCCCGAAGGGCCGTTCGGCGCGAAGGGGGTCGGCGAGATCGGCCTCGTGCCGACCGCGGCGGCGGTGGCCGGGGCCCTGGAGGCGTTCGACGGCGTGCGCCGCCGCACGCTCCCGATGAAGGACTCCCCGGCGGCGAGGGCGATGAGCGTGGGCAGAAAGTAGTGGTCAGTGGACAGTGGTCAGTTCGTCCCACGTCTGCTGCCCGACAGTGTGATTCACTGTCCACTGGCCACCGTCCACTGGCCACTGCCATGTTCGTGAACTCCCACACCCACCTCTACTCCGGCCTGGCCCCGCTGGGCATGCCGGCGCCGTCGCCCCCGCCGACGACGTTCCTCGAGATCCTCGAGCGGGTGTGGTGGCGCCTGGATCGGGCGCTCGACGAGGCGTCGTTGCGGGCGGCGGCCCGCTACTACGTGGCCGCGGCACGGCGGGCGGGCACCTCCGTCCTCGTCGATCACCACGAGTCGCCCAACCTGATCGAGGGCTCGCTCGACGTGCTGGCCGACGCGTGCGCAGAGTTCGGGATGGCCGCGGTGCTGTGTTACGGGGCCACCGAGAGGAATGGCGGGCGAGAGGAGGCGCGGCGCGGCCTGGAGGAGTGCCGACGGTTCATCGGTACCAACCGGCGGCCGCGCATAGCCGGCGTCGTCGGCCTCCACGCGTCGTTCACGGTGTCGGACGACACGATCCGGGACGCGGGCGACGTGTGCCGCGAGCTGGGAACGGTCCTGCACGTCCACCTGGCGGAGGCCGCGGCGGACGTCGAGGACGCGCGGCGCCGGGGCTACGAGGGACCGCTGGAGCGCCTGGCCGCCCTGGACGCCCTCGTGCCGGGATCGGTCCTGGCGCACGGCGTTCACCTCACTGCCGACCAGGCGTCCAAGGCCGCGGACGCCGGCTGCTGGCTGGTGCAGAACCCGCGGTCGAACCGGAACAACCGCGTCGGCTACGCCGGGTCCCTGCGCGGCTCTCGACTCGTGGCGCTCGGGACCGACGGGTTCGCCTCCAACATGCCCGATGAGGCTGGCGTGCTGCGGGCCGTTGCTGCTGCCGAAGGCGATGTGCCGGACCCGTCGGCGGAACGCCTCGCCGCCGGCTGGAAGATCGCCCGCGAACGCCTCGGGGTGTCGGCGCCCGTTGCAACCGCGCCGGAGGAACTGGCGCCGTTCGACTTCGCGGCGATCGAAGTCGAGGCCCGGAAGGAAGCCGAGAAACTCTGGCGTCGTTGGTAGTGTGATCCTGAGACTCTTATGAAACGCCTTGGTCTCGAGCGCGACATCGTCGATCGTTCCGTCTACGACAACTCCGTCCGCCGCTTTCGCGAGGCTGGCATTCTCCTGCCGACCTTCTCGCAGCTGGCCGAGCCTGTCCGGGTGCCCTCCGAGATCCAGGAGGCGCTGGGCGGGATCGATCCTGATGCGCCCCACCCGCTGAACCTGTTCAGGGTCCACTGGTACAACGACTCGAGCCGCCGACACCCGGTGCCCACGCCCGAACACCTCGTCCTCCCGTCGTCTCTCACTGGCGTGGACGCCCGGATCGTCGTCGCGCTCGGCGACCGTTTCCCGATGATTGCCGCGCACAAGGTGCTGGCCGCGTACGGCTGCCTCGCGCCGCGCGTCATCACGGGGCAGTTCGACCCGATCGCCCACCGCGCCATCTGGCCCTCGACCGGCAACTATTGCCGGGGCGGCGTCGCCATCTCGCGGATCATGAACTGCCACGGCGTCGCGATCCTGCCCGAAGGCATGAGCGAGGAGCGGTTCAACTGGCTCGAGCGCTGGGTCGGCGGGCCGGGTGACATCGTGCGCACGCCCGGGTCGGAAAGCAACGTCAAGGAAATCTACGACAAGTGCGCCGAGCTCGAGCGCGACCCGAGGAACATCGTCTTCAACCAGTTCTGCGAGTTCGGGAACTACCTTGCGCACTACGGCTGCACCGGGCGCGCCCTCGCGCACATCGTGGAAGTGCTCGATCCCGCGGGCCGGCTTCGCGTGCAGGCGTTCGTGTCGGCGACGGGCTCGGCGGGAACGCTGGGCGCAGGCGACTACCTGAAAGAGCACTTCGGGTCCCGGGTGGTGGCCGTCGAGGCCCTGGAATGCCCGACGCTCCTCTACAACGGGTTCGGCGAACACAACATCCAGGGCATCGGCGACAAGCACGTGCCGCTGATCCACAACGTGATGAACACGGACGTGGCCGTGGCCGTGTCCGACGCGGCCACCGACAGCCTGGGCGTCCTCTTCGCGACCGAGGCGGGCCACGAGTACCTCGTGGGCCGGCGCGGCGTGCCGGCCTCACTCGTCCGCGCGCTGGACGGCCTTGGTCTCTCGAGCATCTGCAATGTCCTGGCGGCCGTGAAGACCGCGAAGTACTTCGGCCTCGGGCCGGACGACATTGTCCTGACCGTCGCGACCGATGGGGCGGCGATGTACGCGAGCGAGCGGGCCAAGGCCATCTCGCGGCGGCTCGGCGGCGCCTTCGACGCCGTGACCGCGGGCGAGATCTTCGGCCAGCACATGCTCGGTGCTTCCACCGACCACGTGCTGGAGCTGTCGCACGTGGATCGGGCGCGCATCTTCAACCTGGGCTACTACACCTGGGTGGAGCAGCAGGGTGTCGCCATCGGCGAGTTCACGGTTCGGCGGGAGCAGCGGTTCTGGAAGGGCCTGCGGGAGCTGCTGCCGGTCTGGGACGCGATGATCGAGGAATTCAATTGCAGAACGCAGGCGTGAACGCACCGGCGTTCCGCTGCGCGGGGTGCGGCGCGGTCGTGGGGGCCGTGCCGTGCCCGTTCCGCTGTCCCAATGGGCGCGAGGGCGACGACATCGACCATGTGCTCGTGCCAGTGCCCATGCACGACACGTCCTGGCCGGACGCTCCCGGCCCTCTCGACGGGGCGGAGACCTTCTCCCGCTACGCGCCCCTGCTCTCGTCCTGGCGCCTTGCTCTCTCCCGTGGCCTGAGCGGCGACGAGTACCGTCGGCTCTCGGTTGGGCTCGACCGCGCGGTCGAGGCCGTTGACGGCTCGGGGTTTCGAATCACGCCGTTCATTCCGCAGGAACGGCTCGCGGCCCGCCTGGGCTTCGAGGAGGGCGGCCGCCTCTGGGTGAAGGACGAAACGCGCAACGTGTCGGGGTCCCACAAGGCCCGCCACCTGATGGGCGTGATGCTGTACCTCCTGGTCGCGGAACGCGCAGGAATGAGCGTCAGACTGGAGGCAGCCCTTCGACTTGGCGGCCCTCGCTCAGGGCGCGAGGGCGGAGGGCCGGAGGGCATTTCGGGTCGGCCGCCACTGGCCATCGCCAGCTGTGGGAACGCCGCGCTGGCGGCTGCCGTCGTGGCACGGGCGGCCGAGTGGCCGCTGCATGTCTTCGTGCCGCCGTCCGCGAACCCCGCAGTTCTCGGCCGGCTCGACGCGCTCGGTGCCCGGATCACGACTTGTCACCGGCAGCCCGGGGTGGCGGGAGATCCCTGCTACCTCTCCTTCAAGACCGCGTTGCGCGAGGGGGCCTTGCCCTTCTGCTGCCAGGGGAGCGACAACGGGCTGACGATCGAGGGCGGCGAAACACTCGCGTGGGAGATGGTCGATCAGGTGCTGGCCGGCTGCAAGCCGCCAGCTGCCAGCTGCCAGCTGCCTGACGCCGTGTTCGTGCAGGTTGGGGGTGGGGCACTGGCGAGCGCGGTCGTGCAGGGATTCGAGGCGGCGCGCAGGCTTGGCGTCATCGACCGGGTGCCGGCGGTGACGGCGGTGCAGACCGCCGGCGGCTACCCGCTTGCGCGCGCCTACCAGCGCCTGACCGCGCGGCTGCCCGGCCCGGGCGGCCTCTGTCGGGGCGATGTAGAGGACGCGTTGTCCTACGCCAGGATGCACCGTTCCGAGTTCATGTGGCCGTGGGAACAGGAGCCGAGAAGTATCGCGCACGGGATCCTGGACGACGAGACGTACGACTGGGCGGCAGTCGTCGAGGGCTTGCTGAACAGCGGTGGCCGGCCGGTCGTGGTGCGTGAGGAGCGCCTGCAGGAGGCGAACGAGCTGGCGCGCTCGCTGACCGGCATCGATGTGGACCATACCGGATCCGCCGGCCTGGCGGGCCTCATGGACGTCCTGGCCGAGGAGCCCGCGCTTCGCCGCGCCCGTGTGGCGGTGATCTTCTCTGGCGTCAGGCGGGCTGCCGACGGGAAGAAGGTGGCGGGCGGTGGGCGGTAGGCGGCACACGGACGGCTGATCCCGCCCGTCCGCCACGCGCGTGAAGGCGGACAAATCTCCCGCCTCGTCAGCCAATGAGCAGGAACCCCAGCGAGCCGGTGATGCCGCGGTAGAGCAGCGCCATTTCCGCCGCCGGCTTCAGCGAGCGGGTGCCGGCAAAGGGCTCCTTCGCCTCGATGGCCGCGACGCGCCAATCGGGCGAGAGCCGAACGCGCAGCGCCGCGTCCTCGTAGACCAGCCCATCGTCCTCGATGATCAACCGGCTCTCCTCGGCGTTCTCGCGACGCCGGATGGCGTGGCCCTCGATCCGGAATGCGTTGCTCGCCTCGGCCTCGAAGAGGCCCTGGTCCAGGAACAGCCGCGGCTTGTCGATGTACGGCTTGCCGTGGTGCACGCAGAAGGTCTGGCAGTCGTCGCACTCGTTGCAGAAGTCGTCCACGTGCAGGATCTGGCGGTCCTGCACCACAACGAACGCCTCTTCGCCCACCACCGCCAGCTTCCCGCCCTTCATCCCCAGTATCGGCACCCGCCAGGACACGGGTTCGATACGGAACGTGTAGTTCGCGCGGTTGGGGCACACCTCGACGCACTTGTCGCAGAACGCGGTGCACTGCACGCAGCGCAGCCCCTCGGCTCGCGCCTCCGCTTCGGTGTAGGTGGACTCGATGAGGTCGAATCCGCCGCGCCGTTCCGGCGCCAGCATCGCGGGTTTCACTTGCGGAACACGGCGCGCCCGCACCGCCTTGACGTCGAGGATCTGGCGCTGAGACAGCACCGGCCGCTGCCACGCGGGCTGAGCGAAGGGAAGCCCGAGGTGCTCGCAGATGGCCTCGGCGGCCTTCCGGCCATCCGCGCAGGCCGAGATGATGCTGCCGGGTTCGATCACCACGTCGCCGCCCGCGTACCCCCCTTCCGGGCCGGCGCCGCGAGTGGGTCCATCCACGAGCACCCCGCCGCCGGCGTGGCGCGACACGCGGCTGCCGTCGAGGAACGTCAGCTCGGGCAGTTGGCCGACGGCCACCACCACCGTGTCGCAGGGAACCACGAACTCGCTCCCAGGGATGGGCACCGGGCCGCGCCGGCCATCGGCTGCCAACAAGCCGAGCTCGTTGCGCACGCACCTCACGCCCACGACCCGGTCGCCCTCGCGAAGCACCGCGAGCGGCGAGACGAGCTCCTCCAGCAAGTTCCCCTCCTCCAGCGCGCCCTCGAGTTCTTCCTCGGCGGCCGGCATCTCGCGACGCGTCCGCCGATAGAGGATGGTGACGGGCACGCCGGTGAGACGTTGCGAGGTGCGCACGGCGTCCATGGCGGTGTCGCCCCCGCCGACTACCGCGACCTTGCTCCCGAGATCGACGCGCTCGCCGCGCCGGGCCCGGTCGAGCAGATGGAGCGCAGGCAGGACCCGTTCGCCTTCCGCCCCAGGTATCGTGAGCGGCGCGTCGCGTTGGAAGCCGCTGGCCAGGTAGACGGCGTCGAAGCCCTGCTCCAGCAGTTCCTCGGGCGGCACCGTGATCCTCGTGTTTAGGCGGAGCTCCACCCCGAGGGCGGCAATCCGCGCGATGTCCCGATCGATGATCTCGGTCGGGAGCCGGAAAGGCGGCACGGCGCGCATCATGCCGCCCGGCGTATCCCGCGATTCGAAGATGGTCGCCTGAACGCCGTTGAGCGCGAGGTACGCGGCAGCTGCCAGCCCGGACGGGCCGGAGCCGACGATCGCGACGCGCCGCCCGGTGGGCGGCTGTCGGTGGGGCAGGTACTCGGCGCGTCCGCGCTCCTCGGCAATGCGCTTGAGCGCGCGAATGGCCACGGTTTCCTCGTAGTCGTTCCGGGTGCACCTGGTCTGGCACAGGCGGTTGCAGACGTAGCCGGTGACGCCGGGCAGCGGGTTGCGAGCAAGGATCACCTCGAGCGCCCAGTCGTACTGTCCCTCGGCGATCAGCCAGGCGTACTCCGGCACGTCCTGTTCGACTGCGCACGCTTCCACACAGGGCGCCACCACGCAGTCCCAGAGGCCGAGGCCCGACGCCACCTTGGGGAGACCGTACGGGTTCGCGCTCTTCTTGTAACGCCGTTCCTGCAGCGCCGCTGCCGCGGCGGTTCTCACGGCGGAGAGCCGGTTCGCCGACCATATGTCCAGGCGGCTCACGCCCTCGCGTTGCAGAGCCTCGCCCAGGGTCTCGACCCACTGGGTCATGCGGGCAAAGCCGCCGGGCTTGAGGAAGTCCGTGCACCCTGTCACGGGCAAGGCGCCGCACCGGAGGATCGTCGCGACGTTGTCCGCGTCGGCGCCTGCAGAGTACGACACGTGCAGGTCGCCGTCGAAGGCGTGCAGGAGCCGGTCGTAGAGCGCCATCGTGACCGGGTAGAGGGCCCGGCCCGACATGTACATCTCGTCGCCGGGGAGCCACCCGGCGTGGTTCCGTACGGCCAGCGTGTTGGTCAGCTTCACGCCGAAGGTGAGGCCGAGCGCTGCCGCCGTGTTCTTCAGCGAGGTGATGAGCGCCAAGGCCTGGTCGTACTGCAGGTCGTGCTCGAAGACGGCATCGGGGATGTCGATGTCGTGGAATCCAAGGCGGTTGTGGAGGATGTCGAGGATCCTCTCCTTGCCCAGTAGCGTCGGGTTGAGCTTCACAACCGTGTGCAGGCCGCGCTCCTCCAGCAGGTAACGCGCAATCCGCTCGATCTCGTCGGGCGGGCACCCGTGCATCGTGGAGAGCGTGACGCTGTTGGCGATACGCGTGGGGATGGCGATGTCGGCGAAGCCAGGGAAGTCGCGGGCAATCGTTCCGAGGATGGGTTCGAGCGCCGCGGACGCGTCCGCGAGCGTGTCCATGAACGTGCTCATCCGCGGCTGGCGGATTCCCTCCAGGTTGTAGCCGAGGCTCATGTCGAAGATGGCGCCGGGGCTTTCACCAGCCGGTACGAGTTCCTCCCACCCGAGGATCCGGGGGAGGAGGTGCACGAGCGCCCACGCCACCACGTATTCGTGCGCCGATTCCTCGAGCTTCAGCTCCTGTGACCACTCGACGTTGTAGCCCTCGTCTGTCATGTCGATGCATGGGCGAGGGATGACGAGCTCGTCCATCACCTGGACGGTCTTGAGTTCGATGAAGCGGCCGCCGCACAGCCAGGACGCCACGATGTTCTGACTGAGCTGGGTGTGCGGCCCGGCGGAGGGCCCGACCGGCGTGGCGAGGAACTTCCCGAAGAGGCTCTGGACCGCGAACGGAGCGGCCGCGACGGGCTTCCAGAAGAGCGACCGGTGGATGTCGAAGATGGACGCGTTGCGCTCCAGTTCCACCAGGATCCGGCGAAGCTGCGTCGCGAACGGCTGAATGCGCATCACATCGGACATCGACAGCCTGATCCCTTCTGCAAGTCTCGATTCTCAGCTCTCGATTCGCCTGCGCGCGCCACGCTCGACGCAGCGGCGTAAGACTCCCGCGGGCTCCTTGAAGCGCGTCGCCAGGATCATCGCGGCGATGACGTACGGCTTGTGGCCGGCCTCGCGGTACGTCTGGAGCCGGTAGCGCTCGAACACGCTGGCGCTCACCTCGCCAGCCTTGCAGCTCACGTCGGTGACGTCGGCCGGGAGGCAATGCATGTACTCGGCGCGCCCGCCCCTGGTCAGGCGCATCATCGACTCGTTGCACTCCCAGCCCTTGAACCGCGCGTTGTTGGCGAGCGCCTCGCGCTCGAGGTCCGCGAGCTGCGCCGTCTCGCCGGCGCGCAGCAGCCGGGTGCGCTCGTGCATGACGCGCGCGGGTGCCCAGCTCTTGGGATAGACGACGTCGGCGTCGCGGAACGCATCCTCCATGGCGCTGGCGACCGTGAACGACCCGCCGCTCGCGGCCGCGAAGCGCCGTGCGGCGTCGAGCGGCTCGGTCACCAAGTCGTAGCCCTCGGGGTGGGCGAGGACGACGTCCATGCCGAAGCGGGTCATCAGGGCGACGATGCCCTGGGGGACCGAGAGCGGCTTGCCGTAGGAGGGGGAATAGGCCCACGTCATCGCGAGCTTCTTTCCCCGCAGCGCCTCGAGGCTCCCAAACATCGAGACCAGGTGCCGCAGGTCTGCCAGGCTCTGGGTCGGGTGGTCGAGATCGCACTGCAGGTTCACGACGGCCGGCCGCTGCAGCAGCACGCGCTGCAACGATCCTTCGCAGAGCGCGTCGCTCACCTGTGTCATGTACTTGTGGCCCTCGCCGAGGAACATGTCGTCGCGGATGCCGATGACCTCGGTCAGGAACGAGATCATGGCCGCCGTCTCGCGCACCGTCTCGCCATGCGCAATCTGCGAGGTGGACTCGTCGAGTTCCTCGGTCATCAGGCCGAGCAGGTTGCAGCCCGAACGGAAGGCGTAGCGTGTGCGCGTGGACTTGTCCCGGAAGATCGAGATGCCGAGGCCCGTCTCGAAGACGCGCGTGGACACGCCCGCTGCCGCGAGGTCCTCGAGAATCTCGGCTGCGAGCAGCACCCCGCGAATGGCCTCCTGCCGGTACTGCCACGTCAGCAGGAAGTCCTTGTCCCACAGGCCGGTCTCGAGGGCAGCCAGTGATTCAAGCTTCGAGTGCAGCTGGTTCGTCATGGTTCGCTCGCCAAGTGACAGGCGGCCTACCGCCTTCCGCCTTACGCCTTCTCCCCAAGGTAGGCCGCCGCGAAGGTCGCGTAGAAGCGAGCGGCGGCCGTCAGGTGTTCGATCGGGCACTGGTCTTCGGGCGTGTGCGCGTACTCCTCGTGCGCCGGGCCGAAGCCGACCGTCGGGACGCCCAAGAGGCCGCATGTCGCGATCCCGTTGGTCGAGAACGTCCACTTGTCCACGACCGGCCGGCGGCCCAGGACGCGTTCGGCCGCTGCCACGGCCGCGCGCACCGCGCGGTGGTCCTCCTCCATCACCCAGGTCGGGTAGTACTTCTTGGTCGGGTAGGTGAGGCCCGTGTAGGACTCGCGGGCGTAATCGAGCACCGTGATCGTCGCGCCCGCGCGCCGCACGCTTTCGAGCGCCTCGACCTGCGCGACCGCCCGCTCCAGCGTTTCCCCGCGCGTCAGCCGCCGGTCGAGGTGGATCGTGCAGCTGTCGGCGACCGCGCACAGCGACGGCGACGTCGAGCGGATGTGCGAGATCGTGACGGTGCCCTTGCCGAGGAAGGGGTCGGCGTCGGCGGCGAGCCGCTCGTTGAGCCTCTCGATATCGGCGATGATCGGGGCCATCCTGTAGACTGCGTTCACGCCGCGTTCGGGGGCCGACCCGTGGCACGACAGCCCCTGGGTCCGGACCTCCATCTCCATCCGGCCGCGGTGCCCGCGGTAGACGCCAAGGTTGGTGGGCTCGGTGATGACCACAACCTCCGGCTTCAGCACGCCCTCGCGCAGGATGTACTGCCAGCAGAGGCCGTCGCAATCCTCCTCCATCACCGTGCCGGTGACCCAGAGCTGCACGCCCTCGAGCAGGCCCAGCTCCCTGGCGATGCGCGCCCCGTGGACGGCCGCCGCAATCCCGGCCTCCTGGTCCGACGCGCCGCGTCCGTAGACGGTCGTGTCAGTCAGCTCGCCCTCGTACGGATCGCGCGTCCAGGTGGACGGATCTCCAACGCCGACGGTATCGAGGTGCCCGTCGATGGCGACCACCACCGGCCCGCTTCCCACGCGCCCCAGGACGTTGCCGAGGCCGTCGACCTTCACCTCGTCGAAGCCGACGCGCCGCATTTCCTGCGCCACGCGCTGGACGACCGCCCGCTCTTCTGCGCTCTCGGACGGAATGCGGATCATGTCGCGCAGGAACCGCACCATGTCCGGTGTGTAGGCCGCGGCGCACGCGGCGACGCGTTCGAGTTGCTGGGTCATATCACGTCGGCGACAGGAATCAAGATTTCCGGACGCTGCCACCATGATCTTCGGGACGCCCTGAATCCCGAATCCGGAATGCGAATCGTCCGTCCGCATTCTAATCGATGCGCGCTTGCCCGCCGCAGCCGGCCGTCCAAGCTCCAGCGCCTGAGCGAGTTCCGCGTGGAGCGGTCGCGGGCGCTCCAGCCGAGCTGTGAACCTGGCGGACGCGAGTGACGGGGCCCTGCGTGCTACAATTTTTCGTTTGGGGACCTTTCGGGACGGGCGACTGTAGGACCATGGGCCACGATTGGATCGCCGTTCGCGGCGCTCGGGTTCACAACCTCAAGAACATCGACGTAGACCTGCCGCGCAACAAGCTGGTGGTGATCACCGGCCTGTCCGGGTCGGGGAAGTCGTCGCTCGCCTTCGACACGATCTATGCCGAGGGCCAGCGGCGCTATGTCGAGTCGCTGTACGCCTAAGCCCGCCAGTTCCTGGAGCAGATGGAGAAGCCGGACGTGGACCTCATCGAGGGCCTTTCCCCGGCGATCTCCATCGAGCAGAAGACCACCGCCTCGAACCCGCGCTCCACGGTCGGCACCGTCACCGAGATCTACGACTATCTCCGCCTCCTCTTCGCCAACATCGGCGTGCCGCACTGCCCGCAGTGCGGCCGCGAGGTGGCCTCGCAGTCTCCCGGTCAAATCGTCGATCTCGTCCTGACGTTCCCGTCCGACGAGCGGATCAACATTTTGGCGCCCGTGGTGCGCGGGCGAAAGGGCGAGTTCAAGAAGGAGCTGGCGGCCCTGCGCGCGCGCGGCTTCTCGCGCGCCCGGATCGACGGCCAGCTCCGTTCGCTCGACGAGGAGATCGTCCTCGACCGCCGACGCAACCACACGATCGAAGTGGTGGTGGACCGCCTGCTGGTGCGCCCGGGCATCGAGCGCCGCCTGGCCGACTCGGTCGAGATTGCCCTCGGGCTCTCCGAGGACGTGGTGATCGTCAACAGCGTCGAGGCGGGCGACCGGCTGTTCTCCAGCCGCCTGGCGTGCATCGACTGCGGCATCAGCGTGCCCGAGATGACGCCGCGCGCGTTCTCGTTCAACTCTCCGCACGGTGCCTGCCCAGAGTGCCAGGGCCTGGGAGCGACCTACGACTTCGACCCGGCCCGCATCATCCCTGACCCCTCGCTGTCGCTGTCCGGCGGCGCGATCGCGCCGTGGGGACAGGGCGACGCGCGCCTGGTCCGCGAGGCGCTGAGGGCGCTGTCGGCCCACTTCGGGATCGACCTGGACGTACCCTTCGGGAAGCTGCCGAAGAAGGCGCGCGACCTGTTGCTCGAGGGGCCCGGCAACGGCCGGAACGGGGGAGTCCATACCCCGGCAACAACCCCCGGCGCGACGCGCGGCCGGCGCACGGCCGACCCCTTCGGACGCGACTTCGAGGGCCTGCTCCCCAATTTTCGCAGGCGCTTCGCGGAGGGCACCTGGGTGGAGCAGGAGGCGCTCGAGCGGTATCGTTCCCTGCGACCCTGCCCGGCATGCCACGGCGAACGGCTGAAGCCCGAGAGCCGCAGCGTGCGTGTGAAGGGCCGCACCATTACGGACTACGTGGACCTGCCGCTCGACGATGCGCTCAAGGTGTTCCTGGCGATGTCGCTCACGCCGCGCGAGGACCTCATCGCGGGGCGCATCCTCAAGGAGATCCAGGACCGCCTCCGTTTCCTGGCCGACGTCGGCGTCGGCTACCTGACGCTCGGCCGCAGCGCGGCGACGCTCTCGGGCGGCGAGGGGCAGCGGATCCGCCTGGCCACCCAGATAGGCGCGAGCCTCCGCGGCGTGCTGTACGTGCTCGACGAGCCTTCAATCGGCCTCCACCAGCGTGACAACCGCCGCCTGCTGGCCACGCTGCGTCGCCTCCGCGATCTCGGCAACACCGTGGTCGTCGTGGAGCACGACGAGGAGACGATCCGGACCGCGGATTACCTGGTGGACCTCGGCCCGGGCGCCGGCGAGCACGGCGGGCACGTGATCTTCCAGGGGCTGCCGGACGCACTGCTGGAGGACGGGGCCGCAGGCCCCTCGACTCCCCTCGGGACAGGCCCCTCGACTCCCCTCGCGGCAGCCGCCTCGACGTCGCACCCGTACGAGACGGCGCACCGGGGCGCACCATACGAGACGGGCCCGGCCGCTTCGCTGACCGGGAAATACCTGCGCGGCGAGCGGTCGATCGAGACGCCCGACGCGAGGCGGCCAACCGACCGCGGCGCGCTGGTGATCCGCGGCGCCCGTGCCAACAACCTCAAGAACGTGGACGTCCGGATCCCGATCGGCGTGTTCACCGCGATCACGGGCGTGAGCGGGTCGGGCAAGTCCACGCTCGTCAACGACATCCTCTACCGCTCGCTCGCGAAGCTGCTGTACCGCGCAGTTGACGAGCCGGGCGCGCACGATGGCATCGACGGCATCGACCTGGTGGACAAGGTCATCGAGATCGACCAGTCGCCCATCGGCCGCACGCCGCGCTCCAACCCCGCGACCTACACCGGCCTCTTCACGTTCATCCGCGACCTGTTCGCCGTCCTGCCCGAGGCGAAGGCCCGCGGCTTCAAGCCCGGGCGGTTCTCGTTCAACGTGAAGGGCGGCCGCTGCGAGACCTGCCAGGGCGACGGCGTGATCGCTGTGGAGATGCATTTCCTGCCCAACGTCTACGTCACCTGCGAGGAATGCAAGGGGCGGCGTTACAATCGCGAGACGCTGGAGATCCGGTACCGTGGCAAGTCGGTGGCCGACGTGCTGGACCTGACCGTCGACCAGGCGCTGGAGCTGCTCGAGAACTTCCCGTCCATCGCGAACAAGCTTCGCACGCTGCAGGAGGTCGGCCTCGGCTACATCACGCTGGGCCAGTCGGCCACCACCCTCAGTGGCGGGGAAGCGCAGCGCGTGAAGCTGTCGAAGGAGCTGTCGAAGCGCGGCACGGGGCGAACGCTCTACATCCTCGACGAGCCGACGACGGGTTTGCATTTCGAGGACACGCGGAAACTGCTCGACGTCCTCGGCCGCCTCGTGGACCAGGGCAACACGGTCGTCGTCATCGAGCACAACCTCGACGTGGTGAAGTCGGCGGACTACGTGATCGACCTTGGGCCGGAAGGCGGCGCGGGCGGCGGAGAGGTGGTTGCCGCGGGCTCGCCCGAGGAGGTCGCGCGCGCGGCGGGCACGCACACCGGGAGGTTTCTCGCGGAGGCGCTTGGGGGACGGCCGGCCCGCTCCTTGCGACGCACACGCTTGAAGGCGGCAGACGGCGCCGCGTAGCGCTGTGGTAAGATTGCCACACCCGGGGCTCTTCCGTCTGTGGCGCGTTGGCCACAAACGTTAGACCGGGGACGGCGGCCGCGGGTGCTCTGTAGCGTTAAGTCCTGCTCACAGAGCCTCTTGGCGACTGGCGGCGGATAACCGGCTCGGCGGTATGGTCCTTGCTGAGCTATGGCTGCCACCATTGCCCCGCTGGCGCGCACGAGAGGCTAATGGACTCACAACGGACTCTTCGTCGTCAGGTATCCTGCGCTGGGATCGGCCTTCATTCTGGCAACAAGGTTACCCTCACTCTCAAGCCCGCCCCCGCGAACTCCGGTATCTGGTTCCGCCGTGCCGATCTCGGTGGGCTCGAGATCCGGGCGTCGGTTGGCCACGTCGCTGGCATCCATTACGCGACCGGCCTTGCGCGCACCGAAGGGTCCGTGGAGACCGTGGAGCACCTGCTCGCGGCCCTCGTGGGCCTGGGTGTGGACAATCTCGTCGTGGAGTTGAACCACCCCGAGGTCCCGATCATGGACGGGAGCGCGGCGCCGTTCGTCTACCTGATCCAGGAAGCGGGGATCAGGCCGCTCGGCGCGCCGAAGCAGTTCTTGCGGGTGACGCGGCCGATCGAGCTGGCGCGCGGCGACAAGCGGATCGCGCTCTACCCCTGCGACCACTTCAAGGTCACCTACTCGATCAGCTTCGACCATCCGCTGCTGCGGCACCAGGCGCGCACGGTGAGCGTGAGCGAAGACACCTTCATCGAGCAGATCGCGCCGGCGCGGACCTTCGGGTTCCTGAAGGAAGTGGAAATGCTGCGCCAGCACGGCCTGGCGCTCGGCGGGTCGCTGGAAAACGCGGTGGTGATCGGCGAGACGGGCGTATTGAACAACCCGCTGCGTTTCGACGACGAGTTCGTCCGGCACAAGATTTTGGATGCGATGGGCGACCTGTCGCTGATCGGCTACCCGGTCGTCGGGCACCTGGTGGCGCACCGCGCCGGCCACGCGCTGCACACGGCCTTTGCCGCGAAGCTGCTCGAGACGCGCGACGCGTGGGAACTGGTCGAGCAGCCGGTCACCGTGCCGGCCGGCGTGCCGGCCGCGGCGCCCGTCAGCAGCGCGATTGCGGGTCGGTAGAGTTCAAGCGTCCTGAAACGCTAAAGGCCGCGGGTCTGACCCTGCGGCCTTTCTTTCGTACGCCGGATCTACTGGCCACTCCACTAGCCACTAGCCACTAGACTTAGCCACTAGCCCCGCGCGTGCTTCTCCTTCTTCCCGCCTCCCGACAGCTTCTCCAGGTACGCGGCCAGACGGTCGTTCTCGAACTTGACGGTGTTGTGGAAGAGCGACTCGGCCAGGTAATCGCGCAACTCCGAGTCCGTCATCTGGCCAATCAGGTGGCGGATCTCGCGCATCATGTCCTCGTAGGAGCGATCCAGCTGGCGCTTGGCGGTGATTTCCTGGAACAGCGTCTCGATGATCGCGAGCAGGTCGCCGTCGAGCGGAATCTCGACTCCTGTCGTCGTCTTGATGGTCCTCATAACTACACCCCGAAGCTGTTGACCGCAGACGCCTCGTCGGGATGGATCTCGAGGAAGTTCTGGGCGCCGGTCATGGTGAGCATGGTCTCGACGCGCTTCTGCACACCGGCGAGCTTGAGCCGCCCGCCCGCGGCCGTGGCCTGGCGGTAGAGGTCCATCAGGCACCCGATGCTGGCGCTGTCGATGTAGGTCACGCCGGCCAGATCGATGACCACCTTGCGTTCGCCGCCGGTGAAGAGCGACGCCACCGAGTTGGCGAAGTCGCCGAGGATCGGGTACATCAGCCGCGTCTCGCCGACTCGCACGACCGCGACGTCTCCTGTACGACTGATCGTCAGGTTCATTCTGGCACTCCGGTGCGGCGGTCTCCGGCCACCCGCGCGTCGCCGCCGTT
>Ga0105104_10001322_pt1 | contig 18569 bp, 19 predicted proteins | sample PPLLaktember2015_3_FD_87034 | JGI IMG/M metagenome (GOLD analysis project Ga0105104, IMG submission 87034) | Freshwater sediment microbial communities from Prairie Pothole Lake near Jamestown, North Dakota, USA - PPLs Lake P7 Core (6) Depth... | ecosystem: Environmental > Aquatic > Freshwater >... | reverse complement strand
TTCAACCCATCGGTAGATTGCAAAGAAATCGCCCTGACCCTTGTAGGTTCCAGGTGTTTCACCACTTCAAAAGTAATCTCTTTTCCTCCATTCTTTGCCTTTAAGGCATGGTAAATATTGGGAAGATTTTCTTCTTTTTCAAACTCCACATCTACGACCGGTCCTATAATTTGAACTATTTTTCCTTTTATCATATATTTTAGTTTACATTTTGGGCTCCATTTGTGATTTCAATTATTTCTTTTGTAATAGACGATTGTCTTAACTTGTTATATTGCAAATTAAGATTGAAAAATAACTTTCCTGCATTATCCGAAGCTGTTTTCATGGCCATGCGCCTTGCGGCGTGCTCTGAAGCATTGGCTTCCAATATTAAATGATAAAATTGCATTGCAAATAAAAATCTTATTAATTTATCCAAAACTATAGCTGGAGAAGGTTCAATCAAGTAGTTCTGCTCTTCTTCGGATACAAAATCCACCTTATTTTCTTTAACATAGTTGGCAAACTTCCCAGTTTCAGGAATGATCGCCTGCACCGTTTTCTTTATGCTTTGAAAGTTTATTGGAAGAATTTCCCTGACCAATGGCTCCTGCTTTAAAGCGGACCTGAAATTAGTTGAAAATACTATTGCTCTGTCCCATCTTTTATCCAAATATCCGTTTATAAGAAAGTCCGCAATAGGATTAGTTTCTTCCGGAGTCGTGAAGTCTCCCACCCGAACGAACTTTTTATCCAATGTTATCCCTTTTTTTCCTAGATAGCGGGCTGATTTTTCTCCGATAGCGGCGAACAAACTCTCTGAAAGGCTTACCTTTTTTTCCGCCAAATAGCTTTCAAATTTTCTCATAACTTGGCTATTGAATGCCCCCGCCAATCCCTTATCTGAAGATACTAGAAGATATAAAGTCCTTTTGACTTTTCTTCTTGCCAGAAGAGGAATCGTTTCCTTGGTTTTGGTTTTGGAAATGTTCGCCAGCAGGCCCAAAGCCGAAAAAGCATAAGGCCTGGAAGCCAAGGCTATTTCCTGGCTTTTTCTCATTTTGGTTGCCGCAACCAATTCCATAGCCTTTGTAATCTGGCTTATATTATTCACGCTTTTCAGCCTTTTTTTGATGTTTTGGACCGATTCCATGTTATTTGTTCTTTTCTACAAAGGTTTGGACAACCTCCTTAAGCTCCTTTTCCAGGGCTTCATCCAGCTGCTTCTTGTCTTTCAAACCTTCAAGGACTTTCTTGTGAAAATTATCCAGATAAGAGAAGAAGTCTGACTCAACCTTCTGCATTTGTTCGGGTTTGAAAAAATCAAAATACCCGTTCAAAGCTCCGTAAAGAATGGCAATTTGTTTTTCAAACGCCAAAGGAGCTAAGTCCGTCTGCTTTAAAATTTCAGTGATTATTCTTCCTTTTTGGATTCTTTTCTTGGTTGACTCATCAATGTCTGAAGAGAATTGGACGAATCTTTGCAATTCCCTGAATTGAGCTAATTCCAAACGGAGTTTTCCAGCCACTTTTTTCATAGCCTTAGTCTGAGCCGAAGATCCGACTCTGGAAACCGACAACCCGATATTTATAGCCGGCCTTATCCCTTGGTAAAACAGATCGCTTTCCAAGTAGATCTGTCCGTCCGTAATTGAAATCACATTGGTCGGGATGTAAGCGGTTACGTCCCCTAGCTGGGTTTCGACAATCGGCAAAGCCGTCAAAGAACCCCCTCCCTTATCAGCGGACAATCTGGCGGCTCTTTCTAAAAGCCTGGAATGGAGATAAAAAATATCCCCGGGATAAGCCTCTCTTCCAGGCGGCCTTCTTAAAAGCAAAGAGATTTGGCGGTATGCCCAAGCGTGCTTTGAGAGGTCGTCATATATGACAACCGCATCCTGCCCTAAATCTCTGAAATATTCTCCCACCGCGCATCCGGCATAGGGAGCCAGGTACCAAAAAGCAGCCGAACTTGAAGCAGAGGCGGAAACCACAATCGTATATTCAAAAGCCCCGTTTTTTTTCAGGGTTTCCACTATTTTGGCAATCTTCGATTCTTTCTGCCCGACAGCCACATATATGCAAACCGGGGGATTCTTTTTATTCTCCTGCACCTGGTTGATGATTATGTCCAAAGCAATAGCTGTTTTTCCCACCTGCCTGTCTCCGATTATCAATTCCCTCTGCCCCCTTCCGATAGGAATCATGGAATCAATCGCTTTAATTCCGGTATGAAGAGGAACATTGACTGGCTGTCTGCTTAAAACATTGGGAGCTTCGTTTTCCAAACTCATCAGCACGGGCTTATCCGACTTCGAGAATATAGGGCCCTTTCCATCCAGGGGCCTGCCCAAAGGATCCACCACTCTGCCCAAAAGCTGTTTGCCGGCTGGGATTGAAAGAAGCTTTCCGGTCCTTTTACAGGTCTGTCCGCTTTTAATTCCGGATGCATCCCCCAGAATCAGCGCTCCGACGGAGTCTTCTTCCAGGTTCAAAGCCACCGCCTCAACCGAGCCTTCTTTTGTTTCGATTGAAATGACTTCCTGGCTTTGGACATTGGAAAGCCCGGAAAGTTTTATGATTCCGTCTCCGACTTCCACAACCTTCCCGATCTCCTCCCATTTGGCGCTGTCCTGGTATTCTTCAATCGACTTCTTTATTTTTTCAATTATTTCGTAAGCCATTTTTATATATTTTTAAGTTTATTTGCAAGCGAATAATCAAATTGCTTTTCTCCATTTATCACTACCTTCACCCCGGCAATCAAGTCTGGATTTGTCTTTTTTTCAATAATATCGCCCTCTTTGGCAATTGATTCCAAGTCTTTGAAATGCGTTCCTTCTCTGGCAAACTCAAATATTATCTTGTCTTTTCCTGTTTTTTTCAAGTAAAAAGATTGCGCTTCCTCTAAAATCTTTTTTAATTTGACTTCATCCTTATTCTTCTTTACTAAAGAAATGAAATTTGAAAGGATCTTTTCCTGTTCTTCCTTTTTCTTCCCGACTAAGGCCTCCGCCAAGGATTTAGAATATATTTTTGCCGGATATTTCATAGCTTACTTTCCATTTTTAATTTCCAAAGCGGCTTTTTTAATCAGGGCCTCGTCGATCTTGGCAGGACTCAGATCTACAGTTTTTGCAATAATCCTCTTCACTATATCTGAAGCGTTTTTTATAACCTCCTCCTCGGATTCCTCCCTCTGCTTTTGGGCGGCAAGCTGAGCCTTTTCCATCAATTCCTTGTGATGATCTTCTGCTTTCTTTAACATTTCCTGTTCTTTCGCTTTTGCTCTCGCTTGAGCGGCCTCAACTAAAGCAGTTGATTCTTTTTCTGCTTTCTTCAAGCTATCTTTGCAAATATTGTCTACGTCCTTCAATCTCAAATCAGCCTCTTCAGACTTCGCCAGACCTTCCTCTATTTTCTTTTTCCTCTTTTCGATAATGCTCAAAACCGGTTTGTAAACAAAAGTCTTGAGCACGAATAACAAAATTAAAAAGTTGACTGCCTGACTTAACAGAAGTTTCCAATTAATTCCAAGTTCTTCTAAAAGCTTTCCCATGGTTTGAATATGTCCCGCCCCGATCAATACCGGAGCGGGACATACTGCTTATTTCACAAACTTAATAACCAAAGCGACGACCAAAGCGTAAATAGCGATGGCCTCGGCAAATGATATCGCCAAAACCATTGCTGTCTGGACCTTGGAAGCGGCTTCCGGATTCCTTCCAATCGCTCTGACGCCTCTTGATCCGATAATAGCCACTGCTATAGCTGGAGCCACTGTTCCAAATGCTATTGCAGCAACCGTAGCTAGCAAACGAATTGATTCTGCATCCATATGTTTATAAAATTATTTTTTGACCTTTAATTTATTAATAAAATGATTAATGCTCGTGTTCGGCCGTATGCAAAGACAGGGATACAAGAATAAGCATGGAAAACACGAATGATTGGATGAACCCCACGAACATTTCCAAGAATAAAAAGGGTATGGGGGCTATATACGGAACAAGCGAAAATATGATCAGCAAAAGCACCTCTCCGGCAAAAACATTCCCAAAAAGCCTGAAAGAAAGGGAAACTGTTTTTGCCAACTCGGAAATAATCTCCAGTATCCCGACAAAAAATGAGATAGGATCCTTGAAATTAAAAAACTTACTCAAATGCTTAAAGAATCCCACCGCAAAAATAGCGAAAACGTTGGTCATCAGAACCGTTACAATCGCTATTCCTAAGGTAAAATTAAGATCGCTTGCGGGCGACCTGAAGAAAGAAAATGCCTTTCCTCCTTCGTGAACCACCAATGAACCAACGCCTGGGAATATTCCAAGAAGATTTGATGTAAAGATGAATATAAAGGTGGTTGCAACCAAAGGAAGGTATTTTTCAGCTTTCTCTCTGCTTCCCAGGGTTGATTCCATCAATCCCAAAAGTTTTTCTATTATAAGCTCCAAAGCGCTTTGCAGCTTATCCGGAATGAATTTTAACCTCTTCCCTAGAACGATTCCGAGAATAACAAGCAAAGAAAAAGAAACTAAAGACAATGCCAAGCTGTTTGTGAACCCAAAACCTCCCAATTTGAATAACTCTTCCGCTTTGATTGAAATTTCTTCCATAATTAAAACGACAGTTCATTATAGCCCAAGTCTTGGTTTTTGGCAATAGATTTTGATTTTCCCTACTGAGTCATTCCTGAGAGGCAATTATTGAATTCCTTTACTTGAGAATTATATTGATTGACTAATGTTCTGTTCTGCTCAACCAAACCGTTATATTGATTCACTAAATCCTTAAAATCATTCGCTTCTTTTCTTGTATTTATCTGATTCCTTAAAATATCAAGGGTCTGATTCAGCCTCTCAATTTCTTCCATATTGCTTTCTATTCTTGTTTTCAACGACTCGTTTATTTTAGGACAGGAGGCCGTTGAGGCGCCAAAGTGCTGGACAGCCATCCAAATTTCTTTGCCCTCAAACATTCCCTTTACGGCCGAAACGCCTATCTCCTGGTAATTAGGGTTAAGGATATTCTCCCTGTGGCCGGGGCTATCCATCCAAGCTTGGACTAAATCTTGGTCATCGGCAAAGTTTCCCATAGCCAGGTTTTCTCCCAGGATAATATATTTATAGCCGGAAATTCCAACCAAATCAGAGACTCTTTCCCCTGTCGGAGACTCGTGCTCAAAATACTGCCTTGAAATCATGTCTTCGGCTTTTGCTTTAGCCGAAACATTTAATTTGCTGTTTTCTTTCAGAGATGGCAGGCCCGCTTTGGCTCTTTGCAGGTTGGTAAGCCGGATTACTTCGTCTCCGTTCAAAGACCCTAAAACAGTTCCGGTTGATTTTAACGGGGGCGGGGTAGAAATATTTTCCTTTATTTGGTTCAAGGCTTCCCCCACCTTCTGCAATTCAGGAAGGCGTCCGGAAACATCTAAATACAATCGATACAAGTCATTTTTATATGCAATCCCGGCCGAAACTCCCAAAAGGATAACTATTCCGATAATCAGCTTTTTCATATGTTTTTTACTTCAATAATCATTGCCTTCCAAATCAATTTCTTTCTTTATTTCCTCAAACTCATTCTCAACTTCCTTAAGCCTTTCCTTGGATTCTTTGATTATCCTTACTGCTTCTTTGACTTTCTTCAACCCCTCTTCCACGTCAACCTCCTTCTGATTATCAAACCAGGAAGTGATCTCCCCCAATTCCTTCAAGCTTTTATTTAAATTTTGTTTTTCTTTAGCCATTGATTTTATTTATTTTTGTATAAATTGTTCCGTCCGAAACTTTGATGTCTAAATCGCTTCCTATCTTAGCATCTTGCACGCTCTTTACCACCTTCCCTCCGCAGAGGGAAATGCTGTATCCAAGCCTCAACTGCCTTTCCGGATTGTTTGCATTCATCAATTCTTCAGTCTGTTTCAGATTCTGCTTCACTTTTAAAAGCAGCGCTTCAAATCCGGAAAATGACTTCCTCAGAAATTCTTGCATATTGGATTTGATTTCCATTATATCCTCGAATCTTCTGACCGTAATTTGTTCATATCTTTCCAGGAGAAGAACTGCTCTTTGCCAGGAATCGCTGACAAGCATTGCAGCGGCGGTAGGAGTAGAAACGGATATATCAGCAGCCATGGCGGCCAAAGGCTGATCCTTATGATGGCCGATCCCGGCAACAACCGGAACAGGAAAGCCTGCGATTTCACGGGTTAAAATTTCATTATTGAAAGCCATCATTGATTCTAAAGACCCTCCTCCTCTCATTATCACGAGCGCGTCTATGTCTTTTTTCTTAAAAGTGTTTAATGAAGTTAAGAGATCCTGGACGGCGGATTGTCCTTCCACCCTTGAATCAATTATCTGGACCTTGAAGCCGAATCTTTTCAAATTGTTTGAAAAATCCGCGATAACCGCTCCCTTCATGGAAGTAATCACCCCTATCCTTTCTATGTACTGGGGCAATGGCCTTTTTCTCTCCAAAGAGAAAACACCCTCCATTTCCAGTTTCTTTCTTAATCTTTCGTATTCTTTTTTTAATTCTCCCTCTCCCGCCAGTTGGATGGTTTGAGCTATAAATGAAAGCCTGCCAGTCGGCGCATATATCTGCGGGCTTCCTTGGGCGATTATTTTCATTCCTTCGGCTAATCGGACTCCGCAGACATAGTAAGAAGATTTCCAAATGATACAGCTTAAAACGCTCCCATCCTTTTCATCTTTCAGGGAAAAATATATATGTCCGGAGGGTCCTGTTTTCATTTCGCAGACCTCGCCGATCACCTTAGCCCTAGATCTTTTGAGCCCTATATTCAATAAGGTTATAAATTCAGAGATTGCGAATACTTTTTCTGCAACATCTACTTCTTCCATAACTCAAGAATAGCTTTTTTAAATCTAAAAGAAAAGCGACCCGATGCATCGGATCGCTTTCCGAAATTACTAAGCTTGTTCTTCTTCTCCTCCTCCTCCTCCTCCTTCCTCCTCTCCCATGAATTGAGGTTTTTTGTCCATGTTTATTGTGTTCAATTAATAGCCTGTCTTGCGGCGACCACCGCAGACGCCATCACTCTTCTAATGTTACCCTCGCTCCCTTTTATGTCAATAAATTGTTGACCTTTGCCAAAATCCATTGCCCTATTTTTTCTTTTTGCTTTTCTCGAATTGAATGGAGTAAAGATTGCGATAAAGACCCTTCTTTTCCATTAAAGCTTCGTGGGTTCCGGATTCAACAATTTCCCCCTTTTCAATAACCAAGATTTTATCGGCATTCCTGATAGTGCTTAGCCTGTGGGCGATAATAAAAGTGGTCTTATCTCTGATGAGATTATCCACAGCCTCCTGAACCATTTTTTCTGAAGCCATATCCAAAGAAGAAGTCGCCTCATCCAGAATGAGAATCTTAGGATTCCTTATAATCGCCCTGGCAATGGCAAGCCTTTGCTTCTGGCCAGCCGAAAGCTTTAATCCTCTTTCCCCCACAACCGTATTGTATTTTTTAGAGAGGGAATCTATAAAGTTTTCAATATGGGCGGCTCTGGCTGCATGGGCCACCTCCTCCTTTGTCGCGTCGGGCTTCCCGTAAAGGATATTGTTTTTTATCGTATCATTGAACAATATTATTTCCTGGGGGACGTAAGCAATAATGCTCCTGAGGAAATCTAGTTTCAGTTTCCTAATGTTTATTCCGTCAATCAAAATTTGGCCTTTATTGGGGACAAAATAAAGAGACAGAAGGTCAACTATAGTTGTTTTGCCTTCTCCGCTTCCTCCCACCAAGGCCACTTTTTGGCCAGGCCTGGCTGTGAAGCTTATATTCTTAATCACCTTTTTTCTAGTTCCTTTATATCCGAAGAAAACATTTTTATATTCCACTTTTCCTTTCGCATTCTTTATGGTCTTCCCTCTTTTATTGTAATTTTCGGGCTTAACTGTTAAAAGCTCTTTGGCTCTTTTAACTGCTGCCATATCTCTTTGGACAGAAAGCCACTGCCAAAGGGTGAACCTCAAAGGTTCGCGGGTTAAGTTCAAATAGCCAAGAAACATAACAAGCGTTCCGTTGGATATCCTCCCGATAGACATCAAGAAGGCTGCGTATCCAAAAACAAATACAAAAACCACGGAAAAAAGAAGTTCTTGAATAAAATCGGTGTTTTCCCATATCACTGAAACCTTTCTGAATGCCGGCCTGATTTCCGAATAATAGGCGTCCCTGATAATTTTCTTCTGGAACTCTCCCGCCCCCGCTGATTTTATAGTCTGGATATTAGAAAATGAATCATTCAGTATCCCGGATGCCTTCTCAAATTTCCTGTTTAAATTCTTTTGGTATTCCATCAAAGAATGGGCTCGCAGAATCACCACTAAAATTGAAAAGAAAAAAGCTATGGCCGTGCCTAAAGAAAGCTGCCAATGAATGTAAAACATTATCCCTAAACCGATAAAAACCGTGAGGAATCTTGGAATGATCCAAAACAAGGTATCCCCTATAATAGTCCTCAGCGCTTCTCCAGCCATATCTATTCTGGAAATTATTTCTCCCACTTTATTCTCCCTATGGAATGAAAGAGGAAGATTGATGATGTGCGAGGAAAATTCATTTATTGACTTCGTCAAAGCGTCTATCCCCAGGAAAGTTCCGCTTAAGGATACTATTCTGGCAAAAGATGCCGAAAGAATACTTGTTAGAACCCAAATGCCAAGCAAAGAAAGAATGATAGAAAAAGAAGAATTAACATTTAAAATATCTACAATCTTGCCGTATATGTACGGAATAATAGCTTCCAAAACAGCAAAAACCATCGCCAGAAGCGCGGTCAAAAGGACGATTTTCTTTCTATCATTCAAATAACCCCAGATAATTCTTATATTATTCAAAATTCCCCTCATGATGATTATTATGCCACGAGAGCTTATTTTATGCAACCTGCGTCAGCGCGGGACTTAGAGAGACATTATTGAACGCATTAATGAATCGGAAACAAGATTGAGTTGGTTTTCGTCTTGAAGATCAGCTATGGAGACTTTGCAAAGCTTTCCTATTTTTACTTTTATCCTGTATTTTCTTAATAAAAACCTTCTGAATTTCATTCCCAGATTTCCTTCTATTTTAATCGGCAAAATCGGAACTCTTGTTTTTGCGGAAAGATAGACCACCCCTCTTTTTGGTTTAGGAGCTTCTTTGTGCCAAAGCCTCGTCCTTTTTCCGGTTGGAAAAATTCCAACGCACCCTCCTTTTTTAAGAATTTCTATAGGCGCCGCAAGAGACTTATCCAATCCCAATCCTTTTCTAATAGGGAAGTTTCCAGACAGCCAAAGCAAAAGAGTAAAAGGAGGAAAGTAATAATACTTCCACAACACCGCATATCTTATAGGACACACTTTCGCGCAAAAAGAAAAACAGATTCCAATAATAAAAGAGTCTGTCCACGAGGCATGGGAAGAAGCAATTATCAAAGGCCCCTCGAGGTTTTTCAAATCTTCTTTCGAATCCACTTCTATCCGGAAAAAGAAATCCAAAATTACTTTAAAAGGCAACCAAAAGAGGTTATAGAAAACGAAAGGGAGGATATCGCTGAAACGAACTTTAAAAGAAAATTGGCGGGCTAATTTTTCCCAAATTACCCCCCTTGACAGTGAATTTTGCAACTGATAATATCTATGTGTTGCCATGGCACAAAAAGACGGCCTGAAATAAGGTTTTTTTATTTACACACACACCATTTAAAACAACCTTTCGGCTGTCTTTTTCATTACACACACTTTCAGTATAACACCCGAAAGTTAAAACACAATTACTTTCCTTTTTTAGGATATCACAAATTTCAAAATCCGTCAATAATCTTTTGTTGACGGATCTGTACTTTTATTATAATCTTAGATCAGAACGTTATTTTTTTAGGAGAATTGGATATGACTACCCAAGACATAACTCAGATTTTCGGGGAAACCCCCGCGGGCAGGAAAGTCGAAATCGTTTGCCTCACCGGCGCCCGGCACAGGCTCGGAATCTTCGAAAAACATCCGGGAGGAATCTCTGTCACTTTGGGAAGCGGATCAGAGAAAAGAACAGCCTGCCAATTTGATGGTAAATGGTGGATAGACCCGCCGGCGTTTATGGATGCAGAAATGCCGGCTCAAATCGAATGCGTTACGGTGCTTCCCGAAAATAGCTAGGTTAAAAGGTGGAGGAAGGAGTCCTCCTCTTTTTATTTAGGACTGGCGGACGATTTCTTCTGCCCGCCGGCGGCAAGGAACCGATGTTTGAAACAAGCAGAGGAAATATTGCAAAAATAAAAAAGAGCCCTCTTAGATATTTTATCTTCGAGGGCTCGCGAAAAACGTTCAGGAAGAAGGAAGATCGGGAACACAAATTGGAATGCTGATTTCGGTGTACTTCTTCGAAAGCTTTCCTTTTTTTCCAATCTTTATGCCAATGACCTTCTTGCCTTCCTGAACCATTTGCACATAAACTCGTAGAAGAAGAAAGGCATTCTGAATTGCCTCCTTGCTATTGCACCCTGTTTCCCTACAGATCCCTTGCAACTCTTTCTCTGCTTGATCTGAAAATTCGAGTGTACGCGTTACCGGCATCGATATGCTCCTTCAAATAGAAGTTATGGTTTAAAGGGCTTAGAATTCCCAATCTAGCTGAGATTAATTTAACATACCACGACACAAAAGTCAATAGTTTGTCCAGTAATAAACTGCGAGAGCTGTCTCGTATACTTCCATGGTGGACCTGGGCGGAATCGAACCGCCGTCTCTACAATGCGAATGTAGCGTGTTACCACTGTACTACAGGCCCCTCAATGTCGGGCTGTGGAGATTTGAACTCCAACTAAATCCTCCCGAAGGACTCGTGCTACCGTTACACTACAGCCCGGTATGTTATGTCACCCAATATTTGCCTTTGGCCATCTGGTCTTTTTTTGTTTCCACTTTTTCTATTTCCTCCCTTGATTTTCCAGCTTCTTTTTCCAAATCCTGCTCCGGCAAATCTCCCAATCTTTTTATTTCTTTTTCTAGAAATTCTTTATTGTTCTTTTCCGGATCTGCCAAGACAATGCCCAAGAGTATATCCAGAATCATTCCGATCCGAGGTCCGGGCTTGATGCCTAATGTCTCCATTATATCCTGCCCATTCGCTTTAAGCATTTTAACCGAAATGGCATCCTGGGAAACCTTTTCAATTAAATACCTCAGATGCCTGAGTTTATAAGGTTCGGCTTTGGGGCATCCCGAGCCGATCCTGTCGGCCATTCTAACTTGGAGAAGCTCTTCAATGCTCTCCTTCCCCACATTCCTTAAAAGCCTTCTGACTGAGGATTCGGAAACTTCCCCCACATTATAATAGAATAAGTGGTAACGGACAAGCCTTTCCACTTTTTCAATTTCTTTTTTGGGAAACCTTAATCTTTCCATAATGTCGGCTGTCATTTTTGCTCCCACGGCTTCGTGGTTGTAAAAAGTGGCATCTTCTCCTTTTCCCCTCTTGGTTCTGGGTTTCCCTATATCATGGAAAAGAGCGGCTAAACGGACCTCCTCATTAAAATCTTTTTGGGCTGAAAAATCAAGAGATCTCAAAGAATGCTCATAACAATCAAACACATGGTGCTTGTTTTGGGAAACTTTGTACCCTTCCAAAAGCTCGGGGATTATGATTTCCAAAAGATCCATTTTTCTCAGCATTTCAACTCCCTCGGCCGCATTCCTTGAGTTTATGACTTTCAAGAATTCATCTCTTATTCTTTCCTTAGAAACCTTTTTTAAAAGACTGGCGTTTTGCTTCACCGCTTTGGCGGTTTTTGGCTCTATTGAAAATCCCAGGACAGCAGCAAATCTCACCGCCCTCATCAGTCTTAAAGCATCTTCGTTAAACCTGTCTTCAGGCTTTCCTACTGCACGGATAACCTTTTTCTTGATATCTTCCTGCCCCCCGTAAGGATCGACTAATTCCTTATCCGACGCCATGGCATTCACCGTAAAATCTCTTCTGGCTAAATCTTCTTCAACTGTCTTAACCCACTTTACCGAATCGGGGTGCCTTTTATCAGTATACTTTTCTTCCACCCTGAAGGGAGTAATTTCAATAATTCCCTGCACCGTAACAGTGCCAAACTTGTTGTTTGTAAAACTGTCGGGAAATAAAGATTGGATTTGCTCCGGCGTCGCATCAGTGGCGATATCCCAATCTTTAGGCTCTTTTTTCATCACCAAATCCCTAATGCAGCCCCCGACCAAAAACGCCTGAAAACCATTGTCTTTCAGCTGCTTCTGGGCCGATTTTACATTTTCGGGAATCTCTCCCATAAATTAATCCTATCCTAAAAACCCCTTTTTTTCAATTAAAAAAGTGCTAGAATGATAAAACGCGCCCATAGCTCAATTGGATAGAGCGCTGCGCTTCGGACGCAGAGGTTGCAGGTTCGACTCCTGCTGGGCGCTCACGTGAGATTATTTTTTCTTCTCGCAATCAAGGCAAAGGCGGGCTTCAGGATATATTTTCAGCCGGTCCTCGTCTATTTTTTTGTTGCAATTTTCACAGATTCCGTATTTTCCTTCCTTCATTTTACCCAACACCACCTTTATATCCCTCAATCTTGATTCCAAGCTGTGCTCCACAGGAAGCATGTTTGAATATTCTTCAACTTGGTCAGCCGCTTCTTCTAAAGCGTTGCTTCCTGTTGCTCCAGTTGCCATTTTAGGATACTTAGTGTCCCAATCATGTTCCAGCTTGTCGTCTTTCTTCGCAAATCTGGAAAGCTGCTTTTCCCATTCTTCTTTTTTATTTTTCAATTTTTCCTCTAATTCTTTTTCTAGTTTTTTGTTCATATTTTTATTAAAAATCGGAGTATAGGCTGTTTAATTTCTGCCTGGTTAATAAATCCACAATGCCTGTGCCTTTGACAAGACTCCGAGGAATTAAAATTTCACTTTTGTACTTTTCTTGAAATCTTATCACCGCCTTTTTTGTAACGTCCCCGAACTGGCTGTTTATTAAATTCTCCGGATATATCGCTATATCCCTTGCCAGCCACTGCTGCAAAAGCTTAACGCTTTCGCCCTGATCTCCAATCTTCAAATCCTTAGTCAGAACTTCAGACTTCAAAAGAGATTCCATCTGGGAAGTTGCTTTCCCCATGCTTTCTGAAGAGCTGGAAAGAACAAAATAGTAATCTCCCGGGTAATAGCAAATTCCGAAGTCGGCTGAAGCATTGAAAACCTTGCATCTGTATACCACTCCTGACTTTGAAATATCCTTAAAAACGCTATCCTTGTCTTTTGCTTCTTCCCCGGAAACGCCAACCAATTGCCCAAATGCTTTTTCCAAATCAGATTCTTCTTTCGATAAAATCTGGCTTAACCCATCGCTTGAGGTTTTTACGATAAGGCCTATCCTCCCTTTTCCTTGCCCGTAAGAAAATACCGTGAATCCGGAACCAAGCTTTTCCATAAGGCCTGCGGGCATTTTAGTTTGGAGTTCTGCGGCGAATTCTTCCGAGTTCAAAACTTTCCCATTCTTTTCCAATGCCAGGTAAGTAAATTTTCCGCTCAGCGGGGATTGTTTGAAATAATCTTTCAAAGTATCATACAAATTTCCGGACAGAACAAGCTCCGAGGGGCCCTCCATCTTAAAAATGGACTGGGGTATGGAAACCTGCTGGTTTTGCTCTTCGCGCCCTTGAGCTGGAATGGGGACCTGAGTCCTGATTCTAAAATACCAATACCAAAACGTCAGGACTCCCATCAAAATTATGAGAAGGAAACCCAATATAACCAGCCTTATCCAAAACTTTTCCTTCCAACTGGGCCTTTTGGGAATAATCCTTATCATTTCCCCGAGGCTTTCTTCTTTTTCCGATTTTTTATTGGGAAGATAAGATTTTTCAACTGCGTTTTCCCGCCTGGAGATATCTTCCCTTCTGCGGTCTTCCAAAACCAACCTTTCAATATCTTTTCTTTCCTCTTCCATTCTTTTCTTTTTCTCTTCAGCTGTTTCCCGCGGAATTTCGGCTCCAGCCGGAATCTCTTGGACTGTCTGGGCAGCAGCCTTTTTCATCGCCTCAATCCTTCTTTTCGCCGCCTCCAGGCTGCTGATCGTAACAGCTTCCGGCTGAAGCGGGCTTTCATCTTTTATCTCAGGTTTTGGAGCCGGAATCGGCTCAATCTTTTTAACAGGAATCGGGATTTCTTCTTTCAGTTGGGGGGGCGGAGAAGATTTCTGAGAAGCCTGATCGAGAGGAGCTGCCAGGGGAGGAGGCGGGGTTTGTTTCGCCGAAACCATGATCGGTGAAGGCGGAACCCTGCCCTCTAATTTCTGCTCGATTTCATCCAATTTTCTGGACAATTCCTCTTTTCTTAAAGAAAAGGATTTGAGTTTGTCCTGGCAAAGCTTGAGCTCATTGGCAGCCCTCTCCTTTTCCTTTTCGGCTGCCCATTTCCTGGTTTCAATTTCCCTGATTGTTTCCTCAACAGACCATCTCTCCTGCTCCAGCCTTCTTCTCTGGCCCAAATCAGCCGCAGAATGCTCTTCTATTTCGGCTGATTTCTTTTTAGCTTTTATTTCTTCTTCCTCTCTTAAAACTTCATCTGTTTTAGATTTTGCCTTATTAAAATTCTCAAATAGCGAATTGGATTTCTGCTCAAGCGAACCCTTCAGCGTTTCCAGGCTCTTTATTTCTTCCTTTATTCTTATCTTGTCCAGCTTTAACTGATTTTTATCTTCCCTTGAGGAAATCTCTTTTTCTTTAGAATCCAAAGCTCTTTCCCTGTTTTCCAACTCTCGGAGCTGTTTTTCTATGCCGAGCAAACTATTTCCCGCTTCCTGAAGCCGTTCGTCCCAAGGCCATCTGTTTTTTTCCATAGCATGGCGCCTGTCTTCCAACTGCTGCCTTTTTCTCTCCAAGGATTTCCTTTCGGGTTCCGATCCTGCAGAAACCTGTTTTTCTTCAACTAATAAGACTTGCCCTTCTATTTTCTTTTCTTGGTCTTCTATTTCTTTGAACTTCAACTCAACAGATTCAATCTTTTCCATGGCAATTTTCTTCTTTTCTTCAAGCAGGCTCCTTTCCCTTTTTACTCCGGAAATTTCTAAGTCAAAAGCGCTCCTTTCCTTTAAAATCTTTTCCCTTTCTTCAAGAAGAATATCTTTTTCGGTTTTCTTTGCCGCTAAAGCTGCCGCAGCTTTCGCTCGCGCATCTTCCTCGGCTTTGGCTTTGGCGATAGTCGCTTCTTTTTCCGCCCTGGCTTTTGCGACTACTGCCTCGGCAGCCATCTTTTCCGCTTCCTGCTGTTGAGAGATTCTTTTTCTCTCCTCTTCCTCGGCTCTTTTCCTTTCTTCTTGGAGAGCCATCAATCTTTCCATTTCGACCCTCCTTTTAGCTTCCTGATTTTCTCTTTCTTTTCTCTCCTCTTCCTCGGCTTTGGCTTTGGCGATAGTCGCTTCTTTTTCCGCCCTGGCTTTTGCGACTGCCTCGGCAGCCATCTTTCTTCCCTGCTCCTCTAAGCCCCTTAATCTCTCCTCTTCCTTTAGCCTGGCTTCTTGCTCGGACTGGGCGGCAAGAAGGCTTTCCTCGTTTTCTTCAACTCCAACACTGACCCTGCCTTGGGCAAGATCAATGTCTTTCTTCATCGTCCTTATATTTTTGGAAACTCCTGGTTCAAGAGGCATAAATATGCCTACTTATTATTATTCAAAAGACTTAAATTTATTCTTCCTTGTTCGTCAATCTCAATAACTTTCGCAGAAACCAAGTCTCCCACTTTGACCACATCTTCTACTTTATTCACTCTTTTATTGGAAAGTTTTGAAATATGGATAAGTCCTTCCTGGCCGGGTAAAATTTCCACAAACGCCCCGAAATTCAGAATTCGTTTTACTTTGCCCTGAAAAACCTCTCCTACTTTCACTTCTCTGGTGATATTTTCTATCCATGAAAGGGCTTTCTTCGCGGTCTCTTCTTTTTCGGAAGTGATAAATATCAACCCGGTGTCCTGAATATCTATTTGGACTCCAGTCTCTTCAATAATTTCGTTAATTACTTTTCCGCCCGGGCCGATAACTTCTCTTATCTTGTCTGGATTAATTTGTATCTTTATGATCCTGGGCGCGTAAGGAGAAAGCTCTTTTCTCGGAGCGGAAATAGCCCTGGACATTTCTTCCAAAATCTCCAACCTTGCTTTTTTGGCCCTCTTAAGGGCTTCTTCCATTATCTCCCTGCTGATGCCGTCTATCTTAACATCCATCTGGATGGCTGTTATGCCTTCAGTGGTTCCAGCCACTTTAAAGTCCATATCTCCATGATGGTCTTCAGGACCTTGGATATCAGTAAGCGCCTTCCATTCTTTTCCGCTCTCGCTTCTGGCCAAACCTATGGCAATTCCAGTAACCGGCCTTCTGATGGGAACTCCCGCATCCATTAACGCCAAGGATGAACTGGAAATAGCCGCTTGGGAAGTTGATCCATTGGAAGAAACTATTTCGGAAACTATTCTGATTGTGTACGGAAAATCATCAAACTCCGGAATCAAGGGCAGGATAGCCTTTTCCGCCAGCATCCCATGGCCGATTTCTCTTCTTCCCGGCCCTCTTAAGGGTTTTACTTCGCCGGAAGAAAAAGGAGGAAAATTGTAATGGTGCATAAACCTTTTCTTTCCTGCCACTTCCATGCTTTCAATTAATTGCTGGTCTCCCGGGGCTCCCAAGGTAAGGGTAGACAAAGATTTAGTTATTCCCCGGCAGAACAAGGCTGACCCGTGGGCCCTGGGCACAAAGCCCGCTTCGCAACTGATCTTTCTTAATTCGTCTAATTTCCTTCCATCCGCCCTCTTATCGTATTTTAGAATATTTTCATGAACTAATCTATCCTGCTCGCTGTTGAAAAACTTTTCCGCGTAGAATTGTTTTTCTTCTCCGGCCATGGCAAAGATTTCCTCTTTGATAATGTCCATTTCTTGATCCCTCTTTTGCTTATCGGCCTGAAAGAAAGCCTTTTCCATCTTTTTCCCGAATTCCTTTCGTATGGCCTGTTCCAACTCAACATCTTTTTCTTCTTCTTTCAAAACCAGCTTTGGTTTGCCCTCTTTGGCTATAATCTCCTTTTGAAAATCAATTATCTTTCTAATTTCTTCTTTGGCAAAATCAAAAGCCGCAAGGACTGATTCTTCGCTCGCCTCATTGAACTCGGCTTCAATCATGTTTGAAAAAATTTCGCCATCGCTTTCAACCCCGGAAAAAACAATATCCATCTTATTGTTTTCTCTTTCCGCATAAGTAGGATTAATCGCGAAGACGCCGTCTTTTTCGGAAACCCTTACTCCTCCCAAAGGACCTGCCCATGGAATGTCGGATATTCCCAAGGCTATGGAAGCCGAAACCAACCCTACCACGTCGGAATCGTTTTCCGTATCCCAGGAAAGAACAGTCGAAATAACCTGGACCTCTCTGTTTAAGTTTTTGGGGAACAAGGGCCTTATGGCCCTGTCTATTAATCTTGAATTGCAAATCGCTTCGTCTGAAGGCTTGCCCTCCCTTCTTATATATCTCGCGCCTTTTATCTTCCCTGCCGCATAATATCTTTCCTGATATTCAACCGTTAAAGGAAAGAATTCCGGGTTTATCAGATCCTTCGGGCTCATGACGCAGGTAGTCAAAACAAGGGTGTCGCCATATCTGACCAAAACATCTCCATTGGCCTGTTCGGCCAATTTTCTTATTTCCACCTCCAGATTTTTCCCGCCCAATTTTAAGCTGTATTTCATATTAATTCGCTTATTTTTTAAGTAAAAATCTTTTGGGCTCCTCGCACATATCAATAAATTCATCGGCTGATTCCTTCAGCTTTCCCGAAGCTGATTTCCCGAACGCAATCACCTCAACCCTTTTTCCTTGATTTTTCAAGTATTCGCTTAAAGATAAAAAGTCTCCGTCTCCGGAAACTATAACCAGAATGTCAACGCTGGGAGCTATTCTCACAGCGTCTATCACCATGCCCACATCCCAGTCGGCTTTCTTGGCTCCTCCGTAAAACTCCTGCAATTCCTTGACTCTTGTTTCAATCCCTAGCCCAACCAACGCATCAAAAAAAGGCTTCTCTTCGCCTGTTTTAGTGCTTACGACGTAGCCAAAAGCCCTGATTAGACTTCTCTCCGCAACCGCAGTTTTCAATATTTCCCTGAAATTAACTCTTGCGTTGTATAAATTTTTAGCCGAATGGTACAGGTTTTGGACGTCTATCAAGACGCCAACGCGCTGGCCTGCATGTTTAATAACCATTATTTTTTAAGTCCCACTTTTTTAACTATTTCTTCGTGCTTTTTCTCGTCTGTCTTTTTAAGATAGCTCATCAGCTTCCTTCTTTTGGAAACCATCTTTAAAAGGCCTCTTTTGGAATGGAAATCCTTGGAATGGGTTTTTAAATGCAGGAGCAGCCTTTCAATTTCTTCCGAAAGCAAAGCAACCTGCACCTCAGGGGATCCCGTATCCGCATCGTGAAGTTTGTATTTGGTGATAATTTTCGCTTTTTCTTCTTGAGTCAGCATATGAGTTAATTTACCTTAATTTATCTAAAAAGTCAACAATCTAAGCTT
>Ga0105104_10001321_pt1 | contig 18569 bp, 14 predicted proteins | sample PPLLaktember2015_3_FD_87034 | JGI IMG/M metagenome (GOLD analysis project Ga0105104, IMG submission 87034) | Freshwater sediment microbial communities from Prairie Pothole Lake near Jamestown, North Dakota, USA - PPLs Lake P7 Core (6) Depth... | ecosystem: Environmental > Aquatic > Freshwater >... | reverse complement strand
AGCCACGCCTGCGACACTCACCTCCAAAGGTTAATGAAAACCTTCGTGCTCTTCGTCTCTTCGTGTTTAAATTTTTTCCCTTATTTATTCAGGTCTCTTAGCGTTCTTCGCGTCTTCGCGGTTAAGTAGGTTGGTCCGTTCGCCCCCTGGCCCAGAACACCCGGGCTGGGCAGGATGACATATTTTTGGATTTTCTGGATGTCATACGAAGATGCGATTACCCTAGGGCTAGAACTGATATTTCGAGGTCCGGCGATGCGTGGACCGCTTGAAGCGGACAGCTCACTGCAGACTCCAATAATAATACGTCATGTCGCACAGTTTTTCGAAACCGAGCCGGCGGTAGAGACCGTAGCCCATAAAAGAAGACTGTAGAATTGCGGCGCGCACGCCCTGCTGGGCTGCCCAGCGTAGGGGCGCCAGGGTGAGCGCTGCACCCAACCCCTGTCCGCGTGCTGCCGGCAGGGTGGAGACGTTGTAGAGACCGGCGACACCCGAGCCCATGAAGACGGTCGAGGTGGCTACGATTTGTCCATTCCAGTACCCGGCATAATAGCGAACCGGGGTGTCGAGACCCAGGGGTGCGATCAGGTCGTAATAGGGGGTTTCAAGGGCCGGCGGCAGCTCGTAACCGGCGATAAATGCGCGCACCCAATCCCGCAGCTGGGTCTGGGTTTCTACGGGATGGATGGTCAGGCCAGGCGGGACGCGCTCCGGAGGGCGCAGCCTGGAGAGATCGAGCGCCATCCCCGGGGTGTGGCGGTCTTCTACCAGGCCATGCGCGATGAGCCAGTTTTCCCAGGCCCTGGCCGATGGGTCGGGTCCCAGCCACCAGGTGATTGCATCCACGTAATTGGAGCGGAAGTAGCCCAGTGTGTCGCGGATAACGCGGTCGGCGCTGGAGTCGGGGGGGTACGGGGTGTGGACTCCGTTGAACCAGGGGTGCGGTATGCCGGTATGCCAGCGGTAGAGAATTGGGGTGTGGTAGAAATCCGTTTTGGGCGAACCGCCCAGCCAGTGGAAGTAGTCGTAAAGGTTGGATTGGATGGCGGCTGCCAGGACGGTAGGGGAAAGATCGGTCAGGTGAGGACTGTTCACTGGTCTACTACTTTATCATGTGGGTGATAGACACTCGGTGTCTTTGGAGACACCGGGTGTCTGAATGATCGGGGGCCTTTGTGATGAAAACAGACCAAAATCTCACCAGGCCAGTTTACCATTTAATCTACACAAGGTACTGGGCGAACCACTGGAGGGTGCGGCTCCAGGCGTCCGCGGCGGCTTCGGCGTTGTAATTCTGGCCGGTGTCGTTATGGAAGGCATGTGCGGCGTTGGGATAGAGGATCTTCTCGTAGATCTTGCCGTTCTCCTGCATAGCTGCCTCGATGGCCGGAATGCTCTGGTTGATGCGCTCATCCAGCTCGCCGTAGATGGCCAGCACGGCCGCCTGGATCTTGGGGACGTCTGTGACAGGCGGCGGGGGGCCGTAGAAGGGGACTGCGGCGCGCAGCTCAGGCATGTGGGTGGCGACGCTCCAGGTGACGCCGCCGCCAAAGCAGAAACCGACCATACCCACCCGCTCGGTCTGGGCAAAGGGCTGGGTCTGGAGATACTGCCAGCCGCTGATAAAGTCCGCCGGGAACTGCTCCGGGTCGCTATTTCCCAGGGCGCCCGGGACGGCATCCGCTCCGAGCGCCTGGGAGCCGCCCTGCCTTGAGAGTAGATCGACGGCCAGGGCGACATAACCGGCCTTCGCAAAGCGGCGGGTGACATCCTGGATGTGGGCAGTGAGACCCCGGTTTTCATGGCAAACCAGCACCACCGGGTAGGGGCCGTCTGCCTGGGGGCGGGCCAGGTAGGCCATGAGAGTGCTGCCGTCGTTGCCGGGAACTTCAACCGGAGCGGCCTGGACAGCCGGGTCATCCGGGCTGACTGTGCCATATGCAGAAGGTGCGCCCCCGGTGGGTTGGGCTGCGTCGGGGGTCTGGCCAGCTTGTGTGGAAGCCTGAGTAGGCCCAGCCTGTGTTGAGACACCCGGAGTTTCTGTAACACCGGGTGTCTGGGGTGTCTGAGAGGGCGTTTGCGGGGTCTCTCCAGTGATGGGCACTTCCGGGGTTGCTTCCCCGGCGGGCGGGGCGCAGGCCGCCAGGATGGAGCTGGCCACGACCAGGCTGCCGGTGACGGAGGCGATCAGTTGGAGGGCCTTACGGCGGGAAATATGGCCTTCCTGATAATCTTCGGCGAATTCGTCAACCAGGTAGCGTTGAAAATAGTTCATTTTCTTCTCCTCTCTTTTACAACAACGCAATAGTTTACCAATATAGTCTAGATTATAACAAATAATCCGATTGGCTAAATGTCGTCGCGTGATTCGTCGACTTGTGACAGAGGGGTTCATAAAGGCCGCTCCCTGGGTCGTCCCCGGTGCAGGATCCGCCGCCGAGGACGGCGGCTTGAGCGAGTTTCGTACCAGATGCGAACTCGAAACTGGTGACTCTTAACTCTCCGGATAGGGATATCCCTAGTTTAAAAATAGATTAAAAGGTGCTATATTTTTGAAGGTTGTATTGAGTTGGGGAGCCTGGGGTAGTGGGCCGGGCTAAATTTGCTGCAATGCTAAAGGTTGGGGCGAAGCGCCATAGGAAGTTTCAGTCTTCTCCCTCTAATGGTGGATATGAAGATCAAACAGCCAATAACTTACCAGGCCGGAGCCAGGGTGAGGATCCGAGAAGACGCGTTTGGTGGAGCCGAAGACGCCCGGATGATTGATATTCGCGGCAAATTGGGAAAATTGATCTTGCGTATCGGGACGGTCGGCAGTGAATTTATGTGGGTATGGCAAGGGGATGATGGCAGTTTTTTCTACCCGCTAGACCACGAGATCGAGCGGGAGTGATTATTTTATTCGACACCCGGTGTTTCAAAAAACACCGGGTGTCTGCTTATTTGTGGGGATGGTAATATGGGTCAGTTTTTGAGCCAGACCCTGGCCTCGGCGATGGTTGCAAAGCTCATGTACTCGAATGGCGAGGGGACGGCGGCGGGTGTGGGCGCGGAGGTGCGGATCATGCGATCTGTGCTCATCCGAGCGACCGCGCTTTCTGGGGTGATCGAGGCAAGCTTTTTCGCGCCGGTGCGGGCAAAATTGGGCGTCCATACCTCCAGGATCCAGGCCTGGTCTTCAGGCAAGATAACTTTCAATTTGGCGGAGTCCACCAGAAAGCGAACTGCCTTTTTCTCCTGGATGACCGCCAGGGACTGGTCCATAGCCTTGCGGTAGTCTTGACTGGAAGCAAAACCTTTCCAGATCAACTCGACGATCTTTAACTCTTCATTCCAGCAAATAGCAGCATACGGTTGGTCGAAACAGGTAAGCATTAGGAAATCTCCCCTTTTTTAGGTAATAAGATATTGGTAGGACGTATGATACCTCCAATTCGGGTAATTGCAGATTAAAAGGCTGTGAATTAATTTTGTGTAAAGATTAGAGACACCCGGTGTGTTTTTTTGAAACACCGGGTGTCTGGCTTTTTATATAGCTGAATATCAATAGACCCAATAGCGGATTACGGTGGGGTTGGGAAGCCACAGGCCAGGGGCAATCACCTTCTGCATTTCCTCCACCGTGCTGACGGTGAGCAGTGGGTCGGCTTCACCCAGGCCGGTGAGGAACGCTATCAGGTCGGTTGTGGCAGCGGCAGGCCGCCAGGCGTTCAGGACCAGGCTTTTACAGGCCGCATCAGCGGAGATAAGCTCATTCCAGACCTGTGCGAAAGCGTCAGGGTCGGCGCCTTGAGCAGACATCTCACGCTTCTTTTCATCGCTGAAAACAGCAGGTTCGCGGCCAAAATCGATCTGAAAGCCGAGGGCGCGGCCTACCTGGCTGTCCAGGATCTCAAACAGCCGATTGGGTGTCTCGACAATTTCTTGCTCCTGGCCTTGCGAGCTCCAGGCGTTGCCCCGCACTTTGCTGATGGGGTAGCCTTTCAAAGCGGGTAAAAACGATTGGCGGTACACCTTCAGCGGGGTGACGATGCGCTGTCCGGCGCGATCGTACATACCCATAAAGAGCACCACCCCATCCCCCGCAGGAAAATAACCCAGGAGGATGCCCTGGACATTCGCGATATACTTTTGGGGGGCATTTTCGGGGGGTAACTCGTAGGCGCCCATAACTCCCGGATAAACATCGCCAATAAAGCCAAACGGGGCAAATTGGGTCATAAAGAGGTAATGGGCAGTATAAGGTTCCTGAGATTTCAGGTAAAGATCGACCTGGCGGATGGTTTCAAGTGCCAGCTGCGTATCATCCACGCCTGGCATCCATGGGTCGGGAGTGGGTTCCTGCGATGGGGTTTGCATGGGTAATGGAGCTGGGGTATCTGTGGCTGCAAGCGTAGCCACCGGGGCCAAAGTTAACGTTTGGGTAGGCAGCGGCGGTGGGGCGCCTTGGTCAGGCGCACCCACCAGAAAACAGCCGGCAAAGAGGACCGGGAGAACTATACAGCAGAGGAGCAGCGGCGAAAGGTTTTTCAAGGGCTTCTCGAATTGAGGGCGGGATGCTTCATTGTAATCCAGGTTGGAACTATTTTCTGGATTTACACGTATCACCTGTGTACCCTGGAGGTATATTCTATGAAACTTCGCTTTGCGGCCCTCACTTTATGCTTGCTCGCAGCCCTGCTCGCCGCGCCGTATCCGGCCGGCGCCGGAACACCCGCGCCATCCAGCGAGATCGATTTCGTAAGGCTGGATTCGTTGATCAACGCTCAGATGGAAAAACACGGGCTGCGGGGGGTCGCTCTGGCCGTCACCCAGGGCGAGCAGATCGTATATCTCAAAGGCTACGGCACTGCCGGGCAGGGGCGCGCCATGACCCCGCAGACACCCATGTACATCGGGTCGCAAAGCAAATCTGTGACCGCTCTGGCCATCGCCCAGCTGGCCGAGCAGGGCAAGGTGGAGCTGAATGCTCCGGTGCGCAAATACATCCCCTGGTTCGCGGTGACCGACCCGCAGGCTTCGCAGCAGATCACCATCAACCACCTGCTGTACCACACCAGCGGTCTCTCAGAAGCCGGTTATACCGCCATGCTGCCGGATGACGCCACGCTGGAAGAGGGGATCCGCTCGCTGTCTTCGGCAAAGCTGACCGCGCCGGTAGGTTCGAAGCACCAGTATTTCAATATGGGCTACTGCGTGCTGATGCAGGTCATCGAAACCGCCAGCGGCGAAAAATACGCCGATTACATCCAGGAGCACATCTTCGAGCCGCTGGGGATGCGCCAGACCTACACCGACCCGGCTGCCGCGCGGGCAAACGGTCTATCCCAGGGGTACAGCCGTTTCTTTGGCTTCACGGTCCCCTGGCCGCAGTCTCACCTGGCCTACCAGCTGGGTGATGGGTACATCATCTCGAGTGCGGAGGATATGGCGCGCTACGCGATCGCCATGAACAACCACGGCGTCTACCAGGGCGCCAGCCTGCTCTCGCCCGAACGGGTCCAGCTGATGTTCATGCCGGTGCAGGGATATGGGATGGGCTGGTCCGTGGAACCGGGGCATATCTACCACGGCGGGGCCAATGAGACCTTCAAAACTTTTGTCGACCTGTACCCCGGCCGCGGTTTAGGGATCGTTCTGCTGATCAACCAGGGGTATATGCTGGACCACTACATCTCCGCAACCCAGGTTTTCGATGGGGTGGAGGCCATCGTACTGGGCAAACAGCCGCCGGTGGCGGGGGATGGCCCATCCGTGCGGTTGATAGGCTGGGGAATGCTGGTCTTCGTGCTGGGGTTGTGCGCCCTGCATACCTGGAATATCGTTCACCTGCGCGGTTGGAAGGAGCGGGCCAGCCGGATGACCCCCTTCAAACGAGCCTGGGATGTGGCGATTTCCTTTCTCATCCCAACCGTGATCCTGCTGGTGGTCTTCAGCCAGGTCAAAGGCTATTTCGGATACCGCTTCAACCTGACCTACCAGATGGTAACGATGTTCAGGTTCCTGCCGGATATCAGCATCTTGATGCTGGTAGGGAGCGTACCGGATTACGCGCAGGGGATTGCCAAGCTGGTTTGGCTGCTGGCGAGGAAAACAAAGTTAAGGACTGTGGAAGAGAGCAAAGAACCCGCGGTTTTAGCCAATTCAGATTGAGGCTACGGTTAGGCGTTTACCAATCCTCCTCGGGAGCGATCATCTCCAGCACCGGGTCGCGCCCCGCGAAAGCTTGCTGCGCGTCAACGGCTACGCGGATATCCGGCTCGACAAATGGCGGATCGGCCTCTATCAGCTGGAAGTAGCGCGTTGAGTAAGATACGCTCGCCCGAGAGTTTGGCAGCCGGAACGATCTCACTTCCCCATACGAATTTGGTTTGCCACCCGTAGGCTCACCCACGAAGGTTGCCCGCGAATGCAGTCGTAAATAGACAGCGTTGTCGCTCGCCGAAGAGAACGTCCCCCGGTCGATCAGCGCGAAAAGACGCTCGGGCTGATTGAGCGCCGGATTGGTTTCCAGATCGGGCATAAAGAACTGCTCGAATTGCAGCGAGTTCCCCCCTCCATTCCCCCGCAAATCCACGATCAGCCGCTCCACTGGCTTTTCATCCGCTAATTTCCAGAGATCACCCATTAGCGAACGAAACCCGCCGGGATCGATGCAGGCCGCGTAGCGGAAATATAGGGTATGCGACTTTTCCCGGTATTCAAACCAGAACGACCGCTCCGGCTGGCTCTGGTAATACAGCGGCTCTTCGATCGCGGAAAGGTAATCCACCTTTTCACCTGGTCCGAGCGGAGCGATCTCCACCTGGAAATCACCTCCAGAGGAATTTTCCAATGTTAGCCTTACCGCGCCCGCATCCTCGACCGCTCCAACCGACTCGAGGATCTCCACCACGTTCAGGTAATTTGAGCTCTTCAGCCTGGCCCAGAAATCGTTCTCATGAGAAATCAACGGGAGTACAGCCTGGTAGACCTCCTCGCTTGCCAGCGCGCCGATCCTGACCACCCGCGCCCCCAACGCCTCGGGGTATTTGGGGCTGATCCCTTGCATGTAGAGCCCATCCCTGTACCAGCGCAGGTCCACCGGGAGGGCGTGCAAGGCGATCTTGCGCCCGGCTGAGAACTGCGTGTGCGCGTCACCCACCGTTGCTACAATGCGCATCATTTCGATTGTGATCTGTGCGTCGGTCATCTCTGGAACCGTGTTCTCCAGGTTCTCGATAAGATTCCAATAGGTATCTTCCGGTGTGGTATGGAAGGCGTTAGCGTGCAGCCTGACCAGCTCGCTTCCTAAATAGCGCGTATCCTGCCGCCAGCGCTCGTCCCGCGTACTGGCCGGCAGCGGGAAAGCAGCCGGAAAGGGTTCGACCGCGTAACCGTGAAAAAGGAAACCAGCTGTGTACCCCAACAGGTGCAGCAAGAGGAGCGCGGTCATCCCCAACCAGCCCGTAAAGCGGGTTGCGCAGCCGGTTGATAAACCAACTTGCCGGGCCAGCAGGATCCCGGCCAGCGCGGTCAACACTGCCAACGGCGCCCAGGCTATTCGCCCAACCAACCCTACAAATGAGATCCCCGCCAGAACTGCGCCGCACAGGATCACCCACCTTGCCATCCGCAGAAAGCTAGTTTCCCGGTGCTTTGCCTGCAGGCAGTACGCAAAGCCCAGCGTCACCAGCGCCTCCCCTAATCGGTAAAGGAAAACCGTCTCGAGGATCCCGCCTGGCCCGCTTGCCTCCAGGGCGGACACCAGGGTGCGCGCCAAATCCACCAGGTACCACATCCCCACCAGGCCCAGCAGCCCTACCCGAACCCAGGCCCAGATCGATGACCCTTTTGAGACCTGCAATACGGCCGCCATAGTCCCTCCATTCTGGGGCACCCGATATGTGGATATATTCCGATGATAATAGTATATATCTACCAGTGGTCAGTCGTTAAAAATTCTCACACCCGGGGATATCTTGCAGCCGCTGAAATACTTTCAACCCCTGCGCCCGGGCCAGCGCCACCATATGGTCGGCGCCCTGCGAGGCGCCCCCGATACGCAGCACAGCGTCACAGCGCGCCACCAGCCTCTCCGCGATTGGGTGAAACACATGATTGAATGCCTCATCGCCCGCGCGTTCCGATCCGGCCAGCTCGGCCAGGGGCAGGGCAAACCACTCGCCCAATACCGGGATATGCCCTGCCCGAAAAATCGGCAGGGCGACCGCCTCCATGGAGCGCACGTTCGCGGCCATCTTCGCCGGGTCATCCCCGGTTCCGGAGCGGTAAGGTCCGGCAATCAAGATCATCAATTCAGAAGACGTGTTATGCATACTTTCATCCCTGTTATCTTATAAGCTGCTTGTATCCAGTATCGTGAATACAATTTTATAGGATTCCCGGACCGATCTGCCAGTTTGGCGTGCATTAAAAGGTGTATTTACCCTTGGTGAAGAAGTAAAACAGTTGACAGGAGAGATTCATCCATAATTTAGAGATAACTTATGTAGAATTAATCACAGATAGCGTAATATCTAGAGCGACGGTAGATGTGCCGTCGCTCATTAATATTACTTCGCTAAATAAAGGTGGAACAGCCATGTTTGGTCGTTTACGTTTTATTTGGAAGTTCACGCTTTTGTCCGGTTTGATCCCGGTCGCTGTAGTGATCATAGTCGCAGCCAGCCTGATGGGGGCAAGTACGCTAAAAGCTGAGTACGACAACCTGTACGGGTTTATGCTGATACCGATCACCAATATCGACCAGGCCAGCCTCCATATGAAGAATATCTCCGCCGATCTTACCGCGCTGGGCAGCCTTAGCACAGCCGAATCGGAGAGCAAATCACTGATCGCCCATCTCCAGGTAGAAGATCAAAAAATGATGGACATCATCACTCGCTATGAAGAGGAGTGGGTGACGACATCCAGCCCTGAGTTTACTGCAATCCTGGCAAGTCTGGGAAAATCAGGTTTGCAAACCGATGAGGTTGGAGCCTTAGAACAGTTCCATACCGCCTATACCAGTTACGAAGCCCAACGAGATGCAATCCTGGCGGGAGATGAGATCGACACTTCGGTCCTTTCCAGCGCTGTTGAATCGATGGATTCCAGCATGAGCAAGCTGGTAGAAGTCAATTTATTATTTGCGGAATTATCCAATGCAAGCGCTCAGAATTCAATCGAGCAAATGCGTATTAATGTTTTGGGAGCCGGTATCCTGATCAGCATTCTAGGGTTGGGGATCGCCATCCTGATGACCCGCTCAGTGGTCGGGCCGTTGGCGATTATCACCAAAGCTGCTCAAAATATGGCGGCTGGAGATCTTAACCAACAACTGTCTGAGAAAACCAAACAAAAAATACGGGGTTTGAAAGACGAAGTGGGCGAGGTTGCCAATGCGCTGGTACAAACCCACTCATATATGACCGAAATGGCAGAGACCGCTCATCGCATCTCCCAGGGTGATCTGACCGTAGAAGTTCAGCCGCGTTCCAATCAAGACAGACTTGGCATGGCCTTTGCTGGTATGGTGGTAAAACTGCGCGGTACGGTAACGCAAATTTCAGACAGTGCCGCAGAGCTAAAGTCTGCGTCCGACCAGCTTGCCCAGGCAGCAAACCAGGCAGGTGAGGCCACCAATCAGGTTGCCACGACAATCCAGCAAGTCGCCAAAGGGACCGCCGCTCAGACCGAAAGTGTTACGCGTACATCAGAATCGATCGAACAGATGAACCAGGCAATTGGTCGAGTTGCCCAAGGCGCACAGGAGCAATCGGTAGCAGCCGAGAAGGCAGCCACGCTGACAGCTCAAATCGCGGCGTCCATCCAGGCGGTTGCCAGCAGTTCTCAGGCAGGCGCGCAGGGTTCAGAAAACGCCGCCACGATTGCCCAAGATGGGGCTGAAAAGGTTTCAGCTGCCGTCCATGGAATGGAGATTATCAAGCAGAAAGTCGATCTATCGGCAAGCAAAGTGAATGAGATGGGGCACCGTTCAAATCAAATCGGTGTGATCATCGAAACAATTGACGATATTGCCGGCCAAACCAACTTGTTGGCATTGAACGCCGCCATCGAAGCAGCCCGGGCTGGAGAGCACGGCAAGGGTTTTGCGGTAGTCGCGGATGAGGTGCGCAAACTGGCCGAGCGCGCTAGCAGCGCCACCAAAGAAATAGCCGGGCTGGTCAGGAATATCCAGGCTACGGTTGGCGATGCAGTCGCCGCCATGGAAGAGGGTGCAGTAGAGGTCGAACAGGGCGTGGTGCGAGCGAACGAATCCGGCCAGGCGCTAAACAGCGTTCTAAGGGCGGTGCAGGATGTAAACCAGCAGGTTGTACACATTTCAAAAGAAGCGCAGCAGATGAGTGCTCTGGCGAACGAGCTGTTGGCGGCTTCGGATGCGGTGAGTGAGGTAGTTCAAGAAAACACGGCCGTGACCGAAGAAATGGCCGCGGGCTCGATTGAAGTTGCCAGCGCCATTGATAGTATCGCCGCAGTCGGTGAGGAAAATTCTGCCGCCGTGGAAGAAGTATCAGCCTCCACAGAAGAAATGAGCGCGCAGGTCGAAGAAGTATCCGGCAGCGCACAAAACCTGGCAGTCATGGCTAAAGTTCTCGGCGAAACGGTGAACCAGTTTATTCTAGGAAGATAAATTCGCCGGCGCTATAGTCCCAACTGCATAGGCAGCCCAATGAAATCCGCGTAGCGCTGCGCGGCTGCAGTAACCTCCTGGTGCTCAGCTTCTCCAAGCGGTTTCAATAGTTCGGTCTCGATGATCACCGCATCCTTTTTGATAGTACGCTTCCACAGGCCGGCGATGCGGCCGTCTCTCAAGATCACCGAGCTGAAGATCCCATTGCGCGCCCGTTGAAAGTCCCTGGGGTCCAGAACGGCGGAGCGGTCTTTATAAGCCACGGTGTACTCATCATAGGCTGGTAGCAAATATGCTCCTGACCGGGCATCCGCCGCGCTGAGGCCGGATGGTGACAGCCAGAAAGTCCGCCCGTCTACCTCTTCGCGGTCCAATCCGGATGCACTCATCTCGATCCCGGCGCGGGCATCCGCGCTGGTCAGGCCCGACCACCACACAAAATCCTGCAGGGTAGCCGGCCCGTGGCTGGTAAAGTAGCGCCCGGCCAGTTCGGCCAGGGCTTCCTCGCGGTCCAGCATGCGCGCCGGCGGCGCCCACTCATCCAAAAGGGCCAGGGTGGGCTGCTTCCCACGCTTGACCCCGAAACAAACCAGGCCGTCACCCATCGCGCGGTCCATCAACAGAAAAAAGGGGATGCGCTTCGCATCGAAGCCGGCCCGTTCCAGCGCGGCTCCCAGCTCTATCCGGGTCAGCTGTTTTCCTCCCTGCAAGGCCGCGACCAGCACCTCCTGGCTCCTGGCAAAGGTGGCCTCGTCGCACGCGAACCCGTTGTAGCGCACGGCATTATCGATCAAACGGCGCACGCGCGGCGCCAGGAGCGCCTGCATCCAGCGCACATCCTGGGCCGCGACAAAATGCAGGGTGCCGCGCATCGGCCAGGTGCGCACGATGGTCCGGTCGGCAATGGCCTGTTCGATATCCGCCTGAACCGCGCCCGGCACGCGCAGCCCGACCGCCCACAAAGAACCCGGGTACTCCTGAGCCTGCACGGCCCCCATCCACGCCACCACCGCGCCGGGTGTTTGGAACGCCTGCCGGGATAGGAGCTGGTTGCCCAGCCGCTGGTGCGCGATCATTTCATTCGTCAACATCATCAAACCTTCCATCCGCGTTTTCCGTGCTCGCCCGTGTCCTGACTCCTGCCATGTTGTGCTGTCCTGAATAGATTATAATAGCCATTCAGGACAGCATTAGTCCTAATTGGAAGGAAGGATCGAGACATGTACTCCCCCACGACCCGGCTCCTGACCATACTGGAACTTTTACAGTCTTACAAACAGATGAGCGGCCCAGAGATGGCGCGGCGGCTCGAGGTGGATGCGCGCACCGTGCGCCGCTACATCGCCATGCTCCAGGATATGGGCATCCCCATCGAGGCCGAACGCGGTCCGTACGGCAGATACCAGCTCCACCCGGGTTATAAACTGCCCCCACTTATGTTCAACGACGCCGAAGCCATTGCCCTGACCCTGGGTCTGTTAGCCATCCGCGAATACCAGTTCCCCATCGACGTGGCCGCGGTCGAAGGCGCGCTGGTCAAAACCGAACGGGTGATGCCCGAAAAGCTCCTCGTGCAGGCCAGGGCCTTGCAGGAGGCTATCACCTTCAACATCCTGCCCCCACCCGCCCAGGTACACAATGATTTTGTCGCCCCGCTCAGCCTGGCCGTACAGCAGTGCCGCCAGGTCCACCTGCGCTACCAATCCTGGCAGGGTGAGGCAACCGAGCGCGATTTCGATCCCTACGGGATTGTCTTCAACGAGGGCTACTGGTACACAGCCGGGTACTGCCACCTGCGGCGGGACCTGCGCACCTTCCGCCTGGACCGGGTCACCGCCCTCGAACCCGGCGAAAATTCCTTCCAACGCCCGCCCGATTTCGATGTCCTGGGCTATGTGTTGGATTCGGTGGTCAACATCCCGGGGACCAGCCAGGTGGAGGTGCTGTTGGAGACGACCCTCGAATCCGCCCGCCAGTCCATATCGCCGGGTTTTGGCAAGCTGGAACCTACCGAAAATGGGGTCATCTTCCGCCGCTCCGCCTACCAGTTGAAATGGATCGCCCTCGTCCTGATCAGCCTGGACTTCCCGGTGCGAGTCATCCAACCGGTTGAGCTGCGCGAAATGCTGCGGAAGCTGGGGGGAAGGGCGCTGGAGATTGCGGGGGCGTAGGGCGTGTATGCAAAATCGATTACGGAAGCTCGCAGGGCGGCTCCCTGGCTCACCTGCCCAAGGGGGCAGTCCAGGTGCGGGTCCATGATCCAGGCCTACGGCCAGGATATCAAGACAAGACGTCAGGACTTGGGCTGACCCCCGTGCCTTGGGCACGAGCCAGCGTGTCATCGAAAAGGACCCGCGGGTCAGCCCTTCGGCCGCTGCGAGCCCCCAAAAAGGCTCAAAGGGGGCCTCCTGCCCTGTTTTCGGCATTAAGACACCGGGTGTGTTTCCGAAAACACCCGGTGTCTGGCCTTACTGCTCAAAGGGCGTCTCCCTGGCCACCTGTGCCTGCGCCCAGGTGCAGGCAGAACACCAGGAATTGGGCTGACCCCCGTATCTTGGCCAGAGCCAGCGTGTCTTCGATGGACCCGCGGGTCAGCCCAGTCCTGGCGCCCTGGGCCAGGGAGACCCGCTGGGAGCACTAAAAAGCTCAAAGGGGGTCTCCGACCCCCGTATCTGCGGCAAGGTCGCGTGTCATCGAAGAACCCGCGGGTCAGCCTGCCGGAGGTACCTGCTCGCCCGAAGGGCAGGCAGGTCCTGCGCGCGATTGGAGAGGTTTGTGCAGCGAGATGGCGGGTGGAGCGCTCAGGACGACATGGGCGCAATGGGGATTTTATCGTTTTTTGTGTAATCCCGGGTTTTGCGTTGTCTGGTCTTCCTGACTGTTCCAGGCAGCCACAGAATTATGCCCGGGTGGTATCATTGAAGGGGGAGTATTAGCCATGGACGCAAAAGAAGCCCGTGAAACAGGCAGCCAGGTCGCCGCGCTGGTGAACGGCGGCCGGTTCGGCGAGGCCGGCGACCGGTTGGCGCCGGTTCTGGCCGCGCGCACCCCTTTCCGCCTGCTCGACCTGATCGGCGGCGCGCTGGGCCAAAACTGCCCTTCCGAAGCCGGCCGCCCGTTCCTGGAGCAGATCGCGGACGGCCGGACGGAAGGCGGCTGGGTGGTGATCGCCGCCGCCCTGGGGCGCCAGATGGATGCCGATCTGCCCGGGGCCATGGCCCTGGCGCGGCGCTACATCCTCCAGGCCGATATCTGGTACGCAACCGACATCCTGGGCGAGCGCGTCCCCGGGCCGGGGCTGGTGCGCTGTTTTGAGCCCGCGCTGGCCTGCCTGGCCCCCTGGCGCGCGGACAAGAACCGCTGGGTGCGGCGGACAGCCGGGGTGGCCGTCCATTTTTGGGCCAAGCGCGCGCACGGCGACCCTCGCCTTAGCGCCCAGGCCAGGGCCCTGCTCGAATTCTTGGACCCGCTCTTCTCCGAAAAAGACCCGGATGCGGTCAAGGGTGTGGGCTGGGGGCTGAAAACCCTGGGGCGTTATTACCCCGCCCTGACAGCGGAATGGCTGGCGGATGGGATGGCCCAGCGGCCCCACCGCGCGCTGATGCTGCGCAAGGCGCTCACCTACCTCCCCGCCGATCTCCGCGCGCGGGTGCTGGAGAGTAAAGCGTGAACCGCCGCGCGGTATTTATCCCCTACCGGCCCAGGACTATCCTGAACAAAGGCAAGCGCGCCGACCACTGGTTCTGGACGCGCTACAGCGCCTACCCGTATATCGGCTGCCAGCACGGCTGCGAGTTCTGCTACTGCCGCGAGCGCAAGTTCTCGCCCTACGCAGACCCGCTGGATTTCGCCACCACAATCAAGGTAAAGGAGAATGCCGCCGGTCTGCTGCGGCGCGCCCTGCGCGGCTGCCCGCCCGACCCAATCTTTACCGGAGATTACCAGCCCCTCGAGCGCAAGTTCATGGTATCGCGCCAGATTCTGGAGGTGTGCCTGGAGCTGGGCTTCCCGGTCTTTATCCTGGAACGCTCCCCCCTGGTGCTGCGCGACCTGGACCTGATCCGCGCCATCCACGAAAAGGCGCGGGCGGTGGTGGCTTTTAGCATCATCTCCGCGCCCGGCTCGCCGGGTTACCAGCGCGCGCGCCAGATGGAACACCTGTCCCCGCCGCCCGAGAAGCGCCTGGCGGCTATGGAAAAATTGGCCGCGGCGGGCATCCCCACCGGGACCTGTTTTATGCCCATCCTGCCCGGGATTTGCGATGACGACGCCAACCTGGAAAACGTGGTCCGCCAGACGGCCGAACACGGCGGCAAGTTCGTGCTGGCCAGCGGGCTGACCCTGGCGGACCAGCAGAAGGATTATTTTCTGGGGGTTTTGAGCGAGCGCTTCCCCGACTTGCTGGAGTCTTACCAAAAGCTGTACCCCCCGGGCAGCTATGCGTCGGCCGGCAAAGGCTGGCGGTTCACGGCTATGCGCATCCGCGAGCTGTGCCAGAAATATAACATCGCCGACCGCATGCCCCGCCCGATCATCCCCGGCGAAAAGCGCGCCTTGAATAAGCGCATCGTCGAGGCGCTCGCCAACCAGGTCTACACCTTCGAGCTGGACGGCGCGCCGGAGCACAAGGTCTGGGCTTACCGCAAGGCGGCCTGGGCAGTGGAAGACCTGGAACAGGATATCGGGCTGGTCTACCGGACAATGGGGGTAAAGGGTCTGCAGAGCATCCAGGATGTGGGGGTAGGAATGGCTGCTGTGATCGAGGGAATGATTGCACCAGAGAGCTTCATAAGGTAAGATATAGGTTAGGATGGAGTAAACCCAGATGGTGGAAGGCGGAACTGAAACCGATCGTCCGGCTGCGTTGATCGACATGATCGACCGGCTCGATCCACGCGATTTGCGCCTGCTGCGCAAGACCGCCGGCAGTGATAAAGAGTCCCATCCCGAAGCCGTCCAGATCATCGACCAGATCCTTCCCGCGGATATCCCCAAAGCCGATGAGAACCATTATTTCTACGCGGTCGCGCTAGCCGCGGCCTGCAAGCCCGCCAAAGAAGGTGCGGGCAGTTTTGGCGCGGCGCTGGGCAAAACCGACCGCCATAAAAATGGTGGGCAGTTCGCCGATTACCTGGCCAGCGTACTCGACCTCCAGGAGATACGCTATCTCAGCTCGCAGCTGGCGCGTGGGGTCCGCTATCTAAACCTCCAGAAAGTCTCGCTCGACCGCGCCCAGCTGGTGCGCGACCTGCTCGCCTGGAAGCATGCGGACCGCGCGGTCCAGGTGCGCTGGGCTAAAGATTACGCTCGCGCGCGCTCCACGCCGGAAACCCCACCCGACGATCCGGTGCAGGGATATTTCGATGCAGTGGGAAAACTGAATGAGGCGCAAAAAGCTGCCTTGCAGGCCTGCATATCCGTCCCCTTGCACCAGGCCCCGGGTGAGGTGTTGATCCTTTTTTATTCGGTCCTACCGGAAAAGGTGGCTGAATCCGACGAGCTGTTATATTACCAGGCGGCGGTGCTGAACGCGCTCAACGATGAGCCGTGCGCCCCGCAAAAAAACATTGGCGCCGCACTGCACGCCATGCGTACCAAAGACAACGAAAGCGCCCTTTTTAACCTCATCCAGGAACTGATCGCCAGCCGCCTGGATGAAATCTACCCGCTCCTGGTAAAAACCATCACCTTGCTCAAAAAGGTGCGGATTGGATACTGCCCGGAGCGGCTGTTAAATGATCTGCTCTTCTGGGACCACCCGGCCCGCACAGTCCAGGATGCGTGGTTGAATGCATTCAATGGGCCGGACACCCCGCGCTGGTCTTCCCGAACCATAAGACAGGAATAAACCGGATCGTCACCCGGCCCGCCGGAAATGATCCGGCTACCGCAGGACCTGGAACAGGTTGCTATAATCGTCCGTCCACAGGCGGATCCCGGGGGTCTTGCGCAGCTCGCGTTTGATGGACGCAAAACCAGGGCTGTCGAAGAGCCCCGCCTGGCTGCTAAACAACACCCAGGTGGACGCCGCGGAAAGCTCCTCTTTCGGGTCAGGCTGGGCGAGATAGACCGCGGGCATGCCAAAATGCTCCGCCGCCAGTGCCAGGACAGGTTCCATATTGATGTGCCCATTGGTGATATTGAAAGCCAGCACCCCACCCTCTCTGAGGTGAGCCAGATACAGCTCGATCGCCTCTGCGCTGATCAGGTGCATCGGGATGGAATCTCCTGAGAAGGCATCGATCACAAAAATATCATACTCCTGCGGGTGGCTTTCCCGGAGCTCGCGCTCGATCGACAGCCGCCCGTCTCCGGGGATGATCTCCACTTTGGCCGGGCTGTCTTTCAGATAGGTAAAATAACGCGTGTCCTCTGCAAAACGGATGACATCCGGATCGATCTCGTAAAAGCGGATGGTGTCGCCCGCCCGGCCGAACGCGGCCAGCGTCCCGACACCCAGGCCAAGCACGCCAATCCGCACCGGCTCGCCGGCTGCCCGGCGAGGGTAATTCAGGAAGGCTTGCGCGATCCCGCTCGATTCGGTATAGTAGCGGATCGGCAGTCTCCGGTATGGCTCGATTGAAGCCTGGCCGCCGTGTACGATCGCGCCGTGGTGCAGATCAAACCCCGGGATACTGCCGCCCATACGGCGCACTTTGACCACCCCATAGAAATTACGCGACATTTCCACCGAGCGGGTCACCCACATAACGGGCAGCACGAGGATGAAGATGGCCAGCACCAGGGACACGACCGCTACCGGGATCCGCAGCCGGTAGAGCAAGGATTTCGGGCGGCTGCGGTAGGCGATCACGATTACGATCACCCCGCAGTAGATCAAACCCAGGTTGTACTCCCAGAAGTCACGGAAGATCAGCGGTGCGATCAGGCTGACAAAAATACCGCCCAGGGCGCCGCCGATCGAAAGCATCAGGTAGAAGGAGGTCAGGTAGCGCGGGTGAGGCCGGTGCAGGTAGAGCTGGCTGTGACAGAGCAAACAGATGACGAAAAGCATCAGCGCGTTGGACGAGATCTGGAACCAGATGCTGCTCCGGCTGCCGTAGGCCAGGTTCCACAGACCCAGGAACATGGCGACCAGCGCCAGGGCCACATACAGACCGCGAAAACGCTGCTGGTGGTCATTGAAGGCAACCACAAACGAAAGCAGGTACAGGCTTAACGGCAGCACCCATAAGAATGGGATTGGAGCAATATCCTGGCTCATCTGGTTGGTCGAGGCCAGGAGCATCACCGAAGCACAGGCTGCCAGGCTGACCCAGAAAAAGCGGGTGCGCCGGGAAGGAGCGCTGCGCTGGTAAGGGACATCCAGGCCGGCCGCCTGCTCGCCCGGTTCCTCTCCGGCCGGTGGTGCATCCGCCCCGCTGCCGGCCAGGGGCCTGGCGCGGGCACGCAGCGAGCAGTACCCGATCAGCCCAAGATAGAGGACAAACCCCAGCGACCAGAAAATGGCCTGCTGTTTGACGCTCCAATTGGGCTCGAACAAGACCGGGTAGCTCAGCAAAGCCAGCAAAGAAGCCGTATTGGAAAGCACGTAGAAGGCATATGGGGAAGATTGATGGTGCATGCGGCTGAACCAGGCCTGGACGATGGAGCTGGTCGTCGATAGCAGGAAATAGGGCAGCCCGACACTCACCCCCAGTACAGCCAGCACGCGCCAGGTAGGGAATTCTCCGGCCGCGGGTTTCCAGCTGGCATCCGGGGTAATGGGCGTATCCCAGCGCAGAGCCATAGCGGCAATCCAGACCAGGGCCACCAGCGCCAACCCAAGGTGGATCTTCCCCTGTCCGGGCAGGTCCCGGCGGCTGAGGTAGTGGGCATAGGCGTACCCGCCCAGGAGCAGGACTTGGAAGAACAGCATGGCCGCCGTCCACACGGACGGCCCGCCGCCAAACCAGGGCAGGATGTACTT
>Ga0105104_10001320_pt1 | contig 18570 bp, 17 predicted proteins | sample PPLLaktember2015_3_FD_87034 | JGI IMG/M metagenome (GOLD analysis project Ga0105104, IMG submission 87034) | Freshwater sediment microbial communities from Prairie Pothole Lake near Jamestown, North Dakota, USA - PPLs Lake P7 Core (6) Depth... | ecosystem: Environmental > Aquatic > Freshwater >... | reverse complement strand
GGGTCGGCGACCAGGGCGCTGCTCGCCGCGATCCACGCCTCCGGAGCGTCGGGGTCGAGCAGCTCGGCGGCGCCGCCGGTCACCTCCGGCAGGGACCCGGCCCGGGCCGCGAGCACCGGAGTGCCGGTGGCCATCGACTCGAGCGCGGGCAGACCGAACCCCTCGTGGAGCGACGGCAGCAGGAGCGCCTCGGCCGCCCCGTAGAGCGCGGGCAGGTGCTCCTCGTCCACCTCGGAGAGCACCCGCGTGGGGCGGGGGAAGACCCGCGCCGCGCCATCTCCGGCGAGCAGCACCAGCGGGAGGGGGAGCCGGGCGGCGATGCGTGCGAGGAGCGCGAGGTTCTTGTGCGGCTTGGGATTCCCCACCGCGAGCAGGTAGCGCGGCGGGAGCGCGTACCGGGCGCGGACCGCGAGGCGCTCCTCGGAGGAGGGCGGCCGGAACCGGGCATCCACCCCGGGCGGGACCACGCTCCAGCGGGACTCGGGCACACCGAGGCGCCCGGCCAGCTCGCGGCGGGCGGACTCGGACACGGTGAGCAGGGCCCGCGCCCGGCGTACGGTGGGGCGCACCACCAGGCGGTAGTAGACCGCGGTCAGCTTGCCGAACTCCTGGCTCCGGACCAGGTGGGCGGCGTCGTGGAGCGTCGCCACCAGCGGCCCGCGCCAGAGGAGCGGGACGGAGAACGACGTCGCGTGGAAGAGCGTGGGCCGGAGCCGCCGGAGCACCGCGGCCAGCGCCGGCTGCTCGAGCGGCGAGAGGAAGCCCGCCGGGGCCGGGTGGACCGGGAAGGCCGGCGCGAGCGGCCCGAGCTCCGGCAGTCCTCCGGGAGGCCCGAGCCCCTCGAAGGCCAGATCGGGCGCGAGCGCGGGGATCACCCGGGCGAGCTCCAGCGCGTACCGGGCGATGCCGTGTAGCCGGCCGGACACCATCCGGAGATCGATGAGGACCCGGGAGGCCATGCTAGGCCCTGGACCGGGGTGTCCTGAGCGCGGCGACGGCCGATCCTCTCGCTGCGACGCGCAGGCTCGGCCCTACGCTGCTCGACGTCCCCCGCACCAGGGGGAGGCTCGCGGAGCCGCGCAAGGCCGCGGCCCGTCCGGGCTCACTCCCCCGCACCATTCTCGTTTCGGTCTCGGCCATCTCGCTGTGCTCACGACACCCCGGTCGAGGCACTCGTGGCGGCCGGGGCATGCTACACGGAAGCGGCTCCACCGCCCCCGCGATGCGCGTCGCTCTCGTCCATGACTGGCTCACCGGGCGCCGTGGCGGAGAGCTGGTGCTCGCGCAGCTGGTCCGGCTCTTTCCCGGCTCGGAGATCTTCACCCTGCTTCAAGTTCCGGGGAGCGTGGGCCCGGACGTCGAGTCGCGCCCGGTGCACACCTCGCCGCTTCAGCGGGTGCCGGGGATCGAGCACCGCTACCGGGCGCTGCTGCCATTGATGCCCGCAGCCATGCGCTTCCTCGACCTCCGCGGGTTCGACCTGGTCATCTCCTCCAGCCACTGCGTGGCCAAGGGGGCTCGGGTCCCGCCGGGCATTCCGCACCTGGCCTACGTGCACTCGCCCATGCGGTACATGTGGGATCAGTTCGACACCTACTTCGGCCCGGGACGGGCGAGCCTTCCGGTTCGGCTGGCCGCCGCGGCGAGCCGCCCGGCGCTCCAGGCCTGGGACCGCCGCACCGCGGCCGACCCGGATGCGCTGGTGGCCAACAGTCACCACGTGGCGCGGCGCATCGCCCAGTTCTGGGGCCGGGAGGCGGACGTCATCCATCCACCAGTGGACCTCGCTCGCTTCGGGATGGAGCCCCCCGCGCCAGGGGGACGCCCGCGGAGCCCCCCGCACCAGGGGGAGGCTCGCGGAGCGGCGCAGGGGCGCCGCGCGTCCATGCTCACCGGCGCGGGGGCGCCGCGCGTCCAGGCTCAGGAAGCCGGGGGACGGGGCGGGTACTTTCTCTGGCTCGGGGCGCTCGCTCCCTACAAGCGGGTGGACCTCGCGGTGGAGGCCTTCCGCCGGACGGGGGACGTGCTGTGGATTGCCGGTGACGGGCAGGACGCCCGGCTGCTCCGGGCGGGCCTTCCGCCGAACGTCCGCTGGCTGGGCAAGGTTCCGGACGCCGATGTCCCCGAGCTGTACCGGGGTGCGCGGGCGCTCATCTTCCCCGGCGAGGAGGACTTCGGCATCGCCCCGCTGGAGGCGCTGGCCTCGGGCCGCCCGGTGATCGCCCTGGCTCGGGGTGGGGCCCTGGAGACGCTCACTCCGGAGACGGGGCTTCTCTTCGACACCCCGGAGCCGGAGGCGCTGGTCGATGCGGTCCGGCAGTTCGAGTCCTTCGAGCGCAGCTTCGAGCCGGCGCGGGCCCGCGCGCGCGCGGAGCTCTTCTCCGAGGAGCGCTTCCGTGCTGCCGTGCAGCGAAAGGTGGAGGCGCTGGTCGCCGCCCGCCCCGACCTTCGCGACCGGCTTCCGTGGTAGTGCAGGGACCGTGTTCAACCGGCTGCAGCGGTTCTGGACATCGATCAAGGTCGCCATCGACGTGGCGATGCTCGCGCTCGCCTTCGGCCTGGCGTACCTGACCCGCTTCGACCTGCTGGGGGGCTGGCCGCTGCCACCGCCGCGGGAGACCCTGGTCACGCTTCTCCTGGTGCTGGTGCTCTTCCCGGTGGCGTACCGGCAGTCCCGCCTCTACGCCACCAACCGGGTACGCACGCACCTCGAGGAGGTCTTCGAGCTCTTCAAGGCCACCATCACCGCCAGCCTGGTGCTGGTCGCCCTGACCTACTTCACGCGGGAGCGTTACTCGCGGCTGACCCTCGCTCTGTTCGCGGGGTACTCGTTCGTCCTGGTGGCCGCGACCCGGGTCGGCTTCCGGCTCTGGCTCGAGTCGGTGCGGCGGCGAGGGCTGAACCTCAAGTCCATCCTCCTCGTGGGCGCCGGAGAGCTCGGCGAGCGGGTGGTGGAGACCATCGAGCACCACCGCGAGCTGGGCTTCCAGGTCACCGGGGTGCTCTCCCGCGACCTCCTCCTCCCGGGGACGACGGTCCGAGGCGCGCCGGTCATCGGGACGACCGACGATCTGGAGAGGATTCTCCGGCAGCAGCCCGTGGACCAGGTGATCCTCGCCCTGCCGTCCGAGGACATGCCGCTGATGAAGTCGCTGATGGAGCGGCTGGCGCTGCACACCGTCGACGTGAAGATCGTCCCCGACCTCTTCCAGTACGTGACGCTCTACGGCGGACTGGAGGAGTTCGGGGGCCTCCCCATCGTCAGCCTGCAAGGCGGGCCGCTGGAGGGCTGGAACCTGGTGGCCAAGCGCGCCTTCGACGTCCTGTTCTCCGCGCTCGCGCTCCTGCTCCTCTCACCGCTGATGCTGGCGACTGCCCTGGCGGTGAAGCTCACCAGCCGGGGCCCGGTGCTCTACACCCAGGAACGGATGGGGATGGACGGGGCGCTGTTCCGGATCCTCAAGTTCCGGACCATGGGGGTGGAGTCGGAGGAGGCCGGGCCGCAGATGACCACCGCCGGGGACGAACGCCGCACCGCGCTGGGCGCGCTCCTCCGCCGGACCTCGCTGGACGAGCTGCCGCAGCTCTTCAACGTCCTGCGTGGGGACATGAGCCTGGTGGGACCGCGGCCGGAGCGGCCGGTGTTCATCGAGGAGTTCAAACGGCAGATTCCCAAGTACCACCTGCGGCACAAGGTGAAGTCGGGGATCACCGGGTGGGCGCAGATCAACGGCCTGCGCGGCCAGACCTCGATCCAGAAGCGGATCGAGTACGACCTCTACTACATCGAGAACTGGTCCCTGCTGCTGGATCTCAAAATCCTCCTCCGCACCGCGCTGGGAGGGTTCCTCTCGCGCAACGCCTACTGAATCCCCATGGCGTCGGCCGAGGACCGAGCGAGGAGCTCGTGGAGGGTCCGTCCCAGCCGGGCCATCCCGAGCTCGATGTTCTCGACGCTCTGGTTCGAGAAGTTCAACCGGAGGAAGCCGTGCTGCGGCGGGCCCACGAAGAACCCGTTCCCCGGCACCACCGCCACCGAGTGCTCGATCGCGGCGTGAAACACCTCGTCGTCCCGGAGCCCGGGGGGCAGCTCGAGCCAGAGAAAGAGACCGCCGTCCGGCGTCGACCAGCGCGTGCCGGGAGGCATGGTGTGCTCCAGCGTGCGGAGCATCGCCTCGCAGCGCAGGCGGTACTCGGCGCGGATCACTTCGAGGTGAGCGTCGTAGTCGAAGCTTCGGAGCAGCTCGACCACCGCGTGCTGGGTGAGCGTCGCGGTGTGGAGATCGCAGGCCTGCTTGGCGATCGTCAGCGTCCGCATCACCGGACGGGGCCCGTGGACCCAGCCCAGCCGCAACCCGGGGGCCAGGGTCTTGGAGAAGGTGCCGAGGTGGAAGGTCAGGTCCCCGGCCAGCGCCGCGACGGGCGTGGAGGGTGTGCCGCGGAAGCGCAGGGCGCCGTAGGGGTCGTCCTCCAGCACCGGGACTCCGTGCCGGAGGGCGACCGCGGCCAGCTCGTGCCGGCGATGGGAGGCGAGGGTGGCGCCCCGCGGGTTCTGGAACTCGGGGACGACGTAGATGAGCGCCGGCTGGTGCTCGCGGATGGCGTCCTCCAGCAGGTCGGTCCGGAGCCCGTCGGAGTCTCCGGGAAGCGCGACCACGTCCACCTCGTAGGCCGTGAACGCCTGGAGCGCGGCGAGGTAGCTCGGGTTCTCCACCAGCACCGTGGCCCCCGGGTCCAGCAGCACGCGGGCCGTGAGGTCGATGCCCTGCTGGCTACCGCTCACCACCACAACGCTCTCCGGCGTCGCGGCGATGCCGCGGGCGCGCAGGCGGTCCGCCACCCACGCGCGCAAGGGGAGGAACCCCTCGGTGATGCCGTACTGCAGGGCCGCGCCGGGGCTCTTCCGGAGCACGGCCTCGAAGGCCTGGCCCAGCTCCCGGGCCGGGAAGAGCTCCGGGGCGGGCAGACCGCCGGCGAACGACAGCACGTCCGGGCGCTCGGCCACCTTCAGGATCTCCCGCACTGCCGACGCGGGCATGCCCTGCATCCGCCTCGCCGTGTGAATGGTCATCGCGCAGCCTCCCTCCGGGGCGTGATGCGGGTCTCTTCCTTCACCGAGCAAAGGACGATGGTGGTATGCGTCCGGGTGACGCCGGGCAGCGTGCGCAGCTCCTCGGTGAGGAGCCGGTCGAGGGTGCCGGTGTTCTCGGTCCGCACCTTCAGGACGTAGCTGTCCTGGCCCGCGACCCGGTGACACTCGAGGACTTCCTCGAGCCCCATCACCTTCCGGGCGAACCCGTCGAAGTACTTCGGGTGCTCGATGCTCACCCCGATGAAGGCGGTGATGTCCTTGCCCAGCTTCCGTGGATCCACCTTCGCGGTGTAGCCGGTGACGATCCGCTGCTCCTCGAGCTTGCGGATCCGGTCGGCCACCGAGGGCTGCGACAGCCCCACCTTCTTCGCGATCTGCGCCTGCGTGAGCCGTGCGTCGGCCTGGAGCAGGTCCACGATCTCCGTGTCGACGTCGTCCATGGGAACGACATCTTGCCGCTCCGGGACGGATATTCAATAGGTCATGTGCGTGTTAGGCTTATTTAATATCGGATCTGATCGGTTCTGTCCCGGTCAGGCAGGGGCCGCCCTGAGCAGCCGCCTGCGAGGTGGACGCCCGGGCGGCGAGGGCAGACGTGCCCGCGACGTGGAGGGCGGCCCCGAGCAGGACCAGGTCCTTGAGGATGAAACCGGCCCCGTCGTTCCCCGGAGCGAGCAGGCCGGGGGTGCTGACGAGGAAGGACAGCGTGGTCAGGAACGTGCCGGTGGCGAGGAGGCCTCGACCACGCCGAGCCTCGGCGACCACGGCGCGAGGAGCAGGGCGAGAGCCGCACCGACCTCCACCACCCCGATGATCGCGGAGGCGGTCCGGACGCTGAACAGCGCGTACATCCAGCCCACGACCGGTGAGTGGCTGACCAGGGGCTGGATCGCATCCGCCTCGAACTGGAAGAACTTGAAGGTGCCGAACAGGGCCAGGAGGAAGGCGAGGCCGAGCCGGAGGACGGTGGAGCCCAGGGACTGCAGCTGCCGTCCACGGTGAACGTCGAGAAGGGGGGCGGTCATCGAGAAAACCTCCTGGCCCCTCAGTACGCCCGTGGTCGGCGGCGGTTACGCGGCAGTCCCTCGGGTCAAAGCGCCGCGGGAACCGTTGGGGTACCCTTCCCGGCCCATCGGCCCCGAGGGAATCAGGGCGTGACGGCGCACGCACATCCGGCAGAGCCCGACCCCATCGCGGGCCACGGAAGGCCCAGCGCCCTCCAGCAGGTCGGCGAGCTGATCGTCCTCTTCGTCGCCTACGTGCTGTCCGCGCGGTTGGGCCTGATGATCAGTCCGGTCAGCGGGTTCGCGACACTGGTCTGGCCCCCGACCGGCATCGCGCTGGCCGCGCTGCTCTTGCGAGGAGTTCGCCTGTGGCCGGCGGTCATGCTCGGAGCGGTGGTCGCGAACGCGTGGAACGGCGCCTCCCTGTGGGCGGCAATGGGGATCGGGATCGGAAACGCGCTGGAGTCGATCGTCGCCGCATGGCTGCTCACGCGGGTAGCCCGGATCCACCGCGGCCTGGATCGCCTCGCGGACGTGCTCGCCCTGGTCGTGCTGGGCGCCGGTTTCAGCAGCACCGTCAGCGCGAGCGTTGGCGTGGCGGTCCTCCGGTCGGTGGGGATCGTCGAGCCGGGGCGGCTGGCCGAGACCTGGCGAGCGTGGTGGGTGGGAGACGCCCTCGGAGACCTGGTCGTCGCCCCACTGCTCCTGACCTGGGCCAGCCTCGGGCGGCTGACGCTCTCGGCTCGTCGAGCTCTCGAGGCGCTTGCGATCGCGGCGACGGCGGTGGGGCTGAGCTACTTCCTGTTCCTGCTGGGACCGGCTGCGGATACGGCCGCCTTCCGGCAGGCTCATGTCGTCTTCCCCGTCCTGATCTGGGCCGCGGTCCGCTTCGGTCCTCGCGGTGGGACGGCGATCATCCTGCTCATCTCGGTCTTCGCCATCTGGGGCACGCTATTGGGTCATGGTCCGTTCATCGGGCCCGCGCCGGGCATCAGCCTCCTGAAACTGCAGATCTTCGTGGCAGTGGCGAGCATCACGACCCTGGTGCTCGCGGCGACGAGCACGGAGCGCACGGAGGCACTGAAGGCCGAGCAGGAGCTGCTGGCCATCGTGTCACACGACGTCAGAAATCCGCTCGGTGCGCTCCGGCTCGGCACTCGGCAGCTGCTGCTGCAGCCGCCCGACCAGCTCGGTCCCGGGGCCCGCAGGCACGGCGAGTTCGTCGCGCGATGTGCTCAGCGCCTGGAGTCCCTCATCGGCAACCTCCTGGACTCGGCCACCATCCGCACCGGCCACCTCTCGCTGGTGCGCGAGCCCCAGGATCTGAGCGCTCTCGTCCACGAGTCCGCCGACACCTTCCGACCGCTGGCCGAGGAGAAGTCACAGACGCTCCGGGTGGAGGTGCCCGCGGTGCTGCGGGTGGACGGCGACCGGGAACGGCTGCTCCAGGTCATCTCGAATCTCCTCGCCAACGCGGTGAAGTTCGCCCCGATGAACGGAACGATCAGCGTGAGAGCCTCGGTGCAGGACGGTTGGGTTCGGTGCTCCGTCTCGGACGACGGACCCGGCATCGAGCCGGAGCTGCTGGAGCGGGTGTTCGAGCCATACTGGCGTGGACAGTCGTCGAGGGGGACGGGCCTGGGGCTGTCGATCGTCAAGGGGATCGTCGAGGCGCATGGCGGAACGGCCTTCGTCCAGAGCGAGCCGGGGCTCGGCACGACCTTTGGCTTTTGCCTCCCGGTCTCCGGCGAGCGAGCCGCGCCAGGGTTGGTGATGCAGCGCTTGCTCTCGCGGGGACCGAAGGCCGGATAGCGGCGCCGGCGGAAAACCTACGAGACGATGCGCAGCGGGATTGGCTCGGATACCGCCAACGCGGGGACTGGGTGGCGCCAGCGCGTAGATGGCCTCGGGCCGCCGGGGCTCACGCCGGCGGGGAAGTCGCCGCCTCCAGCGGGTCGAAGTGCGTCTCGGGATTCTCCATCCATTCGCGGAGCACGGTGGCGATCCGGGAGGCGTGGAACCCGTCGATGACCCGGTGGTCCATCGTCGCGTTCACGTTCATCACCTTCCCCACCGCCGGCCGCCCGTCCTCGACCAGGACCTGCTGCTTCGCCTCGCCGATGGCGAAGAGGAGCGGCACCCGCGAGAAGGGGACCAGCGGAGCGTAGGCCGTGTCGAGGCCCAGGCTCCCGATGTTGGTGATCATCAGGCTGCCGAAGGGGTCGGAGGCGATTCCGAACCGACGAAGGTCGAGGTTCAGCGTGTAGGAGAGGAAGGAGAGCACCCGGAGGACGGGCCGGAGCAACAGGTAGGGGAGTCGCTGGAAGGTGCCCCGGGTCTTCTCCAGCGCAGGGTCCTCCCTCTGCCGGACGAGAGCGACCTTCTGTGCGAACTCGTCGACGATCTCCAGAAGCGACTTCTGCTCGAGGTCGTACAGCGTGGCTCCGGAGAGGTCGGCCTTTCCCTCGTCCGTCATCAACACCTGGAAGAAGACGCCGATCCGCTGCCGGAGGTAGATCCGGTTCCAGCGGAGGACGGCGTTCGCCTCGGGACAGGCCTGGAGCGCCATCGCCGAGGCCTTGGCCATGAGGTGGCTGACGGTGAGGCGCCGTCCGGTCCGGGCGCGGAAGCGCGCGATGTAGTCGAGCGCGCGATCCATCCGGAGGACCAGCGTCCCGTAGACGGATGGGTCGTACGCCGTCCGCCACGTCCCCAGCGCGATCTTCCGGAAGGACGAAAGGTCCTTCATCTCGACCAGCGACAGGTTCGGCATGCCGGGGACCGTACACCCCGACGAGGCAAGGCGAGCCACGGACCGCCCGGGCCCGCCCTGCGTACGACCTCGGTCCAACTGGCGTCGCTTGCCCCGGGATGCCCGGAGTGCCAGGCGAGGGTCAGTGGGCGGTCAACCCACCGTCGACGACGAGGACCTGACCCACCACGAAGCGGGCCTCGGGGGAAGCGAGGTAGAGCACCGCGGCGGCGATGTCCTCGACCACGCCGGGGCCACCCGTGGGGACGGTCTGCTTCGTGATGGCCCGGAGGGACTCGAGCCCGCCGAACGCCCTGGCGGCCATGTCGGTCTCGATGGGGCCCGGCGCGACCGCGTTCACCCGGACGCCCTGGGGGATGAACTCCATGGCCGTGGCGCGCGTCAGGGCGTGCACCGCGCCCTTGGTCGCCGAGTAGATGCTGAAGTCGGGGAAGCCGATCTCCGCCACCACCGAGCCGTTGTTGACGATGGTGCCCTTCGTCTTCACCAGATGCGGCAGGGCGTGCTTCATCGCCAGCCAGGTGCCGCGGACGTTGACCCCGAAGGTCTCGTCGAAGTCGGACGCGCCGAGACTGGCGATGGGCCCGTTCTTTCCCTCGATGCCCGCGTTGTTGAACAGGACGTCGAGCTGCCCGTACTCCTTCACCGTGCCGTCGATGACGGCCTTGATGTCCGCTTCCTTCGCCACGTCGGCGCGGAGGAACTTCGCGGTGCCACCCTGCTTCTGGATGGCCTGCACCACTGCCACGCCCTGATCCTCCCGGCGGGCGGCCACCACCACCCTCGCCCCCTCACGGGCGAACGCCTCCGCCGTCGCGCGGCCGATACCCGCATTGCCGCCGAGGACCAGCACCACCTTCGACTCGAATCGCTTCATGGCTCGTCTCGCTCCCTCGCATCCGGCCGGAGCGGGAGGCCCTGGAACCGGATTCGGGCCCTTGGATGCGAGTTCTGGAACGTTCGTTCCACAAAATCGGCGTGCCGAGCGCAGCAGGCCGGAAATCCAGGGGTTACACTCGTTGGTGCTCATGGCTCGCCCCCGGGAGTTCGACGTCGACGAGGCGCTCGACCGCGCGACGGAGGTCTTCTGGACGCGTGGATACGAGGCGACGAGCGTCCAGGATCTCGTGGATGCCCTGGGGGTGAACCGGGCCAGCCTCTACGCCACCTTCGGAGACAAGGCGCAGCTGTTCGCCGCGGTGATCGACCGGTACCGCCAGCACGTCAACGCGCTCGTCGGCGAAGCGCTGGCGCCCCCCGCCGCGGGCGCGGAGGCGATCCGGGCCTGGTTCATGGCCCTGATCCGGATGGGGACGCAGCCCGAAGGACCTCGCGGGTGCCTGCTGGTCGGAGCGCTGAGCTCCTGCACCACGGTCCCGGACGCGCTTCGGGATCAGGTGATCGCCGGGGTTCGTGCCTCCGCCGACCGCGTGCACGAGGCGCTGGCTCGCGATCCGGAGATCGCCGCCCGCGAGAACGTGCGGACCCTGGCGCGCTTCTTCGCCGCCCAGGGGCACGGCCTCGCCGTCCTCGCCCGCGCCGGTGCGCGCCGCCAGGAGCTGGAAGCCGCGGCCGACGTCGCGCTCCGCGTGCTCGAGCCGCGGCGCTGACGCTCGCCATCCCTCCGCGAATTCTGCACGCAGACGTCACTTGCGCGCGCCGGCCGCAGGGTATAGATATGCACGCTTCATGCATAAGTATGCCATCGGGGTGGTCGGGGCCTCCGGCTACTCCGGCATCGAGCTCTGCCGTGTCCTCGCTGCTCACCCCGGAGTGGACGTCCGCTTCGTCGCCAGCGATCGCTGGGAGGGCACAACCGTGCGCGCGCGGACCGGCATCGGCGGGGCGGTGGGTGCGCTCGCCTACGTCCCGAACGCCCAGGCGCTGAAGGCCTCCGAAGGCTGCGAGGCGGTGCTGCTCGCCACTCCGGCCGAGGCGTCGCTCCAGCTCGCGCCCCCCCTGCTGGAGCGCGAGGTCAAGGTGGTGGACCTCTCCGGCGCCTTCCGGCTGGCCGATCCCTCCGCGTACCCGAAGCACTACGGCTTCGAGCACCGGGCGCCAGCGCTGCTCGAACGAGCGGTCTACGGCCTCCCCGAGCTCATGGATCGCAACGCCATCGCCTCGGCACGGCTGGTGGCCAATCCCGGCTGCTACCCCACGGCGGCCACGCTGGCGCTGGTGCCGCTGCTGCGCGCCGGGCTGCTCGCCGAGGAGTCCATCGTCATCGATGCCGCCTCGGGCGTCTCCGGCGCGGGCCGGCAGGCCACCGAGGCCTACAGCTTCTGCGAGGTCGCCGAGGACGTCCGGCCCTACAAGGTGCTCCGGCACCAGCACACCCCGGAGATCGCCCAGTCGCTCGCGCGCGGCGCCGGGAAGGCCGTCCGCCTCACCTTCACCCCGCACCTGCTGCCCATCAAGCGGGGAATCCTCTCCACCGCCTCGGCGCGCCTGGCGCGCGGCATCGACGCGAGCGCGCCGGCGGAGGCGCTCCGGTCGGCCTACCGCGACGAGCCGCTGGTCGAGGTGCTGGACACGCCGGAGCAGGTCTCCATCGCCCGGACGGTCGGCACGCCCCGCGCCGCGGTGTCGGTGTCCACCGCCGACTCGCCCTTCGACCCCGGCCGGGTGGTGGTGGTCTCCTCGATCGACAATCTCCTCAAGGGCGCCGCGAGCCAGGCGGTCCAGAACCTCAATCTCCTGCTGGGGTTCCCCGAGCGCACCGCGCTCGAGCCCGCCCCCGGGGTCTCGCCGTGAACGTCCAGGGCTTCCGGTTCGCCGGCCTCCACGCGGGCATCAAGCCGGCGAAGAAGGACCTCGCGCTGGTGGTGAGCGACGTGCCGGCCTCGGCCGCGGGCTGCTTCACCATCAACCGGGCGCAGGCCGCCCCGGTGCAGGATGCCGAGCCCCGGCTCCCGGCGACCGGTGTCCGGGCCATCCTGGTCAACAGCGGCAACGCCAACGCCCTCACCGGCGAGCAGGGTCGCAAGGACGTGGAGCACGTCCGCCGGGCGCTCGGCGCCGCGCTGCGGGTCCCGCCCGAGTCCATCTTCACCGGCAGCACCGGAGTCATCGGCGTCCCGCTCCCCGTGGAGAAGATCACCCAGGGGCTGCCGCGGCTGGTCGAATCGCTCGGCGCGAGCTGCGAACCCGCGGCCGAGGCGATCATGACCACCGACACCCATCCCAAGGTGGCGCGCCGCTCGCTCCACCTGGGCGGGCGCGAGGTGAGCATCCTCGGCCTGGCCAAGGGCTCCGGGATGATCGCGCCCCAGATGGCGACGATGATCGCCGTGGTGTGCACCGACGCGGCCGTCCCCCCGCCGGTGCTTGCCCGGGCCCTGCGCAGCGCGATGGACGCGAGCTTCCACGCGGTGGTCGTCGACGGGGACATGAGCACCAACGACTGCGTGTTCGCCCTGGCCAACGGCCTGGCGGCGAACGCGCCGGTGGGCGAGGCCGGGCCGGACTACGAGAGCTTCTGCGCCGCCCTCACCGACGTCTGCGCGGAGCTGGCCCGCGACATCGCCGCCGACGGGGAGGGCGCCACCAAGCTGCTCACCGTGGAGATCACCGAGGCCCCGAGCACGGCCATCGCCCGCGACCTCAGCAAGGCCATCGCCGTCTCCCCGCTGGTGAAGACCGCGCTGTTCGGCGCGGACCCGAACTGGGGCCGCGTGCTGGCCACGGTGGGCGCCCGCGCCGGCAGCCAGGACTACCCGGTGGACCCGGACATGGCCGAGGTCCGCATCCAGGGCGTCCGGGTCTTCGGCGACGGCAAGCCCCAGCCGCACGACCCGGAGACGCTGCGGGCCCGGATGCGCGAGGCGGAGGTGGTGGTGGAGGTGGCGCTCGCCGCGGGGAAGGACTCGGCCACCGCCTGGGGCTGCGACTTCAGCTACGACTACGTGAAGATCAACGCCGACTACACCTCGCTCATCGTTCCCCAGGCCGACGGCTCGGTCCGGCGCGAGGACCGGCTCACCCGCTACAGCCCCGGCTTCAAGCAGACACTGCTGGTCGAGGCGCTCAGGTACATCTCCCGCTTCTCGGGAACCACCTGCGTGCTGGGCTACGCCGGCGAGGGGCTCAGGAAGAGCTCGCTCCGGGCGAGCTTCTGCGAGGACGTGGTGCTCCTGCGCTCGGTGGGCCTCCGTCCGGTGGTGGTGCACGGCGCGGTTCCCCCCGAGGAGGGAATGCCGCCCGTCGACCCCGACGTGCTGGAGATGGTGCTCACCGGCCGCATCACCGGCGACCTGGTCGCGCTGCTCAACGCCGGTGGGGGCCGCGCGGTGGGCATCTCCGGCAAGGACGGGCCGCTGCTCCGCGCCGTTCCCGCGGCCGAGGCGTTCGGCTTCCGCGAGCGCATGGGAGAGGTCCGGGAGGTGAACCGCGCCTTCCTGGAGATGCTGATGGAGAAGGACTACCTCCCGGTGATCGCCCCGGTGGGCATCGGGCCGGGAGGGGAGACCCTGCACCTGTCGCCCGAGGGAGCGGCGGCGGAGGTCGCGATCGCCCTCGGCGCGCCGAAGCTCATCCTCCTCCAGGACGCCAAGGGCCTGGTCTCCGGCGGCGAGGTTCGCAACCAGCTCACGGTGAACGACCTCGAGCACCAGCTCGCCGACGGCGCGGTGCCCCCGAAGACCAAGCCGCTGGTGCACGCCATCCTCCGCGCGCTCGCCGGCGGGGTGGAGCGGGTTCACGTGCTCGACGGCCGGTTGGCGCACGCCACCATCGCCGAACTCTTCACCGACGACGGCGTCGGGACCCTGGTGACCGCCGGATGAGAGTCCGCGAGGAGCAGACCACCGAGGCTCGGCGGGAGGCGATCCGCCGCCTCATCCGCGGCGGAAAGGTCGCCACCCAGGAGGACCTGCGCGAGCTCCTCGCCGACCAGGGATTCGAAGTGACCCAGGGCACGCTCTCCCGCGACCTGGCACGCCTCGGCGCCCGCCGCGCTCCGGCAGCCGAGGGAGGAAGCCTCTACGAGCTGCCTCCCGAGAGCGCCGCTGCCCCGCCGGGGCTGCTGGAGGCGCTGGACCCGCTGGTGCGGGGCGTGCGAGACAACGGAGCGCTGGTCGTGGTGCACACCACGCCCGGGGCTGCCCAGGCGGTCGCGCTGGCGCTGGACCAGGCGCGGCTGCCCGAGGTGCTGGGAACGATTGCCGGGGACGATACGGTGTTCGTCGCTCCGGTGCAGGCCGCCTCGGCGTCGAGGCTCACCAGGGTCCTCCAGGGACTCCTACGGAAGGGAAGAAGGTCATGAAGAGAGAGAAGATCGTCCTCGCGTACTCCGGAGGTCTGGACACCTCGGTGCTGGTCCGGATCCTCTCCACGGACTACGGCTACGACGTGGTGTGCTGCCACGCCGACGTGGGCGAGGCGCGCGACGCCAAGGCGTTGACCGACCGGGCGAAGGCCGCGGGCGCCATCGCAATGGAGATGGTGGACGCCAAGGAAGAGTTCGCGAAGGACTTCTGCTTCCCCGCTCTCCAGGCCAATGCGCTCTACGAGGGCGTCTATCCGCTCAGCGCCGCGCTCAGTCGGCCGCTGATCGGCAAGCACCTGGTCGACGTCGCTCACCAGTACGGCGCGACGGCCGTCGCCCACGGCGCCACCGGAAAGGGCAACGACCAGGTCCGGTTCGATCTCGCGGTGAAGGGGCTCGACCCGGCGCTGAAGATCATCGCCCCCCAGCGCGAGCGGAACATCAGCCGCGACGAGGCGATGGATTACGCCGCGAAGCACGGGATCGCCGTGCCCACCACGCGCAAGAGCCCCTTCAGCATCGACGAGAACCTCTGGGGACGGAGCATCGAGGGCGGCGTCCTCGAGGACCCGAACACCGAGCCCCCGGAGGAGGCGTTCGCCTGGACGAAGTCGTGGCAGGACGCTCCGGCGGAGCCCGGACTGATCCGCATCGGCTTCGAGGCGGGTTACCCGGTGAGCGTCAACGGCGAGAAGCTCTCTCCGGCCAGGCTCATCGCTAGGGTGGGGGAGTTCGCCGGGCTCCACGGCGTGGGCCGCATCGACCTGATGGAGAACCGGGTGGTGGGCATCAAGAGCCGCGAGACCTACGAATGCCCGGCGGCGGTGGCGCTCATCGCCGCGCACCAGGACCTGGAGCGCTTCACCACCCTCGGTCTCTCCGCGCGGACCAAGGGCCAGCTGGACTCCACCTTCGCCCAGCTCACCTACGACGGGTTCTGGTACTCGCCGCTCCGGAGCGCCATCCAGGCCTTCAACGACGAGCACAACAAGTTCGTGACCGGGGAGGTCACGCTGAAGCTGTTCAAGGCCTCGCTCCGCGTGGTGGGGCGCACCTCGCCGTTCGGCGTCTACAACAAGCTCCTCTCCACCTACGGCCGGGAGGACAAGTTCGACCACCGGGCCGCCGAGGGCTTCATCAACCTGCTCGGCCTGCAACTTCAGGAATACAGCCGCCTCCACGGGGGAGGCGCTTGATCGCCAAGACCGACGCGGCCGGCGGGCCTTCCCTCCTGCCCGAGGTGCTGGCCTTCTCCAGCTCGCTGGAGCAGGACCGGGCGCTCCTGCGCGAGGACCTGGTGGGCTCGATGGCCCACCTCGCCATGCTGTCCCGGCAGGGCATCGTCCCGGCCGAGGCGGCGCGCGCCATCCACGAGGGCCTGGTCGGTCTGTGGCGGGACGCCGAGGCGGGCGAGTTCGTGCCCGCAGGCGAAGAGGACGTGCACATGGCGGTGGAGGCCGAGCTGACCCGCCGCCTGGGCGACGTCGCCGGCTTCCTCCATACCGGGCGCTCGCGGAACGACCAGGTGGCGCTCGATCTGCGCCTGTTCGTGCGCGAGCGGTGCGCCGACGTGCTCGAGGGCCTCTCCGAGCTGCTCGCTCTGGTGGCGGCGCGGGCCGAGGCCGATCGCGCGGTGCTGCTGCCGGCCTACACCCACCGGCAGCGCGCGCAGCCGGTGAGCGCCGGGTACTGGTGGGCCGCGTACGGGGCGATGTTCGCCCGTGACGTGGAGGCGCTGCGCTTCGCCCTCGGCCAGGTGGACGCCTCGCCGCTGGGGGTGGGAGCCATCGCCGGCACCTCGCTCCCGACCGATCGCCGCATTCCTCAGGAGTTGCTCGGCTTCTCCCGACTGACCCTCAACGGCCTGGACACCGTGGGAGACCGCGACTTCGCCCTGGACTTCGTCTACTCGGCGAGCCGGTTCCTGCTCCACGCCTCGCGGCTGGCGGCGGACGTGGTGGACTTCGCCTCGAGCGAGTTCGGCTTCCTGGTGCTCGACGACGCCATCGCCTGCGGGTCGAGCCTGATGCCCCAGAAGAAGAACCCCGACGTGTTCGAGCTGGTCCGCGGCCGGAGCGGGCAGGGGCTCGGCGCGCTGGTCCAGCTCTTCACCACCTTGAAGGGGCTGCCCGGCGGCTACAATCGCGACCTCCAGGAGGACCGCGCGCCGCTCCTGGGCACGGCGGCGAACGTGCTCGCCGTGCTGGGGGCGCTCCGGGTGGCCATTCCCCGCGTTCGCTTCGACCCTGTCCGTTGCCGGGCGGCGCTGGACCGCGACCACACCCAGGCCACCGACGTCGCCGAGGCGCTGGTGCGGGCGGGGGTTCCGTTCCGCTCCGCCTACCGGCGGGTGGGCACGGTGGTGCGGAAGGCGCAGGGCGCCGGGCTGGGGCTGATGCAGGCGGCTGAGTTGGCCCGCGAGGTGGATCCCGAGCTGGCCGTGGCCCTGGAGTCGGTGGGTGACGTGGCGGCGTCGGTCGCCGGCAAGCGGAGCGCCGGGTCGACCGGCCCCGCGGAGGTGGACCGGCAGATCGCCGCGCTCCGCCAGGTGGCGAGCGAGGCCCGGACCGCGGCAGCCTCGGTGCCACGGCTGGCCCAGCTCTTCCTCGCTCTGTCCGGAGCGTCACGATGAGGCACTTCCTGCGGATGAGAGATCTGACGTCCGGGGAGATGCGCCGCCTCTTCGCCCGCGCCGCCGAGCTGAAGCGCCGCCGGCGAGAAGGACACCTGGAGGACTCGCTGGCCGGGAAGACGGTGGTGCTGGTGATGGAGAAGGCGAGCACCCGCACCCGGCTGTCGTTCGCCGCCGCCGCGTTCCAGCTCGGCGGGCACGCCATCGAGCTGAGCGCGAGCACCAGTCAGCTGGCCCGTGGCGAGGCGCTCTCCGACACCGCCCGGGTCATCTCCGGCTACGCCGACGCGGTGGTGATGCGCACCACCGCCGACGCCAGGCTGGAGGAGTTCGTGCGCTGGAGCTCGGTCCCGGTCATCAACGGTCTGACCGACGGCGGCCACCCGGTACAGGTGCTGACCGATCTCTTCACCGTCGAGGAGGCGATCGGGGCCGTCAGCGGAAAGCGCATCGCCTTCGTCGGCGACGGCTCGGGCAACATGTCCCGTTCGTTCCTCGAGGCGGCGCCACTCTTCGACTTCACGCTGCAGCTCGGGTCGCCTCCGGCCTTCCGGCCACCTCCGGCGGAGGCGCAGGCGGCCGGCCGGCACTTGACCGTCTCCGGAGATCCGCGGGCGGCCGTGGCCGGCGCCGACGTGGTGGTGACCGACGTGTGGACCAGCATGGGCCAGGAGGCGGAGGCGGCCGCGCGGCTGAAGGCGTTCCAGGGCTTCACCGTGGACGGGGGCCTGATGGCCGCCGCGCGCCCCGGGGCGATCGTTCTCCACTGCCTGCCGGCGCACCGGGGCGAGGAGATCAGCGAGGAGGTCCTGGAAGGGCCTCAGTCGCGGGTGTTCGAGGAGGCCGAGAACCGGATGCACGTGCAGAAGGCGCTGCTGGAGCACGTCATCCTCGGTGGCGCGGCGGAGACCACCGAGGCCTGAGCAAGGCCCGCGGGCTGCCCCGTCGTTTCATGCAAACGGTGCCGGCGATCCGGCGTGAACGTGTGCCGTCTGTACCGTTTCACTTCCGGGTCGCGCCGCTACGCTGAGGGCCATGGTCCTGATCTCGTTCCGTTCTCGCCTGACCGCAGAGGCCGGCGCGGACTACCAGGCCCTCGACGCCGAGCTGGAGAAGATGGTGCACGCCCAGCCCGGATACGTGGCCCACAAGTCGTACCTCGCGACCGATGGCGAGCGACTCACCCTGGTCTGGTTCAAGGACCAGGACTCGCTCCGGAGCTGGAAGATGCAGCCCCGCCACCTGGAGGCCCAGCACCGTGGGCGCGAGCACTGGTACGAGTTCTACGAGATGGAGGTGGCGGAGGTGATCCGCACCTCGAGCTTCAAGCGCTCCGGAACGCCGTGAGCGGCACGTTTCGGCAGGTCAAGCCGGACCGCGACGGGTGCGGTACCATCCGCGCCGCCCGGCAAACCGTCTGCCGACGCGCCCGCCGCCGAGCGTGCTGGAGGAGGCCCGATGCTCGCCCGTGACCTGACTGACCGACTGGCGGCGATGCCTCGCCTGCTGCAGGCCTGCGCCGAGCGGCTCCCTCGCGCCGAGTGGACCCGCCAGCCCTCGCCGGGGGTCTTCTCGCTGGTCGAGCACTGCTGCCATCTTCGCGACCTGGAAGAAGAGGGGTACGCGCTCCGCCTTCGCCGGATGCTCCGCGAGGACGGGCCGGTCCTGGACGACTTCGACGGCGGGGCAATCGCCGCGCGGCGTGCGTACCCCGGGCAGGACCTGACCCTGGCGCTGCAGGCGTTCGTCGAGGCCCGCGGCCGGAATCTCGTCCTGCTCGCGGGGCTCGACGCACGGGCCCTG
>Ga0105104_10001319_pt1 | contig 18573 bp, 15 predicted proteins | sample PPLLaktember2015_3_FD_87034 | JGI IMG/M metagenome (GOLD analysis project Ga0105104, IMG submission 87034) | Freshwater sediment microbial communities from Prairie Pothole Lake near Jamestown, North Dakota, USA - PPLs Lake P7 Core (6) Depth... | ecosystem: Environmental > Aquatic > Freshwater >... | reverse complement strand
TTTCTCGGGTTAACGCTTTCCGCTTCTTTGGCATTGATAATAAATTTAATCGTCACCCAATTAATATCTATTCCAGCTGGAATAAATAGAATTGGGATTTATGGAATAATATTCTTTATCATCTTTACCGCATACGCAATCATAAAGCATTATCTCCTTGATATCAGAGTCATCGCTACGGAATTGCTTGTTGGATTGGTAACTATGGTTTTGTTTATAGATCTTTTTACGAGCAAATCAATATTTATATCAGCGTTAAAACTGGTTATACTCCTCGTATTTATTTATCTAGGAATAACATTGATTAAGAATGTTTTAAGGGAAATTGAAAACAGAAAAGAGATTGAAAAAGCATATGAGATGGAGAAGAAGGCTTTGGCAAAGGAAAAGGAAGTGCATCAGGAGCTGGAAAGGCTGGATAAGGCAAAGACCCAATTCATGCTGGCAACCCAGCATCATTTGCGCACCCCATTAACTTCCATGCGCGGATATTTAGATTTGCTGTTCGGCGGGACTTACGGAAAGATACCAGCCAAGATTGCAGAAGTTTTAAAGAAGTTTGAAATATCAACAAAAAACGAAATTAAGCTGGTGAATGAATTCTTGGATGTTTCCCAATTCCAGATCGGCAAAGGCGTGGTTATTTTGCGGGAGGGAGTTGAGGTGGATAAGATTATAACCGAGGCAATAAACGATGTAGAGATAGAAGCTAAGACAAAAGGCATATATGTAAAGGCTGATATTCAGCCTAATCCTCCCAAAATAAAAGCGGATGAATACAAACTCAAGGCCGCTATTTATAACATAGTGGATAACGCGGTTAAATACACAAAGGAAGGCGGAGTGACGATAAAGCTCAAGAAGGCGGAAGAAAACAGGATTCAAATTCAGATACAGGATACCGGAGTGGGAATGTCTCAGGAGGACAAGGATAAGCTTTTTGGAAGCCTTTTTGAAAGGGGCGACCAGGCCCAGAAAATGTTCTCTACCGGTCGGGGAATAGGAATGTATATAACATCAAAGATAGTGGAAGCCCACAATGGAAAAATATGGGCCGAATCGGAAGGCCCGGGCAAAGGCTCCACTTTTATTATAGAACTTCCCATTGGTTGACGGCCCAAATTTTGCAGAGAGGAGGGGTGGGTTGCGAAAGCAACCTTTTTTTATGCGAAATGGGATAGATTTTAAGAGAAATGTGTGGTATAATTGAAATATGGATAAGAAGATTTCTTTGAGTAGGGAGCTATTTTGGGATGTAGATTTTAAAAAGCTTAGCTATTCAAAAAATGCCGATTTTATAATCTCCCGGGTTTTAAATTACGGAGACGAAAAAGATTATAAAATGATCGTAAAAATTTATGGGCTGGAGAAGATAAAGGAGGCTGCGAAGAAAACCTGTTATACTAGCAATAAAAATTTAAACTTTTGGAGCAGTATATTTAATATCCCGATAAATTTATTTAAATGCAGGAAAAAGCTCTTGAACCAAAAACAAGGCATGTTTGGGAGAAGATAAAAAACTCAAAAATGCTCGAAGACTTTTACTTAGCCGGCGGCACTGGCCTGGCTTTACAATTGGGTCACCGTAAATCCATTGATTTGGATTTTTTTAGCCCCGATTCTTTTTTGCTTCAAAAATTGAAAGAGGAGCTGAAAGTCTTGGGGGATTTGAAAATAAACAATGAAACAGAAGGCGATACTTTAAATTGCAGCTTGGACAAAGTGCTAATAAGCTTTTTCAGATATCCCTACCGGATTTTATTTCCATTTGCTGAATATAATGGCATAAGAATAGCAGATTTTAAGGATATAGCATGCATGAAGCTTGACGTTATTTCTTCCAGGGGAAGCCGAAAAGATTTTGTCGATCTCTATTTTATTTTGAATAAGATTTCTATTAAAGAGCTCTTGAACCTATTCGAGAAAAAATACGAAGGAATAAAGTATAATCGTCTGCACTTGCTGAAAAGCTTGGATTGTTTTGACGAAGCAGAGAAAGATCCCATGCCTGCAATGTTGGAAAATATTGATTGGGAAAAAATAAAAAAAGAAATAAAAAGAAAAGTAGCTGATTATATTAATAATTCCAACTAAGAATGTATAATTTTCCGGAGACGGAACGAAAAATACTTAGATTCTGGGAGGAAAAGCAAATCTTTGAGAAGCTGAGGAAAAAGAACCAAGGCAAGAAGCGCTGGTCTTTTTTGGACGGTCCGATCACTGCCAATAATCCAATGGGGGTTCATCATGCTTGGGGTAGAACATATAAAGATTTGTTTCAAAGATTCAAAGCTATGCAGGGATTTGATGAGAGATACCAGAACGGTTTTGATTGCCAGGGCCTTTGGGTGGAAGTAGAGGTGGAAAAAGAAAAAAGGTTCGAAAATAAAAAAGACATTGAAGCTTTTGGCATTGATAAATTCGTGGATGCCTGCAAAGAAAGAGTTCTGAAATATTCAAAAATCCAAACAGAACAGTCTAAAAGATTGGGCCAATGGATGGATTGGGAAAACTCTTATTATACAATGTCTGATGAGAATAATTATGCTATTTGGAACTTTTTGAAAGTTTGCACCGAAAAAGGATTGCTGTATAAGGGGCATGACTCTGTTCCCTGGTGCCCAAGATGCGGAACTGCCATTTCCCAGCACGAGATTTTAACGGAGGAGTATAAAGAGCTGACCCATGAATCAGTTTACGTTAAATTCAAGGTAAAAGAACGGGAAAACACTTTCTTTTTAGCTTGGACAACTACTCCCTGGACATTGCCCGGAAATGTGGCCTTGGCGGTGAATCCCGATTTGGAATATGCAGAAATTGAGAAAGAAGGATCAACGTATATTCTTTTAAAAGATAGAGCTGATCTGGCCGGCGGAAAGATTATTAAAACATTTGAAGGGAAACAACTCAACGGTTTGGATTACGAGCCGCTCTTTGATTATAATTCCTACCATAAAGTCATTCTTTGGAAGGATGTTAATGTAGACGAGGGAACGGGCGTAGTGCATATCGCCCCGGGATGCGGAGCGGAAGATTTTGCGCTTTCAAAAGAATTAAATCTTCCAGTCATTGATCTGTCTGATAATGAAAGCAATTACAGAAAAGACTTTGGCGAATTGGCGGGAATATTTGTGGGGTCTGACGAAGCAAGAGAAAAAGTTTTCAAGCTTATTAAGAACAATATTTTCAAGATTCAGGAATATTCCCATAGGTATCCAACCTGCTGGAGATGCAAATCCGAACTTATTTTCCGGGTGGTGGATGAATGGTATATCTCAATGGAAAAGATAAGGAAGGATTTAGTTAAGATCGCAAAGAAAATAAATTGGATACCTTCCTTTGGATTGGAAAGGGAATTGGACTGGCTGAAAAATATGCGCGACTGGCTGATTTCAAAAAAGCGTTATTGGGGACTCGCCCTTCCTATATATGAATGCAAGTGCGGGAATTTTGAGGTTATGGGGTCCAGGGAAGAGCTGAAGAAAAGAGCGGTTTCGGGGTGGGACAAATTTGAAGGGCATACTCCTCATAGGCCCTGGGTGGATGAGGTAAAAATAAAATGCAAGAGATGCGGAGAAGAAACTTCCCGGATTAAAGATGTGGGAAATCCTTGGCTGGATGCTGGGATTGTTCCGTTCTCAACCATGCCTGCCAATTGGTTTCCGGCGGAGCTTGTTTGCGAATCCTTTCCGGGCCAATTCAAAAACTGGTTTTACTCCTTGATTGTGATGAGCGCGGTTTTGAAAGGCAAAAACCCGATGAAGACTATTTTCGGGTATGCTTCGGTTAAAGACGAAAGAGGAGAGGAAATGCATAAATCCAAAGGAAACGCCATTTGGTTTGACGACGCAGTGGAAAAAATCGGAGCCGATCCTATGCGTTGGATGTATGCCAAGCAAAATCCAGCCATTGATTTGAAGTTTGGATACGGTCCGGCGGAAGAAACCAAAAGGAAAATCCTCACCCTCTATAATGTTTACGTTTTCTTCAATACTTATGTGAAAAAAGAGGATATAAAGGAAGTTAAAAGCAAAAACATCTTGGATAAATGGATTCTATCTAAATTCAATAATTTGGTTAAAGGCGCGACGGAAGATTTTGAAAACTATAATCCTGGAGCTGCGGTTTCGAAAATTGAAAACTTCTTTATTGAAGATCTTTCTCTTTGGTACGTAAGGAGGTCAAGGAAGCGCTTCCATGAAGAAAATAAGAATTCGGCGGTCCCCACTCTTTATTATATCCTTTTGAATTTGGCCAAAGTAATAGCTCCCGTAATGCCCTTTTTTGCGGAAGAAATGTATCAGAGCCTAAAAACTGAAGAAATGCCCGAATCAATTCATTTATTTGCATGGCTCAAAGCGGGGAAAACGGATAAAGATCTAGAAGAGAAAATGGCAAAAACCAGGGAAGCGGCGGCATTGGCTTTGGCCAAAAGGGCTGAAGCGGGAATAAAAGTCCGCCAGCCATTGCAAGAACTGAGAATCACAAACGAGGAATTGAAAGAAGAAAAAGAAATGCTTGATCTAATAAAAGAGGAAGTGAATGTTAAAGAAATAACTTTTGGCCAAAAATTGGAATTGAAAACAGAAATTACAGAAGAGCTTAAGAGAGAAGGTGAATTCAGGGAACTGGTGAGGAATATAAATGGAGCGAGGAAGGAATTGGGGCTTACCCCCAATGACCTCGTGATTATAGAATCCGATTATTTAATTGAAAACAAAGACGTCCTTTTGAAGGAAGTCAAAGCCAGAGATTATGTTTTTAAGAAAGAAGTTTCTGGAAAAGAGATACAAATCGGGGGCAAAATCTACCATTTAGCAATAAATAAGTAACCTTTTAATTATGGGAATATTTTTCAATGATCCCAGGCCAAGACCTGCGCCGATGGGTCCCAGGCCAATGTCTCCAAGGCCCGCGCCAAAGCAAACAGGGTTTTTAAAATCATTGCTTGCCCCTGCTCCCAAAAAAGATCCCGCTCCCTCCCAATCCTCAGGATTATTTGGCAGCAAAAAGCATATTACAAGATCTGAATTCAGGCAGGCCTTAAAAAATGACAGGAAGGGCGTAATTCCCAAAACCATGAGAAGGTTTAATGAAAGGCAGAGATTGGATTTTGAAAAAAACTTCAGTTGGAAGGAGTACGGAAACCTTATCTCCCAAGGAGATGTAAGCGCAAAGCTAAACAAGATGAATAAGCTAAGGATGCAATCCCGTTCTTTCTCGGAGAAAAAAAGAATTCAGGATCAAATGGATTATCTTAAAAAGCTGAAGGAAGGAAAATAATGGCAGAGCGTTACAGGACAAAAGGTTTTGTTTTATCAAAAAAAGATTTGCGCGAAGCCGACCAGCTCTTTACGGTTTTTACCCAAGAATTCGGAAAAATAAATGTTTTGGGGAGATCCATTAGGAAAATAAACTCTAAATTAAGGGCGGGATTGGATTTGTTCTACCTTTCGCAAATTGAGTTTATTCAGGGAAAGAGCTGCAAGACTCTTACCGATGCTTTCCCCATAAAGAAATGCGAATACGGTTTTGAAACGGGCAAAATAGCGGAGGTTTTAAATTCCGAAATAAAAGGAGAGGAAAAAGACGAGAAAATTTGGGCTCTGCTGACAAAAGCTTTAGAAGACAGGGATTTTGAAAATTTTCTGGATAATCTGACCGCTATTTTAGGATATGGAATATCGACAAATTTGGAAGAAATGCTATTATCAAAAAAGGCATGTTAAATAAGCTTCTTATTTTTTTCGTAGTCCTATTTGTCATCCTGGGAGGGCTGGCTTGTTGGTATTGGACGAGAAATCCCTATTCAAAAGACATTCTGAAAATTGAAATTCTAGGTCCCAACGAAGCCGATTTTTCCCAAGAAGTGGAGTATACTGTTAAATATAAGAATAATGGGAATATAAGGTTGGAGCAGCTCCGCCTTATTTTCGAATATCCTGAAAATACTTTGGTGGGTGAAAACTTCATCAGAAGGCAGGAGGTTGGGCCGGAAGAATTGGGAGACATCTATCCGGGAGAAGAAAAGACATATGCCTTCAAGGGGAGGCTTTTCGGAAAAGAGGGGGACTTGAAAACCGCAAATGCCCAATTGGAGTTTCAGCCAAAAAACTTGAATGCCAAATACGAAGCTACCACAAGCTTTACCACCAGAATAAAGCCGATTCCCGTCACCTTTGATTTTGATTTGCCGTCAAAAATAGAAGCGAACAAAAACTTTGATTTTTCAATAAACTATTATTCGGTTTTGAATTATTCCCTTTCAGATTTAACTGTGAAGATCCTGTATCCGGACCAGTTTGAATTCCTTTCCAGCAAGCCTTCAAGCGACAATAAAAGCGAGTGGGGAATTCCTCTTTTGAACAAAGCTGAAGGAGGAAGGATAGATATAGAAGGAAAGATGTCGGCTGAATTGGGAGAACATAAGATATTTAATGCTCAGCTTGGGATGTGGAGGGATGACGGGCAGTTTATCCTCCTAAAGGAGATAAATAAAGAGGTGGAGATAATACAGCCCAATTTATCAATCGCCCAGAGAATAAATGGAGAAATGGATTATACTGCTTCTCCGGGAGATATTCTCCATTATGAAATATTCTTCAGAAATCTTGGAGACGAGCCCTTCACGGACATGTTTCTTGCTTTGACTTTGAGCGGGGAAGGATATGACTTTGAAACTATAAAGACTTTTGACGGGCAGTTCAAGCCGGGAGACAAAACCATTGTCTGGGATTGGCAAAACGTTTCTTCTTTAAAATTCCTGGATCAGGGGGATGAGGGAAAAGTAGAGTTCTGGATAAATCTGAAAGACGACTGGAACATAGGAAGCTATAACAAAAAAGATGCTTTGGTGAAAGATACTGTTTTGGTTTCCAAGGTCAAACAGGAGTTTGAAACTAAGATAAATTCCAAACTTTCTTTGGACACGCAAGTGATTCCGGAAAGCAGTTCTCTCTATACGGTGAATTGGCAGGTGAAGAATTCTTTAAATAACGTCAAAGATGTTAAAGTCAAAGCAGTGCTTCCTTCAAACGCAAGAGTAACTGGAAGCGTAAGCCCTTCAGAAAGCTCTTCCAGTTTTGCTTTTGACAGTGAAAGCCGAGAAATTGTCTGGTCAGTCGGGGATATGCAGGCCGGAGATGGAGTGATGAACAATCCCCGGATTATTTCTTTTCAAGTGGAGACTCCCGCCAGAAGAAACAGCATTTTGCTGGATCAGGTGAGGATTGTCGGAGAGGATGAGTGGACGGGGAAATCTATTGAGGAAAACCTTGATCAAATTAAGATACCATAATATGGCAAAAGAGAATGAACTTATGCAAAAAATAGTTTCCTTTTGCAAAAGAAGGGGTTTTATCTTTCCTTCTTCTGAAATATACGGGGGGTTTGGATCATGTTACGACTATGGTCCTTTGGGGGTGGAGTTGAAGAATAATATAAAGAGGGCATGGTGGAATGAAATGGTTAAAAATAGAGAGGACGTCGTGGGACTGGATGCAGCTATTTTGATGAGCCCTAAAATATGGGAAGCTTCAGGACATCTAACTGCAGGTTTTGCCGACGAGCTTGTTGAATGCAAAAAATGCCATCACCGCTTCAGAAAGGATTTGCTGGAAAAGAATAAATGCCCTGATTGCGGTGGAGAATTTACCCCTTCAAGAAAGTTTAATCTTATGATGAAGACTTTCGTGGGTCCGATAGAAGACGACACGTCTTTAGCTTACTTGCGAGCTGAAACCTGCCAGGGAATATATGTGAACTTCAAAAATGTGTTGAATTCAGCGCAAATGAAAATTCCTTTTGGAATTGCCCAGATTGGGAAAGCTTTCAGGAATGAAATAACGCCAAAGGACTTCATATATCGCACAAGGGAATTCGAACAAATGGAAATGCAATGGTTCTGCAAAGAAGAAGATGCCGATAAGTTTTTTGATTATTGGTTGAATGAGAGATTGAACTGGTACTATAATTTAGGAATCAAAAAAGAGAATCTTAAAACTTACGAGGTTCCGAAAGAAGAACTTGCTCATTATGCGAAAAGAGCGGTTGATATCCTATATAAATTCCCATTCGGATGGAAAGAAGTTGAGGGAGTCCATAATAGAGGCGATTGGGATTTATCCAACCATTCAAAACATTCCGGGCAGGATTTGAAAGTGGATGGGTACTATCCAAATATCATTGAAACATCAGTTGGGGCAGACAGGTCTTTGTTCGCTTTCTTATTAGAAGCTTTTGAGGAAGTAAAGGGCGGGAGAACGGAAACGACGGAATCAGTCAAAGAAGTTGAAACGGTTTTAAAGCTGAATGAAGGATTGGCGCCCATTAAAGTTGCTGTTCTTCCCTTGGTGAAAAACAAGCCTGAAATTATCGGTAAAGCTAAAGAAGTTTATGATTTAATCCGCCCCTGCTTTATGTCGGAATACCACTCAACCGGCTCAATCGGAAGGCGATACAGAAGGCAGGATGAGATTGGAACGGTTTTCTGCATAACAATAGATTTTCAAACTCTAGAAGATGATACTGTCACTGTGCGCGAGCGCGACACCATGAAGCAGGAAAGAATTTTAATCATTGATTTAATAAAATATTTAACCGAAAAGTTAAATATTAAGTAATGTTTAAAAAGACGACGCTCAAGAATGGGTTAAGGATTATTACTGTTCCTAAACAAGGAACGCAAGCAATCACCTGCTTAGTTTTGGTTGGAACCGGTTCAAAGTATGAAACGAAGGAAACAAGCGGGATCTCTCATTTGCTCGAACATTTATTTTTTAAAGGGACGAATAAAAGGCCCACTCATTTGGATATTGCAGAACCTTTGGACGAAGTAGGGGGTGTTTACAACGCTTTTACCGGAGAAGATTACACCGGGTATTACGCCAAAACAGATTCAAAGCATTTTGATTTAGCTTTGGATGTTATTTCCGATATTTATCTCAATTCAAAACTTGCTGAAAAAGAAATTCAAAAGGAAAAGGGAGTGATTGTGGAAGAAATAAATATGTATTACGACCATCCCACTTCGCATGTCCAAAATTTATGGACCAAGGTGCTTTACGGAGACCAGCCTGCGGGTTGGGATATTGCCGGAACAAAGGAAAGCGTAATGGGAATCACCAGGGAAAACCTTTTGGATTACAAGAAGGGCCAATACAATGCTTTAAATACTGTGATATGCGTTGCGGGAGGTTTCAAAAACGAAAAAGAAATCATAAAAAAAGTGGAGAAAAGCTTTTTAAAAATTAATGATAAGGCAGGATTTAAAAAGGCCGCGGTTGTTGAAGGGCAGGAAAAGCCCCAGCTTATCGTAGAGAACAGAAAAACCGACCAGACCCATTTTTGCCTCGGAGTCAGAGGGTATAATGCTTTCCATCCGAAGAAATACGCCGCTGAGCTCCTGGGGCTGATTCTGGGAGGCATGATGAGCTCCAGGCTTTTCGTGGCGGTGAGGGAGGAATTAGGACTAGCCTATTATATCCGGACAGAAGTTTCGGATGATCCCGACACCGGTTTTTTGGTGACCCAGGCCGGAGTGGACAATACAAAAGCGGACAAGGCGATTGAAGCCATTTTAAAGGAATACCAAAAAATATCAAAGATAAAAGTCTCAGCCAAAGAGCTGAAGAAGGTAAAAGATAATTATAAAGGGAAAATGGCTTTGTCTCTTGAGGCTTCCGATTCTTTGGCCTCCTTCTGCGGATTGCAGGATTTGCTGGAAAACAGGATTTTGACGCCTGACCAAATTTGTGAGAAAATAAATAAAGTAAGTTCAAGGAACATATTGAATGTCGCCCAAGACCTTTTCAGGCCCGAAAAGCTAAATCTTTCATTAATAGGGCCTTTTAAAGACAAAAGATTTTTTGAAGGAATTTTAAAATTATGAACGAAAAAATATTGGATATTTCCTGGCGGACCGTTCTTAAGCTTGCAATAGCGGTAGGCGTCTTTTACATCCTTTATTCAATAAGGCAGATTTTAATGTGGTTTATTTTCGCTGTTACGATTTCTCTGCTTTTCGAGCCGGCAGTCGATTTTCTTCAAAAGAAGAAAATACCAAGAACTCTTGCCGTTCTCTTTATTTATATTGTATTTTTCGGAATTTTGGGGATATTGATCTATTTGATGGTTCCAATATTCATAAATGAAATCCAGAATTTCTTGGATTTCTTTCCGGAATATTTCCAAAAAGTTTCTCCCATGCTCCAGGACTTAGGATTCAATGCTTTCCAAAATATAGAAACATTTTTAAGCAGTTTCCAGGATTTTTTAAAGGGGATTTCGAAAAACGTATTTACCGCCCTTTCATCTGTTTTCGGAGGAATATTCGCAACCTTGTTTGTTATAATAATGTCTCTTTTCCTTTCTTTGGAAGAAAAAGCTGTTGAAAAAGCGCTGATTCTTCTTTTCCCCAAAAATTACGAAGCTAAAGTTTTGGATGTTTGGGATAAATGCAGAAAGAAGGTTTCGGGATGGTTTGCCGGCAGGCTCTTGGGATGCTTGTTTGTGGGAGTTGCATCATATATTGCCTTTTTGATTTTTGATGTGAAATATCCCTTCACTCTGGCTTTGTTTTCGGGAGTATTCAATTTTGTTCCATATATCGGACCTTTGACTACCGGGCTCGTGCTGTTTTTGATTGTATTCCCCGTTTCCGCTCTAAAAGGGATATTAGCGATTGCTACTTTGATAATCATCCAGTCAATTGAAAATAACATCGTCTCCCCCTTGCTCATGAAAAAGCTTGTCGGACTTCCCCCTGTTTTGGTTCTCCTTGCTTTAGTGATAGGAGCGGATCTCTGGGGATTTCTGGGGGCGGTGCTTTCAATACCTCTTTTCGGAATATTATTTGAATTTTTGCAGGGCTTTTTGCAGAAAAGGAAGGAAAAGGACCGGGAAGCTATCATCGTCTAGCCATGAAAAAGTTCTATATCACCACCAGCATTCCTTATGCGAATGCCGCGCCTCATATAGGTTTTGCGCTGGAAGCGGTCCAGGCGGATGTCCTCGCGCGCTATTATAGAAACCTGAAAAAGGATGTTTTCTTTTTAACTGGAACGGATGAGCACGGGTTGAAGATAAAGAAAGCGGCCGAGAATGCAGGGAAGACTCCCGAAGCTTTCGTGGATGAAATTTCCCGAAAATTCCAAGACCTGGCCGAATCTTTAAATATTTCCAACACTGACTTCATAAGGACTACCGATAAGGAAAGGCATATTCCTGCCATTGTCAAGATTTGGAATAAGCTTCAGGAGAATGGAGATATCTACAAGAAAGCATATAAAGGGTGGTATTGCTCCGGATGTGAAGCTTTTGTCACTGAAAAAGATTTGATCAATGGAAAGTGCCCGATACACAATAGGGAACCCGAATTAGTTCAAGAAGAAAACTATTTCTTCAAATTAACCAAATATCTTCCCGAAATTAAAAATCAGATTGAGAAAAATAAGCTTCAGATTATCCCCGAATCCAAGAAGAAAGAAGCTTTGGGATTTATTAAAGCGGGAATGGAGGATATAAGCTTTTCTAGGGCAAAAGACAAATACTGGGGAATACCTGTTCCCGGAGATGAGGCCCAGGTTATCTATGTCTGGGGAGATGCCCTTCCTAACTATATTTCAGGCATCGGCTACGCCTTTGATGAAAAGAAGTTTAAAAAGTATTGGCCTGTGGATGTCCATTGCATCGGAAAGGATATTTTAAAATTCCATGCGTTGATTTGGCCCGCAATGCTTTTGTCTTTGAAATTGAAACTTCCCAAAGCTGTTTTTGCGCATGGATTTATAGGAGTCAATGGCCAGAAAATGTCTAAAACTTTGGGGAATGTTGTTGATCCTATAGAGCTAATCCAAAAATTTGGGCCCGATGCGTTAAGATATTATTTGTTAAGAGAAATTTCTCCGAATGAAGACGGAGATTACAGCCAGCAAAGGTTTGTGGAAAGATACAATTCAGATTTGGCTTCCGGGATAGGAAATCTTTTCTCCAGAATCCAAACTCTCAAGAAAAAAATCGGGTGCGGATTGAAGCCCTCCGGGAAGATAAAGAAAGAGATTAAAAAAGCTGAAAAAGGACATGGCAGGCATTTGGAAGAATTCAAATTCAACGAAGCCTTGAAATCAATCTGGGATTTAATCGGATTTTGCGATAAGTATATTGAGCAGACGCGTCCCTGGGAGAATAAAGAAGATTCAAAACAAGTTGTTTCCGATTTAGATTTTGCTCTGGAAAATATTTCCAATTTTATTTCCCCGTTTTTGCCCGGGACCTCGGAAAAAATGAAAAAAGGCCAAGCCCCCTTATTCCCAAGGCTGAATTAAAATGCTTATTGACACCCATACTCATTTAAATTTTGAAGCCTTTTCAAAAGACTGGAAGGTTGTTTTGGAAAATTGTCTGGCGGAGGACATGGCGGTGATAAATATCGGATCTAACTTTGAAACCAGCAAAAAAGCGGTCGAGATTGCCGAGAAATACCCTAAAAATGTTTACGCGGCTATTGGAGTTCATCCAATCCATGCGAAAGAGAGATTTGATGCGGATGAGTTCAAGAAATTATCTAAATCCAGCAAAATTGTCGCAGTCGGGGAAATAGGATTGGATAAATTCAAAGATTATGGAAAATTCTTTGAAGATCAAAAAGCCTTGTTTTTAAAACAGCTGGATTTTGCAAAAGAAGCAAATTTGCCTGTTATTGTCCATTGCAGAATGGCGCATGGAGATCTTCAGGAAATCCTAAATAGCCAATGGCGGGGAACAATTCATTGTTTTACTGGAACTTGGGAGGATGCAAAGAAGTATTTAGACATGGGATTTTATCTTGGGATAAACGGAATAATTCGCAAATTCGATTTAAAGGAAGTGATAGAGAAAGCTCCTCTTGATAGGCTTCTTCTTGAAACAGACAGCCCTTACCTCGGGAAAGAAGAACGGAACACTCCTTTATTCGTAAAAGAAATCGCTAAAGATATCGCGAGAATAAGAAACATTTCTTTTGATGAGGTTTCCCAAGCAACCACCCGCAATGCCCGATCTCTCTTCGGGATATAAAAATGCGAGCAAGACCGAGGCCCGTCCTCGACCCTGCTCAACTTCCTAATAAAATGCCATATCGAAAAATAAAATTTGATAACGGAGATATTATTCATGTAATGTTGAGAGGAATAGATGGCAGTGCGATATTTAGGGATATAGATGATTATTATAGAGGAATATTCTCTATTTATGAATTTAACAATTCAAATCCTGTAAGTATTCAGAAAAGACGCGAGGGCAGATCTCGGTTTAAGCAAGGTCGAGGACAGGCCTCGACCTTCGCTGATGGGGTTGATGTGCGGGATAGATTTGTGGATTTATTGGCATTTTGTTTTATGCCGAATCATATTCATCTTTTAGTTAAGCAAATTAAAGAAGGGGGGATAACTAACTTTATTTCTAAAATTGGAACGGGATTGGGCGGATATATAAACAGAAAATATAAAAGAAGGGGACATATTTTTCAAAGCAACTTCGAAGCTGTAAAAATTGAAACAAACGAGCAATTGGAGGTTGTTTTTACGTATATCCATACAAATCCAATTTCTTTGATATATAAAGATTGGAAAATTATTAAAATTGGGGATACTGATTGGGAAAAAATAATTGAATTTTTGAATGCCTATAAATGGTCAAGCCATTCAGATTATATCGGAATAAAAAACTTTCCCTCTGTGATCACAAGAGAATTCATTATTAATTTATTTAGTGACGAAAAGAAGTATTTTGATTTTATTAAAGATTATATTTTAAATAAAGGTCAGTTGGGGAATTAAGCAAGGTCGAGGACGGGCCTCGACCCTGCTTGTTCTTTACAGGGGGGAGATTTTAATGTAATTTAAAATCAGTTCTCTAATATTTTTTAACCGGAGGCCGTATGGATAAAAAAGATCTGATTGAGCGCATTCGGGAAATAAATAAAATTGCAACGCCAGAGTTTCTGGCAACATTTTCGGAAGAACAGTTGCTCGCGTATCTTAATCATTTGATGGAGCTGGAAGCAGATTCTTTCGAAAACGGTTCTGTAAGGTGGGAGTAGCGGGAGGTTCTATGACTAGTGAAGAGAAAATGATAAGAGAGATCTGCGCTGTGAATCCAAAAGCAAGAGCATCTTTCCTCAGAAGATTCCCAAAGGAGGCATTAAGGAATTATTGGCAGTGGATTCGGAATCATGATTTTGTCAGAAAAAGGATTCTCTTCGGCGGGAAATAACGTTCCCGCTTTTTTTGTTAAGAAAAATATGCTAATATATTCAAATCTATGGATAAATACGAACCAAAGAAAATAGAAGAAAAATGGCAGAAAATCTGGGAAAAAGAAGAGGTTTTTAAGGCCTCCGACAGTTCAAAAAAACCCAAAGAATATCTTTTAGTTGAGTTCCCTTATCCTTCAGGATCTGGCTTGCATGTGGGGCATTGCCGAAGTTATACCGCCCTGGATGCGGTTTCCAGGAAAAGAAGAATGCAGGGCCAAAATGTTTTGTTTCCGATGGGTTGGGATGCTTTCGGCTTGCCTACAGAAAACTATGCGATTAAAACCGGCATCCATCCCGCCGTGGTAACAAAGCAAAATACCGACATGTTCCGGGACCAGCTCAAAAGCATTGGCCTCTCTTTCGATTGGAGGAGAGAAATAAACACATCTGATCCCAAGTACTATAAATGGACTCAGTGGATATTTACCCAGCTTTTCAAAAAGGGGTTGGCTTACAAGGCGAAAATGGCGGTAAACTGGTGCCCTTCCTGCAAAATAGTTTTAGCAAACGAAGAAGTGGTGGGAGGAAAGTGCGAAAGATGCGGGTCTGAAGTTGAACAGAAGGAAAAGAAGCAATGGATGCTCAAGATTACTGATTATGCCCAAAGACTGCTTTCAGATTTGGATTTAGTGGATTATCCGGAGAGAGTGAAGATCTCCCAAAGGGAATGGATTGGAAAGAGCGAAGGAGCGGAGGTTATCTTCAAAGTCCATGATGCCAATTTTTCTATTCCGGTTTTCACCACTCGGGCGGATACCTTGTTCGGCTGCACGTATATAGTTTTGGCTCCCGAACATCCCTCAATAGAAAAACTAAAAGGGAAAATCTCTAATTACAGTCAGGTTCAGAAGTATATTGAAAAAGCAAAAAAGAAAATGGAAGAAGAGAGAAAAGCCGAAGATAAAGACCTGCCTGCCGGCAAGGCAGGAAAAACAGGAATTGAACTGCTTGGGGTAAAAGCCACCAATCCCGCGAATAACCGCAAGATCCCCATCTTTATTGCCGATTACGTTTTGATGCAATATGGAACTGGAGCCGTAATGGGTGTTCCCGTCCACGACCAAAGAGATTTTGAATTTGCCAGGAGGTATAATCTTTCGATGGTTGAGGTGGTGCGGGAAGAAGGAAAAAAAGCAAAACCATCTTTTGATTTCTCCGGGGGCGGGTTTGAAAAAGCCTTTACGGAGGATGGAATCTTGGTTAACTCAGGCCGTTTCTCAGGAATGGACTCAAAAGAAGCCAGAGAAAGAATAGTTGAATGGCTGGAATTAAAAAAGATAGGATCAAAGAAAACAAGTTTTAAGCTGAGAGATTGGATTTTTTCAAGACAGAGGTATTGGGGAGAGCCGATACCAATGATCTGGTGCGAAAAGTGCCGATGGGTTCCGGTTCCCGAAAGCAGCCTTCCCGTGAAACTGCCGGATATTAAAAACTATATGCCCACAGGAGAAGGAGATTCTCCCTTGGCAAAGGTAAAAGATTGGGTGGAGACGAAATGCCCGAACTGCAAAGGAAAAGCCAAAAGGGAAACCGATGTAATGCCAAACTGGGCAGGATCAAATTGGTATTATTTAAGATATGCTGATCCTGAAAACGACAAGAAAATCGCCGATCCTAAAAAAATGAAGCATTGGCTCCCGGTGGATTGGTATAATGGAGGAATGGAGCATACCACCTTGCACTTGCTTTACTCGAGATTTATTTATAAATTTCTTTGGGATATTGAAGCGGTTCCAAAAGAATTAGGCTCCGAACCTTATAAAAAGAGGACTTCCCATGGAATGATTCTGGGAGAGAAGGGGATTAAAATGTCTAAATCCAAAGGAAACGTTATAAACCCCGACGAAGTAGTGAAGGAATTCGGAGCCGACGCTCTAAGGGTTTATGAAATGTTCATGGGTCCGTTTGAGCAGGCTATCCCATGGGATACAAAAGGATTAACGGGGGTAAGAAGATTTTTGGAAAGGGTTTGGAATTTGCAAGGCAAGAGTCTTGAGCCCAAAACGCAGAACAAAGAATTAGAGGCGTTAATGCATAAGACAATTAAAAAAGTAGGCGAGGATATAGAGAACTTAAAATTCAACACTGCTGTGTCGCAATTAATGATTTTAGCAAACGAGATGGATAAGCAGCAGGTATTGTCTAATGTTCATTATTCCGTTTTCTTAACCCTTTTAAGTCCGTTTGCTCCCCACATCTGCGAGGAGCTATGGAGCAAAGCAGGTTTTAAGAAATTATGTTGCGAACAGGGATGGCCTGAATTTAATTCTAGATTGGTAAAAGAGAAAAGGATTAGCTTAATCGTCCAAATAAATGGCAAAGTGAGGGATAAAATCCAGGCAGAGGCCGGAATCCTCCAGGAAGAAGCCGAGGATCTTGCAGAGAAAAGCCCAAAAATTCAAAAATACCTTTCAGAACAAAAAGTAAAGAAAGTGGTTTTCGTCCCCGGTAAACTCATCAATTTTGTGATATGAAAAGGACCCGCCTAAGGACGGGCTTTTTTATTTCATAAAAAATGCTAGAATAATTAAAAGCTTATGAAAAAGATATTAATGGGAAACGAAGCTATAGTCCAGGGGGCTTTGGAAGCCGGAGTGAAGTTTGTTTCGGCATATCCAGGAACGCCGAGTTCTGAAATCGGAGACAAGTTTTCCCAGATTGCCAAAGATAATGGCGTTTATTTTGAATTTTCAACAAACGAAAAAGTGGCTTTAGAAGCTGCAATCGGATCATCCTTTTCAGGGTTAAAAACATTGGTTTCAATGAAGAACTTCGGTTTGAACGTCGCATCGGATGCTCTTCTGCCATTCGTATATGCCGGAAGCTTAGGCCCCACCCTAATTGTTGTTGCAGATGATCCTTCCTGCCATAGCTCCGGACAATCGGAGGAAAATACAAGGCCCTTCGGAGATTTAGCGCATATACCAATATTGGAACCGTCCGATGCAAAAGAATGCAAGGATTTTACAAAACTCGGATTTGAAATATCCGAGAAATTCAGCATACCTGTCATTTTGAGAATTACCACCAGGGTAGCCCATCAAAGAATGCCGGTAGATGTACAAGAATTAAGAACTGGGAATCAAGAACCGGGGGAATTCAGGAAGAATAAAAATAAATTTGTTACGATGCCCCCTCGAGTTCTGGAAATGAAGAAAGAGCTCCTGGAAAAATTAAAAGAAATTGAAAGCTTCGCGGATAAAAATCCTGCGAACACCGTTGAAAAGGGGAAAGGCAAGATTGGGATTGTTGTTTCCGGAGTTTCGTATCTGTATCTGAAAGAAGCGCTGGAGAATTTTAGCATAAATAGTATTCCCATATTAAAGCTTGGATTTTTTAATCCCCTTCCAATTAAAAAGATAAAAACTTTTGCAAAAAGTTTGAATAAGATTTTGGTTGTTGAAGAATTGGAAGGATTTGTCGAGGAGAAAATAAAGGGATTGAATCTGAAGGCCGAAATTCACGGAAAAGACCTGTTTTCTGCCATTGGCGAATTGAATACTGAAAAGGTTTCTTTCGGGATCTCAAAATTACTTGGTTTAAAAATTGCAAACCGCAAAATTAAAAACCCCATTTCCGTTCCGGCCAGATTTCCCCGTCTTTGCCAGGGATGCCCTTATTGGCTGGTCTTTGCGACGTTGAAAAGAATGGCTCCCGAAGGGACTATTTTCGGAGGAGACATAGGCTGTTATATGCTGGCAGGCTATTCGCCGCACGAAATCCAAGACTATCTCTTTTGCATGGGTTCATCCATAGGCATAGGGCATGGAATCAAAAAGGCGGGGCAGAACAAGCAAAAAGTCATTGCCTTAATCGGAGATTCCACTTTTTTCCATGCGGGGATACCGGCTTTAATTAACTCTGTTTACAACAAATCAAATCTCTTGGTGGTTGTTCTTGACAATAGGATCACTGCCATGACCGGCCATCAGCCCAATGCAGGAATGCAAAAAACCGGAATGGGCGACAGGGCGGAGGATATAAAGATCGAGGATATTGCAAAAGCTTGCGGGGTGAAAAATGTGAAAGTCATTGATCCGATAAGCGTCAGCGATACGGAGATTACAATCAAAGATTTTCTGGAAAAACAAGAGACTTCAGTGATAATCACGCGAAGAATGTGCGCTTATTTGGCCCGCAAATTAAACAAATAAAATGAAACCATTCAATATTGTAATAGCGGGAGTGGGAGGACAGGGGGTGGTTACTTTGGCTCAATTAATCGCCCAAGCGGCTTTTACAGAGGGGATGGATGTAAAAACATCCGAACTCCACGGACT
>Ga0105104_10001317_pt1 | contig 18588 bp, 11 predicted proteins | sample PPLLaktember2015_3_FD_87034 | JGI IMG/M metagenome (GOLD analysis project Ga0105104, IMG submission 87034) | Freshwater sediment microbial communities from Prairie Pothole Lake near Jamestown, North Dakota, USA - PPLs Lake P7 Core (6) Depth... | ecosystem: Environmental > Aquatic > Freshwater >... | reverse complement strand
GGAAATGATTACAGCCTGATATTGAATTCATCGCAGGATACAGCCTACTTTGCATCAGACAGGTCGGGATCTGCGGATATTTTTATGGCCCATTCCGCAATGCCGGTTTTTGGAGCCTGCAAACAACAGGAGGAAAATGATTATTGTTATGTGTTCTATGAGCCAAATAACAATGAACTGGATACCACGGCATTTGCATACGAATGGGACATGGGAGACGGAACAAAGATCCGTAAATTGAAAGCAGAACATTGCTTTTCGGGTCCGGGGACATACCTGGTGCAGCTTAATGTTGTGGATAAAATTACAAAGGAAGTTGCCCTGAACCAGGCAAGCGATAATTTTCTGGTGGAAGATATCGAGCAGCCTTTTATTACAGCCCCGGATACGGTGATTTCAGGAAAGGAAATGGGAATCAGCGGTCATAAGACATTTTTTAAAAGCCTGAAAATAAGCGGCTACTATTGGGATTTCGGCGACGGTTACAGATCATCGGGTATGGAAGCCAGGCATACGTTTCAATATCCCGGAGTATATGATCTTCAGCTGGGTATAACAGGCGAACCGGGAGAATCGGGTGAGAATCCGGCAAAGGTGTGCAGTACGCGTCGTATAATAGTATTACCACGGGAAGAATAATAATCTTTTGGGTAATTGAAAACAAAATGTATCAAAAGGTTTTTTTTATCGTATAGCATATAACACACATCAAAAAAGATACAGGAAATTAACCATGAAGCATCTTCTATCCATATTTTTTGCAATTGGAATGATTACGGGGCTTAAGGCACAACCCGTGCCTGCAGGAGATGAAAATATACCCTACCTGATAACCTTTGGCCCAAAGGCAGGTACATCATGGGGTGATGATGACTATTCACAGTCATTCTTTTTTCTTGTGCCAAAAACCTTCAGTCAGCCTCTTTACATCCGGGTCTATGATCCCGACATTGGCGGAGGAACTGATGAACTTGACGGTGTGTACGATTCCAGAATGACTTATTCGATCTATGGAGGGAAGGAATGTTACAGCGGTAAGGATGCCACTGAAACACAGCCAGTCGGCAATTATAAGAGCGGCAACCTGCTGGCATCAAAAACATTCGGAGATCAGCCTGCATACGATAATAAGTGGTACACATTCGGACCTTTCAATCCCACCGAAGGGGAGTTCTACCCTAAATGGGATGGCTATATTTTTAAGGTGATCTGTGACGGCATTTCAGGCGACGATGGTAACCTTTACAGGTATTACCTGACCACCAGTCCCGACGAAAACAAATCTATCGAAGGAGCCAATGCATTTGCCTATGAATACACATTCAGGATGTATGATAATCCGGTAGAGGTATCACACATTTACCCCTTTGTGGATGACAGGACACTGTCCGTTAAGCTGTCAAATTTTGACTGGGACGATGATGGCTTGATCCGTACGGTATCCGTGGCCAGGAAGGGTCAGCTCAGCAAGGTCTCATCCCAGGATAACTGGGTTGAAGATGAGTTCAAGATATTTGATGAGGAGAAAAACACATCACTGGATATACAATTTCATAAACGAAAAAATCCGATAGTTAGGAACAACAATGTTGTGGTCAATGTGCGCAACCAATACGGCGAATTATTGCCATTCTTTGTAATCCCGATCGGCGGTGTGCCAAAATATAAATTTGGAATTGCCTCCGAGAAAGTGAAGAAGTAAAGGTTACCGTTATGCAAAGAATTACCAATCCCCTGATATCGATATTATTGTCTTTTCTGTTCATCGGAAATTTGTTTTCACAGGAATACAGGATCAGGAATTTTGTACAGGGCATATCTCATCCTTTCGTATATACAATTAACCAGGATTCCAGGGGTTATATCTGGATCGGGACCGGAAACGGCCTTTGCCGGTTTAATGGATTTGAATTCGACACGGACATAAAACAGGATTCACTGGCCCGTGACGTAGCCGGGATCAGTTATAAAGACAGTGAGGGGAACCTGTGGTTCGGATATTACAGCGGCAGCATTTCCAGGTATCAGAATGGACGTTTCACGATCATAGACCCGGGTATTAACATCAATAGTTCCATTACCGGATTCGGGGAATATGATGCTGAAAACCTGGTGGTGGGTACATTAAATGACGGGTTGATCTTATTGAACCGAACTTCCGGAAAGGCATTGAAATTAACCGGAACCGATGGAACCATGTGCACTGCTATGCTGGCCAGGGAAAATCTCCTGTTAATCGGAACACCCGACGGATTGTCATGGTATAACCTGGACCGGGCCAGTAAAAAGGCCGGGTTACAGTTGAATATTCAGGAACTCGATTTCATCAAAATACAGGATATAAAGCAAACCCTGGATGGCAAAGCTTTCTGGATTGCCAGTGAAGACCAGGGAGTATACCGGCTCAGCATTTCGGGAGACAGGTATTCGATTGACAAAACCGGTGATGATCTCGGCATTGGGAATGAAAAGGTTCAATCGGTTTTTGAAGATTCGGAAAATCACCTGTGGGTCAGTACTATACTAAATGGTGTATTCAGGCTGGGTCAGCCTGACGGTAAGGGTGATTTTTTGCAGGTGATCCATTTTAACAAAGAAAACGGGTTACCCGGAAATTCTATTAAAAAAGTATTTGAAGACCTCGAAGGCAACATATGGATCGCCAATTATGGCGAGGGGATCAGTCTGCTCACTTTACAGGCTTTTGCGTTCGACAACTATGACAGTCAGGGCCTGGATAACAATATCCAGTCGGTTGCGGTTACCACGGAGGGAATTATGTACCTGGGCGGTACCGAAGGGCTGTTTACAACCAGGAACGGAACCGGCCAGCCCGTCAAAAAGATTGCCGGTATCCCGGATGACCGTATTTCTGCCCTGGCACTCGCAGACCGGATTCTGCTGGTGGGTACGGAGAGAAACGGTTTATACGCATTTAATACCCGGAATTCCTCCATTGAAAAAATCAGCTATGATGCCAATTCACTGGGCAATTGGGTGAACTCCATTACTGTGGGCACTGACGATTTTTACCTTGGAACGAAAGATGGCATTTTCAGGTTTAATAATGATATGCAAACTGCCGGCCATTTTACGACATCGGAGGGCCTGCCGCATAACAATATTGAATGTGTGTTCCTGGACAGGAACAAAAGGTTGTTATTCGCGACAAGAACTGACGGTATATATGAGCTGAAGGGTGGGGGGGACAGCGTCATCGTTTCCAATGTACTGCCTGCCGGTGAACCTGAGATTGAATTCAAATCAATCACGGAAGATGAAAAGGGTTATATATGGGCTGCTACATACGGAAATGGTGTATACAGGTTCAACAGTGATTCAGTATATCACTTTACCATGGACCTTGGCCTCAAAGCAGACTATTGTTACAGTATTGCAGGCAGTGACCAGAATATCTGGGTGGGTCACCGGACAGGAATCAGCCGCATCAACACGGCCAACCTGAGGATCAGTAAATATGACATGAAAATGGGCATGCAGGGGGACTGCAACCCGAATGCTGTTTTCAGGGACAACTCCGGCATAATTTATTTCGGAACCACAAAAGGGATCATTATCTATAACTCCGCGAAAGAAAGCAAACGGAAACTGCCGCCATTTACAAATATAACCAAGCTCCTGATTTCGGATAAACCTTATGATCCTGAACAACCTGTTGTGCTACCCTACAAGGCATACAGGCTCAGGATCGATTTCATAGGGCTGAATTACCGCGATCCTGAATCGGTGAGATACCAGTATAAGCTTGAAGGAAATGACCTGGGATGGTCGGATGTGTCAGACCTGTCTTCTGCCTCCTATCCCCGTGTGGATGATGGTGAATATGTTTTTCTGCTGAGGGCTTATAATAGTGACGGACTTATGCAGGAAGCACCGTTAAAGGTATCGATCAGGATTAAACCGCCCTTTTGGAAGACATGGTGGTTTATGGCATTCTCCTTTTTAACCCTCTTCCTGGCGGTGGTTTTGTATATAAAAATAAGGGAGCGAAAACAGAAACAGATGCAGGTGTATCTCGAAACCGAACTTGCGGCCAGGACAAAGGAAGTTGTAGAGCAAAAAGAAGTGATCGAGATCAAGAACCGTGACATCACCGACAGCATCAATTATGCCAAGCGTATTCAGAACAGCATGCTGCCTCCTTTAAGACGGCTTCAGCAATATTTCTCGGGTTATTTTGTATTTTATAATCCACGGGATATTGTGAGCGGGGATTTTTACTGGTTCGACCAGGTAAACGACAACAAGTTTGTGGTGGTTTGTGCGGATTCTACCGGCCATGGTGTTCCCGGGGCTTTTATGTCAATGATCGGTTCAACGCTGATCAAGGACATCTGCACCCGTGAAAGTGGTAATTCACCCTCTGCCATTCTGAAAGTGCTGGATTGCGAGCTACGGAATACCCTGAACCAGAATCTTGAAGATGGTTCAAATCCGGGTGATGGCATGGACATTATCGTTTGTGAGATTGACCTGAAAACACATTATGTGCGGTATGCTTCAGCCATGCGGCCCATGATCATTTACCGTAACGGCGAAGAGGTATTTATCAAGGGGAGCCGCAACTCCGTGGGCGGACATTACGAACGCGAGGAAAATGTGTTTGAGGACGAAGGCATACAGCTCAGCAAAGGAGATACAATATACATGTTCTCCGATGGATATTCGGATCAGTTCGGCGGACCCTTGGGTAAAAAATTCAAAATGGTGAGGTTAAAAAACCTGCTACTCGAAATTCACCAGAAACCAATGGATGAGCAATTTGCCCATGTCAAGGACGCGTTTACCCAGTGGATGGAAAACTTTGAACAGGTGGATGATGTCCTGTTCATGGGAATAAAAATCTGACCTTATTTAAAGGCATTCATTTTCAGCATATTCACCTCTTTTTCCGACAGAAAACGCCATTCACCCCGATGGAGATTTTTCTTGGTGAGACCGGCAAAATAAACACGGTCGAGCTTTATAACTTCATACCCAAGATATTCAAAAATCCGCCGGACGATATGGTTCCGGCCTGAATGGATCTCAATTCCCACCTGGGACTTATCAGCAGGATCAGGATAACTTATGGCATCAGCCTTGATGAGGCCGTCATCCAACCGAATTCCAGTTGAAATCTTTTCCAGGTCACCCCCTTTCAGATTCTTGTTTAGCTGTATATGATATATCTTCAGCTTTTCAAATTTCGGATGGGTGAGCCTTTTTGTGAGCTCACCGTCATTCGTGAGCAGCAGTACTCCCGTGGTATTGCGGTCAAGACGTCCCACGGGGTATACTCTTTCCTTGCAGGCGCCTTTTATCAGATCAAGGATCGTCTTTTTTGCATGGGGATCTTCAACTGTTGTAATGTAATCCTTTGGTTTATTGATCAGAATATAGACCTTCTTTTCTTCGCGGAGGGTTTCCCCATTGTATTTTATGAGATCTCCGGGACTTATTTTGACCCCAAGTTCGGTTACGAGTTTTCCGTTTACGGAAACCAGGCCTGCGCTGATAAATTCGTCCGCCTCACGCCTCGAACATATTCCCGTACTGGCCAGATACTTATTAAGCCTGATCAGCTCACCCTCATGTCCGGTTTTGGGCATTTCCCGGGGTTGCTTCTTTGGCCCCATCACTTTGCGTTCCGTTTTTTTCCTCGGTTTAGCGGCTGCCAGGGACGTCCGCTTTTTCGGGGCTGCTCCGTTTTTTCTCGCACTTCTCGCAATCTCCATGATATTATGATTTAATGGGTTGAACAGTCTTGTTTATTATTTATATTTTAGCTCCTTCGATAGATTTCCCGTAACCCTAAAGAATGATCTGAAATTTTGATAAAATTACGAAATTATATACCATTTAATCAATCCAAATAGCCATACCATGACATTAATTAAATCCATTTCCGGTATACGGGGAACCATCGGAGGCATGCCGGGAGAATCACTTACTCCGATGGATGTGGTGAGGTTCGTTTCAGCCTTTGGCATACAACTCAGAAGAAAGGAATCAAAAAAGGAATACAGCGTAGTGATTGGCCGGGATGCAAGGGTGTCGGGAGAAATGGTTTCGATGCTGGTTGCCGGAACACTGATGGGTATGGGCATCCATGTCATCGACCTGGGTCTTGCGACCACCCCGACCGTGGAGCTCGGGGTAACGCACCACCACGCCGACGGGGGGATCATTCTGACAGCCAGTCATAATCCGGGTCAATGGAATGCCCTGAAACTGCTTGCCAGTTCCGGAGAATTCATTACTTCCGTCGAAGGGGCAGAATTGCTTGAAATCGCTTCGGGGGAAAGGTTTGAATATGCCGAAGCGGCACAGCTTGGAAGAATCACCCATTTTACCGGCATGGATGAGATCCATATTGACCAGGTGACTAAAATGGACCTGGTGGATACAGCTGCCATCAAAAGATCGGGGTTCAGGGTGGCGATTGATTGCGTGAATTCGGTAGGAGGGATAATAATCCCTGCACTTCTTACAAGGCTGGGAGTCAAAGATATAATACAATTGTACTGTGAACCCACAGGTTTGTTTCCGCATAATCCCGAACCATTACCGGCACACCTGGGTGACATTTCAGAAATGGTAAAAAAACAAAAGGCCGACGTGGGTTTTGTTGTCGATCCCGATGTTGACAGGCTGGTCATTATCAATGAGGACGGTTCCATGTTTGGAGAGGAGTACACACTGGTGGCGGTTGCCGATTATGTGCTGCAGAACAGGAAGGGGAATACCGTTTCGAACCTTTCATCCACCAGGGCACTTCGGGATATTACGGAATCGCACGGAGGTAAGTACACTGCTGCTGCTGTGGGAGAGGTGAATGTTGTTCAGGAAATGAAAAGGACAAAAGCTGTGATCGGCGGTGAGGGTAACGGCGGAGTGATTTACCCCGCTTTGCATTACGGACGGGATGCCCTGGCCGGAATTGCCCTGTTCCTGAGTTTTCTTGCAAAATCAGGAAAAACATGCCTGGAGCTCAGGAAAACCTTTCCGGATTATTTTAATTCCAAGAACAAGATTGAACTCAAACCCGGTGTTGATGTTGATGCAGTTATAAAAAGTGTCCGGGAGAAGTACAGGACATTTCCGGTCAATAATACGGACGGGCTCAGGATTGATTTTGACAGGGAATGGGTACACCTCAGGAAATCGAATACCGAACCCATTATCAGAATTATCAGCGAAAGTTCGTCGCCGGCCGGTGCCGAAGCACTTTCCGGAAAACTGATACAGGAAATACATGCACTTATCGGTTAAAACAAGTTTTTTTCTTACGGGATTAATTATCCTGTTATCAGCAATTTCGAATATTTCCCGGGCACAGGGACAATATGTTTCGGGCAGGGTTGTCGACAGCCTCACACGTGAACCGCTTGCCTTTGTCAATATTGTCTATAACCCCTCCGGACAGGGAGTTGTTACCAACCTGGAAGGCAATTTCCGGATTCCGGCAACCGCCAGCATCCGGTTCCTGAAATTGAGGTATGTCGGTTACAGGCAAAAAATAATTAGGTTCGATCAGAACAGGAACTTTGATAACCTGGTCATAAGCATGATCCAGGAACCTATTGATATCGGTGAGGTTGTGGTACTGCCAACTGAAAATCCGGCTCACAGGATCATCAGGCTGGCAACAGAAAACCGCAACAGGAATAACCCGGAAAAATCAGGCCCGTTCAGTTATATGTCCTATGAGAAAATGGTATTCAGCCTTGAACCTGATACCATGGTTTACAAAAACGACAGCTTGCCCAAAATCCCTTTTGAAATACCGGATAGCATTAAGTTTGGCATGAACCGGAAAGAATCGATCGATATGAAGCGTTTTCTGGACAAGCAGTATCTGTTCATGATGGAATCGGTCAGCAACCGGAAATTTCTCTCTCCTGAAAAGAACAAGGAGGATATTATTGCTTCCAAAGTATCCGGCATTTCCAATCCTTCATTTATAATACTGGCACGGCAATTTCAATCTTTTTCGTTTTACGAGAACTTCGTGAACATCGCCAACAGGCAATTCCTGAATCCGATTGCTGCGGGGAGCACGGAAAAGTACTTTTTCCTTATCCAGGATACCCTGTATAACGAAACCAGGGACACGGTTTTTATCATTTCATTCAGGCCATACCGGGGTCGTAATTTTGAAGGTATGAAGGGGGTGCTGTATATTAACTCCAACAGCTACGCCATCCAGAATGTCCTGGCCGAGGCCTATCAGCAGAAGGATGAATTCATGAAGGTGTCAATACAGCAGCAGTACGACTTTATAGATGGCAAAAGATGGTTTCCCGTATTGCTTAACACGACAATTCATGTCGGAGGTGGTCCGGTCAATGCACAAATGGGCCCGATGAAAATTACCGGGAATGGAAAATCCTATATCGTTAACATCAATTTTAATCCGCAATTTCAAAAAGGGGAATTTTCCGATGTGCAGGTTGAAGTAAAACCTGACGCACACAGGCAACCTGATGAAACCTGGAATTCATACAGGGTTGATTCTTTAAACGAGAGGGAAACTGAAACTTACAGGGTAATTGACAGCATCGGCAAGGCTGAACACCTCGACCGGACCGTCACTTCATTTGAAACAGTGCTTACAGGATACCTGCCCGGCCGTTATTTTGCTTTTGATCTCCGAAGGTTTGTAGATTACAATTCCTATGAAGGTTTCCGGTTCGGTGCCGGGGGTCATACCACAGGCGGGGTTTCAAAACGGGTTATCCTGGGAGGATACCTGGCTTACAGTTTGCGTGACAAAGCCTTTAAATACAGCGGCAGCCTGACCTTTAACCTGGTTCCTTCAAAGGAATTGGCCCTGACCCTGTTGTACAGGGATGATGTACACGAGTCCGGCGGCATACGGTTCAACGAAACGTGGAATATTTCAGGTTCGGCATTTGTCAGGGATTATATGGTCGAAGTAATGGATGTATCCAGGGAAGCGGAGGTGTCACTCAGCTGGAGGTCCTTTAAATTTCTGACCGGGCAGTTATACGGGTCGAATGGTGATTACTCTCCCACCAATGGATATGGGTACGGGCTTAATGAAGGCAATCCGAGACTGATGCTTACCACATATTATATTACGGAAACCGGGCTCAGGCTCAGATATGCATTGAACGAAACGTTTCTGAAAACACCCAGGGGAAACAAATTCTCATTGGGTACAAAGTACCCTGTGGTATATCTGAACGTTGCGCGGGGGGGTAACCTCCTTGGTGGAGATTTTAATTACTGGAGAACAGAACTGAAGGTAACGCAGGTCGTTAAAACCAAATCAGCCGGTGATACACGATTCGCCGTGATTGGAGGCATCGTAAAAGGCGAAGTGCCCTATAGCAGGCTTTATGCTGGGATGGCCAGTTACAAAGCGTTTACCGTGGAAGCGGAACATTCCTTTGGCACAATGCGGTTTAACGAGTTTTTATCCGACCGTTTTTTTGGCGTTTTCATCAAGCAGGATTTTGGTAAACTTCTTTTCAGGCCAAGAGGTAAATTCCAGCCTGAAATCGCCCTTGTGCACAATTTTGGATTTGGCATGCTGGTCAATACAAAACACCATGAAAATATTACCTATAAAACCTTTGAAAAAGGATATTTCGAGGGAGGTTTGCTCCTCAACAATATAATCCGTTTTCAATTGTTCAGATACGGACTTGGAGCCATGTACCGTTATGGACCGTATTCCTTTCCCAAAACTATTGATAACTTTGCCTTTAAATTAACATTGCAGCTCAGCATGTAAACCACACTCATGGCATACAGATCAGGTTTTGTAAATATTATAGGAAATCCCAATGTCGGAAAATCCACACTGATGAATGAACTTGTCGGTGAGCGCCTTTCAATAATCACTTCCAAGGCACAGACCACGCGGCACCGGATATTGGGAATAGTGAACGGGGAAGAATTTCAAATTGTTTTCTCCGATACACCCGGCATTGTAAAACCCGTATATAAATTGCATGATTCCATGATGCGGTTTGTGAAGACAGCCTTTACAGATGCTGATATTATCTTGTATGTTACCGACGTAATGGAAACTTTTGATAAGAACAGCCAATACCTGGGGAAGCTGAAGAGGTCCCGTGTTCCTGTTATCCTGGCCATTAATAAAACCGATCTTTCCGGCAGGGAATCCCTTGATTTACTTATTTCTGAGCGTAAATCCCAGTTACCTGACGCTACGATCATTCCTGTTTCTGCCCTTCGCAGGCATAATCTGCAGTTGCTTTTTGAAACAATTCTTGCAAAACTCCCGGAAGGTCCTGTTTACTACCCTGACGATTCTCTCACTGATAAACCCGAACGGTTTTTTGTCACCGAAATAATCCGTGAAAAGATATTCAGGAATTATAAAAAGGAAATACCCTATTCCTGCGAGGTTGTGATCGATTCCTTTAACGAGGCCAGCGATCTGCTCCGGATAAACGCAGTTATTTATGTGATCCGGGAATCCCAAAAGGGAATTCTGATCGGCCATAAAGGGGAGATGCTAAAAAAAGTCGGTATCCAGGCGCGCAGCGACATTGAAAAATTCCTCGGGAAAAGAATTTACCTTGGCCTGCAGGTCAAGGTGGCTGCTGATTGGAGAAACAATGAGAAATTCCTGAAAAGGTTCGGATATTGACTACCTTTGAAAAAATCATACCTGATTAAGCGTAGGAAGTGTTTTTATGAGTAATATAACAGCCATCCTTGGCCGCCCCAATGTTGGCAAATCCACCCTTTTCAACCGTCTGACCGAGAGCAGGGACGCCATAGTGCATGAAACCAGCGGTGTTACCCGCGACCGGCATTATGGCAAATGCATTTGGAACGGGGTGGAATTCTCAGTCATTGATACCGGGGGTTATGTAACAGGATCGGAAGATGTATTTGAAGAAGAGATCCGCAAGCAGGTGCTTCTTGCCATAGAGGAATCGGACATTCTTCTTTTTCTCGTAGATGTGAATGACGGGATCACCGATATGGATATTACCATAGCGGATATGTTGCGGAGGAGCAAAAAAAAATCCATGGTGGTGGTGAACAAGGTGGATAATACCATGCAGCAGTATGAGGCGGATGTATTCTATTCCCTGGGACTCGGGGACCTTTACAAAATATCGTCCATGAACGGCAGCGGTACCGGCGAGCTTCTTGATGATGTAGTGAAATCCTTTGATTCACAGGTCATGGAAGACGTCCCGCAGCTTCCCCGTTTTGCAGTTGTCGGAAGGCCCAATGTAGGTAAATCAACACTAATCAATACGCTTTTGGGAGAGGATAAACATATTGTGACTCCCATTGCAGGCACCACGCGTGATTCAATTTTTACCCGGTACAATAAATACAATCATGATTTTTTCCTTGTGGATACAGCTGGTATCAGAAAAAAGGGAAAAGTATCGGAAAATATTGAATTCTATTCTGTTATGCGGTCAATACGGGCTATTGAATATTCGGACGTGTCCCTGCTTATGATAGATGCCGTACAGGGACTTGAAGCCCAGGATATGGCTATTTTCAGTCTCATTAAGAACAACAACAAAGGCATAGTGATACTGGTAAATAAATGGGACCTGGTGGAGAAAAATACCAATACGGCACGGGATTTTGAAAAGGAAATTCTGGAAAAAATTGCTCCTTTCCGTGACGTACCGGTGCTTTTCATTTCAGGGATCAACAAGGTACGTATTCACCGGGTGATTGAAACGGCCATGGAAGTTTATGAAAACCGGTTGCGCAGGATCCCCACGTCCGTTTTGAACGAGGTTATGCTTAAGGCAATTGAAGAATATCAGCCCCCTGCCCTGAAAGGAAAATTTGTAAAGATCAAGTTTGTGACACAATTGCCATCCCATGCTCCTGCTTTTGCTTTCTTCTGCAATTTTCCGCAATACGTTAAGGAACCCTATAAGCGTTACCTGGAGAATCAGATCCGGAAACATTTCAAATATACGGGTGTACCTATACAAATATTCATGCGAAAGAAATAATTTTGGCCTGGAATTTGTTCTGTAAACTTTTTACCATGTTATTGCCCATGACAACAAAGAGTTGGTTTTTCCAGGCTGTTGTATTTGCTGTTCTTTTTTTGATTTCCTGCGAGGGATTCAATAAAGTCAGTGAAATACCCGAAATTACCTTTAAAAGTTTCACGATCACTGAAATAGATACGCTTGGTTTTACGATCAAGACTGGGGAACTGGTTTTCTCATTTGTTGACGGTAATGCGGACTTCGGAATCATTACTGCGTCGGATCCCGAGGACACCCTGAACCTTTTCCTGGCGCCTTACAGGAAGGTGGATGGAATATATGATACAATCAACATGGATACCTATGGCCGCAGGTATTCCGTACTGAACGATGAAAAACTGGAACGTACGGGACAGAACAAAACAATAAAAGGAGAGATCAAGGTCCGGGTGTTTTACTTCATTGACCCGCCATACGATACCCTGCGATATGATTTTTATATTCTTGACCGGGCAGGGAACAAAAGCAATGTATCAACCACTTCGGACATAGCGTTTTAACCCCCTATCTCCCCGCATAATCCGACCTCAGCACCTTGAATTCAGTGCGGCGGTTGAGAAAATGGGCCATTTCCTGCCGGTCCTCATCAGTAAGGTTAATGATGAAAGTTTCAGCAAGAACAGTACCGACAGGTAAGAATGAATACGCGGCATTGTCTTTTTTGTCCACCACCTTTGGAATGGTTTCACCATATCCTTTTGCAACGAGGCGGTCACGGGCAATCCCCTTGACAATCAGATAATTCACAACCGACTGTGCCCTTCTGAGCGACAGGTCCATATTGTATTCATCCGAAGCGCGGGAGTCGGTATGCGATCCGAGCTCGATCACGATGTTGGGATTGTCATTCAGGGTTTCAACCAGTTTGTCGAGCGAAACCATTGATTCAGGTCTCAGGTCTGCCTTATCAAGATCGAAAAATATATTTTCCACTTCTATGGGTGTTTCAGTGGATGATAGGTAGATCTGTGTTTTAAACTCCGTGCTTTGAGAAACGCCTTTAGTGGATTCTCTTTCTTTGCCTTTAAGGAATCCGGGTTTTTCTGCAAGGAACACATAATCCGTACCGGGTTTAAGCGTGAAACGGAAAATTCCATCCTTGCCGGTTTTGGTATCAAGCGTGATTCCGTCGCTGCCAATGGATTTAATTGTGGCTTCCGTAATAACCTCATCTGTTTTTTCATCCTTTACCACTCCAACAATACTGAACTTTAGTGGAGGCAATATAAAGGAATAGATATCATCCCCGAACTTACCTTTTCGGGAAGAGCTGAAATATCCGGTTTCCTGCTCATTTTCAAAAACGATACCAAAGTCATCGGCAGCGGAATTGATGGGGTATTTCATGTTTTCAACCTGCCATTGTCCGTTTTCGCCCTTATGCGCCTTGAAAATATCAAGCCCGCCCATCCCCAGATGTCCGTCCGAGGAAAAATAAAGAGATCCGTCTGCATGGGCAAAAGGAAACAATTCATCGCCCGGGCTGTTGACCGGAGCGCCGAGGTTGACAGGATCGCCCCATTTTGCATTGGCATCCCCACGGGTTACCATCCAGATATCCTTGCTGTTTTTACCTTCAGATGTTTTTGTGCTTCCTTCCATATCCGAAACAAAATAAAGCGCAAGTTCATCCCTTGATATGGCGGGATGTGCAACCACCAGGCTGTCACCCGCAATACCGAGTGATTCCACGTTATCCCACTTTTCACCTTCGCGCCTTGCAGAATAGATTTCGCATCCGAGTGCCTTGCGTTTGCTGATATTGCAACGCGTAAAGTACATGGTATTGTAGTCGGAGGAGAACGAAGGTGTTCCTTCCTCTGCTTCAGTATTCACGGGAGTCGTCAGGGGCAGGGGAGTGCTCCATTTTCCCTTCTTATCCATCGTGGAGAAAAAAACATCAGAGAACTGCTGTCCCGTTCCCCCATGCTCGGTATTGCCGGTGGCTTCATCGCGTGAAGAGGAAAAAAACAGCTCCTGGTAATCACTTCTTGAAAATGCAGGACTGTATTCGCTGTATTTGGAATTCAGGAATTTCATTTCCTCCACCTGGTAGCCCGATGGCTGATCCATCCATTGAAGGGCAAAATCGCACGATAATATACCATCGGAACCACGCGGATCATCCGGTACCAATTCCTTATAGTGCTGATATTGCGCTTTAGCTTCCTCATAATTCTGGTTCATCTTCAAGGCATCAGCGTAATACAGTATTGAAAGGGGATTTTCATAGTCCTTTGCAACTACTTTGCCATACCAGAGTGCTGCCTGGGATGAATTGTCGGTTTTACGGTAGCATTCGGCTATATTAAAAGCCATATGCAGCTTTTCCTTCTTATCTGTGGTTTTCTGGTATGCATCCTTGAACTCGTCAATGGCATTGAAGTATTCGCCGGCTTCGAAGGTTTCGTAAGCCTTCACCGCTTTTTTACTTTGTGCACCGGCTTCTGTTGAAAATAGAATTATTGCAAGACAAAAAAACAAAAATTCATGTAATTTCATAGATGTCTGTGTTTATATAGATAAACGTTTGCAGTTACAGGCTTCGCATGTAAAGGTAACACAAAATTAAAAACTGGGAAAGAAGATTTCCACAAATAGAGGTTATTAAATAATCATAGCCGGCATATTGCCGGCCATGATTCTGGAACTGCAAAACAGACTAAAGGATCCAGGCGTCGGGGTCAGTTATCATAATACAGTGCAAACTCGTACGGATGCGGACGGAAAGAAAGTTCACTGATCTCAAACCTGGTTTTATATTCAATATAACTCCGGATCAGATCATCGGTAAATACGCCTCCCTGTGTCAGAAACGCACGATCCTTGCTCAGGGCCTTCAGGGATTCCTCCAGAGAACCGGGTACCGATTTGATGGAGGCCTTTGCCTTTTCCCCAAGGGTATAAATGTTGGCATCAAGGGGTTTTCCGGGATCCAGTTTGTTCTGAATTCCATCGATCACCGCCATAAGCATGGCACTCCAGAGCAGGTATCCGTTCGCTGTCGGATCCGGGCACCTGAATTCGAACCTCTTTGATTTCGGATTATCGCTGTACATGGGAATGCGGATCGCAGCGGAACGGTTACGGGCTGAATAAACCAGGTTCACGGGGGCTTCATAACCGGGTACAAGCCGTCGGTATGAATTGGTCGTTGGTGCTGCAAAAGCCAGTAATGCCGCGGCATGTTTTAGAATACCGCCGATACCCCATAAACCGAGTTGCGAAAATCCTGCATATTTTTCTCCGGCAAACAAGGGCTTTCCATGTTTCCATAATGAAAAATGGGTGTGCATTCCGCTCCCGTTATCCATAAATATGGGCTTGGGCATAAACGTCACCGACTTATTGAATTTTTTAGCCACATTTTTAATGATGTATTTATACCACATGAACTGGTCAGCCATTAGAAGGAGATTGGCGTACTGCATATCAATTTCACTCTGTCCCCCTGTCGCCACTTCGTGATGATGGGCTTCGACCATGATACCGATCTTCCGCATTTCAGTCACCATTTCCGACCGGAGATCATGATATGTGTCGGTCGGACTCACCGGGAAATATCCTCCTTTGTAACCGGGCTTATATCCCAGGTTTGGTTCTTCAATGCGGTTTGTGTTCCAGGCTCCTTCCACCGAATCGATCTGGTAAAACCCCATATTCTGGGTCTGGTCGAACCTGATCTCATCGAAAATAAAAAATTCCGGTTCAGGCCCGATATACGCCGTATCTGCAATACCGGATTTTTTTAGAAACTCTGTGGATTTTTTCGCAACATAGCGCGGGTCACGGCTATAGGGGCTTTTTGAAACAGGGTCAAAAATATCCGCAATCACACTTACGGTGGGTTGTGCAAAAAAGGGATCCAGCTTTACCGTGTCAGCCTGGGGAATGGCGATCATATCACTCATGTGTATATCCTGCCATCCCCGGATCGAGGATCCATCAAAACCCAGGCCCTCGGAAAAGATATCATTCCCCCATAATTCTATGGGGTACGAACAGTGCTGCCATGTGCCCAACAAATCCACAAATTTTAAATCTACCATCTGAGCACCATACTTTTTTGCGAAATCGAAAAAATCCTTTGGCGTCATATGCTTAATTTTTAAGTTATTAATTTGGAATTAATTCACTCATCTGATAAACAACAGTTCCCTGTATTTAGGTAAAGGCCAGTATTCATCATCAACAATCAGTTCAAGTTTGTCCACATGATACCGGATGTCATCGAGATAACAGAAAATCTGTGTAGAATAGGCGAATGCCTTTTCCCTTTCATTCTCGATCTTGTTTGCCACCTTTCGGGCTTCGATCATTTCAGTGGTCTTGGCCTTGATATAGCTGACATGGCTTGAAATGGTCCTGATAAGTTCGAGCCTGGCCCCTGCAAGTTCCTTATATTCCTTTTCGCCGAAAACTTCCTTTAGACCCTTTACATTGTCAATTAATTCGGTTTGATAGCGAATAGCGACCGGCACGATATGGTTCATGACAAGGTCGCCCATAACACGGGCTTCAATCTGGACGCTCTTGGTATAGATATCCCAACGGACATGGGCACGGGCTTCATTTTCACGCCCAGTCATAACATCCAGGGAGGTAAAAAGTTTTTTTGCCTTGGGGCTGAGGTATGCGTCAAGGGCCTCCACCGGGTTATTGATGTTGGACAGTCCCCTTTTGGCAGCCTCTTTTTTCCACTCATCACCGTAATTATTGCCCTCAAAACGGATTGGTTTTGAATCTGTAATGTACTGACGTAGAACCTGGAATATAGCCTCATCCTTTTTTACATCCCTGGCAATGAGCTTTTCCACATCCTTTTTGAACTGGATCAGTTGCTCTGCCACGGCAGAGTTAAGTACAGTCATGGCAACGGAAGGATTGGCTGAGGAACCGACTGCCCTGAACTCAAATTTGTTTCCGGTGAAAGCAAACGGAGAGGTACGGTTCCGGTCGGTATTGTCCAGAAGGATCTGGGGAACCTTAATAACACTGAGCTTTAGTTCAGTCTTTTCATCCGGGCTCATCTTGCTGCTTGTCACTTTTTTCTCGATCTTATCAAGCATCTCTGTGAGCTGCTTGCCGATAAACGCCGAGATAATAGCAGGCGGCGCCTCATTTGCTCCAAGCCTGTGTGCATTTCCGGGGGTTGCCACACTGGCCCTGAGCAGGTCGGCATAATTGTATACCGCTTTCAGGGTATTGATCAGGAAGGTGAGAAACTGAAGATTGCTCTTTGGGTTTTTACCGGGAGAAAGAAGGTTGACTCCTGTGTTGGTGGCGAGGGACCAGTTGCAGTGCTTTCCCGAGCCGTTTATATGGTTAAAAGGCTTTTCATGGTGCAATACTGCAAAATTATGGTGCCTGGCAATCCGCCTCATCAAATCCATTAAAAGTACATTGTGATCCACGGCAAGATTGCATTCTTCAAAAATGGGGGCACATTCAAACTGGTTCGGGGCAACTTCATTATGCCTTGTTTTAACCGGAATGCCCAGTTTATACGCCTCGGTCTCGAATTCATTGATGAAGCCCGTAACTCTTTCCGGGATTGAACCAAAATATTGATCCTCCAGTTGCTGATCCTTCGCGGAAGCATGTCCCATCAGGGTTCGATGTGTAAGCACCAGGTCAGGTCGGGCGTTATACAGTGCTTCATCTATTAAGAAATATTCCTGTTCCCATCCCAGCGTCGCAATTACTTTGTTAACATCTTTGTCAAAATACTGGCATACCTCTGTAGCAGCATTGTCAACTGCATGCAGTGCTTTAAGCAAAGGGGTTTTATTATCCAGCGATTCGCCCGTATAGGAAATGAATATGGTGGGGATGCTTAACGTATTACCGACAATAAATGCGGGTGAAGAAGGGTCCCAGGCTGTATAACCGCGGGCCTCAAAAGTGTTCCGGATCCCGCCGCTTGGAAAACTGGATGCGTCCGGCTCCTGCTGTGCAAGCAATTTTCCTGAAAAGCTTTCTATAACGGACCCGTCCGGACTGAGGTCGATAAAAGTGTCATGTTTTTCAGCTGTACCTTCGGTGAGTGGCTGAAACCAGTGGGTGTAATGGGTAGCACCCATTTCAATTGCCCACGTTCTCATCCCGGAGGCAATCTGGTCAGCGATCTTCCTGTCAATCCGCATGCCTTTCTCAATGGCCTCTATCACATGTTCATAAGCTTCCTCGGACAGGTACTTTTTCATTTTCTTCTTGTCAAATACGTTCACGCCGAAATAATCCGAAATAAGCGGCTTCGGCGAATTGAAGGTTTTCGATTGCCTGTTGTAGGCTTGTTCAAGTGCTTTAAAGCGAATAGTTGCCATATTGAAATGTTATTTAGTGTTTGTACTGGCAAAAATATAATTTATTTTATATATACCCTCATAAAAACTATTAATTGTTGAAAAAAATGCAAAATAATTTGATTTTATACAAAAAAAATAGGGTAGTTGGGGAAAAAAGGTGAATATGTAGAGAGGAGAGAGGGAAGAGGAGAGAGGGAAGAGGAGAGAAAGAAGTAATCAGTAATCAGTGTTCAGTG
>Ga0105104_10001316_pt1 | contig 18588 bp, 14 predicted proteins | sample PPLLaktember2015_3_FD_87034 | JGI IMG/M metagenome (GOLD analysis project Ga0105104, IMG submission 87034) | Freshwater sediment microbial communities from Prairie Pothole Lake near Jamestown, North Dakota, USA - PPLs Lake P7 Core (6) Depth... | ecosystem: Environmental > Aquatic > Freshwater >... | reverse complement strand
CCCTGATTCCGGCAATTCTACATAGACCACGTCACCCAGTTCCGTTTGCGCATGATCGGTAATGCCGACAGTGCCAACCTCGTTCTCGACTGACATCCATTCATGCTCTTTAGTGTAGAAGAGCTTTTCTGGGATGTTCATGACGGTCTTCCTTTCTGATCTCGCCGTTGCTTTAGAGGCGGACTTGCGTCATTTCCGCCTGTAAAACGGTGTCTCGACTACTTGTGCTGCCAATCTCTTCCCCCGGACCTCGACGCTCAGCCGGCTACCCGGATCCTCGTGATCGATCGGCAAATAGGCCATGCCGATACTCTTTTCGAGGGAGGGGGAATAGCTGCCGCTGGTGACGTGTCCGGCCGGTTGGTCGTCGATCCAAACCGGGAAGTGGTCGCGGGCGATGCCGCGATCTACAAGCTCGAAGCCGACGAGCTTGCGCTGAATTCCTTGCGCTTTTTGCCGCTCGAGCGCTGTCCTGCCGACAAAGTCCGGCTTTGCCAGTTTGACGATCCACCCCAGCCCGGCCTCCCACGGAGTCGTCGTATGGTCTATGTCGTTTCCGTAGAGCGGCATTTTCATTTCCAGCCGAAGGGTGTTTCGAGCCGCCAGCCCGGCCGGGTGGACGCCGACGGCCTGGCCGAGCGCCATCAGGCGGTTCCAGGTGGGCTCGGCAGAGGCTGCGGGCAGGTAGAGCTCGAAGCCGTCTTCACCGGTATAGCCGGTGCGGGCGACGAGGGCCTTTGCCCCGCCGACATCGCCTTCACGGAACCAATAGTACTTGATCTCCCGCAAAGGGATACTCGTGAGCGGCTGCAGGATCTCAATGGCCTTTGGCCCTTGGACAGCTATCTGGGCAGTTGCGTCGCTCTCGTCGACGACGTCGACGTTACCGGCCCGGTGTTCCAAAAACCAGGCGATGTCCTTTTCCCGCCCTGAAGCGTTGACGCAGATCATGAAATGGTCACCGGCTACCCGGTGGACAATGATGTCGTCAATGAAGCCTCCGGCGGCGTTCAGGAGACCGGAGTACTGGGCCTGTCCGTCAGCCAGGCGGGCGGCGTCGTTGCAGCTCACTCGCTGGACCAGCGCCAAGGCGTCTCTGCCCTTGATACGCACGCGTCCCATGTGGCTGACGTCGAAAAGCCCGACCGTCTTGCGCACGGCAATGTGCTCCCGCAGCGCGCTGTCATACTGAACCGGCATCTCCCAGCCGGCGAATTCAACCATCCGTGCCCCGAGTGCTTTATGTGCCTTGTTCAGCGGCGTTTCCTTCATGCTTCGCCTTCGCCTTTCTCGCCCAAGTCGATCATTCACGGCACTATACCAGAAGGGTAGTGGGGTGAGAAGGGCTGCTCCGCCCCCCGTGACAGGGTGAGCGGCGGACCCCAAGGACCCCAAGGACCACAAGCACCACAAGGACATCAAGGAAGAAGCACAGCTCTGCTTTTCCTTGTTGTCCTTGTTGTCCTTGTGGTCCTTGGGGTCCTTGGGGTTGCCGCTCACCCTGCACCTTATCAGTGGGCAGTGCGCAGCGGCCAGCGAGGAGTTTGAAACCTTTGATCTCGCGCTCTGTCTATATCAACAGGACATGGGTATGAAGATGACAGGGCAACTCAACGATTTCGAGGATCCTTTATTTTCGACAGTCAAACGGCGTCCGAAAGCCGAATCAACAACGGAAAAACAAACGGTCGAGAAGACCGAGGTCCAGAGAACGCCGGTGTGGAAATGGCTGGTTGTTGCGTTGACCGTTTTTGCGGTCGCCGGACTGGGCTATTACCTGGTCCAGTCGCAATCGCAGATTGAAAAACTCAACAACTCGCTGACGGCCAGCCAGGGACAGCTCACTTCCGTATCAGACCAGCTTCGCCAGTCGCAGGAGAAGATTGGGAGCCTGGAACAGGGGTTGTCCCAGAGCCAGGCGCAGGCCGCTCTCCAGAAGAGACAGCTGAGTTCGCAGGCCAGCCAGTACAAGTCGATGTACAGCGAGCTGAAGGCCGGGCAGGAGCAACAGGGCCAGGAGCTGGCGACGGTCGGGCAGCAGAAGGCGGACCGGACCGAAGTGAACGACCTCAAGAACGAGACCGGTGAAATTAAGAAACAGGTCACCGAGGCGAATTCGAATATTTCCGACCTGCGTGAAGTCTCGAGCCGGAACGCCGGCGAGATCGAGTCGACGAAGACGGCGGTAGCCTCTGTTCGGGAAGCCACGGACGCGAACGCCAAGCAGATTTCGGACGTGAAGCATTCCCTGGCTCGGGATGTCTATAACTTCGAGCTGACCGAAAACACCGGGATCATGAAGGTGAATGAGGTGTCGCTCCGATTGAAGGATGTGGAGCTTTCCAAGCAGCGCTACGACATGGAAATCTTCGCGGGGGACAAGCGGTTGAAGAAGAACGACCAGCTCCTGAACGAGCCGATTTACTTCTACGTCGAAGGCGTGCAGAAACCCTACGAGCTGACCGTGACCAAGCTCGACAAGAAGCACGTGATCGGCTATCTGAGCGTGCCGAAGAAGTAAAAGCAACTGACAAACTGACAACTGACAACTGACAACTGACAACTGACAACTGACAACTGACAACTGACAAAAGCAGCTTGTCCCGACCACCGTGCTCTTGTCAGTTGTCAGTCGTCAGTTGTCAGTTGTCAGTTGCTTTACGCCGTCACCGCCTCCTCCATCGGCACTCCATCCCGAAACTCAATGAAGGTGGCGGGATGCGGGCGGATGCGGGCGCCCGGGAGAATGATCCCGACAAGGTTCAACGGATCCGCTGCCGATACTCTTACGATTTCTCCCCGAGCCTGATCCCGCCGAATGGACCGCATCGCGTCGACCGCCTGCGGGAGCGCAAACTGCTCTCCAATAAAGCCCCCAACGAATCGCCCGCCTCGAATCTCTCCACGAGCCTCGAGCCTCCGGTAAATCTGAAGCAGGTCCCTCCAGGGAACGGGGAGGTTCTCACGAGCGAGAAGATCCCGAAAAACGATCCCCCAGCGAGCCAACAGCTGAGCTGCAAAAACCTGGCTCTCCCGGGCGCTCAACTCGCGATCTTGCGACGGAAACGGCCTCCGAAGCAGGGTCCACCGCCCGAGCCCGTGCGTCCCCGCAGCTCGGAACCTCTTTCGTGCAAATCGCGGCTGGCCCCGTCGCCGCTTGGGATCGATAAGCGACCGCAGGTTATCAAAGCCGTCAGCCGTCACCAGGCCGCCTGCCACCAGTTCCCAAAGCCCTTCCTCGACTTCCACCCGCAGCCGCCCGGTCAGTTGTGCCAGGTCGGTCACGAAGCAGGCGCCCCATTGCCTCAGCTGTTGGAGCACTTCCCGAGCCGGATGCGAGAGCCTCGCTTCTGCTGCCTCCGCGCCCGCCCCGTCTCGCGCCGAGATGGCCAGGAAATGGTGCATCTCATCCCGCTTGAAGAACGCCACCGGGGCGATCCGCGTCGGCCTGATCTGGGACCGGCTCCTGGGTTCCGACTCCGCTTCGTCTTCAGAGGCGGCCGGCGCCGTCAACCGGCCCCAGGCGAATCGCCCTGAAAGGCAGAGCGAGTCCAGGTACTCCGGTTTGTAATGGCCGATTCTTAAAGGAAGAATAGTGCTTTCCCAGGCAACCGCAGCGCTCTCGAAGCCTTGGAGTTGTTCCAGGACCGCGCTCACACCCGATTCCTCAAAGAGGCGTGTCCCGGACGCGATGTGCTGCCAGCGCAGCAGGAAGCGCATGAACTGGGCGGGTGTCGCCGGCTCGATCTCTCTTCGAAGTCGACCCAGGGTCAGCCGGTGGATCCGGGCGAGGAGCCGACGGTTGCACCACTCGAGCTCAGTGGCCAAGGGACGGAAGGAACCGCGCAGGATTTGGCCTTCGGCTTCGATCCGGTGCAAGGCCGTATCGATCGAGCTCGGAGAAGTGCCGTAAAGCTCAGCAAGCTCCGTCGCGGTGGTTGGCCCGGTTGAGTCGAGGCGGTATCGGACGATCTCAGTCAACGCTTCTTCGCCGTTTCGCGACCGGTCCCTGTCCCAGGCATGCTTTTGGCGCTCGGTCGGCTGGATATCCGGGTCGAAAACCGCTTCGGGGAAGGCCCGCGACACCAACTCGGCCCGCTCGGCAGCCGCCCAAAACCTCCGCTCTTCCAAGGCGACTCGCACAGCCCGATGTTCGAGCTCAAGCGCTTGGAGCTCGGCCAGCTGGTCCTGGAGCTCCTTCTCCGGGATCAGGGCCATGCTGAGCAAGGCATCGTGGATCTCGTCGACATCCCGAAGCGGAGGCCAGCTCTCCTGGCGCACCTGTTCGATCGCTTGGGGATCGAGTTGGCCGAGCTCCTCCGCTTCCTCGGGCAGGGCTCGTCGAGTCTGTACCGCTCGGGCTCGTCTTTCTTCCAGCGGAGCATTGTCGAGGTAGGTGTAAGGGTTCGAGTTCAGAATCTCATGTGAGAACGGCGAAGGTTCGCGAGTGTCGATACCCACGCAGCGGATCTCGCCTTTCTCGATGCGCTTCAAAACCTGGATCAAGCCTTCGAGATCCATCGCCTCCTGGAGGCAGTCCTTGAGTGTCTCCTCCACCAGCGGGTGATCCGGAACTTCGATGTCACCCTCGATGTTCTCCAGGCAGGCGGCCTGCTCAGGAAAGACCGACGCAAGAAGGTCATCCGATCGCATCCGTTGCAGCGGCGGCGGGACTTTCCTTCCGCCTGCAAAACGGAGCACCGCCAGCGCCCGGCTGGAAGTCCAGCGCCAGCGGGTGGGAAAGAGCGGAGAGCCGAACAGCGCCTGGACGAGCAGATCCCTTGCCGTGGCCGACGTCACGAACGAAAAGACCGCATCGAGCGGGAAGCTGTGCTGGTCGCTCAATGAGATCAGGATCCCGTTCTCAGTGGCAGCGGCCTGCAGCTCAAAGTTGAACGAGCGGCAGAAACGCTTGCGCAACGCGAGTCCCCACGCCTTGTTGATACGTCCGCCGAACGGAGCGTGGAGGACGAGCTGCATTCCGCCTCCCTCGTCGAAGAAGCGTTCGGCGACGACGCACTGCTGGCTCGGCACCGCTCCCAGGCTGCGGGCGCCGGCCCGCACATACTGCAAGGCCTGTTCGGCCCCAAGCCGGTCAAGGCCGCATTCCTGGTGAAGGCGGTGGAGGAGATTTGTCGATCCAACCGCAGGCTCTCTTTCGGAGTGCGGTGGCCTTGACACCGCTTTGTGTTCGCCGGCCTTGCCGGCGGCCTTCTCACTTTCGGTGCTCTCTGGGGCCGCCGGCAAGGCCGGCGAACACAAAGCGGTGTCAAGGCCCACGCACTCCGAAAGAGAGCCTGCAGCTATCTCTTCCCTCAACTCCGAAAACGCGACCGACAGCTCGTCGGTCCTGGCCGGCGCTTCGCCGCGCCAGAACGGGATGTCGGGGGCCGCTCCGTGGGCATCTTCGACTCTCACGACTCCGGCCTCGATGCGCCGTATGCGCCAGGAAGTATTCCCGAGCAGGAAAACATCACCGCGCATGCTTTCCGTCGCAAAATCTTCATCAACCGTGCCGACCAGCGTTTCCTCAGGATCGACTTTGACCAGGAAAGCAGCGTTCTCGGGGATTGCGCCGCCGGAAGTGATCGCTGCCAGCTTCGCCCCGCGTCTGGCCCGGATCCTGCCGTTAATCTTGTCCCGGTGGAGGTAGGCTCCGCGGCGTCCCTGGGATGTGCTGATGCCTTCGGACAGCATCCGGATCAGCTCATCGAACGTCTCGCGCTCAAGCGAACGATAAGGACCGGCCTTGCGGAACAGGTTATACAGGTCGTGTTCCCGCCATTCTTCACCCGCAACCGCAGCAATGATTTGCTGAGCCAAAATATCGGACGGGGCGACTGGGATTCGAATTTGGTCCAGCTCACCTCTCCGGATCGAGCGCACGAGTGCGGCACATTCGAGAAGCTCGTCGCGGGTGGTTGCGAAGATTCGCCCTTTCGGGACGGCGCCTCGCCAGTGGCCGGAGCGGCCGATGCGCTGCAGGGCGAGGGTAATCGACCGGGTCGAGCCAAGCTGGCAGACGAGATCCACCGTGCCAATGTCCAAGCCAAGCTCGAGGGAGGCGGTTGCCACAACGGCCCGGAGCTCTCCCCGCTTAAGCCGGTCTTCGGTTGCCAGCCGGACCTCGCGTGACAGACTGCCGTGGTGAGCGGCGACATTTTCAGCCCCCAAGCGTTCGGCAAGGTGGTAAGTCGCACGCTCGGCAAGGCGTCGAGTATTAACAAAGATCAGGGTCGTGCGGTGCTCCTGGATCAGTCCGGCCAGCCGGTCGTAAATCTCTGCCCACAGGTCATTGCTGGCAACGGCTCCCAGTTCGTCGTTAGGCACTTCGACCGCAACGTCAATCTCCCGCCTGTGGCCGACATTCACGATCACAGCTTTTCGTTCCGGGCCGGTCAGAAACCCAGCTACCTCTTCGATGGGTTTCTGGGTGGCGGACAATCCGATGCGCTGGACCGGCCGGCCCGTGAGGGCTTCCAGCCGCTCGAGGGAAAGCATCAGGTGGGAGCCGCGCTTGTCGCGCGCCAGCGAGTGGATTTCATCGACGATCACCGTCCTGATTCCCGACAGCATCCGGCGTCCGCTCTCTGACGTCAGGAGGATAAACAGCGACTCGGGCGTGGTAACGAGAATGTGCGGCGGCTGTTCCGTCATCTTTCGGCGGGCTGTGGCGGGAGTATCGCCGGTCCGGACCAGCGGGCGAATCTCGGGTGTAGCGATGCCACGGGCGGCTGCCTTTTCCGCAATTCCGCGCAGAGGTTCCAGGAGGTTCTTCTGAACGTCGTTTGCGAGCGCCTTAAGGGGCGAGACGTAGAGGACCTGCGTTGTGTCGCAGAGCTCGCCCTCCAGGGCCTGGCGAGTCAACCGGTCGATGGCCCAGAGGAAGGCGGCCAGCGTCTTACCGGACCCCGTGGGGGCCGCGATCAGAACATGGCTGCCCGACGCAATGGCAGGCCATCCTTCGATCTGGGGCTCGCTGGGAGTCCCGAAAGTCTCCTCAAACCAATCCGAGACGACGGGATGGAAAAGGCCGAAGGACATTTAGAAATTTTAACATCTGGGCGGTGACCCGTGCTGGGCGGTGACGTAGGACCGACACGTCTATAGAAACCGGGGAGACACGGACAAGCACGGACAATTACGGACGAACACGGACTTGCACGGACGATAGATGTCCGTGCAAGTCCGTGTTCGTCCGTGCTTGTCCGTGTCTCCCCGGTTTCTATAGACGTGTCGGTCCTTCTACGGACCTTTTTTTGTCGGTGCCGGCAAAGGCAATCAAGTTAGCGCCTATGCCGCTCACCTTGTCACCCCGTCACACCGCCGCCGGCAATCGGATCTCCACCAGCAGACCCCCGCTCAGCGCGTTGCGGGCGGAGATCGAGCCGCCGTGCAGGCGGACGGCTCTTCCGGCAATCGCCAGTCCCAATCCGGTTCCGCCTGATTGGCGATCCCTTGCGTCATCAACCCGGTAAAAAGGCTCGAAGATGTGCTCGAGGCTGGTTTCCGGTACGCCGGGGCCGTGGTCCCTGATTCGGACGACGGCCTCGCCGGCTGACCCTTGTCGCTCCTGCACCAGGCTCACCTCGACCGTTGAATCCTCTGGCGCGTAGCGGATGGCGTTTCTCACCACGTTTTCGACTGCGCTTCTGAGCAGCTCCGACAATCCGTTCACCTGGCATCTCTCTGCCGACACGAGCCTTACGGATCGTTTCTGGCCGGCGGCCTCGAAATCTGCATCAGCGATGATCGACTGGAGAAGCTCATCGAGGTAGAGAGGTGATCCGGTCGCTTTAGGATCCTGGCTCTCGAGCCGGGAGAGGGTCAGGAGCTGACCGATCAGATGGTTCATCCTTTCCGCTTCGATTTCGATTCGGCTCAGGTACCCTGCCGCGTCGTCGCCGGCGTTCTTTCTGGCCAGCTCCAGGGCGACGTTGAGCCGGGAGAGCGGGGATCTAAGCTCGTGCGATATATCTCCTAGCAGGCGGCGTTGGGAAAGGACAAGCTGCTGGACCCGGTCCGCCATGATGTCGAAATCCTGCGCCAGGTCGCCGTACTCGTCGGCCCGTTTCCCTACGGAAGCACCCACCCGGGTGTCTAGCTCACCCTGTGCCAGTTTTCGGGCTGCTCCCCGCAGTTTGATCAGCGGGGCGGTCAGATACCGAGCCAGCGCGTAGCAGACGAGTCCTGCGGTGGTCACGATCGCCAGGATCCTGAGTCCCAAATCCCAAGGTCCGGTCTCAGTCCGAGCCAGGCGCCGCGGGACTGCGGCGACCAGCGCATATCTTCTTCCGGAAGGACCGGTGACCGGGCTGGCCACGACGACGACCCGGGCGGCAATGAAGCGATCGACCGAGCCGGACCGGACGGCACGGCGGGCGAGCCTCGCTGCGGGCGCCATCGCCGGCCTACCCGACAGCTCATCGCCTCGTTGGTTGAACAAGGCCAGTCGAGCCCCTGACGAGGTCGATAATTGAACGAGGTATTGACGGAGCGGCCCGGGCCCTTCTTCTTCGAATATTCGAACCGCTTCCGGCCCGTACTCCGCGATCGTCTCGGTCGCGGTCTCTGCCCATTTCTCTGCTTCACCGGCCGGGACATAGAAGATCGAAAGCACCAGGGCCGTGCCAACCAGTGCCATCGCGAGCCAGAACCAGAAGAAGATCTTGAGAAAGAGGCTGTTCATAGATGTTTCAGCCGTCAGTCCTTCTTGGAGTGCGGCGTCAGAGGGAGGCCGATGCTTTATCAGGCCTACCGGCAACGCCGCTTTGGCATGTGCAATAGCGCTCGGATGCTACGGGACAGATTGTGCACATACCAAAGCGGCGTCGCCAGTAGGCCTGATAAAGCATCGGCCTCCCTCTGCCGCCGCACTCCAAAAAGGCCACGTGCTCAACTCGCCTGCGTGTACAGGTACCCCACTCCCCGGATGGACTTGATGCGCTCACCGCCGTCGTTTTTCGGTCCGAGTTTCTTCCGCAAGTTGCTGACGTGCATGTCGATACTGCGATCGAACGGAGACAGTTCCCGTCCCAGAATACGTCTGACCAGATCTTCGCGTTTCAGCACGGTTCCCGGCTCTTTCAAGAAGGCGTAAAGGAGATCGAACTCCATCCCAGTCAGGTCTAGCGGCTTGTCTTTGAGGTGCGCCGTCCGGCTGCCGGTTTCCAGGGAAACATCTTCGAAAGTCAGCTTCTCGAGTCGAGTCTCGGTTGCAGCCAGAGGATGCGTGCGTCGAAGGATGGCACGGATGCGAGCCACCAGCTCTCTTGGATTGAAGGGCTTGGGCAGGTAATCATCCGCGCCCAGCTCGAGTCCGACGATCCGATCCACGTCGTCCCCGCGTGCGGTTAGCATCAGGACAGGGACTCGGGCCTTGGCTCGTATTCGGCGGAGCACCTCGAAACCGTTGATCTCGGGCAACATGACATCAAGGATGACCAATGCGAAATCGCCCGATAAAGCCGTGTCGACGCCTTTCAGCCCCTGGTGCACCTGCTCGACCTCGAAGCCTTCAGCCGTCAGATACTCGATAACCAGGTCGCATAGTTCGATGTCATCGTCTATGACCAGGATACGGTCCTTGGACGTGGAGCCGCTCATCGGCGCCTATTGTAACCCGAAGCGGCACAACGGGTCGCGAGTCGAGTCTTTAAGAGCCGCGCACGGCGCGAAGCGAAGCGAGCAGATAAACGGACCACCCGGAGCGATGTTGAACACAGATTGTTTTCAAGTCATACCGCCTCGTGTAAATTGGGGGCGAAATGCTGAGTCACAAGGCTTTCATTTTTGTCAGCACTCTTGCACTCGCGGCCCTGGCAACTGTCCCGCTGTACGCCGAGGAATTACCCCCTCCGGCGGAGAAGCAGGTGGTCTTCGAGACGTCTCACGGCGACATAATCTTGGAGGTCTTCCCCCAGGCCGCGCCGGATCACGTCGCGAAGTTCCTGGAACGAGTGAAGTCGGGTTTCTATGACGGGACGGCTTTTCACCGCGCCATTCCCTTCGGCATCATCCAAGGCGGCGACCCCTTGTCCAAAGACCCGGAGAAGAGAGCGCAGTACGGAACCGGCGGCCTCGGTGAAATCAAAAAGGAAAACAGCCCTCTTTCGCACAAACGGGGCACTCTCTCTGCCGTGCTTATTCCTGGCAATCCCGACAGCGCGGGCTCGCAGTTTTTCATTTGCGTGACCGATCAGGTGCAGCTTGACGGCCAATACACGGCTTTTGGGCGGGTAGTCGATGGAACGGCGGTCGTCGAGAAGATATCGCAGGCGCCGACCGACGCGACCCAGCTGATCACCGAAAGGATCGAGCTGAAGCGAGCGTACCTCCGAGACCGGCCACCGCCGGAAGTCATTCCCTTCGTCGACTCGCCGGTAGCCGAATTGGAGAAGTATCGAGCGGTCATCCACACCTCCCTGGGTGACATCCGCCTCGTTTTTTATCCGCAGGATGCGCCCGAGCACGTCCGGCAATTTCTCCGCTTTGCCAAGCTGGGGTTGTATGACGGCACAACCTTCCTTCGAGTGGTACCCGGTTTTGTCCTGCAAGGCGGCCTGATGGATACCCGGAAGCCTCCGGTTCCCGACAAGTACTTGCCTCTGCTGAAGCCGCTGAAGGCCGAGTTCAATCAGCACAAACACGTGCGGGGTGTCCTGTCGATGGCGCGAAGCGATGACCCGAACAGCGGCATGGATTCCTTCTTTATAGTCCTTGATATTCAGCCGCACCTCGACGGACAGTACACCGCATTTGGGTTTGTCGAGTCAGGCATGGAAGTGGTTGATGCGATTGTCGCGCGTCCGGTGTCGGGTGAAACTCCCATCGATCCTCTGCCCTTGACAGTGGAAGTGCGGGAAAGGTGAAGTGAAGTGCGAGAAGTCGGGGAAGTGCGGGAAAGTGAAATGATGGACGCGAGCGAAAAACCGCGCAGCGTCAAGTACTCACCGGCGGAATTGACCACACTCGCCCATCTGTACCGTGGCGAAATGTACCGGAGCAAGGTCTGGCGAACGCGCCTGGATACGACCACGAACTGGGCGGTCGCAACCACCGGCATCGCGCTCTCGGTCAGTTTCAGCGATCTGACTATTTCGCCAGTTCCGCTGGTCCTGGTCAGCCTGCTGGTGATGATCTTCCTTAACATCGAAGCCCGCAGGTATCGGTACTTCGACATCTGGCGCACCCGCGTCCGCCTGCTGGAGGTCTGTTTTTACGGCCCCATCCTGCGTGGCGAAGCCATTACGACCGAGAGCCAGTGGAATGAATTCCTGGCGCACGACTATCAGGATCTGCGATTTCACATCAGTTTCTGGGAGGCGGCCGGTCGGCGCCTGCGCCGCAACTACATCTGGATCTTCCTTATCCTGGCAATCAGTTACCTGGCCAAGCTGGCCATTCACCCGGCGCCCGCCCATACATTCGACGAGCTCGCCTCACGGGCGGCGATTGGCCCGCTATCGGGCAAGGTCATCCTGTTTGTCGAATTGGTTTTCTACTTAAGCCTGGGAGTTCTGGCGCTGCTGACCGTTCGCCATCCGCATGCGGCCGGGCGCGTGGCCGGCCCTGTGGACATTGATCCGCGGGACAAACTAGGCATCCAGGTATGACTTCAGAGGAGACGATGACTTCCTTCGAGGACTGCACAATTCGTGTTCGTTACGCCGACACCGATCAAATGGGAGTCGTCTATTACGCGAACTACCTGGTTTACTTCGAGGTAGGTAGGACGGAATTTTGCCGTCGGCGGGGTATTGCCTATGCGGAGATCGAAAAGCAGAGCGGGAGTTATCTGATTGTTGCCGAGGCGCGCTGTCGGTATCGGCGTCCGCTCCGATACGACCAGCAGGTTATTGTCCGCACTTTTCTCCGGGAGTTCCGCAAGCGGACTATGACGTTTGCCTATCAGCTGATCGATCCGGATACCGGAACGCTGTTTGCGGAAGGAGAAACCGTGCACGTGGTCACGGACCAGCAGGGAAGACCCAAGAGTTTTCCGGAGGAATACCGGGGGAAGCTGCTGACGCCAGAAGAGGATACTTCGAGGAAGGATTCTCGAGAGGTTAGAATGGACTGATATGCAGATTGAGCTTGTCACTCCGTCTCCTCCAGACGTGATTGATGGCAACCGGGTCACCGCGCTCAGGTGGCAGAAGATCCTGACCGCCCTGGGACACGAGGTTGCGCTCCGGAACGCGTACAGCGGCAAGCGCTGCGACATGCTCGTTGCTCTGCACGCCCGCAAGAGTCTTGCTTCCATTACCGACTTCCGCGACCGTTGGCCGGAGGCGCCCATGCTGGTCGCCATGACGGGGAGCGATCTGTACCGTGACCTCCCGAAAAACGCGGAAGTCCTGAAAGTCCTCGATCAGGCCACGCGGCTTATCGTCCTTCATCGCCGTGCGGTGTTTGAGTTGCCGGAGTCCGCGCGCGCCAAAACGTGGGTGATCTACCAGTCAGCTGAGGCTCCGGACGTCAAGCTTGCCCCGCCCGAAACCCATTTCCAGGTGGCGGTCGTCGCCCATCTTCGGACCCAGAAAGATCCCTTCCGGGCGGCCGTGGCGGCTCGAAAGTTGCCGCTCTCGTCAATCGTCCAGGTCCATCACGCAGGGCGAGCTTTTGACGACCAGATGGAGCTCAAGGCCAAGGAAGAGGAAAGGAAAAACCCACGGTACAAATGGCTTGGGGAGTTGACCCACCCCAAGGCGCTCCGTCTTATCGGCAGCAGTCACCTGGTCGTGATCGCTTCCCAGTATGAGGGCGGCTCGAATGTCCTTTCCGAAGCCCTGGTGGCTGGCGTGCCGGTACTTGTCTCGCGGACGTCGGGACTTGTTGGGACCATGGGTGACGATTATCCGGCCTACTTTCCCGTCGGAGACACCTCGGAGCTCGCTCGGCTGATCCGCCGGGCGGAAACCGAAGACAGCTTCTACCAGTTGCTCAAGGATCGTGCTTCACGCTCGGCCTGGCTGGTCCGGCCCGAACAGGAACGCGCCTCCTGGCAGGAGCTGATCCACGAAATCTCCTTGCGGAAAACCGTCCAGCGGAGCTTCTTTTAGAACCGAGAAGTCAGGAGTCAGAAGTCAGAAGTCAGAATGAAAGCCGTTTCCTGTCCCCATTCTGACTTCTGACTCCTGACTTCTGACTTCTTCTCTGTGCGTTGAATCAGCGCCATCGCTAGGGGATAATCTCACCTCCATGAAGCGAGGCCTCGATTGGCTCGTCTATATTCTCGTCCGGGGTTTTTTCCTGCTTCTGGCCATCCTGCCTCGCTGGCTTGCCCGTCGCTTCTGCTGGCTGCTTGCAGATCTTATCTGCTTGCTGGACGGGAAACACCGGAGGATTGGCCTGATAAACCTCGCGCTCGCTTTTCCCGGCCGCGACGATCAGTGGCGCAAGCAGGTACTACGTGACAGTTTCCGGCAGCAGGGCGATCAGGCCGTCGAGTTGTCCCGCCTCACAGGGCTGAATTCCGATGAAGCCAAACGCCGGATACTGTACGAGCCGGGCCGGGGCGTCGAGAATTATCTCGAGGCGCGCGAGCAGGGCAGGGGAGTCATCTTCGTGACGGCGCACATCAGCGCATGGGAAATCCTGCCGGCTGCCCATGCGGCTCACGGCTACCCTCTGAGCTTTGTGGTCCGACCACTCGACAACCCCTTCCTGGACAGGTGGCTCGAGAGATTGCGGTCGCGGCGGGGCAATCGCGCGATCGGCAAGGCGGTGGCGGTGCGGCGGGCTTTCAGGACCCTCAAGAAAGGCGGGGACGTCGGCTTTTTGATTGATCAAAACATCCAGGCGAAGGAAGGTGTGTTTGTGCCTTTCCTCGGGCAGCTGGCCTGTACGACCTCCAGTGTAGCCGCCCTCGCCCTGAAGACCGGTGCCCCCGTGGTTCCGGGGTTCATTTACCCGTCATCCAAAAGCGGACGCTACACCATTCGCTTTTACCCCCCGATCCGGGTCACGCCGAGCGGTGATGAGATGCAGGACATCGTTCGGTACACCGCCGAATTCAATACTTACGTGGAAGCCATGATTCGGGAATTTCCCCATTGCTGGCTCTGGGGCCATCGTCGCTTCGCCACCCAGCCGGACGGCTCGAACCCGTACGCACAGTAACGCTGCTTTTTTGGAGTGCGGCGTCGCGAGGAGTCCTGATAAAACACCGGACTCCTTCTGCCGCCGGACTCCAAAAAAGCAGCACTACTGTTGGAGCGCACCCGGTGCATGCCCCTGAGTGCACGGTCTTGACTCCACTCCCGGGCCCGTCTATAGTTTCATCTTTGTTCCGTTCTGCCTCGTCAGATCGGTGATGAGCCCTCCAACCCAAGGACGCGGGTTCAGATAATTTTGCTTTCTACAATAACCAGGTGATAGGAGGATTTCATGGGTATCAAGGTAGGTATCAATGGGTTTGGCAGGATCGGCCGGCTTGTGTATCAGGCCATGGCCGACCGGGGAGTTCTGGGGAAAGAAATCGATGTCGTAGCGGTGGTCGATATCTCGACCGACGCCGACTATTTCGCCTATCAGCTCAAGTACGACTCGGTGCACGGCAGGTTTGGCCACGAAGTCAGCACCGAGAAGAGCGACCCGTCGAAGGAAGACAATGATGTTTTCGTAGTCGACGGCGCTAAGACCAAGGTTATCTTGGCGACGAAGACTCCCGCCGAACTTCCGTGGAAGCAACTGGGCGTCGAGTATGTCATAGAGTCCACCGGCTTGTTCACCGATTCCGAGAAGGCCAAGGGTCACCTGAGCGCAGGCGCCAAGAAGGTCGTTATTTCGGCTCCCGGCAAGGGTGAGGTGAAGACCCTCCTGATGGGTGTTAACGAGGGCGAGTACGATGCGGCCAAGCACAACATCGTCTCGAACGCCTCCTGCACGACCAACTGCCTGGCTCCGCTGGTCCACGTCATCATGAAGGAAGGAATCGGCATCGAGACCGGTCTCATGACGACCATTCATGCCTACACCGCAACCCAGAAGACGGTCGACGGGCCGTCCAAAAAGGACTGGAGAGGCGGGCGTGCTGCGGCGATCAATATCATTCCCTCTTCGACCGGCGCGGCGAGGGCCGTCGGTGAAGTGTTGCCTGCCACCAAGGGCAAATTGACCGGCATGTCCTTCCGGGTTCCGACTGCGGACGTTTCGGTCGTCGATTTGACCTTCCGCTCCGCGCGTGACAGCTCGATTGAAGAGATCGACAGCTGCCTGAAGAAGGCCAGCCAGACCTACCTGAAAGGGTTTCTGGGAGTCACTGAGGAAGAGGTGGTTTCAACGGATTTCATTCACGACGACCGCTCTTCGATCTACGACTCACTCGCCACGATGCAGAACAACCTGAAAGGCGAAAAGCGCTTTTTCAAGGTCGTTTCCTGGTACGACAACGAGTGGGGTTATTCCTGCCGTGTCGTCGATCTCCTGCTTTACATGAATAAAAAGAAGTAGTCGTCCAAGGATTCCGAGCGGAAAGTGGCGCCCATCTCCGGATAGGCGCACTTCCGCTGGGTGACGATTTCCCAACGTCAGCTTGCGTCCGACTGGGGGCGCGCTCCGCCAAAGAGACCGGCCGCCCGCCCCGCGACTCGCGGCAAGTGCGCGGCTTACAGGAGAGAGACTATGGCCAAAACGTCTATTCGAGATCTCGATCTCACCGGAAAGCGTCTTTTCATGAGGGTTGATTTCAATGTCCCCATCAAGGACGGGAAGGTCTCCGATGACACCCGGATACGGGCCTCCCTACCGAGCATCAAGCTCGCTCAAGAGAAGAAGGCCAAGATCATCCTGGCTTCACATCTGGGCCGGCCGAAGGGCAAACCCCAGCCGGAGTATTCCTTAAAGCCGGTGGCCGAGCGTCTTTCGGCGATTCTGGGTCAGCCAGTCGAGTTTGCGCCGGACTGCATTGGCCCCGACGTTGAGGCCAAGGCCAAGGCTCTCAAGCCGGGACAAGTTCTGCTTCTCGAGAACGTGCGTTTCCACGAGGGCGAAACGAAGAACGATCCCGAGTTCTCGCGCAAGCTGGCCGCACTGGCCGAAGTTTACGTGAACGACGCCTTCGGATCGGCTCACCGGGCGCATTCTTCGACCTATGGAGTGCCGGAAGTCCTCGGCCAGGGTGCAGCCGGATTGCTGATGGAAGGAGAGCTGGAATCGCTTTCCAAAGTCCTGTTCCATCCCGACCGCCCGGTTGTTGCAATCCTTGGAGGCGCGAAGGTTTCCGACAAGATTGAAGTCATCGAAAACTTCCTGAACTTTGCGGATGCTGTTCTGCTGGCCGGCGGCATGGCGTACACGTTCTTCAAGTCGCAGGGCAAGCATATCGGCAAGTCGCTCCTCGAAGAGGACAAGCTCGATGTCGCGAAGACCGTGGTCGAGAAGGCCAAGTCCCGGGGCGTGAAGCTCCTCCTTCCGGTCGATCACGTCGTAGCGCCGAAGCTTGAAGCCGGCGTCGAGACGAAGGTCATGAGCGTCGACGAGATCCCGGACGGCTGGATGGGCCTCGACATCGGTCCCGAGACCATTGCTCAGTTCGAGGCCGAGATCGCGAAGGCCAAGACGATCATCTGGAACGGACCGGTCGGCGTGTTCGAGATCGATGCGTTTGCCAAGGGAACGATCGCAGTTGCCAAAGCCGTGGCTGGTGCCAAGGCGTTCAGCCTGATCGGCGGCGGCGACTCCATCTCGGCGGTCAAGAAGGCCGGCGTGACGGATAAGATCGGCCACATCTCGACCGGCGGAGGGGCGTCCCTCGAGTTCCTTGCCGGCCAGAAGCTGCCGGGCGTCGAAATCCTGACCGAGAAGAAGTAGCTTTTCATTGTGGCCGGACTCTCCAGAGTCCGGCGCCGGGGTCGCCGAGAGCCCGGCTGTTCCAGCCTCTCGGCGAACGAACGTGAGGACCGCGCGGATCGAAGCGGAGTTGTGATTATGAAAAGACAGACTGTTATTGCGGGTAACTGGAAGATGTACAAGACCAACGCCGAAGCCGAGGCGATGGTCAGGGAATTGCGAACGCTGGTCGACAGTACGGACCAGGTCGAAGTGGTGGTATGTCCGCCCTTCACGACTCTTTCCAGCGTGGCTGCGGTGCTTAAGGGAAGCCGGATCGCGGTCGGCGCTCAGGATGTGTACTGGGAGGACCAGGGCGCGTTCACCGGTGAGGTCTCGGTCAAGATGCTGGCAAGCAGCGGCTGCCGGTACTGCATCATCGGGCATTCCGAGCGCCGGCAGTTTTTCCACGAGACGGACGAGACGGTCAACCGCAAGCTGAAGAAGCTCCTGGAGTCGGAATTAATTCCAATCATGTGCGTCGGCGAACTGTTGGCTGAAAGGGAAGCGGGCAAGGTCGAGGAAGTGGTTCTAGGCCAGATGGAGCGCGGACTTGCTGGATTGACAGGTGATCAGATATCCCGTATCATCGTCGCTTACGAACCGGTTTGGGCGATCGGCACCGGCAAAACCGCGACACCCCAGATTGCCGAAGACGTCCACTCGATGATCCGCAAATGGCTGGCGGGACGCACTTCCGCGCAGATAGCGGAGACGGTGCGAATCCTCTACGGAGGAAGCGTCAAACCGGATAATGCGAGCGATTTGATGGCGCAGCCGGATATCGACGGCGCTCTGGTCGGCGGGGCCAGCCTCGATGCCAAGTCGTTTGCCAAAATCGTGAAATTTTAGGCTGGCGGTCGAAACGATATATGTTTACGTTATTCATTATTTTCCATGTTCTGGCTTCCCTGGTATTGATTCTCGTCGTGCTTTTGCAGTCGGGGAAAGCGGGAGACCTGGCCTCGGCTTTTGGCGGCGCGGGCACGCAGACGGCTTTCGGCGCCCGAGCCGGGACGACGGTCCTAAGCAAGGCGACAACCATCTGCGCCATAATCTTCATGGTGACGTCCCTGGGCCTCTCGATTATCTATATCCGCGGAACGAGTGGCAGCAGTGTCATGGAGGGCGTGAAAACGCCTGCGGCGACCACGAACCCGGCGCCGAAGCCGGCCAATCCGGCGGAGCGTTCGGGAGGCAGCCCGGCGCAGGCAGTGCCGCAGAAACAGCAGCAGGCGGCGCCGCAACAGACTCCGCCCGCGCAGCCCGAGAAGAAGTAACCGTGCCGGAGTGGTGGAATTTGGCAGACACACCATCTTGAGGGGGTGGCGCTCGAAAGGGCGTGCGGGTTCAAATCCCGCCTCCGGCACCACACCTCCCGGATCTTGAAGCCCTTGGCTCAAAGCCAAGGGCTTTTTTTGTCCCCGCCCGCCTCCCCAACTCCCCTACTCCCAGCCCGTCAACCCCGCTAACCGCTTCAGGCAATTTTGCTTGAAAACCCGTCCAATATCCGATATCAAGCAGAATCGGGGTACGAAGTAATAGTTAGGCGGGGGCAGGAAGGTACGGGCACGGTATGGAGTGGTCCACAGCCAGGAACCGGATAGCAACGCATATACGAGTCGGTGACGATCTGAACACCACCGAGTCAACCTTTAGAGAAGTTTGGGAGATCGGCCCGATCCGGGATAGCGAGAGCTATGGCTATCGGAGCGAGACCGGGTTTGTTGTGAGGATTGGCGCGGTCAACTCCAT
>Ga0105104_10001314_pt1 | contig 18599 bp, 16 predicted proteins | sample PPLLaktember2015_3_FD_87034 | JGI IMG/M metagenome (GOLD analysis project Ga0105104, IMG submission 87034) | Freshwater sediment microbial communities from Prairie Pothole Lake near Jamestown, North Dakota, USA - PPLs Lake P7 Core (6) Depth... | ecosystem: Environmental > Aquatic > Freshwater >... | reverse complement strand
GTGGTGATCCCTACGGATTCGTCGAGCTCCGCGAAGAAGCACCAGAAGATCGCCGTGTCTACAAGCGACGCAATCACGCCGCCGTGAACGTGCCCGAACATCTGCCGGTGGGCCTTTTGCGCACCGATTTCCACGAGGGCCTCGCCGACGCCCAACTCGGTGATCGCCATGCCGAGATGCCTGAAGTAGGGGCTGTCGTTTGCCATGGCCGTGATGGCCTTCACGTAATCCGGGTTTAGCTTTTTCATTCTGCCTCGAAGTGAGTGAAAATCACGCCCCCTCACCCCAACCCTCTCCCGCCGGGGGAGAGGGGGTCAAAAAGGGAACGTATTCTGCCATCTTCCGTAACAGCACTATTGCCGCGTCGCCTTGCGGCCTCCTCGCAATGACCCTTATTCCTGTCATTGCGAGCGAAGCGAAGCAATCTCGATCTCTTATGTCCGGGATTGCTTCGTCGCGTTCGCTCCTCGCAATGACAAAAGAATGGCTAATCGCAGCTCTCGGCGTTGAGCTGGCATGCCTTCTCTTTTGTCTTTTCCCGAAGTCGCATCTCCTTCCTGGACTGCGCTTCGCGGTTGCGCCGCAGCTCTTCGGGAGTCTCCAAGATGAGCGGTGGAATCGCAGTCGGCTTGCCGTTCTTGTCCAGCGCCACAAAGGTCATGTAGGCCGAGACGGTGTGGCGGATCTCCCCGGTCAGGAGATTCTGCGACTCGACGCGCACGCCGACCTCCATGGAGCTTTTGCCCGTGTAGGTGACGCCCGCCTTCAGGGTGACCAGGTCGCCGATGAATACGGGGTGATGAAAATCGAGACGGTCGATGGAGGCCGTCACGCAGTTTGACCGCGAGTGCTTTACTGCGGCTGCCCCTGCGGCCGTGTCGATGAGCTTCATGATGACGCCGCCGTGAACATTCTCGGCGGGGTTGGCATCCTGCGGGTTCATGACCTGGGCCAACAGGATGCTGCTTTCCCTGACTCTCTTTCCATGCATGTCGGTTTCCTTCAGGTGGCATTGTGGATAAATGTTTATAGACGAAAGGGAAGCCCCAGTCAACCCTTGCACAAAAAACCGGGTATCGGGTATAGGGTATCGGGCACAAGAAAGAAAGTTCAGTCATTGCGAAGGAGCAAGGCGACTGAAGCAATCTCATTCGCTGCCTGGCAGATCGAGATTGCCGCGCTCCCTTCGGTCGCTCGCAATGACATATAAAATTGATAACCCCTCTAAGAAGAGGGGGAGAAGATCGACTGCACAGGACAGAACAGCGCATGAAGTGCCTCATTATCGTTGGAATGCCGGCTGCCGGCAAGGACATCGCCCGGCAGGTTGCCCGAACCGAAAGATATCCCTATTTTGCCACCGGCGACATCGTCCGGGCGGAAGCGGCCCGGAGGCACGTGTCGCCCGATGCCGAAAGCATGGCCGGACTCTCAACGGAACTCAGGGGCAGCGACGGGCTGGGGGTGACGAGGCTGGCCCTGAAGACGGCCGTGGATTCAGGCGCGCCTGTCGTGTTCATGGAAGGGATCCGCTCGAAGCAGGAGATCGATCTCATCGGGGAGCAGGCCGAGTCGGTGGTTGTCGCATTTCTCGCCCCGAGATCCCTCCGCAGACAACGGGTGCTTACCCGGGGGCGCTCGGACGATTCGGCTGCGGCCTTCGACGGGCGGGACCGGCGGGCGCTCGAATACGGCCTTTCCATCCCCATCGCGCTGGCCGATGAGTACATCCTGAACACGGGCACCCTGGAGGAGGCCCTGGCCGCTTTCGGCAGGATCGTCGAGCGCCACACCGCCGCGTGATTTCCTCTACAACAGCGATCGCCCTCCCGCGTAGTGCGTGCTGTAGTACTTGCTGTCGAGCGATTCGATGCCGATCTTCTTCCCGCGGCCGGGCGCGTGGATGAAGCGCCCGCTGCCGATGTAGACTCCCACGTGGGAGACCTTCCCCGAATTGTTCGTGTTGAAGAAAACCAGATCGCCCTTCTCGAGATTTCCCCTGCTGACGGGGTTGCCCATCCCGGACTGGTCCCGCGACGAGTGGGGCAGCATGAGGCCGTTGTACTGGTAGACGGCCATGGTGAACCCGCTGCAGTCGAAGCCCTCGTCCGCGGAGTCGCCGCCCCACAGGTAGGGGACGCCGACAAAGGTCCTTGCCGTTCTTGCGATCTCGTCGCGCACATACTGCTCGCCCTTTTCCTCCTTGAGGGCGATGGCATACTCGCGGGGGTTGACGACCCAGTACTCCTCGATGATGCTCTTGTCCACCAGGCGCCTGGCCCGCTCCGCAGCAGCCTCGGCCGTCTTGAAACTTCCGAAACGCACCTTGTAGAGACCGGTCTTGTAGACAAAGTAATAGGCGGAAAGGCCCTCGCGATTGAGCTTGCCGGTGAGCCTTGCCGCGTTTTCGGCTTTCGAGAAGGCGCCAGCCTGGATGGTGAATCCCATCTTCGCAGGCATGGGCCCCTTGCCCGCCGGCCGGATCGGCTCGGGCGGCGCCTCCCGCCTGGCGCAGCCGGCGAGGATCAGGACGATGAGCAGGAAGAAAAGCGGGCGGTAGCGAATCAACGGATCACCTCTGAGAACACGTTGGCAAAGTCGATTTTACTCCATCACGAGAAACGGGTCATTACGAGCCGAGCCTCGCGAGGCGTGGTAATCTACGATTTAAATATAAATATCGAAGATTGCCGCGCTTCGCTCGCAATGACTCATTTTCTATATTTAGTCAGGATTCATGTACAGGACATGAAAGGGGGCTCGTGCCCCGCTACCCTGTACCCTCACTTCAGCTTAGCGACAATGAACGGAAAGTGCAGGTCACAGGGCACGCCCATCCGCAGCCACGCACTGCGCTCGTCCATGACCTTGTTGATCAGGTCCCGGATCGTGGCCGTCTTCCCCTCCCCCGTCGGCACCTCGAGGGACACGTTCAGCTCCTCGATGACGGCTGGCGGATCCTTTCCCACCTCATCCTTGTAGAAGTGCCGGGCATCCTCTTCCGTGTCGGCGGCAATGACATGATCGCCGATCCTGTAGGCTTCCATATCGAGTTGTCCCCCCTTATTGATTCCCCCTGGCCCCTGCCCTCTCCCGCGAGGTGAGAGGGAGATGAAAAGAGAGAGCAGATTCAGAATGAAATAGCGAAGATCGCCACGCTGCGCTCGCGATGACTCATGTTTTATATTTCAACAGCTGTTTCTTCCATCGATAATCCCGAACGAAGTCGGAGGACGTGGCTCGCAATGATTTATTTATGCTGCATTATACACTCCCCGTCAAGGGCACTGCGACGGCGCGCGCCTTGACAGCCCGGGGATGATCCCCTATAGTGCTCAGTACCTGCCCGCAAGAGCCGGAAAGCCACGAAAAGGGGTTGCAACAACATGGCCGACATCCGCACCTTCCGCCCTCCGACGATTAAAAATCCAAAGAGTCTCCTGGTGTTCATCGTCCTGGCCGTCCTGTTCATCGGCTTCTGGCGGACGACGGGCCTTGTGGCGGACTGGCTATGGTTCCAGGAAGTGGGCTACGAGAGCGTCTTCACCGTCAGCCTTTTCGCGCAAATAAAGGCGGCCGCCTTTTTCGCCATTCCTTACTTCCTCTTTTTCTTCCTGAATCTCACCCTCGCAAATCGACTGGCCCCGCAATTCCAGGTGCACGAAGGAAGCGACACCATCGATTTGAACCCCCAGGGCCCCGGGAAGCGGCCCATGCAGCTTTTGATCCTGGTGGTGTCTCTCTTCCTCGGGTTGCTCGCCGCCCTGGCGGGGACCAACCAATGGGAGAACCTGCTGCTGTTCTTCAACGGCGTGCCCTTCGGAGCTAACGACCCCCTCTTCGGGAAGGACATCGGCTTCTACGTCTTCCAGCTGCCCCTTCTGAGCCACATCTTCGGCTGGTTCGTGAGCCTGAACCTCTTCACCCTCATCGCCACGGTCGTCGTCTACGTCATCCGCAAGGCCGTACTGATCCGGCCGCCGCAGATTTTCAGCTTCGCCCCGGCGGCAAAGCGCCACCTGTTGATCCTGGCGTCGCTCTTTTTCTTCTGGGGCGTCTTCGGGTCGTGGCTGTCGCTCAACGAGATCCTCTTCACCAAGCGCGGCGTCGTCTTCGGCCCCGGCTACACGGATGTGACGACACAGCTCTGGGTCCTCAAGACCCTCATGGTCGTCTCCTTCCTCTGCGGGGCGGCCATCGTCGCCTATGCCTTCATCGGAAAAGTGCTGATCCCCATCGTGGCCGTCGGGACCTTTGCGGCTCTCTTCGTCCTCGGGCGCGGGGTCTACCCGTCCGTCGTCCAGAAATTCCAGGTCATCCCCAACGAGATCGTCCTCGAGAAGCCCTATGTCGAGTGGAACATCAAGTACACCCGCATGGCCTACCAGCTCGACAACATCGAGGAGCGGGACTTCCCCGCCGAGGAGAACCTGACCCGCGAAGACCTGCGGCGCAACGACCTCACGATCAAGAACGTGCGCCTCTGGAACGACGCGCCGCTGCTGCAGACCTACGGGCAGCTTCAGGAGATCCGGACCTACTACAAGTTCATCGACGTGGACAACGACCGTTACATGGTCAACGGCGAGTACCGCCAGGTGATGATCTCGCCCCGCGAAATGCACTACCCCTCGCTGCCGTCCAAAACCTGGGTGAACGAGCACCTGACCTACACCCACGGTTATGGCATCGTCGTGGGCCCCGTCAACCGCGTCACCCCCGAGGGGCTCCCGGAGTTCTTCATCAAGGACATCCCGCCGGTGTCGTCGGCGAATCTGAAGGTCACCCGGCCGGAGATCTACTTCGGGGAGACCTCGAACGACTATGTCTTCGTGCGCACGAAGGCCCCCGAATTCGACTACCCCGTGGGCGACAAGAACGTCTATTCCCAGTACGAAGGAAAGGGCGGCGTGCCCCTGTCCTTCTTCCGGAAGCTGCTCTTTGCCGCCCGGTTCGGCTCCGTAACCATGCTGCTGGCCAACGAGATCACCGACGAGAGCCGCATCATGTACTACCGGCAGGTGCGGGAGCGCGTCGCCCGGATCGTCCCGTTCGCCCGCCTCGAGGCTGACCCTTATCTCGTGATCTCCCCCGAGGGGCGCCTGCTGTGGTTTGTCGACGGCTACACCATGACGGACCGGTTCCCTTACTCGGAGCCCATGAAGGGGGTGGGCAACTACGTCCGCAACTCTTTCAAGGCCATCGTCGATGCCTACGACGGCACGGTGCAGCTCTATGTGAGCGATGCAACGGACCCCATCATCCAGACCTATGCAAAGATCTTCCCCGGGGTCTTCAAGCCCCTGGGCGAGATGCCCGAGCCCCTGCAGAAGCACATCCGCTACCCCGGCGGGATGCTGGGCATGCAGGCCCACATGTACCGGGCCTACCACATGCAGGACGCTCAGGTGTTCTACAACAAGGAGGACCTCTGGTCCATCCCCGGGAAAACAACTCGCGGCGGCGAGCAGGAGATGGACCCCTACTACACGATCATGAAGCTCCCCGGCGAGAAGAAGGAAGAGTTTATCATGCTCGTCCCCTTCACGCCGAGCCGCAAGGACAACATGGCCGCATGGATGGCCGTACGTTGCGACATGCCGAACTACGGCAAGCTGATATCCTACCAGTTCCCGAAGCAGAAGCTGGTCTACGGGCCCCGGCAGATCGATGCCCGCATCGACCAGGACGCCGAGATCTCCAAGCAGCTCTCGCTGTGGAACCAGAGGGGCTCATCGGCCATCCGGGGAAGCCTGCTCGCGATCCCCATCGAAAAATCGATCCTCTACGTCCAGCCCCTCTACCTCTCGGCCGAGAAGGGGCAGCTGCCGGAGCTCAAGCGGGTCATCGTGGCCTTCGGCAACACAATCGCCATGGAGGAGACTTTCGAGCAGTCGCTGCAGCGCGTCTTCGGCGGCGAGCTCATCCGCGACCGGGGGGCAAGACCTGCGGGAACGGCGGCGGCAACGACTCCGGCCGCACGTGAGAAAGCGGACCGGGAGCTGGCCCTGGAGGCCCTCGGCCACTACCGCAGGGCCCAGGAATACATGAAACAGGGCAACTGGGCCGCCTACGGCGAGGAGATGCGGAAGCTGGACGAGGCCCTGCGGTCCGTCGAGCGCAGGAAGTAATTAGAATTTATCGGGCTGCTGCCCAAGAATCTCAAATCAGCCCGGACCGGAAGCGCATCCCGTCAAAACGCGTAAACATCAGTGGCCCTTTTCACGGCGCGCCGCGCTCTGAGGAAGGCATGCAAATTGCTGTGACCGTAATGAACGTGTTTTTCACTTCGATCCCCTTGAAAACGTTACAATCGATTCCTCCACGGGGCGAGGAAAACAAAAGACAGCATGAAGAAGTTTGAAAAAACCATCTACATCCGATTCGACATTGATACGGTCACATGCATGGAGAAAGGGGTTCCTCGTCTTTTGCGGCTGGCAAGGGATCTGGGAATAAAGCTCACCTTTTTCGTCAATTATGGAAAATCCATCGACCACAGAGAAATACTCCTCAAAACTTTCGGACGCACACTGAAGAATGTCACCGGCAGCGGCTGCAAAATCTCGATCTTGAGAAAGCTGGGAATCAAGGATACGGCGAGAACCTTTCTCCTGAATCCCTGCGTGGGTGAGAGCCGTGACGAAACGATTCACAGGATTCTGGATGAAGGCCACGAGGTCGGGCTCCACGGCGGGCATAACCACAGCATATGGCAGAGAAAGGCCCATACTGCCTCAAGGGAGGAGATAGAAAGCTGGCTCTTGCACACCCATGAGAAGTTCCGTAATCGGTTTGGGCAGCCGGCGGGATTTGCTTCTCCGGGAGGCAATGGCAGCCCCCATGCCTATCAGATGCTCAAAGACCTGGGTTATCAATATGTTTCCGACGCCATGAAAGTTACGGACTCAATCCCCTACTTTGAGCCGTGTGGACTCCTACAGATCCCTGTCAACGGCCAGATCGACCAAGTGCCACTGATGGAATATTTCCAGGCAAAAGGACTCCCCGGGGATGAAATCGTAGCGCATGCCATGAAATACACGAGAACCTGCGAGATAAAAACGTTTGTTGCCCACCCCGTATGGGAAGGATATCGGGAAATCGCCTTGTTTAAGAAAATGGTGGTCGGTCTGTTACAGGAAGGTTATGGATTTGCGTGTTTCAGGGACATCTATCGTCACGTAACGCAGACATCAAACCAGGGAGCGTCGTAAAATGAGTGACGATGTCTTTAAAGGTTTGCGCAGGACGCATAGATGGCGGAGACTTTTCAATCAGATATGTTCTGGCTTGGCCTTGCACGCACCCGGCTTCAGCATGCGAATCTTTTTGAATCGTCTGAAAGGAGTGAAGATCGGAGAAGACTGTTGGATCGGTGATCATGTGACAATTGATGTTCATTACGGCCACCCTGATTGGGAGAACTCGGTAGTCATCGGTAACAGGGTGGCTATTGGCCCCAATGTAAAACTATTCTCTCATGATACCTCATCATGCCAGATCTCTCGTGGAAGAAAAGCAGTCAAATGGGGAAAGATCGTGATCGGCGATGACTCATGGATAGGTCCCGGGGCCGTCGTTGCAAATTGCGCAATCGGCAAATCCTGCATCATTGCTCCTAACTCTCTCGTTAACCGTGACGTTCCTGACTTCTCCCTAGTCATTGGAAATCCGGCCCGAGTCGTTAAATCACTGAAGGACCAAGTCCATGATGGAGCAGAACCCGTATAGCAACCAATTGCTGTTATTCTTGATTCGCCTACACCCTACACCCTCGTCTCTACTACCTGTTTGTTAATCGTCCCAGCCTTTGCCCTTGCCGTGGCCTTTCCCCTTGCTCTTGTCGTCCTTATCCTTCTTGTCTTTCTTTTCCTTCTTGTCCCACTTGTCGTCCTTGTCCTTTCCCTTGCCCTTATCGTCTTGATCGCGGTGCTTTCCCTTTTCCTTGTGATAACGATCGTTGATGACGACAAATCTCTCGCCCCTCCCTCTCTCGTCCATGATCACCTCGGCAGCCACGCCGTGATACTCGGACATGAAGCGCAGGTTGACGAGGTTGATCACGTCGGAGTCCGCAAGCCTGACCTTCTTGTAGTTCTTCCCATGCTTCTTGTAGTGGCCGTACGCATTGCCGTAGGGGGGACCCACGCGCTTCACGGGAACGTAGTAGATCTCGGGGGTCAGCCCGTAGTGGAGGGTGATGTTGAGCCAGCTCATCCGCTGACGGAGGCGAAGGTCAATGATGACTTGCGGATCCACGTGGGCCCTGGATGCCAGGAAGAACACCACGGGAAGTTCCTCGTTGGGGAAGCGGTAATGATCCCTCACGTATACGACCCGGGACTCGGGAACACGGTAGTAGTCGCCGATGGCAAGGTAAAAGTTCCGCAACTCGCCATCGGAGATGGAAATGCCCGTGCTCACGCTCTGGGCAGAAGCGCCAGCCGCCGGCACGAGAAACATCAGGGCAACGAACAGGAAGATGATCTTTTTCATGGTTACCTCCTTGAAATCCGCGCTTCTTTAAAAACGCCCCACCGGCAGATTCGTTGACCCTGCCCGTCAGGCGCACAAGTTCCACTCCAGAATGGGCTCATGCCCCGGTGACGTCCTTGCGGCTTCCCCAGTAGAGCTCGTACTCCAGCAGGCGGCACTCGATGGGCCCGTTGTAGAAGGGAATCCTGCGCTTGGTCCGCAGCCCGACCTTTTTGGCCAGATCGAGGTTTCCCGTAAAGATGTACCCCCGGTAGCCCATGCACCGGGTTTTGAAGAAATCGCCGATTTCCTTATAGATTTCTTCGAGCGCTCGTACATTTCCCATTCGCTCGCCGTATTCGGGGTTCAGGATCACGACCCCCTCGCCATCCGGAACGGCAGTGTCCCGGAAATCACAGGCCTTGAATTCGATGAGGTGCTCCACCCCCGCCGTCCTGGCATTTTGCCTGGCGGCCTCGACGGCCTCGGGACGGATGTCCGTGGCGACGATGGGCCCGACAGTCTTTCGCAGGGCGGCCTTTTTGTGATCTTCTCTCTGCTTTTCGAAGGCCGACCGGTCAAACCCCAGCAGGTGCATGAAACCGAAGTTCTGCCTCAGAACCCCCGGCGCCCGTTTCAGTGCGATGAGGGCCCCCTCGATAGCCAGGGTGCCGCTTCCGCACATGGGGTTGACCAGGGGTGCCTTCCCGTCCCAGCCCGTGGCCAGGATGACGGCGGCAGCCAGTGTTTCCTGCATGGGGGCCTCCAGCGGGATCTTCCGGTACCCCCTGCGGGAGAGGGGCTCGCCCGAAGTGTCAAGCCAGACTTCGCAGCGGTCCTGCTCCCAGTGCAGGTGAACGACGGCCCCGTGACGGCCCGGTCCCGAGTCGGGCCGGCGGCCCTGCCTGTCGCGAATGCGGTCGACGATGGCGTCCTTCGTCTTCACGTTGGCAAACCGGGTATCGTTGACGGCGGCGGTGTCCACGCTCGAGGTGACGGAAAGATACCCGTCTGCGGCGATGACCTCTTCCCAGGGCAGCTTCACGAGGCGCCGGTAGAGATCCTGGGCCTGCCCGGCCGGGAAGGCATCGAAAAGACAGAGGATCCGCTGGGCCGTGCGCAAAGAGAGATTCAGGCGCAGGGTGTCCGCGAGGGTCCCCTCCGTTTCGACGGCCGTCTCCAGGGACGAGCGGACCGGGAAGCGAAGCGCCTGGAGTTCCCCTGCGAGGATGCCCGGGGTCCCGCGGGCACAGGTGATGAGAATTCTTCTTTTTTCGTTCCACAACGACACGGGGCATTCCTCCTAGGCCAGAACACTGGCGGCAGTAAACCACAGGTTCGGCTGACTGTAAAGCGGCGGGTGCCCCCCGAAAAATTCCTTGCGAAAATAGACCCTTGTGATAAAAAAACCCCGACTTCTTAGCGCGGCAAGGGGATCTCGTCATGATCGACATGGAACATCTCAACAGCATTTCCCTCTCGTCGAACCCTCTCGGGCAGAGAATCGTAGCCCGGTTCGTTCTGGGACCGAATTATCATCTCTTCCAGAACGTGGACATCCGCTTCGAAAATGAGGAAAAGATCCCCCGCGACGAGACGGTCATCTTCGCCATGAACCACACGGACCGCTACAACTACTGGCCCTTCCAGTACCGGCTTTGGCAGTTGCATTACCCGTTCACGACGGTCTGGGCCAAGGGCAAGTACTACCGGAGCAAGATGGTCGGGAAATTACTCGACTCGTGCAACGTCATTCCCGTGCCTTCCATGGGATACCTCGTGGAGGAGTACTACAAGCAACGCTTCGGCAGGAAGATCGGAAAGGAAGAGTACCGCGTCATCAAGGACTGGATCGACGGGAAGCACGACGAGGCCGCCTCGCTGTCGAAACTCAAGCCCGAGACGACGACCCTTTTCACGGAAAGCTACGTCGAGTATCTCAGGGAATATCACCAGTCCCTGATGGAGAAGGTGGCCGAACTGAGCACGCGAGCCCTCAAGGAGTGGGGCCTGAGCCTGATCATCTTCCCCGAGGGAACCCGGTCGCTCAGGCTCGGTCCGGGGAGAATCGGGATTGCCCAGATCGCCCTCTACTCGGGAAAGAGGATCGTTCCCGTGGGCTGCAACAACTCCGACACGGTGTACACGGGCCATTCGCCCTTCGCGAAAACGGGCGTCATCACCTATCGGATCGGAGAGCCGCTCACCGTGGACGGCAGGCTGAAGGAGTTCCGCATTACGGAGCCCTTTAAGCTCTTCTCGCGCGAGAGCCAGCAGAAATACCGGGCCCAGTTCGAGGGCGTCACCCTGGTTGTCATGGACAGCATCAACAGCCTGCTCGACGAAAGGCACCGCCGCCTCGAAAGCCGCTGACCGAGGCGGATTCTACTGCCTGTCTCTTGTTCTTTAACGGCATCATTCCATCACCCTCTATAACTTGGAGGCTCTCACCACGACAAAGCTTCCCTTGCCATGATTCTTTTCAACCGTCGTGCCGCTGCCGGGATCGGCGAACAGCGTTTGCCTGTATTGAAAATCCGAAAACCCGGCGCGCGACAGGAATGTCTCCAGGTCATGGACGGAATAGAAGACGGCATCCCGGTAGAATTTGCTTTGATCCTTCTTTCGGTTGTATTCACGCCCAAGGGCGCTTTCCCTGTCGATGAAGCCGATGATCAGGATTCCCCCGGGCTTGAGAATGCGATTGACCTCTCGAAGCGCCTGCTCCACGTCATCGAGAAAACAGATCAACGTCACCATCAGGGCGAAGTCGAACTCTCCGTCGGCGAACGGGAGAGCCTCGGCCGTTGCCTCGAAAACACGCAGGCCCCGCCGGCGCGCCAGCTCTGCCATCCTGGGCGAAGGCTCCACGCCGGCGGGAATGCCGAGCGGCCCGGCGAATCTTCCTGTACCGACGCCGATTTCAACCCCCTTTCCTCCGACAGGGACAAATTCCCTCACGGCGGCAAGCTCGGAAAGATAGCTTTCGCGGTGTCTTTCAAACCACGCGTCATACTCTTCGGCATACTCATCGAAGGGGGCGATCTGTACCATCAGACCCCTCTTCCCTTTTTTTGAACTTCTTTTCCCTCCGGCGCTTCCTGGCTGCCGGGGCTCCGTTGCTTCCGTCCCATTTTGACCGCGCAGAGATCCCCGCACATCGTGCAGCCTTCGTCCTCGGCGCTTGCGCTCTTCTCCAGCCAGGCCCTCGAGCGAGCCGGGTCGATGGAGGCCAGGATCTGGCCTTCCCAGTCGAGCTCTTTGCGGCACCGGGCCATGCGGTGGTCCCGCTCGATCGCCCCGGGGATCCCCTTGGCGATGTCGGCGATGTGGGCGGCGATCTTCGCGGCAACAACGCCCTCCCGGACATCGTCGATGGTGGGAAGACGCAGGTGCTCCGAGGGGGTTACGTAGCAGAGGTAATCCGCGCCGGCCCAGCCTGCGATGGCCCCGCCGATGGCCGCCGTGATGTGATCGTATCCGGGGGCGATGTCCGTGGGCAGCGGCCCCAGCACGTAGAAGGGTGCCCCGTTGCAGAGGTTCTTCTCCAGGAGGATGTTGGCCTGGATGTCGCGGAGCGGAACGTGGCCGGGACCCTCAATCATGACCTGAACGCCTCGCTCCCTCGCCCTGCGGGTAAGCTCCCCCAGGAGGATGAGCTCCTGAACCTGCCCGCGGTCCGTGGCATCGGCCAGGCAGCCGGGTCGCAGACCGTCGCCCAGGCTCAGGACCATGTCGTACTTCTTCGCGATCTCGAGGAGCCTGTCGTACTCCTCATAGAGGGGATTTTCCCGGTTGTTGAAATCCATCCAGTGGGCCAAGATGGAGCCCCCCCGGCTCACGATACCCAGGAGACGGCCCTGCTTCTCGATGCACTCCACGCTTCTTCGCGTCACGCCACAGTGGACGGTGATGAAGTCCACGCCGTCCTCGCCGTTTGCCTCGATGGCCCGGAAGAGATCGTCGGCCGTCATCTCCACGATGGCCTTCCCGGAATTCACGGCCGCCACGGCGGCCTGGTAGATGGGAACGGTGCCTATGGAGACGGTCGATTCGCCGATGATGGCCCGCCGGATCGCCGCGAGGTCCCCGCCCGTGGAGAGGTCCATGATCGTGTCGGCGCCCGCGGCGATGGAGACGCGGACCTTCTCGAGCTCATGAGCGAGATCCGCCCGGTCCTTCGAAGTCCCCACGTTGGCGTTGATCTTCGTCAGGAGACCCTTCCCGATGGCCAGGGCCGGAATCGACGTGTGCCTGTTGTTGCGGACAACGACGATCGTCCCGTCCTCGACACCCTTGCGGATGGTCTCGGGCTCGACATTTTCCTGCTTTGCGCAGAGTTTCATCTCCTCGGAAATGATACCCTGCCGCGCCATTTCAAGCTGTGTTTGCTGTCCCTTCATCGCTTTCACATACTCCTTGCCTGGCCCGCGGCCATAATCTGCTCGGCCACCTTGCGCCCCGAAAGGAGCATCCCGCCGAAGATGGGCCCCATGCGAGGCCCTCCGAAGGCGGCGTTGGCCGACATGCCTGCCACGTAAACGCCGGGGCAGATTTCCCGGGTGTTGTCGATCGTAAGCCTCTCGGCCTTCTCCGACCACATGGAGCGCTCGCCCATGAGCTTGCCCGTCGGGGTGTTGAGCTTCACGTCCGCCTTGCGCTCGATGACGTGCAGCACCTCCGTGTCGTGGCCCGTGGCGTCGATCACGGCCTTCGCGTGGATCGTGAGCGGGTCCACGTGAAGCCCCGTCATCTCAACGGGCGACCAGGTGATGACCAGCCCCATGACACGATTCTCGCGGATCACCACGTCCTCAACGGTGATGCAGTTGAAGACCTTCGCCCCGGCCTGCATGGCGCGGGAGCAGATCGTGGTGACCGCCTCGATGGCGTCGGCCGTGTAGTAGCCGGGCTCGTACAGCTCCGTCCGGACCCCGAAGAGATCGAGAATCTCCCTGGCCTCTTCCTGGACGACGATCTCGTTGAACATCATCCCGCCGCCCCACATGCCGCCGCCGATGCTGAGCTTGCGCTCGTAGAGCGCGACCTTCCTGCCCGCCTTCGCCAAAAAGTAAGCCGCGACAAGCCCCGCAGGCCCGCCGCCCACGATGGCCACATCGACGTCGATGTGCGCCAGGAGCTTCTTCGTGTACGTCTCGACGATGGCCCGGGTGATGGTGATTTCGTTGAGTGACATCTTTTCAGGTCCTCCCTCTCTTTCGCAGTCCCGGATGGTGTGCGAGTCTGTGCCGATAGGAGCCGGCCGATTACGAAGTTAGGAAGTCAGGAAGTTAAGAAGCGCGGACCTGCTTCGTTTTCTTATGTCGTTTCCGCTCTTCCTCACTTCTGCTCTTCCTGGCTTCTTTATTTACGCAGTGCCTTTGACACTTTGAGCACCTTGTCGGCGACCTCCGCGGGATTGCGCCCGAGGATGCGGATGATCGGTTCCTTGCCCACGTCGCCCCGGTCGAAGACGGCATCGGGAATGCCTTTGTGCCGCGAGAGGGCATCCGTCGTCCCCCACTCGAGGGACGAGCCCTCGCGGAGCTTCACCTCCTCCGGCTCGTCGGCCCGGTCGAAGCTTGCCACCTTGAATTTCAGGGCTTTCAGGACGTCGACCACATCCTCGGAAAACCGGATGTTCATGGCCGACCGGAACCTCCCGTCGAAACGCATGGCCGCCAGGATCACCTTGGCAACGTGGCTGGAGGCCCCGAAGGCCGGATCGTGGAGGGTCTCCACATTTTCCCCGACGCGGAGGATGCGCCCGGGCACGGCGGCCACCTCCGCGGCGGAGGAGGCCCCCGTCAGGGCGTAACCGAAGTTGGACTGGATCTCGGGGACGATGTTTCCAGTCCGCCCGCTTTTCAGCCTTTCCACGGCCTGTTTCAGTTCCTCGATGCAGCGATAGCGCTCGCCCTCCCGGAAGACCGGCGCGAAGTGGTTCGTCGGGCCCTGGCCCCCGCCGATGGGAAGACCGAATCGGATCGCCTCGGTGACGTAGTCCTTCGCACGCTTCACGGCCGCAAGCACCCCGTCTCCCTGCGCCAGACCCGTGGCGATGGCCGAGGCAAAGGTGCAGCCCGTGCCGTGGGTGTGCTTCGTGTCGATCCGCTTCGCCGTGAATTCGTGGAAGCTCTTCCCGTCGAAAAGCAGATCCATGGCTTCGCCTTCCAGGTGCCCGCCCTTGATGACGACGTTTTTTGCCCCGAGCTTGTGGATCTTCACGGCGGCTTTCTTCATGGCGTCCTTTGTGGCGATCCGCATCCCCGTGAGGACCTCCGCCTCGGGGATGTTCGGCGTGATGACCAGGGCCAGCGGGATCAACTCCCTGATCAGGGTCTCGCGGGCTTCCTCGCGCAGAAGGGGGCTGCCGCCCTTCGCAACCATGACGGGGTCGACGACCAGCTTCCGGATCCTGTACTGGCGGATCTTCTTTGCCACGCTGCGGATGATTTCCGACGAGGAGAGCATGCCCGTCTTGGCCGCATCGGCGCCAATGTCGGTGGCCACGGAGTCGAACTGCTTCTCGATGAATTCGACTGGGATGTCGTAGACACCCTGGACGCCCAGAGTATTCTGGGCCGTGAGCGCCGTGATGACGCTCATCCCGAAGCCCCCCAAGGCTGTAATGGTCTTCAGGTCGGCCTGGATGCCGGCCCCCCCGCCGGAATCGGATCCGGCGATCGTCAACACTTTCTTCACTTCCATTTCATCCTCCCTGCCGACCACTGTTCTCGGAACTTTCTTAGGGCTGTTCACCGGGGGCGCATCCCGCCAGGGTGCGCAATCATGTCCAGTTGCTTCCTTGCCGGGAAGCACGCCCTAAGGCATGCTTCAAATATGCCCAGATACAATCTCTCTAGAAGTCAACAGCCCTTAAATAAAAAAGGCACACCCGTGCGGGATGTGCCTTCTGACTATACAATCGCATCCGCCACTCCCTACGCTGGCATTACCCAGGTCAGGTTCGAAGGGTATACTCTCAGCCTGTACGGCACCCCCAGGATCGGCTATTCAGTTGTGGTTAAACCCTACTCCAGGGTGTCATCGGAATCAAGCAAATTCTTGGCATGACCCGGGGAATTAGCACTTGAATTCCGTCACACTCACGGCTAATGATGAACGCTACAACGATCACCGACAGGAGTCCGCCTCTTGGTTCGCCCAGCCCCCTTCGTATTCCTGATCTGCCTGGCAGAGACGCTCTCCATGACGGGAACCATGTACTTCCCGGCCCTGCTTCCCTCCTTCCAGGCCGAATGGGGGCTGACCAACACGGCGGCGGGCTGGATCAACGGCGTTTTCTTCGCCGGCTACGCCATCACATCGCCCATCCTCGTAGGCCTTACAGACCGGATCGACGCACGGCGGATCTACCTGCCTTCGGCTCTTCTCGCGGCCCTCTCCCTGTTTCTCTTCGGGTGGTGCGCCGAGGGAACATGGACGGCGGCTGTCTTTCGACTCCTGGCGGGGATCGGCCTTGCAGGGACCTACATGCCGGGCCTCAGGGCCCTGAGCGACCATGTGACGGGGCCCAGGCAGAGTCGCTACATTGTCTTTTACACGGCGTCCTACGGGATCGGGACGGCCCTTTCCGTCTACTTTGCCGGGCTCCTGTTGCCGCGGACGGGTTGGCGCCTGGGGGCGGAACTCCTCGCTTTCGGCCCCCTGCTGGCCCTGCTCATTTTCGCGGTCGTCGTCCCGCCGCGAAAGCCGCTCGGGTCAGCGGCCGGGCTGCGGTTCTCGGCAAATGACCTGCAGACCGTCCTGGCAAACCGGCCCGCCGTGGGCTACATGCTGGGTTACGGGGTCCACTGCTGGGAGCTCTTCGGCTTCCGGTCCTGGCTTGTGGCTTTTCTCGTATACAGCCTGAGCCTGCAGCCGGGCTTCACCTCTCCGCTGAGTCCCCAGAACATTGCCATGCTCATCCTGCTCATCGGCGTTCCCGCCAGCATCGTCGGCAACGAGGGCGCCATGAAGTGGGGGCGTCGCAGGGCCCTTACGAGTTACATGATCGGATCGGGAATTCTCGGCTGCGTCATCGGGTTTACCGCCGCGCTCGACTTCTACCTGGTCATCGCCCTTTGCCTTCTGTATGGCATGACGAACCTCTTCGACAGCGGGGCCCTCACAGCCGGGCTCGTTGCCGCATCGCCGGAGCGCCAGCGGGGCATGACACTGGCCGTCTACTCCTTCACGGGCTTCGGGATGGCCTTCCTGGCTCCCCTTGCCTTCGGCGCCATCCTCGACATCGTCGGCCGAGGGGTTATGGGCTGGGGATTTGCCTTCGCTGCGATGGGGTTGGGCTGCATGTCCGGCGCCCTCTGGCTGAGGATTTTCCGGGCAGGAAGCACCACCTGACGACGGATAGAGCCATGAAAGGTTTCCCCGACATTGACACCGGTCCTGACGGCCCCTATACTGTTCGCTGCCTGCGCAGATTGACCCTGCAGAGCAAACCCGCAAATATATCTTACAAGGCAATGCCGATGCAGATCACGGAACACGTTCACGCTCTCCGGATCCCCTTTCAGGTCCACCTCCCCACGGGCATCACCCTCGAGCGTTTTGTCTACGCCTTCCTGATCCTCGGCAAAAGGATCTGCCTGATCGACAGCGGGGTTGCAACAGCGGAGACGGTCATCTTTGAATATTTAGAAAAGGCCGGACGAAGGCCGCAGGAGATCGACCTGCTTGTCCTGACGCACTCCCACCCGGATCACATAGGCGCCGCAAAGGCAATCCGGGAGAAAACGGGCTGCCTCGTCGCGGCCCACGAGGCCGAAAAAGGCTGGATCGAGGATGTGGATCTCCAGTCGAGGGAGCGGCCCGTTCCAGGGTTTCACACCCTCGTGGGGGGGTCGGTGCCCGTCGGCCGGTCGCTTGCAGAAGACGATAAGATTGAACTCGGGGCAGGACATTCCCTTCAGGTGCTTCACGCGCCGGGGCACTCGGCGGGATCCATCTGCCTCCTGTCGGGCAAAGAGCGGGTTCTCTTCAGCGCCGATGCGGTTCCTATCGCGGGCGAGATCCCGATCTACGAGGACATTGCCGAGTCGGTCAGGACTCTCAAACGGTTGAGAGCACTGACGGGAATTGATCACCTGCTGGCCGCCTGGGACAGTCCCCGTCAGGGCCGTGAGGTCGACGAGACGATTGCAGGCGGGCTGCAGACCCTGCAGCGGATCCACACGATCGTCACCGGCCTTGCCGGCGAAGGGGCCCCCGGGGACCCCATGGAGCTGTGCAGAAAAGCGCTCGTGGCGATGGGGCTTCCGCCGGCCCTGGCCAATCCCCTGATCGCCCGGTCTTTCCTGTCCAGCCTGAAAGCGAAGGACAGGCAGGATCTCTTCACGGCATGAACCTGCGGGAGTAAGATCGATGGCCATTCAGCAGATTCGCGACAACCTTTACCTGATCGATATCGATCAGGCCCTCGAGGGGTTCCGGAAGTTCATCAGCGCATGGCTCTATAGGATCAACGGGGTGACGCTTCTCGTAGACCCGGGACCGGCTTCCACCATCCCGTACCTCGTGGAGCGGTTGAAACAGGCCGGAGTCGACAGGGTCGACCATGTCCTTCTCACCCACATTCACCTCGATCACGCCGGAGGAACGGGTCAGCTTCTGCAGTACTTCCCCGATGCAAAGGTCAATTGCCACCCCAAGGGGATCGCGCACATGGTGGCCCCGCAAAAGCTGTGGGAGGAATCGAAAAAGGTGCTGGGGAAAGTCGCCGAGGCCTATGGCGAGATGGCGCCGGTGCCCGAGTCAGACATCTCCTTCCGTGAAAGGATCGATCTCGGGGGGGCTTTCATCGAGGCCATAGAGACGCCCGGGCACGCGCCGCATCATGTCTCGTACCGGGTGGGGGAAATTCTCTTTGCCGGAGAGATAGGCGGCGTTTACGTCCCTCTCGATGAGGGCTTTTACGTCCGCCCCGCCACTCCGCCGCCCTTCCGGCACGAGACCTTCCGGGAGTCCATCGCGAAAGCGGCCGGTTTGGATGTGTCGCTTCTCTGCCTCGGCCACTATGGCTGCAGACAGGATGCGGCGGCCTTGTTCGAACGGGCCCGGAGGCAACTCGACTTCTGGGTGGGCACGGTGGAGAGGCACTT
>Ga0105104_10001312_pt1 | contig 18609 bp, 14 predicted proteins | sample PPLLaktember2015_3_FD_87034 | JGI IMG/M metagenome (GOLD analysis project Ga0105104, IMG submission 87034) | Freshwater sediment microbial communities from Prairie Pothole Lake near Jamestown, North Dakota, USA - PPLs Lake P7 Core (6) Depth... | ecosystem: Environmental > Aquatic > Freshwater >... | reverse complement strand
GGAGCGGGGCAGGAGGTCCCGGTGGGAACCGCGGCCACTTCCGAACCCCTGAAGGATTCGGGCGACATTCCGCTCCCGCTGCCGGGAGTCGAAACCCCTCTGGCAATGGACCTCGTCGTGAGCCGGCCGTGCTGGCTGACCGTCACCGTGGACGGGAGCCGCCAGATCTACCGCCTGGTGCAGCCCGGCGAGCGTGCGCGTCAGCGAGGGCGCGAGTTCGTCATCCGCGCCGGGGATGCCGGCGCCCTTCAACTGTCCTTCGACGGCGAGATCGCGAGGCCCCTCGGCGCGTCGGGCGAGGTCATCACCGTCCGCATCACCCGCGACAACTACCGGACGCTGCTGCAGGGCTCTCCCGCGGTGTTCTAGGTTCGGGGTCAAGGGTTGAGCGCCCGGCCGCACGGGGACCGGACCCTCAACCCTCGCGTCAACCCTGGGCCGTCAGGCTTTCGCTTCCCGGCGCCCCTGCTCGATGACCTCGCGGTGCTTCCTGATCCACCGCATGAACAGGATGGCGCGGTCCTGCGCCAGGAACACCCCGGTCCCCGTGTCATCGATGGGAACGGGGAACTCGAAGCCGCACTCGGTGGCGTACCACAGTTCCCGGTCCCGGTAGTACCGGAAGCGCACCTTCTGGTTGTTGTTCACCATCTCCTTCAGCGTCCGCATACGATCTTCCTTTCCGCAACACGAAAGAAACCGCGAGCCCAGGCAGGGCCCGCGTGGATGCAGCAGGGGCTCGAGGCCCAGGCGGCGTTGCGGTCGGAAAGGGTTGTCTCTCGGGAGAAACCAGCGCGACCGTCAAGCCGCCACGCGGTCGAGGAAGTCGTCGGGGCGCACGACGGGCGCATTCGGCGGGAGCCGGCACATCGTCGCGCGAGAGATGGCAGTCCGGATCATGAAAAGCAGGCCTTCACGCACGAAGCCCAAGTTCCATCATACCGTCGCCGTCGGCCGGTTGTCGAACGGTCGAGCCAACAGTGCTATCATCCGCGTCCAACCGGGAGCGAGTACCGGGGACAAGCAGGGCTCGAGCCTCGATGTCACTACTCGTGGGCCTTCCGAAGGGAGCATCCATGGGCGAGTTTGCAGGCGACAATGAGCGCGGCGCAGTGTCCGGCGGCGGGGCGGCTGGAGGAGGTGCGGGGGCGAGCGTCCTGACGCCGCTCGCGCAGCAGTACCTCGATCAGACGCGCCCATGGGTGCGGTTCATGTCCGTCCTGATCTTCATCATGGCCGGCCTGATGGTCGTGGTGGCCGTCGTCCTCTTGCTGGCATCGCTCGCAGGCGGCCTGGGAGGCGCCGCCGGAACGCCGGATGTGCTCGGGGGGATTGGCGGGGCGCTGCTGGCCGTGTTCTACGTCGCGCTCGCGCTCGTGTACGTGGCCCCCGGCGTGTACCTCGCGCGCTATGCCAGCGCGATCAAGTTGCTGAAGACGGACGCCGATGCCGGCCGGCTGGAGGATGCGCTCAAGCACCAGAAGTCCTTCTGGCGCTTCGTCGGCATCATGAGCGTCGTGGGTCTCGTGCTCTCGGTCGTGTTCGTGGGCCTCGCGGTCGTGGTCGGCGTGGTGGCCGCCGCTGTAGGAGCAGGCGGATAGGCCTGGCAGGGCCTGGCCACTGTTCGCGCAGAAGCGAGAAAGGGACCAGGCCCCATCGTGTACTACTGGCAGACCGACGCCAGCGTCTTCACGGTCTTCACGTCCACCTTCCGCACCGCGACTTCGTAGTCCTTCTCCTCGTCGGTGATCGCGCCGCCCGCCGTGCCGATCGTGCCCGGGATGTTCGGCAGCTTCCCGCCGATCGTCTTCCCCTCGTGCTTGACCTCCAGTTCCACCTTGCCGTCGTCCTCGCGTTCCACCGAGATCTCGCCCTCGTCGATGTCGCCTTCGATCTCTCCGGTGATCTCCACTCGCTGTCCGGCGTGGTCGTCCACCTCGTCGTCGTCGTCCAGCCAGTAGAGGACGCGGACCACGTCGGACGCTTGGCCCGCGGTGCCGGCCGGGTTTCCTGACGTGCCGGCAGGCGGCAGGACGGCTGCCGCGCCTCCGTGCTCGGGCAGCGGCATCAGCACGTAGCCGCCGTCGCCCTTGACGACACACCCGGTGATCGTCACGATCTTGTCATCCGCCGACACCGCCGCCTGAGCCGCCCCTCCCACCCCGACCGCCGCGGTTATCGCCAATGCGGCACCAAGTGCGAGCGATTTCATGGTTCAGATCCTCCTGTCTGCCTCTGCTGCGAAATGCGGGCCAGGGAGACGGTGCTACAGCCCTGCCGGGGGCGAGCCGGAAGAGGTCTACACTGGGAGTGGGCTCATGCAGCAGACGCCACACGAAAGGCCGGGCCGGCCGAAGGCGTCGACCTCGCGCCGGTTTGCGCGCTCGATGACGGTCGTGACGGGATCGCTTGCATCGCAGGAAAGGGAGGAGCGCACATGCGTCGAATTCTGTTCGCAGCCGGGTGCCTCTTGGTGGCCGTTGTCGCCGTCGCGTTCGCACAGGGAGGGAGCGCGGCACCCGACCCCCTGTCGGGGAGGTGGGGGATCGACGGCCTGCCCTACCTCGAGTTGCAGTTCGACGGGAAGCGCAGCGTCTCGGGCACCACGATCTGGCGCCATGGGGGAGACGAGCAGCGCGCCGCCATCGCGACAGGGACGTTCGACCGGGAGACCGGTGCCCTGAAGCTGACCGGGGACCTGAAGAACCCGGATGGCGAAGTGGTCCGGTACGTGGTCGAAGGCAAGGTAGACAAGGACATCGTCTCCGGCACCTACAGCATGGGCGAGCAAAAGGGGGATTTCCGTTTCGTCCGGCAGTGACACCCTCACGGCGGTTGCCGGGGCCCACGCCGGCTACACCGGATCGGGGTGGCCGGGAGCGAGGGCCGCGTGATCGCCCTCGCCCGGCCCGAACCGCGCTGGGCCGACGTTGCCGATCGCCCGTTCTTCCGCAAGGCCCTCGAGACGCACGACCTCGTCGGTGCCGACTTCGAACGCGACCCCTCGACCGGCGAGACCAACGTCACGCTGGCATACCCGGTGCTGACCGGCGGCGGGGAAGTTGACTGCGTGCTGTTCGCCGTCGTGGACTTCGGGTGGTTCAAGGAGTTCGCGGCCGCGGCGGGGCTGCCTGCCGGCAGCAGCGTCGTGACCACGAACTCCTGGCAACCCGCGAGCGGGGACTGCGCATGGTGCTGGACGAGATCGAGCGGCGCGTCATCCAGCGCACCGCGGACCTGCTGATTCACTCAACGCCTGGCGGGACGGAGCTGGTGGCGACGATACCGTTCGAGAGCTGAACCCGAGCAACCCATTCATCCCTGCGCCTCCGGGTTTTCCCCATCGTGCGGCGCCGGAAAACCCTCCTGCCCTCTGCCGGTTCTTCCCTTGTCGGCGGGGCTTGCGTCGTTTACAGTGGGCCCCATGTCGTTGCGGGTTCTCATCGCGGACGACGATGAACGGCTTCGCTCCTGGCTGCGGCTGGTCCTGGAGTCCGAGGGGTTCCTCGTCGTGGAAGCTCCCGACGGCCCCTCTGCGGTCGAACTCGCGATCGCCACGCGTCCAGGTCTTGCGCTTCTCGATCTTGCGATGCCGGGCGCGGACGGCATCGAGGCGGGCCGTTCGATTCGGGCGAGCTGCCCCGAGACATGCCTCCTCCTCCTCACGGGCGACAGCCGGGCACCTCAGATCGTCGAGGCCTTCAGCTCCGGGTTCCGGGGATACGTGGTGAAGACGGATGCCCCGGACGATCTCCTGCGCGCCATCCGTGAAGTGAGGGCCGGCAAGATATTCCTGAGCCCGGCTGCGTCCCGGGCGGTCATCGAGACGTGCGCGATGGAACTCCTTCCCGCGCTGGACCGCTGACGCCCGCCTTCAATCCACCGTTCCTGAAATCACGATCCAAGCTCCGACCGCCCGCAACGGTGGCGGTTCGGAGGTCGCGCCGGTCTGCCGCCTGGTACGAAAGTACCCTGTCCCTCAGAAAAGCCTCGGCCCTCCTACCGTAGAAATCCCCTCGTTCCATCGGCGATCACCGACTACGTCGGGACACGCGCGCCGCGTAGCCTGTCAGAGGCGACAAGAACCAGCCACGCCGCGCAACCCGGCCGACCGGGACGCCCGACGTGGAGGAATGAGGAGATGGTCTGATGCGACGGCTTCTTGAGCGATTTGGATGTGTGGTCCCCGTAGAAGAGGAGAATGCCATGATCACGAGCACGCGCCAGTTCACCGGGGGTCGAACGCGCAGCCGGTTGGCTGTTGCGTGCCTCCTCATGTTCGTGGTGGCCGCGTTCGCGGCCCCCGCGTTCGCGCAGCCGTTCCAGGAGCCCGTGGAGGGGCTCGCCAGGGTGGGACCGGTCACCCAGACGCATGGGTATCCCAACTGGTACCAGGACAAGACGGGCATCACACTGGAGTTCTGCGACATCAAGAGCCAGGGCGAACTCGATGGCGGCTATTGCCTGCTGCTCCGCGGCGACACGACCTTCCCGGAGAACTTCCCGAGCGTGTTCGCGGATGAGCACTTCTACTGGGCCGCCGACGCGGTCGAGGGGAATGCCCGCCTGACCCTCGGCCTCGAGGCCGCCTTCGGCCAGGGCCCTGTCAAGGCCGGCGACCAGGTGGTCTTCGGCCGCCTTCGCATCCGCTACGACGACCTGCCGGAGGACGGGACGTACACCGTGTACACGCCGTACGGGAAGTTCGTATTCCCCGGGATGGTCGCGGGCGAGAGGTTGGTCCAGACCTTCGACATCGGGTTCGGCTGCCCGCAGGGCCAGTTCGACTGCGCGCTGACGTCGCACGTCGGGCCGTTCCTGCTGAGGTCCGTCCGTCCAGGCGGCCCCGAGGAACCCCCTCACACCTTCGAAGGACGCCGCTACGTGGCAGCGCCCGGCATTGCGGCTCCGGTCACCGGAAGCCCCCTTCCGGAGTACGAAACCGCGAACGGCGAGCGATTCAACCCCAACATCTTCCGAATCGAGGGACCTGACGGATCGGTCCTCATCCAGACTTTCAACTTCACCCTCATGGGTCGCATTCACGAGGGGGCGATCCCGGGCGACGTCAAGAACAGCCGCGCGACCTACGCTGTATCGGGCGCGGACATCAAGATTGACGCGTTCGCCACCGCGTTCGCCCCGATCACGCCGCGCGCGCCGGGCGACTCGGTCCAGGCGCCGGCTGCCCCGGTGCTGGCGTTCTTCCCGGTGCCCTGCGTCGATCCAGCCCCCGAAGGCGGCCAGCTGTTCGCACCCCAGGCCGCGAGGCTCGTTCTGCAGAACGACGATTCGCTGCCCTATTTCTGGAACCAGATCACCGGGCTGACGAGGGACACCCTGCCGACCCACGTCTGCCTGGAGGACTCGACCGCGCGCAATGCGCAGGGGCAAAGCGTCCCGACGTTCTCCAACCTGCCGGTGACCGACGAGGTCAGGATCGCGCAGGCTCTTTACGGCGCAGGGACGTTGAACGTCGTGGCTTCGTCGAGCGACCCGCTGGCCCAGCTCACCGTCGGCGAGTTCAACGGCCCCGTCGTGGGCGGCCTGTTCACCCGGGCCAACCTCGCCGCCCCGCCCTCGAGAATCACCGTCAATTCGCTGGCCGGCGGCCGGGCCGACTTGCTGGTGAGCACGAGCGGCGCCTTCACGCCGCCTCCTCCCGTGCCCGTCGCGGTCAGCGACAGTTTCACGACGGCCGTGAACGAGCCGGTGACCATGGACGTGCTGGCCAACGACCGGATGAGCGACGGCAGCGGCCTTCCCGGCGGCGCGACGGTCGCGATCACCACTCAGCCCGCCAAGGGATCCGCCAGCGTGAACGCGGACAACACGATCCTGTTCACGCCCGCCCAGGACGCGGTGGGTGGCGATTCACTGCAGTACACGGTGAGCGCGAACGGCCTGGTGTCGAGCGTGGGCCAGGTGACGATCACCATCACCTCGCCAACCGCCGGTCCCCTTGCGGCCAATGACACCGCCACGACGAACCAGAACCAGGCCGTGACCATCGACGTGCTGGCCAACGACAGAACCGGCGCGGGCGGACCCATCCCGGCCGGCGCGGCGGTCGAGGTCGTCACGCAGCCCACCAAGGGGACTGCCACCGTGGGCGCGGACAACCGGATCACGTTCACGCCGACCCTCAACGCGAACGGGGCGGACTCGCTGCAGTACACCGTGACCGTGGACGGCCAGACCTCGAACAGTGCGACGGTGGCCATCACGATCATCGCGGCGGCGGCGCCGTCGGCAGCGAACGACAGCGCCCAGACGCTCGAGGATCAGGCCATCCCGTCCATCAACGTACTGGGCAACGACCTGACGAGCGGCGGCGGTCCGATCGCCGCGGCTGACGCGACGATCACCATCACGCAGCCCGGGGGCCTGGGGGTTGCCACGCTGAACGCGGACAAGACCCTCAGCTACACGCCGAACACGAACGCGAACGGCAACGACACCGTGCGGTACAGGGTGAGCGTCAACGGGATCCTCTCGAACGAGGCGCTCGTGAGCATCGCCATCGCGGCGCAGAACGACGCGCCGGCGGCGGTCAACGATGCGTTTGACGCGACGGCCGGTACGACCTTCGCGTTGAGCGTGTTGACGAACGATACGGACGCGGACAATGCCGTGTCCGGCATCACTGCGGTGTCGGCCGTGAGCGGTCCGGGGGCCGCGACAGCCGTTGCTGCAGGCACGGTCATCAGCTTCACGGCCCTGGCGGACGGGACCTACACGTTCACCTACCGGGCCGTTGACGCCGCTGGCCTGCAGTCCGCAAACGCCGCGACGGTGACCGTCACCGTCAGTGCCCTCTCCGAGACGATCGCCATCACGCAGGCCCAGTACCGGCCGAGGCAGGCTCGCTGGATCGTGTCGGGCACGTCGAGTGTCCGGAACGGCCAGTTCCTGGACGTCTATCACCGTCTCAATGGAATTGACACCCTGATTGGCAGGGCCCAGGTCGCCGGGAACGGCACATGGTCGCTGGACGCCAGGGGCACCGGGATCGTGCCAGTGGCGGGGAGTTCCCAGGTGAAGGTCGAGAACCCGGCGACCCGCGCCGTGGCATTCCTGGCCGTTACCTTCCGTTAAGACACGCTCGTCGAGCCAGGCGATGGCAGGGCGACGGTCGGACAGCCGCCACCCTGCCATCGCACTCGCGTTTCGCGCACTCGAGACTGCCGAAGCGACGCGTCGCTTCCGAGGAGGCACCGTGAGGGCCACAAGAGATCAACGGCGGCGCACGAGGAGGGTCGTCAGCCCGAAGCGGGCAATTGCCGCCTCGAGCCTGCTGGCCATCGCGGCCATCGTCGTGAGTTCCAGCACGGCGAGGCCCGAGGCGCAGTCGGCCATTCAGACGATCGACTGCAGCACCGGGTTCGGCGCGGTGGCCGACGTCGCCGCGGTGTTCGTTCCGCTGAAGTCGCTCAGGACCGTGCCGAACCCGGTCTTTCCGCCGATCAACCCCGCGACAAACACCTTCGACGACCTGGGCGTCCCGCAGGACCTGGCGAGGCCCGACCAGCTCAGGATCGATGACCCGCTGGCCCCTTACATCCGGAACGTGCAGGCGGCCCTTCAGCTGGGCAAGGCGTTCTTCTGGGACATGCAGGCGGGGAGCGACAACCAGACGGCTTGCGCGACCTGCCATTCCCATGCGGGCGCCGACGGGCGCGCTCGCAACCAGATGTCTCCCGGTTTCGACGGCGACTTCGACGGCTTCGCCGTGAATCACCAGCTCGCCGGCGGTGACTTCCCGTTCAAGCATTCGGAATCGGGCAATGCCCGCACCGACAACGTCGTCGGTTCGCAGGGCGTTCGCAAGATGCAGTACGGCGGCCTTGGCACCAACGGCCTGGAAGTCACCACCGTGGTCGACGACCCCGTGTTCAACGTCAACGGCACCAACGTCCGGCAAGTTGGCGGGGTGCAGGCGCCCTCGGTCGTCAACGCGGTGTTCAACCACCGCAACTTCTGGGACGGCCGGGCGCAGCCCGAGTTCAACGGCGTGAACAACTGGGGAACCCGGGACGCCAACGCGCGCGTCTGGACGCTGGACCTCCGCGGCAACCCGGTGACGATCGACATCCGCATCCCCAACGCGTCGCTCGCCTCGCAGGCCGTGGGGCCGCCCCTGAACGGCCTCGAGATGACCGCCTCGGGGCGCACCTTCCCGGAGCTGGGCAAGAAGATGCTCGCGCGGAAGCCGCTGGGGCTTCAGCAAGTCGACGCGGCCGACAGTGTGCTGGGCAGCCTCGCCGAGCCGACGAAGGGACTGAAGACGACCTACACCGCGCTGATCCAGGCGGCGTTTCAGCCGCAGTGGTGGAACTCCAAGAAGACCGTGAGCATCGGCGGCAAGAGCTACTCGATGATGCAGGCCAACTTCTCGATGTTCTGGGGCCTGTCCATCATGCTCTACGAGGCGACGCTCGTCTCGTACGACACGCCGATGGATCGCTACCTGGCCTCCCGCGTGTTCGACCCGATCACGGGTGCGCTCACCAGCCACCAGCCGGAGCTGCTCCAGCCCGCCGTGGACCGGCTCGGCGAGGAGATGCCGGGGATCACGGTGAACGACATCATCGCGGGCCTCGCGCTCTTCGAGCTGCCGCTGTCGCCGGAAACCGCGAAGGGGAACGGGATTCCCGCGGGCTTCGGCGCGGGGTGCACGGGGTGTCACGTTGGGGCGGAGTTGACGTCTGCCTCGATTGAAAACCTCACGGGCCACGGGGTCGAGCCGGGGGACACCGCGCTTCGGAACGTCGGGTTCGACTTGCGCATGGAACGGATGTTCATGCAGATCCCGCCGGTGCCCGAGGCCAGCACGCAGATCACCTACGACCCGAATGTGTACGACGTCAAGGTCACGCAGATCGGCGGCGCCGACGTGACACCGGCGGTCGGCGCGCCCGCGGCCGTCTACGATTCGGGCTGGTACAACGTCGGCGTCCGCCGGAACGCGGAGAACATCGGTCTCGGCGCGAAGGACCCATGGGGCAGGTTCCTGTCCTGGACGCAGTCTCTCCAGGCGTCCCCGAACCCAGCGAACTTCAAGATCCCGGGCGGCGGGCTCGGGTGCGGGACATCGCCTCCCGCCGCGCCGGCGACGAGCGCATTCGCGGGAGAGGTGCTCAACCCCTTGACCGGCCTGCCGCTGCTCTCGGGCCCGCTGCGGGCGACCGAGCGTGTCGCGATCGAGGGTTCCGTCAAGACGCCGTCGCTGCGCAACGTCGAGCTGACGGCTCCGTACTTCCACAACGGCGGAAAGGCCACCCTCACCCAGGTCATGGAGTTCTACGACGTCGGCGGCGACTTCACGAACCCGACCCGCGCCCCGCTCATCATGCCCCTCCTGTTCGAGGAGGAACAAGAGCGGGATCTCATCGCGTTCCTCGTGGCGCTCACCGACGACCGTGTGCGTTACCGCAGGGCGCCGTTCGACCACCCCGAGATCGTCCTGCCCAACGGCGTGCACGAGGACGGATCGGACGCCCTCGAGCCCCTCGCCGCGGTCGGCGGTGGTGGCGCCCCGGACCCGCTCGGGCGGTTCCTGGGCCTGTCGTTGACCGACGAGGGGACCGAGCCGCCGCCAGTCGAGCCCGCGCCGGTGCCTGTCGCCAACGCCGACAGCTTCACCACCGACGAGGACGTGCCAGCCGTGCTCGACGTGCTGGCGAACGACCTGATGAACGACGGGACCCCGGTTCCGGCCGGTGCGATGGTGGAGTTGATGGGCAACCCGGTGTTGGGAACCGCCAGGGTGAACGCGGACGGGAAGATCGCCTATGTGCCCAACCCGAACGCGAACGGTTCGGATTCTCTCCAGTACCGGGTGACGGTGAACGGGGAGCGGTCGGAATCGACCACGGTGACGATCACGGTCATGCCTGTGGACGAACCATCGCCCCCGGCGGAGACAATCGCGATTTCGCAGGCGACGTACCAGGTCAAGCGCGATCGCTGGACCGTCTCGGGCACATCGACCGTCACGAGCGGCAACCACGTCCTGGAGATTCGGTACCTGGCGCCCGGCGCGGACGACGGGCCGGTGTTCGGCCGGGTCACGGTGTCCACCACCGGCGCGTGGCTCTTCGACTCCAGGGGAAGCGGCGTCAAGGCGGCCACCGGGTCGAGGGTCAAGGTGGTCTCGCCGACCGGTGCCGCGCAGGTGGCGAACGTGACGATCTCCTGATGCCCTCAAACGGCGGGGGCCCCATTCCCGGATCTCGGGTGGGGCCTCCGGCGCCCCGCGAAACTCGCGGTGGTGGTGCCGAATCCTCCACCGGGCATCGCGGTAGTTTTCCCCCGGCAGGTGCGGGGGTTCCACCGTTGGCGGGCCGCGGCGCGAAGACTACTGTTGCAGAAGAGAGAACGGGCCGGCCGAAACGCAGAAGCCGATTCGGCGCATGGACGCCTGGAGAGAGACGATGACCAGCCGAGACTTTTCGAGAATGAGCCGCCGGGAGCTGTTGCGCCTGAGCGGCACCGTGCTCATCGGGTCGGCGGCCGCGTTGCGCACGCGGCCCGCGTTTGGCCAACAGATGATCGGCGACACCGGGTGCGGTGTGGGAGGCGAGGCGATCCCGCTCAGCCCGATCATTTTGAACGCGTTCCAGGAAGCCCTCCCTGTTCCCTCGGCGCTGGCGCCGGTGCGCGACTTCACCGGCTGGTCGGTGTACCCGAACAAGTACCAGCAGAACTCGGACGGTGGCGACCACATCCACCAGCTCTGGTGTGACGAGCTTGGCCTGGCCGCGCCAAATGTCTACCGGATCGGCCTGCAGGTGGCGCCGCACCGCGTCACCGACGGGCCGGTGCAGTACCTGAAGTTCGCCGACGGCACGCCCGGCACGGTGAACGAGCTGATCGACACCGATGGAACCGGTCCGGGGCGCGCGGTCGTGTTCGACGGCTCGCCGGTGAACCTGCCGTACACGGCGATGACGGCCTTCAGCGGGACTCCCGGCATCCCGAACAGCGGCACGTTCCCCGGCCCGATGATCAACTCCGAATATGGGAAGCCGAACCTGATCCGGTTCGTCAACCAGCTGGACCAGGACGCCGGCATGGACCTGCAGGACTTCGGTGACCCGGAGCGCGGGTTCTTGACACACCTGCACAACGCGCATACTGCGTGCGAGTCGGACGGCAACCCGAACGACACGCACCACCAGTACTGCCCGGGCCAGTGGGTGGACGACCTGTATCACAACCACCCGGCGGGCGGCGACCCGAACGAGATGCAGTCGTTCCTCTGGTTCCACGACCACACGCACAACCACACCGGCGCCAACGTCTACAAAGGGATGGTGGGGTTGTACCCAATCTACGACCCCCGGCTCGACAACGGCGACGAGCGCAAGGGCCTCCGCCTGCCCGGCGTGCGCGTCAACCGCGCCGACGGCGCGTTCGACGTGAAGTACGACATCCCGCTCGCGCTCTACGACTGCCTCATCGACGACGGGGCCGTGCCCCACCAGGACTTCCACAACGGCTGCGGCGAGTCGCATCCCGAGTGGAAGGGGAATCTGTTCTTCCGCCACTATCCGAACCACGGCTTCGTCGGCGACGTGTTCACCGTCAACTGCAAGGCCTACCCGGTGCTCAAGGTCAAGCGCCGCAAGTACCGCCTGCGGTTCCTCGGTGCGTCGATCGCGCGCATCTACGAGCTGTCGTTCCAGAAGCCGCGGGCCGGCTCCTCGGTGAAGGCCGTCCCCGGCCTGCAGGGCCAGTACGCTTTCGTGGACGCCCTGACCGGCGAGCGCGGGCTGGGTGAGCAGTGCTTCCGCCCGGTGCAGATCGCCTCGGAGGGCGGGTTGCTCCCGAAGCCCGTGGCGCGCGACTCGTGGGAGATCTGGCCCGCGAACCGCAAGGAGCTCGTCATCGACTTCACGAAGTACATGGACGGCACGCCCACCAGGGACGGCGACGTCTTCTACCTCGTGAACACCTGCAAGATGAAGAACGGGCGGAAGCCGAACGAGTCGGAAACGCACGTCGTCTTCGACGCGAACGGGAACGAGATTGGCATCGCCCCGGACCCGGAGTTCGACCCCGACTACTGCGTGCCGATGATGAAGGTCGTCATCGACGGCAACGAATTGGTGCCAGACAACAGCGTGATCCCCAAGGGCAGCCTCCGGAACCTGCCCACCCTGCCCAAGAGCTTCCTCGGCACGCGCGTGCGCCACTTCGCGCTCGCCCGGCAGGGCGGCGCGGTCGGCGAGGCCGAGTGGATCATCAACGGCATGCCGTTCGACCCGCAGATCTCGATGGCCAAGGTGAAACGCGGCACCGGCGAGATCTGGGTGCTGCGCAACGGCAGCGGCGGGTGGGTCCACCCGATGCACCTTCACGAAGAGGAACACCAGGTCCTCGCCCGCTTCCCGGCCGGCACGGTCAAGGAGGACGGCAGCAACGCGCTGCAGGCGCTGAAGAGCGCGCCGCGCTTCCCGATGGCACCCGACGAGCCGTCGAAGGAGGACGTGGCGGACCTCCGGCCCAACGAGGAACTGGTCGTCTACCGGAAGTTCCGGACCTATGCCGGGAAGTACGTGGCGCACTGCCACAACCTGGCGCACGAGGACCACGCGATGATGTTCGGCTGGGAGATCGAGCCGTAACCACCGCGACGGTGGCGGAGCCCCGGGCCGAAGCGCCCGGGGCTCCGCGTCTCCACGAACGCGATTCGAACAGGGCTCCCCCATGAGAAAAGCCGTCAACCTGCTGCTCGTGCTCGCCGCGCTCGCCACGACGTTCCAGGCCGGCGCCTGCTATCACCAGCGCACGGGCGTCTCCGCCCGCGAGGCGGCGCGTCCGATCGTGCACTACGTCTGCCCGATGCACCCCCAGCACATCTCGGACCGGCCGGGGGAGTGCGGGGCGTGCGGGATGGCGCTGGAACCCGTCTACGTCGAGGACCATCCGGCCCCGGCGGGCCGTGCCCGCCGGCTGCCGCCGGAAGCGGTCGGCGTCAGCGTCCGGCAGCAGCAGTTGATCGGGGTGAAGCTCGAAACCGTCGCCGCGGCGTCCGGCAGTCACACCCTCCGGCTCCCGGGGCGCATCGTTCCCGACGAGTTGCGCGTCTACTCGCTCAACGCCGGCCTCGAGGGCACGATTCGCGAGGTGGCGCCCGTTACCACCGGCAGCCGGGTGCACAGGCACCAGGTGCTGGGCACCTACACGGCACCCGACTTCCTGCTGGCGGTGCAATCGTACATCCTGGCCGTCGAGGGCCTGGACAAGCTGAAGGTCAACCGGCTGAAGGACGCCGCCGCCAACGCGCCGGGGGATGCCTCCACGCTCACCACAGACGCCCGGGAGCCGAAGCTGCCGCCGATCATCTCCCGGAATGACGGTGGGCTCGTCGTCAACTCGGGAAGCTCCAACTTCCAGCAGCGGATCGACCGCCTGCACCTGCTCGGAATGTCCGACCTGCAGATCGAGGAGATCCGGCGCATGCGGGACGTGCCGGCCAGCATCAAGATCGTGGCGCCGGTCGATGGCACCGTGCTGTCGCGCAACGTGAGGCCGGGTTGGAAGTTCGCGCGCGGCGAGGAGTGGTTCCGCATCGCCGACCTGCGGAGAGTGTGGGTGCTCGTGGACGTGCCGGGCGCCGAGATCACGCACGTCCGCCCGGGGCAGGAGGTCCGGCTCGAGGTCCCCAACCAGGGGCAGAGCTTCACCGCGCGGGTGAGCGACATCGCGCCCCAGGTGGACGCGGAAACGCGCACGTTCAAGGTGCGTCTCGAGGCCGAGAACCCCGGCGAGGCGCTGCGGCCGGACATGTTCGTGGACGTGGAACTGCCGGTCGCCTTCTCGCCCACCATCTCCGTGCCGGCCGACGCCGTCCTCGACACGGGTCTTCGAAAGACGGTCTACGTCGAGCAGGGGCCCGGCGAGTTCGATCCCCGCGAGGTCGAGATCGGGTGGCGGCGCGGCGGGCGGGTCGAGATCCTGCGCGGCCTGGCGCCAGGCGACCGCATCGTCGCTTCGGGCACGTTCCTCGTGGACTCCGAGAGCCGGATGCGGCACGCCCCCATGCGCGCCGCGCGGTGAAGCCCCGCCACTCCCTCCGAGGATGTGCCGGCCCGACCCGCGTCAGGGCTCGATGAAGCCGTGGCGAATCGCATAGCGGACCAGGCCCGCGGTGTCGTGGATGTCCAGCTTCTCCATGATGCGGCTCCGGTACGACTCCGCGGTCTTGACGCTCAAGTCCAGCAGCGACGCGATCTCCTTGGACGTCTTGCCTTCCGCCACCAGCTGGAGCACCTCCCGCTCACGGGCCGTGAGCGGCTGGGCCTCGGCGCCGGGCCGCGACACGTACCCTTCCACCAGGACGCGCGAGACGCCGGGACTCAGGTACACCTCGCCGCGCTGGACCTCGCGGATCGCCTGCACCAGGTCCTCCGCGGCCTGGGTCTTGAGGAGGTAGCCACGGATCCCGGCCCGCAGCGCCGCGACGATCTGGTACTCCTCGGTATGCATGGTCAGGAGGATCACGCGGATGCCTTGGTCGAGCGACAGGATTTGCCGCCCGGCATCGAGGCCGTTCAACAGGGGCATGACCAGGTCGAGCACCGCGATGTCCGGCTTGAGCCGTCCGGCCAGTTCCACCGCCTGTCGGCCGTTGGTCGCCTCGCCGACCACCGTGAAGCCCGCCTGCTCCAGCAGGGCCTTGAACCCCTGCCGCACGATCTGATGGTCATCCGCCAACAGGATGCGCGCCACGCATGCCTCCGCCTATTGTGAGAGCCCGGGCTGCCGTGCGTCCGGTTCTCCCTCGGGAGGCGCCGTCCGCATCGCGCCGTCACGCTCGGCGTCGTCTGCTGCAAGCGGCACGACCGCGAGCAACTCGGTCCCCCGGCCTGGTGTCGAGACGACGGTGAACAGCCCGCCGAGAGCCTCGACCCGATCCCGGATCCCGCTCAGGCCTAGCGCCCGGCTGCCCCGCCGCGCTTCGACCGTGCCGATCTCGAACCCCCTCCCGTCGTCGCGGACGACGCAGGAGACCTCCCGTTCGTCTTGCCTGAGCACGACGCTGCCCCGCGTGGCGCGCGCGTGCTTCACCACGTTGTTCAGCCCTTCCTGCACGAGGCGATAGATCGCGGTCTCGATCAGGCGGCTGCAGGAGCGGTCGAGGACGGCGTCCACGTCGATGGCGATGCCCGTTCGCCTCGACACGCCCTCGGCGACGAACGTCACGGCGCCGACCAGGCCGAGGTCGTCGAGAATCCCGGGGTGCAGCTCGTGGGACAGGCGCCGCAGCTGTTCTTCCACCTGGTCGAGGCCGTGCCGCACGCTCTCCAGGCGCTCGCGGAGGGGCGGCGACGACGCCCGCGCGGCCTCGGCGAGCGTGATGTGAGCGGCGGTCAGCAGCTGGCCCGCCTCGTCGTGCAGCACCCAGGCGATCCGCTTCGTTTCCTGCTCGAACCGATCGTTCAGGCGGCGCAGCGCCTCCTCCATCCGCCGCCGCCGGGTAATGTCCCGGCCGGTCGAGACGAAGTGAATCACCTCGCCGCGAGCGTCCTTGATCGGCGTGAGCGTCTGGTCCTCGAAATACAGCTCCCCGTCCTTCTTCCTGTTCGTGAAGACCGATCGGAACACCCGGCCGGCAAGCAGGGTGCTCCAGAGGTCCTGGTAGAAGCGCTCGTCGTGTTGCCCGGAGCTGACGATCCGTGGCGTAGCCCCGACCGCTTCGACGCGGGAGTACCCGGTCATGTGCTCGAAGGCGGGATTGACGTACTCGATGACGCCGTGCCGGTCGGTGATCAGCACGCTGTCGTCGGTCTGGTCGATCACGAGGGCCCTGGTGCGGGCCTCTTCCTCCGCCCGCTGCCGCTCGGCGACTTCGGCCCGGAGGGCTTCGTTGGTGGCGACAAGCTCCGCGGTTCGTTCCCTCACGCGAAGTTCGAGTTCCCGCTCCTGTGCGGCCAGCCGCTCGCCCTGCCGGACCAGCTGCTCCTGGCGTGCCTGGAGCGCCGCCGCCATGTCGTCGAACGCGGCAGCCAGCCGGTCCAATTCTCCGCGGCCGGGCGGGAGGCCCGTGCGCGCGTGGAGTTGTCCCCGGCTGAGCTCTGCAGCCGCCGCCACCAGCGCCTTGACCCTTCGGCCCACCACCGCTTCGGTCCCAAGCCAGACGGTGGCGACCGCGACGACGACGGCGAGGGCAAACCCGAACCACGCGACGGTCAGGATTCGCGAGGCGGCGGCGGAGAGCGGCGAGCGCGACAAGGCCACCCCGACGTATCGTGCCCCGGCGCCTCCGGATGACGGCAGTTCGGCGAAGGCAAAGACGCGTTTTCCCCGGGCGTCCAATGTCCAGACCTTCTCCTCTGCCGTGCGGCCCGATCGGGCCTGCAGGACCGACGGAGCCAGTGTCGCAGCCCAGCTCGAACCCGGTGGCGCGCTCGTCAAAATCCTGCCCTCGGCGTCGAGGAGCGAGATCATTGCATTTTCGGGAAGCGATTCTTTTGATACGAATCGCGTAAGGAGCCCCGGTTGATCGCCGGGAGTGCCGCCCGGTCCGATGGCGACCGCGGCGTGCCGGGCCAGCCGCAGCGCCGCCTCGTGCATTTCGCTCAGTTCATGCTGTTCCCAGCGTGACGCCGTCCACAGGAACACGAGTACAGGCGGCAGGATTGCGAGCAACAGCACCAGGACGGAGCGAACCCGAAGCGACAGCCGAAGGGGAGGGTCCGACATGTCAGCTTGAGGATCAACGCGCCAACCGAAACCCGGGAGAACCGCCCGGGAGCGGACCGGCGGTGCCACGGCGACCTCCGGTGAATGCTCCCGCGGGGGGCTGGAGCAATCGCCGGACCAGCCGGGGTGGGACCGTCACGGCCCTCGAAGGCTTCGGCGCGAGGCTCGCTGCAGGCAGGCCGAGAAGTCCCGGCGGGCGGCACGCCGGAGGCCGGGGAACCCCGGGGCGGATCAAGGCTCGATGAAGCCGTGGCGGATCGCGTAGCGGACCAGGCCGGCGGTGTCGTGAATGTCGAGTTTCTCCATGATCCGTGCCCGGTAAGATTCCGCCGTCTTGACACTCAGATCGAGCAGGGTCGCAATTTCCTTCGACGTCTTTCCCTCGGCGACGAGTTGGAGGACCTCCCGCTCGCGGGCCGTGAGCGGGTTCGCCTCGGCATCCGGTCGCGTCAGGTAGCCTTCCACCAGGACGCGGGACACGGCGGGGCTCAAATACACTCCGCCGCGGAGCACCTCGCGGATGGCCTGCACCAGGTCCTCCGCCGCCTGCGTCTTCACGAGGTACGCGCGGACGCCCGCGCGAAGCGCGGCGATGACCTGGTGTTCCTCCGTGTGCATGGTGAGGAGGACCACCCGGATCCCGGCGTTCAGCGCGAGGATCTGACGTCCGGCCTCCAGGCCATTCAGGAGCGGCATGACGAGATCCAGAACGGCGACGTCAGGTTTGTGGGTTCGCGCCAGTTCCACCGCCTCGCGGCCGTTGGTCCCCTCCGCCACGACGGCGAATCCCGCCTGTTCGAGCAGGGCCTTGAACCCCTGTCTCACGATCTGGTGGTCGTCTGCCAGCAGGATACGGCCCAATGTCAGCCCTCTCTGTTCCCGGGGGTCGCCGCCGCCGCGCAGACACCGGGGCTTAATCGTCGGTTGGAGCAGGGTTTCAGCCCTGCTCAGACCGAAGGCTCTCCTGGGCCGCCGAGACGCTGCGAAAAGCGATTCTGCGGAAAGGTGAGACCGGATCTCGATATTACTCCGAGACCGGTGGAATTGCCATGGCCCGTGCCAGCAGGCGGTGGAAGTGATGAACGCCTTGCTCGCGCGAGGGAGAGTAGCGCCCCCTGTCGTAGAGCCGCGACCGGACGCCCTTCTGCACGCTCTCGACGACCGCCTCGTCCTCCCGCTCCACGCGATCGAGCCCCGCGCCGGCGCCGCGATCCAGCCGCGAGGCATCCCATACGTACGACAGGAACGTGACGCGCGTTTCGTCCACCGCCAGCGGGCTGACGACGTTGACCGAGATGCCCCACGGGTAGACGTTGAGCATCAGGTTGGGGAACAGCCAGAAGTAGTAGGCGGCGACCGGCTGCCCATCGTCCGGGGAGCCGGCCGGCAGGGCGAAGACGTCCTCGTCGTCTCGCGCGATACCGACCTGGAGGTTCGACCACGCGAACAGCTCGGTGCGATAGGCGGAGTAGTCGAGGGCGTCGGCCAGCGCTGCGTGCACGAAGGGGATGTGGAAGCCCTCGAGGTAGTTGTCGCAGTAGAGCGCCCAGTTGGCGCGCACGTGGTACCGACGGGAACGGGAGGGGTCGAGGACCGCCCGGTCGAGCGGCAGCCAGTCGCAGCGCGCGCGCACGGGTGCCAGGTAGTCCTCGAAAGAGACGTGTGGATCGAGGGCGGCGAAGAGCAGCTTTCCCCACGCGCCGAGCGCGATATCCGGGAGGTTGTCGGCAGGCGAAGGAAAGTGGCGCGTCGCTTCGAACTCGGGCATCGACACGAAGCGCCCGTCGAGGCCAAAGCGCCGGCCGTGATATCGGCACCTGAGGTGGTGCAGGACGCCCTCGCTCTCGCACACCAGGTTGCCGCGATGCGTGCAGACGTTCGAGAGGCAGTGCAGGC
>Ga0105104_10001311_pt1 | contig 18617 bp, 17 predicted proteins | sample PPLLaktember2015_3_FD_87034 | JGI IMG/M metagenome (GOLD analysis project Ga0105104, IMG submission 87034) | Freshwater sediment microbial communities from Prairie Pothole Lake near Jamestown, North Dakota, USA - PPLs Lake P7 Core (6) Depth... | ecosystem: Environmental > Aquatic > Freshwater >... | reverse complement strand
TTGCGCCTCTTCGAAGTGCACTTCGGTCATCCCGCGCTCGAGGCTGAATCCACTGCAAGAAAAAAATGCTTTTTCGATGTGCATTTCTGCAATGATCTGTTCGCTCAACAAACCCGTTACGGAAGAAGAGTCGTTGTTGACCACGCCCCCGAGCAGAATCACGGTGTTCGAAGAATTCTGAGCGAGCGCTCGTGCAACTTCAAAGCCATTGGTCATAACGCGGAGTTTATTTCTCCCGGATAAAGCGCGCGCCAGGTAATAAGATGTGCTGCTCGCATCCAGCAAAATCGAGTCGCCGTCCATAACCAAAAGGGCCGCCTCACGCGCAATAGCGAGTTTGGCGGCCACATTTTCTTTATAACGACGCACGAAAGAATTATTCTGGAATTGGTCTTGATCACTCAAAACTGCTCCCCCGTGTACACGCCTGAGTCGACCTTCCTCTTCAAGGGCATTGAGATCGTTTCGAACAGTGCCGTCTGATACATCCAACGCTTTAGCAATCTCCGGGACACGCAAACCCGGCTGTTTTCGCAACAAGTCTAATAGCGATTGACGGCGCTCGTAAGTGGTCAAAAATATACCTTTTGTTGATTTTTGTTGATTTTTGTTGGATTTGACAAATTGATGGTATCAAATTTGGCATTTTTTGTCAATAGGCAATTTCTAATACGGATATGCGACGTATTTATAGAAAGGCAAAACAGCCTATAATCTATTCAACAGGAGAATAAACTTATGAAATACATGCTGCTGAGGTACGCGAATGAATCCGAAGTGCCGAGCGCACTCATCTACAACATCGACTTGACAAGATGCTCAGCCTTTAGGATGATCAACATGTCTAAATAGTGGTAGTAGTGAAAGGAATGCAATATGACCGAAAACAGTTATGTGATTGAACCAATTGGGATAATACGCTCCGAGCTAACCGATCCTGAGGACGCTCCCTTACAAGGAGACGAAGGCGGCTACGAAGCATGGCTGGATTTAACACCTCAGGTCGCGCAGGGACTCGCTGGCATCAAAGCCGGAGACAATTTAATTATTCTGACGTGGCTTCATCGCGCTCAACGTGACGTACTTCAGGTTCACCCGCGTGGGAGGCTGGATGCACCGCTGAAAGGCGTATTTGCGACACGGTCACAGGATCGCCCCAACCCTATTGGCCTCCATCGAGTTTCAGTCTTGGAGATTGCCGGGCAGCATTTAAAAGTTTCTCCCTTAGAAGCAATCGACGGGACACCAATCGTTGATATTAAACCTGTTCTCTCACATGTAAATGACAGGTAGAGTATGACAAGTTGGAAAGAATTCACGCAGCGAGCCCCAGCATTTGGGGGAAGAGGATAGCAAAACATCATCATCCAAATGCAGGATGTAGTAAAAACATACAACTTACAGTTTTTACCCTGCTCTCAAACCTGGCGATAAGTTGATCGTAAAAATCACAGGACGACGGGAAGAGGTGCGGGAAGTAAACATTTGTAAAACGTTTCAGGAGATTTAGTGATGAAAACAATAGCAACCTTCGGCGCATCAGGAGGCACAATCGTGCAGGAGTTTATGAGAGCGATAACCCAAGGTCAAAAACCCGAATCGGTCTCACCCAATGATCACGAACATGATAATGAAGAAGCCTGTATTGCAAATATCAGTCCGCGTGAACGGGTTAAACGTTTGATCGGTGGTGTAATCCCGTTTGTGCTAGCCCTTGCCATTTTAACGTGGCTGATTTCGACGAATGCTGATCGCCTGTGGCGGCTGCCGTTATTTTTTCTGTTTGTAGCGGCCGCTTCGGGCTTCTTTCAATGGCGCGACAAGACCTGAGTGGGGCTTGCTTCGCGCGGTTCGCGCAATTTGACAGGTGAGATCGAAAAGATCGAAGACGAAGCCGAACTTGCTCAGGTACGCAGGCAGGCGCGCAGAGTAACCATCAAAGCATTTCTGGTTGCCATTCCATTGACATTGATCGCGCTGGCATTGCCATAATATGGACAGAGGAGGCAGAATTATGACTGAACGACCAGGCACTATTTTAGTCGCAGGGGCAACCGGAAACCAGGGAGGCGCGGTTTTGCGGCATTTGCTCAATCAGGGATGGAAGGTCCGCGGAGACTTCGATGACCGCACCAGCCTGGATCGTGCACTGGAAGGCATCTACGGGGTCTTTATGCCCAGCTTTCAAGTGAATCTTCGCGTCACGCCCGAAATAGAAATTAAGTACGAATTGGCACTCATCGAAGCCGCGAAGAATGCGGGCGTCCGCAATTTCGTTTATACATCCGAGACAGGCGCAAATAAAAATACAGGTCTTGGATATCTGGAGAGCAAAGGGCAGATCGAATCCTATATCCGCGAAATTTGTTTTCAACGATCCCAAACGGTTCATCGAGCAGGAAATTGAAATCGCAGGCGATGAAGTGTCCCTTGACCAGATTTCGGATGTATACCGACGCGTCAAAGGTAAAGATCTAAAATCTACATGGATGCCCTATTGGCTCCTCGAAAGAGTAAATGATCAAGCGAAATTAGACTCATGAGAGCAAGTTCAGGCAACAACAAGCAAGAACGGCTCATTGCCAAATTGAATCGCTTATGGAAAGACGAGCAAGATCAGTTCCTGCTTGCGAACACGATCCGAGCACTTAATACTCGTTATGATTTGAACAGAAAATTAGCGAAGGAACCCGGCGTTGAAGAAATCGTCAAGCAAATGTTTGGAAGGCTGGCAAATCCCTTTGGGAGATTGCCGAATATTCAAGGCAAAAGGATTTTGGATATTGCCTGCGGCTCAAACACAAGCAAAGCGCCTGCCTCACTTTACATTGACACGCCATTTGGTGAAATGACACTGGGACGTGCGAGCAAAGGGTATACCGCTCAGTTCGAGCCATGGTTCTGCCGAATCCTGTTTGAACTGGGCGCAAATCCCGTAGGGGTTGATTTTGGCGATTTGGAACGTGAAGTATTTGAGCATTATCAGGTTGATCTTGGAAAAATTGGGGCATTGGATTTTCTGCCCGATCATTCATTCGATGCGGTTCAGGATAGCCGGCTGTTTGGCTCGCCCGAATTCACGGCCCAATTTCCGAATCAAATGGATCGCTTGAAAGTCGCGCAGGAGATCAGGCGTCAGGAGCAGAGATTGCTAAAGGCAAACGGCATTGTCATTCATTCCGATGCCGATAAGTTATTGCGATAAAAAAGTAAAATAAGAAATTTTTATAGGCGAACCATCAGATGATACTACGATAGTCAAGGCAGCTATGGAAATCGTAGGTTGGTACTTGGGTTTCACCCCACCATCAATTTCGGCCGGTATTCCCGAAAAACACCGGGACGGTGTGTAACGCCTCTGCCAGATGCACGTCTGGATCGAATCACTCCCCGCTAAATCCGCAATCGCCTGCCCTATGCGATTTTCGTAGGGTCCGCGCCAATGTGCCTGCGCCGGTGCTGCAGGCATAGGTGAGCACGCGATGATACCCCCGTGCCGACAGGTTCAACTGGCTCATGCACAGCACGATGTCGCCGCTCGCACCAGGCTGCCCGCCGCTTCATCCAGTTTACAGACCTTACGCACCTCCGCCACGCGCATGTCCGAATTGCGATAGTCCCGGTTCCGGCACGGGACAGACAACGCCCGTCCCTTCGAAGCGGGCACGCTGCCGTTCTCTCGCCGCCTGTACCCGCTCACGTATCGAGGCTGAACTCTCGCCTTCCATCAATGGTTTTGAAACGCTTAGCAGACGACCATGGCACCTGATATCTTAAGAAGTGATATTTTTTTAGCTGATGCACCTGTTTGTGCCAAACATCTTTGCCAAACCGAAACCATCCGATCTTTTTTATCCAGGCGGCTACTAGCGTGCTAAATGAAAGATCTGTGGAAGCGACTGGACAAGTTTATAAACCCAAATATTTATCTCTGCCCTTGACTAAGGCCTCAATTTTTCGATCTGCTATCGATCTCTTCAGCATCCAGAATCCACAATCAGGATGAACCCATTTGACTCTGCCTTCACCCAGATGCTTCTCGGCTTCCTCAATACGACCAGCAATCTCGTCTGGAGTTTCAATATGATTTACTTTCACATCGATGACACCAATGCCTATTCCAATTCGTTTATCTATTTTGGACAATGCTATAAGATCATCTTTAGGGCGGTGAGCAAGTTCCAAAACAAGATGATCGCAGTTCAGGCTATTGAGAAAATTTATGAGAGAATCCCAATTCCCCTTTTGTATGGATTGTCCACCGTAATTACCAAAACAAAAATGTACTGCTTTTTCACATTGTATACGATCCAGAATTCGATTGATCGCCTTGCTTGCAATTGGTCCATCTTTAGGATTTCCGGTTATATTTGCTTCATCTATTTGGATACAAGCACATGGTAATTCAGCAACTTGATCAGCTAACGCGTCGGCAATGGCAAGAGTCAATCGTTCAAAATCATTATAATAATTATCGAGCAATGTTCTGGCTAACATATAAGGGCTTGTAATCGTAAATTTAAATATCCCTTCTGCCACCGATGCAACCCTGGAACAATCCGTGAAAAGATCAAGACTCCCCTCTCCAATTTCATCGCTTATCACGCCAGATGGTTTTCTACGAAATCCCATTTCTTTCTTTTGTCTGAAGGCTTTTGTATCGCTGATGCCTATCTCACTTCGTATTCCACTGAGACGGCGAGTGAAATATTCGATCATACCGTTTGTGTCCGGATGGTTAGGGTCAAACCGGTATAGCTCTCCATCTGTTGGTAGATCAATTCCCAGTCTGTGTTGTGTGCTCAATACAATTTGTGTGGCATCAACAATACCTTGTTCACTCGACACTGCTTGGAGCCAATCTATTTGTGAGTAAGAACCAACTGTGGTCGTAAGTATGCGTGGGGATTGGGGTATTTTCTTATCCATCTCGTTTCCTTTCATGAAATCAGGAGTAACTCTCCTTTTGGCGCCGTGCGCCCAACTGCCAGCTTTTTCCCGCAACTTCCCAGACTTCGTCTCGCTCCAACACCCCAAGCGCAGTCAGCGCTGACGGGCTATCCCTGGCGTGGTTGAGAATGCCAACATATTTGAAAATGGTCGCGCGCTCGTCATAGGAAGCATCTAGCCTTGCGGAGCAAGGTCTTGAGCAATGATCATCTAAACACCACTAAAAGCAGAAAATCCGCCATCTACAGGCACAACGATTCCGGTCACGAATTCCGAAGCGGGTGAGAGTAGCCACATCGTCGCGCCGAGCAGGTCTTTGGGAGTCCCGAAACGTCCTTGTGGAGTGTGATCAATGATGGACTGACCGCGTGGGGTCAAATTGCCAGTATCATTTTGGGTCAACAGGTAGCGATTTTGCTCGGTCAGAAAGAAACCGGGGGCAATGGCATTTACACGGATCTTTGGGCTATATTCTTGCGCCATATGAACGGCCAGCCACTGCGTGAAATTGCTTATCGCTGCTTTGGCTGCTGAATAGGCTGGAACACGTGTCAAAGGACGATAAGCATTCATAGACGATATATTCAGGATTACGCCTTCCCCGCGGTCAGCCATATGCCGGCCAAAAACCTGACTTGGCAATACAGTGCCGACCATATTTAAATCGAGAGTAGCCTCGAATGCATCAAGTGGAAGATCAAAAAATGATAGGTCGGCGCTGGTTGTTGCATTTGGATGATTACCACCCGCAGCATTTATCAAAGCGTGGATCGGACCAAATTCATTTGTGATAACTTCTAAGGCTTTTTCCAACGAATCTTTTTTGAGCACATCACCATATGCGATGAGAGCACATCCTTCGAAGCATCCCAAATGCTCGACGAGTTGTTCGGCACGTTTTTGATCGCGGTCCATGATAGCAACATTGGCGCCTGAACTGACCAGGGCGCAAGCAATTTCCCCCCCTAGTACTCCAGCGCCACCCGTAATCACGATAGAGAATCCCTTGAAATTGTAAAGGTCAGCCAATTCCATAATATTCACATTTATTATCGTCCTCCAGGATTTGCCGTGAAAGGGGGCCGGATTTGGGGGTGCGAGCGTGCGTACGCACGCTCGCACCCCCAAATCCGGGTATCTACCACGGAATTTCCCAAAGAACCTTTATTATTATATTGTTTCTGGTTGTGGTAGTTGTCGCCCGATTTCACCAAGTCGATATCCAAAACCCGGGCCGGAAATTGTCGATAAATCTAGCTGACCAGCACGGCGACGATATAAGCCCGGATGTATTTCAGCCTCCATATTTGAGGCATCAGGGTAGAATTGCATAGCATTTGTTTCCACTCCCATAATCGTCCCAGCATTGGCTGCCAACAGTACATGTGGGATTTGCGCCAACATCGGGTTTGTCAGGTCTTGAACCATTAGAGTCATGCCATGTGCTTTGGCCCAGCACAAACTCAACAGGGCACCGGTCTGTGTTTTGCAAGTTTTCAGGGCAACCCCGGTCCAACCTAACGAACGTCCTTTGCGGACAAGTTTCCAGTCATGAGCACTCTCATCCATGAAGAGTGGCTTGCGCGCCGAAACACTGTGAACATCGATCTGGTATTTTTCCAATTCATAAGGAAATGGCTGTTCCACATATAAAATCATGCCATAGATACGTGGGTGCTCCATAACCAACCGGTCGAGAATGGCATTGACATAAGAGGGATCCAGCACGGTACTGTTGAAATCAGCAGTCAGCCAGTCAACCCCGTTTTCGATGCACACTTCTCCCACTCGCTCCAGGCGTCGATAGTCCCACTCATAATCGGTTCCGCGCAGTTTCACTTTCAGACAATTCAAGCCATCCCGCTCGATCCAATCTTGCAACAATACCGGGTAACCATCATCAGGTTCATTACCAGATAATTCGTCTTTTGAGATTGGATCCAGCCCGCCCACTAAATGCCAGGCTGGCAGACGTGCAGGTGGATTATTAATGAAGAAGTCAACAGGGTATTTTCCACGGAAGTCAACATTTGCGCCTTCGGCCGGTTCCAGGTAATGAGATAAATCTAACTCCATAAACGGCGGTGCGTAACTCTGATAAATCGGTTTCTGGTTCGCGATGCCATACGCATCGTGCAGGGCAATATCGAAAGCGGAACAGCATACCAGTGCTGCTAACCAGGGCATTGGCTCAGATTCACCCCGCTTTTGGTTGAACTCCGCTAAGAGGGCAGACAAAACTTCTTTTTGAAAGGCATGCCCAATTTCTATCGCATGACCACGACCTGCAAATGTGCCCCAGGCTTCGGCCAATCGCAAGCAGAAATCCTTCAGTGTTATGTGGCGTTCATTATAAGAGAGCTGACTGGGCCAGACCCACTGTACACTCAAGGGTGTTTCACCCCAGCCATCAACCATCTGACCGTCCGTTTTCCTGACACGCATCATTACCCGTGCGCAGGTCACAGCAGTAAGTGTCTCCGGTCCAAATTTGAGCGGCACCCGCGTCTCTACAGGCAAGAAATAGAGTGAGCACTTGACAGGGGTGATATCCGTGACTTTGGTCAAGAAAGACTCCTAGTTTGTATCGAAGCGGTAAGCCTTTTTAGCCAGGTTATAGACCAGGTCCACGACCATCACATGGGCGTCTTCAATGTCTATAATGCCGCGCACCACTAAACCGGCCAACCAGTTGGCGCAGGCACGCCGCCAGACATCATGCCGTGCCGGGATGGATGGGAATGCCCGCGTGTCATCATTGAAACCAACCGTGTTATAAATACCTGCCGTTTCCATAACCAGATCGAAATAGCGTCGCATGCCATTTATGCTGTCGTAAAACCACCAAGGCGGGCCTGCCTTCAAAGCAGGGTAATGCCCGGCTAACGGGGCTAACTCACGGGCAAAAGTGGACTCGTCTAATACAAACAGGATTAGTGACAAATCGGGGTCGTTACCATATTTGTTCAACAAAACTGACAGGTTATGAGTTATCTCGGAGCGTTCAGGGATATCGGCACCTTTGTCAGGACCGAACTTCCTGAAGGTTGCCGAGTTGTGATTGCGGATCGAACCGATATGGATTTGCATCACCAAACCATCTTCGAGGCTCATGCGAGCGCTCTCCATCAGCATATGAGCGCTGAACTGTGCGGCTTCATTGCCCGTTACATCACCATTGAGGGCATGTTGAAAGATATTTTCAGCTTCAAATGGACTTAATTCGTGGGTATAAGCCGAAATTGCAGCCTGGTCGCTGGCTGTTGCTCCAAGCATTTTGAAAGCAGCACGCCGTTTTTCCAACGCCTCGATAAAACTGGAGTATGAATTAATCTCGACACCGCTCACTTCACCTAAGGTTATAATATTCTCCCGCCAGCCAAGCGTCAATAAATTGACTACGTTATCGGGGCGAAAAGTCGGGCGAATATCACCATGCCACCCTGAAGCGCGGATTTTTTTGTGGGCATCCAGGGGATCGGTGGCTGAATCGGTCGTACAGAGTACTTCAATATTGAAGCTTTCAAAAAGGGCACATGGTCGAAAGGCTGGCTGCTCAAGTTTCTCAGCGATTTGATCGTATATATCCTGAGCAGAATTTCCATCTAGTTTCCGAGTTACACCAAACACATCAACAAGCTCTTCCGTCAACCAGGCACCGCTAGGTGTGCCGCGGAACAGATAAAAATTCTCTGCAAACACCTGCCAGATTTTGCGATGGTCTGTTTCTACAGGGCCACCGTCCACGCGCGGGATGCCCAATGCTTCCATGGGGATACCTTGCGAATGGAGCATACGGAAAACATAATGATCGGGAATGATAAACAAGCTGGTGGGTGTGCCAAAAGAAACCCCTTCATCGACAAATAAAGTGGGATCAACATGGCCGTGAGGACTGACGATAGGCATGCCAGCCACTCTCTGGTATAGCTCTCGAGCAATTTTTCGTTGCCCAGGTTCAGGATCAAAATAGCGGTCGGGATCTAATATCATCTCAGGCAATGCCCAACAATTCTCTTGCCTTTCGGGTAGCGCTGCTTGCATCCGGCGCGTAGGCATCGGCACCAATCTTCTCAGCGAAATCTACCGTGACAGGCGCGCCACCGATCATCACAAACACTTGCTCGCGAAGACCGGCCTGCTGCAAAGCCTTAATAGTCTTTTCCATCGAAGGCATAGTGGTTGTCAATAAGGCAGACATACCAACGATGTCTGGCTGATTTTCTTTCACAGACTGGACAAATGTTTCGGCTTCCACATCAGTGCCCAGATCTATAACTTCAAACCCAGACCCTTCGAACATTATATAGACTAGATTCTTGCCAATATCGTGTAAATCGCCTGCAACCGTGCCAATCACGATTTTTCCAGCAGAATTCAGATCTCCATCCATTAAAAGCGGCCGCAATAGGTCAAGAGCTTGCTGCATCGCCCGGGCAGAGACTAACATCTCCGGGACAAAGATTTCATTGGTTTCAAAAAGGCGACCGACTTCGATCATGGCCGGGATGCACGCCTGGTGTAAGATTTCACCAGCGGGTACACCCTGTTCGATTGCTGCAGAGATTTCTGCAGTGGTGAGTTCGGCATCCCCATTGATAATTGCCTGATTGATTTTTGCCAAATTCATTATCTTCATGCTTCCTTATTTCTATGGATTTTTTGAGCTTGCGCTTGGGCTTTGATACCCAATTCAATGGTCTTGAAGGCATGATCCTGTGTCATAGCATTCTCGGTACGGTTCAAACAATCCAAAATAAGCTGGCCGAAGAATGGAAAACCAACTTTGCCAGACACTGGTATATGTTGTTCGACTTCATCGTTTACGAGATAAACATGGTCACTCTGCGGATCGCGACCAACATCAATATATTTACGCAATTCGATGTATCCTTTTGTTCCGAGAATGAATGTGCGGCCATCGCCCCAGACAGGCAGCGCAGCAGGATTAAACCAATCTACCCGAAAATACATCGTCGAACCGTTATCGGCCAGCAGGGTAGCGTCACCAAAATCTTCGAAATTTGGATGCTCGGGCATAGTATAGTTTCCCACTTTACTGTGGAGAACCTGGGCGTCTTTGGCGCCAGCATAGGTTAGGAATTGCTCAATCTGGTGGCTGCCAATATCACAGAGTATGCCGCCATATTTGCTGTTGTCGAAAAACCAATCCGGACGGCTACCCGGGTTCATGCGATGAGGGGCTAGGTTGACGACTTGTACTATATTCCCGATGGCTCCATTTTGAATAAGATCACCCGCATAGACGGCGGCCTCCACATGAACCCGTTCTGAATAATAAACGGCATATTTTTGTCGAGTCTCACGCACCTTGTCTTTCGCCTTTTCAAGCTGTGCCAAGGTGGTCAATGGAGGTTTATCAGCAAAATAATCTTTACCAGCGTCCATCACCCGTAAACCCAATTCACAGCGATCCACGGGAATTCTGGCCCCCGCAATCAGTTGAACGGACTCATCGGATAAGATCTGTTCTTCAGAAACTGCTACCCTTACATCAGGATATAACTTTACATACCCTTCGACCTTTTTAGGATCGGGATCATAAACCCAGGTCGCATCTGCACCTGCCTCGATCAAGCCATTCGACATTCCGTAAATATGACCGTGATCCAGACCAATGACCCCAAAACGAAACTCACCTTTCTTCACTACCGGGTTGGGTTTGCCCTGGGGAGCGTAGTTCATTCCATCAGCACGTCCCATTACGAATCCTTCTCTTTATAATTAGATCCAAAAGTTATGTCTTCTGAAGCAGATTCGACGCTGTGGGTTTTTTCATGGAAGTGAGGCGCATTCTGTAAAATTCCTTCCCGGGTATAGAAGGTATCGGCAGAGGTCATAGGTAGTTTCACACGTTCACCCGTTGTACCAGACTGGAAAATGGCCGTTACCAATTCGATGGTCCTGCGCCCGGCTATGCCATCGATAAACAACTCTTCTTCACCTTCTAAGGCTGCCAATACGTTGGAAATCTGCCCGTCATGACCGTCAAATCTCACCTCGGGAAGCTGCTCATAGAACTGGTTGATATCATCTTCCAATGCAGTATTTACTGCTGGAAAGCCATTATCTTGGGGAGAGGAGGCCTGCACCCGCCATGGCGCAGAGATTGATGCTTTTTCGCCTTGGAAAATCAGGCGCTGGTTTTCGCCATGATGCACCAGAGACGCATTAATCTGACCCACTCTGCCGTCTTCATAAAGTAGCACGGCGGTAGAAAAATCTTCCACCTCGGAATTGTTGTGGTTGATGTTGGTGATCACTGCCTGGATTTCAGCAGGCATCCCCATCATCCACTGGAAAAGATCGATGTGATGGACGGCATGGTTCATTGTACAGCCGCCACCTTCCTTTTCCCATGTGCCGCGCCACCACAGGTCATAATAGCTTTGACCGCGCCACCAAAACGAATCCACTTGGGCATGCCGAATTTCGCCGGCCATGCCTGAATCCAGAACAGCTTTGAGCTTCATCATGGGTGACTTAAAACGATTCTGTGCTACCACGGAAAGCAGCCTGCCATTCTTCTCTGCAGCGGCGATCATGGCATCACATTCTTCTAAGGAAGTCGCCATCGGCTTCTCTAGCAGGACATTGATCCCAGCGTTCAAAGCGGCAATGGTTGCGTCTGCATGAGCAAAGGGAGGAGTGAGTACTACGGCCAGGTCTAACTCGGTTTCGGAAAAGAGTTTTTTGTAATCATCAAAGACCGCAGCATTCAAACCGAAGCGCGACACTTTTTCATGGGCTTTATTGGCGAAAATATCAGCTACGGCTACAACCTGGCATCTATCTTGAAATTTGAGCAGACTTTCGATATGCGTATTTGCAATCGCGCCAGCTCCAATAATTGCAACTTTAATCATCTTGGTTCTTCCATTCTTTGAGGGCAGTGAGTCTTGTATGCGATTTAATTTCTGGCAGCATGGATAAGTGCGCGGATATTCGCCCCGGGTGTTCCTGGGGACGTTCCGCCTCCCACGGAGAGCAGCAGCCCTGTTTCGGGATGTTTCTGGATACAGGTTTTAGTCGCATCCCGGACAGTTTCTGGATTCCCATTTAATAGGATTTCCAAAGGGGGCACATTGCCCATCAAACAAATATCTGACCCGACCAGTTTCCTGGCTTTAGAAATATCGATGTTATGGGAAAAGTTGAATATATTGATAGGCCAATCGCGTAAATATTTGAAAGAAGTGGGATTGTCCATATCATTATGAAATAATTTCACCATATTCGGAAAAGCGCTAAAGATTTCCGTGAAATACGGATGTCCAAATTCTTGATAATCCTTTAAGCCAACAAAACCAACAATATCATCCAAGACCATGATGCCTTCAACGTCTTTGAGGGCGTTGGCCTGGGCTTCTAACCAGTCTTTGACAAGCTTGGTGGTCATCCGTAATAATTGATGGGTTTTCGCAGGCTGTAATTTCATATTCATTAGAAAATTTGTCACACCCATAATATGTGATGCGGTCGTCATCGGACCACGGGCAGCAACAACCTTAATCAATTGACCGGCATCATTAACGCGTGGTTCCACACGACGGTAAAAATTTAGAATAAAGGGCATTAAACCATCTTCGTACGGGTTGGGCTGTACCAGGCGGTCAACTTCGTCTAAAGATTTGATGGCTTCGCGAACCAGGGGAGTTCTATCAGGGAAAAAACTGGTTCGGCATCCGAACCCACTCGGTTCAGCGCACATACCAAACTCTGCCCAAAAGCCTGGCAAGAAAATAATCTCAGGAAAATCCTGCTCAACTTTCAAGTTTGCTTCGAGCCAGACTTCCGGCATTGTGTAATAATCGAGCATTGAAAGGCCTAAAAATCCTGGCAACCAGGGGCTGTCGATAATCAAGCTAATGGGCAACGGATCTACTGGCTGTAAATTAGCGCATTTTTTGATGATTTCCCATTGTTCTTTTTTCATGATATTAACGATTATTTTCTTTCCGCTCGATAGTAATATACCAAGCTAGTGTGACTATGGCAGAAACCAGGAATCCAAATAGGACAGCCGTTGGCTGCTTTAGGATAGTCATCAACATAGACACAGAAGCTCCTGGTAGCCACAACCAAAAACTGACTTGAAAGGGCTTCCGACCCCGACGACGCCTGGTGGCTTCAGCAGCTAGCGGCACCACCAGCGGAGGCAACAAGGCGGCCAGCATGCCTAACCAATTGATGAATAACAAATCAAAGCGGGCAATTGCCAATCCCAGGCCGACTACTGAGATAGCGAACATCCCGACGGTTTCATCCAAGCCGACAGCGGCACGCAAAGCCGGGGCGCCAGAATACAATATAGTTAATGAGGGCGCGATGATCGCCAGAAAAATCAACAGATTTCCGATTGCCAGTCCGCCCGGCTGAGCTAAAATGCCAACCAGGTCTGTAGACTGCGTGCCTTGCTGCAGTCCAATTCCTGCCAAAGATATCAAAACAACCGGAGTACAAAGCAGTAAATTAGAGATCAGAAGATCTTTCCGGGAGACAAATCCTGCCGTGAAATCAGGAGCACGCACGCTGAAGACAGAAACATAACCGATAAATGTGGCAATATCAACAATCATCAAAAGCGGGCTACGAACGGATAAAGTCACGGGTATCATGTAGCCTGAATAGTGAATTGAGATTAAAACTACTAGGATAATCACTGCGACGGTTGTTAACGCCGCCAGCCCATTCCAGCGGTGGATACCCAACAATGAGAACACCAAAACTGGAATGCCAATCAACAGCGGGCCAATGAAATCTGGTATGTGAAGAAGGGAACTGAGCGCTGCTCCACCTAAACCAACATTGAAACCGAACCAGCCCGTCATGCCGATCGCGATCAGCGCTGCAAGAATTCTTTGCATCCCGGGCTTAAAATATCTTGGGGCTAATTCAGTTAATTTTAACCCCTCACCGATCGGTGGTGCCATACCGATCAGGCCTGGAAACCATAAGATCGCAAACATTGCCGCGAAGCTGACCAAGATTGAGACCAGAGGGACCGGGCCCCCGTACCTGCTGGCCAATCCTGCGCCAACAATGAGCGCTCCAGGAGCAGTTCCAATACCTAACCAGGCGCCGACGACATCTTGCCAATGGCGTGGTTTGACTATCCCACTGCCTATCGGGATATTTGGCTCGAATGAGCTCATTAATCGAACCATTCATCTTCAGGGTCAAATGCGGGTATTGCGATAATGGTGGTGCGTAACTTTCCAACAGCCCGGTGCCGGCAGCCCGGCTTGATCAGGATGCCAGTCATCGGTTTGACGGGAACCTGTTCTCCATCCAATTCAAGATATCCTTCACCTTCCAAGATGAAATAAATCTCAGTGATCTTCTTATGGTAATGGAGACGGGCATCCTTCTGAACATCTAGTAGATGCAAGGAGGCACGCCGGTCAACATCTTCTGTATAGGCACGGCGGGTGAGACCGCAGGGGCAGTTTATGGTAGGGATTTCATCCAGTTGGGCAATCAAAAATTTTTTTTCAGTTTCCATCCGCTTAGTCCATTGCCAACACACCAGCTACTTTGAAAATGTTGCGTATGCGGCCGGTTAGTTCGTTGTAACGCGCAGGTAGCTTATCGAGACGTCGTGGGCGGGGAAGATCAACATCAATAATTTCAGCAATGCATCCTGGACGGGGTGTCATCACAATTACCCGGTCAGCAAGCAGTACGGCTTCGGGGATACTGTGGGTGATTAGCAAAGCTGTCTTGCGCTGTTCCATCCACAAATGTTGGATATCCATGGAGATTTGCTCTCGGGTAAGGGCATCCAATGCACCAAAGGGTTCATCCATCAACAACAAGGGTGGGTTGTGAACCAATGAACGACAAATAGCAACCCGCTGTCGCATACCACCAGATAGTTCAAAAGGTTTTTTGTTCTCGAATCCTTCCAAACCAACATCCTTGATCAATTTCTTGGCGATAGATTCATATTTACTACGATTCATACCACGAATATCGCATTGAATAAGAACATTCGAGAGCACATCGCGCCAATCCATCAATACCGCATCTTGAAAGATAATTCCTAAATCAGTTACCGGCTCAGTAACTAGCTTTCCACCAACCGTCACAGAGCCATCCGTATACGATACTAGACCGGCGATCATTTTCAGTATTGTCGTTTTTCCACAGCCGCTTGGTCCAACGATGGCAATAAACTCAGATTCGTGTATATCAAAGGTTATATTCTGGCAAGCAGTAATAGCATCATCTTTGGTTACATAAATCTTGTTGACGTTCTTTAGTTGGATATAAGGTGCGCTCATTTCTTGTTCCTTGTGCATAGGGTTGGAGATTGGGGCCTCCAAAATGGAGGCCCCAGGTACAAAGTTAGCTATATTAGTCTCCTGCCGGTAAGTAGGGAGGCTCAGAGATGAAATCATTGTTGAAGTAGACGGTTACATCATCTTCGGGTTTAAAGGCAGCAAAATCTTCTAGAACCTTCTGGGTGGCCTGCCAGTCTTCCAACGCAGAGTAACCAATAGGTTTCCCTTCGGTCCTGGGAGTATGCAGCAGGGTCAAAGAGCCTTCAATTTCTGCCAGGGCTAGTGGCGCATCGAAAGCTTCAGCATGAGAAGCGAAAATCTCGGCCGCTTCTTCGGGGTGTTCCTGCGTGTAAGCCCAGGCTCGCTGGGAAGCGCGCACGAACTTCGTGACGATCTCAGGATTCTGCTCGGCCCAGAAGTTGTTGACGATAATTGCGCTGCTCAGAGTATTAACACCGCAAACATCCACCAGTTTAGACCAGCCCATATCTACGCCAGTTACCTTTTCCATGCGCATCGGCTGATCGACGAAGTACCCCAGAAAGGTGTCTACTTTACCTTCCAACACGGCGGTCTCTTTCGCCTGCGGATTGGAAACCTGGATCAGTTCGATATCATCCATTGTCAAGTTATTGGCACCCAGGCAGGCTTCAAAGATCGAGAGAGAGGCATCGCCAGCAGTGATTCCCACTTTAGTCCCGGGCAATTCTTCGATAGTTGTCGGCCGAGCAGCATCGGCGCGATAGATGAAGGACATCGGGCTTGACTGGAAGGTCACAGCCACAGCCGATACGGGCACACCAGCAATAACGCCACGCATCATTGTAGCGGCGTCGGCATAACCGATCGTGTTGGTGCCATTACCAACCAGCTTCACCGTTGTTGATGAGCCGCTTCCTTCTACGATGCTCACATCCAGGCCTTCCTCGAGGTAGAAACCTTTATCTACACCAAGAAAGAAAGGGGCATGCTCACCATAAAGCGTCCAGTTAAGGCGGAATTCTAAAGGAATTGGGCCTTCTTCCGCTGGAACTTCCGCACCACCACAGGCAGCTAGCAGTATTGAAAGAATAACAGCAACTGCTAGAAGTAGAGAAAATTGTTTCTTCATTTGAATCACTCCTTTTTTTGATTAGTTAGAAATACCACAATTTACAATAGTCTTTTTGATTTTTTCAGTATCACCTCTTTTCATTTAAGTGTGACTAAAATCAGTTGATCGATTGGTCAGTTTGAGCACAGTGAAGGGTGAAACCAACCAAATTTAGTCACACTCTTTTCATTTTAGTCACAAGGCAAACTTACATTGTCCCGTATTCTTCTCCACTACGAACGGAAATATGCCAAGGAATGAGCAGAGTTTCCAAACTCTGGATCAGGTAAAACAAGATCAATCCCTGCGCCGTCAAAGCGAAAATAGCGCCAAACATCAAAGCCGTCAACAGGTTAGAGTTTGCTACCAACAATAAGTATCCCAGTCCTTTGTCAGCGCCAACAAATTCTCCCACTACAGCACCAACTACAGCCAGCGTGGAAGCCACTTTTAATCCACTGAACAAATATGGTAGGCTGGTAGGCAATCGGAAACGGTAAAAGATTTGAAAGCGGGTTGCACCCATGGAGCGCGCCAAATCAACCATCTCCGGGGCTATCGACCTGAGACCGACTGCAGTGTCGATAATGATTGGGAAAAACGAGATTAGGAAGGCAACCAGCACCTTAGGCAAAATGCCTACCCCAAACCAAACCAAGAAAAGCGGTGCCAAGGAAATCTTGGGGACTGTCTGGAAAAAGAGCAGGATGGGAGTGATGAAGCGATCAAAGTTGGGCGAAGCAGTGATTGCAATTGCCATGGGGATGGCAATCACAATTGCCAGGAAATACCCCATTATCATCTCGTAAGCAGTAACCCAGCTGTTCTCGAGAATAACCTGGAAGCGTTCGACCATCACTCGGGCAATTTCTGATGGAGCGGGTAAGAGATAGGAAGGTAATTCTAGAATCCTAACTGCAATTTCCCAGATGGCTAAAAGGATTAAGATGCCAAGATAGGGCAATGCCTTTTTTTGCATAATTTCGGAGAAACTGCCATCCTTTTTCCTTTTTCGTTCGAGCATTTCTTTTTCTGATGTGATTGTTTCCATAGGTAGATCCTTTCATGATTAAGTACGCAGAGATTCAAATTTCCATGAATTTTCTGGCTGAAACCATAGTTCTGGCAAAAGCTCACTTTTTAAACCGAAAGGTGATTGGAGTAAACTGGTAATATTAATACTCCCGTTGCTAATTTTCAGTGTTGGGAATTCTGCGGGCTGATGGTACAGATCTGTGTGTGAAGATAATAGTTGCTGTTGCACTTCCACAGGAAAGGCTTTTAGCCCAGCGAAATAATGATGGCCATTGCGTTCGACGTGTTTTATGCCCAAGACAGACATCACAATCAGGTCTTGCAGCAATGCTACAGGGCCAATATTGGCGAGATCCTCACCACTGAGAATAAATTTTCGATTAGGCTCCAATTTGCGCATGTAAGTGAGCAGGCATGCATTAGCAACACTTTTGAAAACTCCCTTACAATTTTTATGGCTTGTGCCAGCGTATCCACTTTCCAACGCGGATTGCATACTTTCGATCTGCGCATCAGATTCATCAATGATTATCAGCGGTCTATCATCCCAGGCAGTTAAATCTTTGCGTGTTACTTCGTTTAGGGCAACCTGGCGATTGAAGGGCTGTTCAACAAAAAGCAAACGGTCCATGTGTGGAGAACAGGCAGATTCAGTGGCAATCTGGCCCCAAAAAGTTCGGAATTCGGCCACGCTTTCATATTGTTCGTTGCCGTCAAGGGTGAAACAATAATCATCTACTCCGCAATCCTTAAGGACCGCATCAATGCGGCAAAGACGTTCTATATCTTGAGCTACATCGCCGTTAATCTTAATCTTGAAAAACCTGACACCGTAGGCACGAATATTGGCCTCCAGGGATTGAGGCAGACCATCTTGGAGGCGATGTTCGGGCTGAATCTCAGCTTCAGAAATAGCATCCGACAAACCGACCGTGTGGCGAATATTAATCTCTCGCAGAGGCTCCATAGGTAACAGATCGGCCGGAGAAAACCCTTCAAGCGTAGGATGGACATCTTGCAAGCGCAATCCCAAGGAGTTCTTGTCTAGAGCTTTTGCGAATGTTATTTCTTTTGCCCGGCAGTAAGCCTCGATCAGCGCTCGTTCCACCAGGCTAACCCCGAAGTTCCACAGCAGCGGTGGATAACCCTGGTCAGATGCCCAGGCTTGCTGGGTTTTATAAACCAGATACCACAGATTAAATACGCTTGCTATTAAACCGGCTTGAACAGCG
>Ga0105104_10001309_pt1 | contig 18631 bp, 16 predicted proteins | sample PPLLaktember2015_3_FD_87034 | JGI IMG/M metagenome (GOLD analysis project Ga0105104, IMG submission 87034) | Freshwater sediment microbial communities from Prairie Pothole Lake near Jamestown, North Dakota, USA - PPLs Lake P7 Core (6) Depth... | ecosystem: Environmental > Aquatic > Freshwater >... | reverse complement strand
TCGCCAGCAGGATGCGGATGGCGCTTTTATCTTTTTCCTGTATGAGGGTGGATAGGCTGGCCCACATACCGGGCTGCTCATCGGCGGATTTATACTCCCTGGGCTCCTTGATAAACAGAAGCACCAGCAGAGACGCCAGCAAGACGAGCACCGAACCCATCCAGAATGGGAACGCCGGATTCATCCGGTACAGGGCAGCTCCCCCCAGGAAAGAGATGATAGCACCTACCCCGCCCATAAAATTGATAATTCCATTGGCCTGGGAACGGTACGGAGAGGGGGTAATATCGGGCATCAGGGCGACGACGGGGGTGCGCCACAGCGCCATGCTGAGCAAGAGTGTGGACGTGCAGACGACGAAAAGTGGAAGTATGCTGGCCAGCGGGATCAAGCCGAAGGCCAGCGCTCCCACCGGTGCGCCGATGAGAATGAAGGGCATCCGCCGGCCGATCGGGGTGCGCAGCCTATCCGACCAGGCGCCTACCGGCGGCTGGATCAGCAGGGCGGCAATGTTATCCAGGGTCATGAAGAACCCGATCAACGCCGGCGATAGATCAAATCTATTGGCCAGGAAAAGCGGGACAAACCCGTTGTAGACCCCCCAGATGACCGAAACGCCAAAGAAACCGAACCCCAGGAGAAACGTCTTGCCGTAGTTGAGCCTCATTGCCTTCCCTCCCGTATGAAAATCTCACCACAATTGAATAAAGATCACAATTAATAGTGTCAACGGTTTGTGTGGGGACGTAGTCCCCACACAAACCGTTGACACCATCTTTTCAGTAAATTCGTGCCATTCGATCATTCGGTGCGCCTTGGCGCCTCGCTTTGGCGCCTCGCCTTGGCGCCGCCATTCGTGATGGATTATGATGGATCTTCTTGCTGGATACGAGCAAGGTATTCCCGATCTGCCTGGGAAAGGTTCGCCTTCTCCAGCATGTCCGGGCGGCGGCGCAGGGTTCGCAGGAGCGCCTGCTGGCGGCGCCAGCGCTGGATCTCGGCATGGTTTCCGGAGAGCAGCACGTCTGGCACCCCCCATCCGCGAAAGACCGGCGGGCGGGTGTACTGGGGGTATTCCAGCAATCCTGAGGCATGCGAATCGTCCATAGCGCCGTCCGGATCTCCCAGCACCCCGGGGACCAGGCGGGCGACCGCATCGATCACGATCAATGCGGGAATCTCCCCGCCGGTGAGCACATAGTCGCCAATCGAGATCTCGTCCGTCACCAGGTGCTCCCGGACGCGCTCGTCCACTCCCTCGTAGCGCCCAGAGATCATTGCAATGTGTGGGAAGCGGGCGAATTCCTCCGCCACCGCATGGTTGAACAGACGTCCCTGGGGGGTTAACAGGATCACCGGGCAGGCGGGGGTTGATCCCAGCACAGCTTCAACAGCTGTGAAGATCGGGTCTGGTTTCATCACCATACCACCGCCACCGCCGTACGGCGTATCGTCGGCGACATGGTGCCGGTCGGTTGTCCAGGTACGGATATCGTGCAGGTTGACCTCGATCAGCCCTTTCTTGCGGGCTCGATCGAGGATGCTGGTTTCGAGATATGGAGATAGCAGATCTGGGAACAGGCTGAAGACGTCGAACCGCATGGGGAAATTATCGCCTCAAGCCTGAGGTTTGGCAAGAGGAAACGGAGAGCAGAGAATCGAGAACCGAGAACGGAGAGCCGAGAACCGTAACTCTGAGGATAATGACGGTTCTCCGATCTCGGTCCGGCGCAGCCGGCGCTCGGTTCTCGATCCACTTACTCTCTCCCACCTTGACTCCTTTTTTATCCGGATGGTAAGATGCTATCATGTACCTTCGCGGCAGCAACTGGAGCATGAGGCACCGGCGGCGCAGATCCAATCCCTTCGTCATCGCCGTCCTGGTGGTCCTTGTGGGAGTTTTCGTCTACATTGACCGGGTGATTGTCCCGGAAACCGGACCTCTCTTCGTTCCAACCCCTACCCCTACCCGGGATCCCGAATCGTACGTCGTCGAAGCGGAGAACTATTTCGCTGAAGGTAAAATTAACCAAGCCATCGAATCCTATCACCAGGCGATCCTGGTTAACCCCTCCAATCCTTCTAATTTTGTGGCGCTGGCCCGCCTGCAAGTATTTACCGGCAAGTATTCCGAGGCGGTGGCAAATGCCGAGAATGCTTTGCTGCTTAACCCAAACAACCCGCTCGCCCATGCGGTACGCGGGTGGGCTCTGACCTTTGCCGAGCCGGTCGATTACCTGATGGCAGAAAGCGCCCTGCAGGAGGCGCTGGATCTGGATGCCAACAACGCCCTGATCCATGCTTATTATGCGGAAATGCTGGCCTTGCAGTATGAAGGGGAGGAAGGCGCGCCGGATACACTGGACCGCGCCATCGAGGAGTCTCGCAAAGCACGCGACCTGAGCCCGAACCTGCTGGAGGTCCACCGGGTGCGCGGCTATATCTACACCCTGACCCAGGAATACGCCGAAGCGGTCGAAGAGTACAAGGCGGCTATTGCCCAGAATGGAAATATCTCCGAACTGCACATCTCGCTGGGATTGAACTACCAGGCGCTGGGGGAATACTCTGAGGCGATCAATTCATTCCTTCGGGCAAACTCTCTCAACGCCAAAGACCCTATGGCAAGCTATTACACCTCACGGACCTACCACCGCATTGGAGAGTACGCCAAGGCTGCCCAATACGCGGAATCGGCCCTCAAGGTGGAACCGTCCAATCCGCTGCTTCAGGGAAACCTGGGATCGATGTATTTTAAATTAGGACAATACTCGGACGCCATTGCTCACCTGCGTCTGGCGATTCGAGGCGGAACAACGGACGACGGGATTGTCGTGACCGGGATTCCACTCAGCACCGACCGGCTGACCCTGGAGTTTTACAACCGGTACGGGGTGGCGCTGGCGATTCAGAACGAGTGCGGGGAGGCAATCCAGATTGCCCAGGCCATCCTGAACGGCGTCCCGAATAACGAAGACTCGGTCTACAACGCCCAGGTGGAGATGATCCAGGTCTGCCAGGAAAATCTGGAAAATCCCCCTGCTGAACCCGAGCAAACCCCCTCTTCCTGACCATGGAGCTCACCAACCGCGGTCCATCCTTCCGCAGGAAAAAACCCACCTCCAACCTCTACCGCATGATGGTCTGGACTGCATTGATCGTGGCAGGATTCCTGATCGCTCGCGGGATTGAAACGCAGGAGATCAAGCCGCTGTTCTCCCCAACGGCTACCCCAACCCGCACCCTTTCCTCACTCGAACAGGAAGCCAGGACCTATTTCGAGCTGGGGAAGCTCGACTGCCGCTCGGAGATAACCCGCGACTGCGCCATCTGGGCGTATCAAGAAGCCATCCGCCTGGATCCGGATAACCCGCTCCTGTACCTGGAGTTGGCCCGTGTCCAGGCATATTCCTCGATGATGCTTTCCACCGATGAAGAGCAGCTGGCCCGCATGCAGGAAGCCCTGGAGAATGTCGATCAAGCGGTAGACCTCGCCCCGGAGGATTCATCGGCTCTGGCCATCCGTGCTTTTGTCCTGGATTGGTATGCGACGAAATCGCTCGTGCCGGAGAATGAACGGCGCGCCATGCTGAATGAGGCCGAAGAGGTGGCTCAACACGCCTATTTTTTGGACAAATCCAATACGCTGGCCCTCGTCTATTATGCGGAAATCCTGTTGGACCAACAGAAGTGGATGCAGGCAGAACAGACGATCCACCTGGCGTACGAACAGCCAAACGCCCAGACGTTGATGGACTATCACCGTGTGAACGGCCTGGTGGCTGAGAATCTTGCCGAATACAGCCGGGCGGTTGAAGAATATGTCAAAGCGTCTGAAATCGCTCCTAACCTGACTTTCCTATATATCAATATTGGCAAGCTGCTTTTCTATCAGAAGAAGTACGATGAAGCCTTCGCCTATTATGGTAAAGCGGTTACGCTGAACGAGCGGCTGGAGATCAATGACCCGACCCCGTACCTGGCAATCGCCAATGGGTATGCCAACCAGGGTGAATTCTTTGCGGCGGTGCTCAACGTACGCAGCGCCCTGGAGCTGGACCCTGCGGATCCCAGGGTGTTTGCACAGCTGGGGATGGTGTATCACCGGTCAAAGAACTACGAGGGATCCATCGAAGCCTTTCACTGCGCCCTGGAGGGCTGCACGGCCGAAGAGGCCTGCAAGATCCACCAGAGCTCGGAGGAATGCATCCCGGATGAAAATACGCCCATGGTGGCGGTCCCCGGCCCCATGGCGCTCACCGATACGAGCGTCCTGTATTACTACACCTACGGATCGGTGCTGGCAGGTCTGCACAAACCCACCCGGCCGTACTGCGACCGGGCCATGGGGATCCTATCCATGGTACGGGCGAACTATTCCGATGATCCATCGATCATGTCGATTGTGGAAGCCAGCGAAGCGATCTGCGCCGCCGCGGATGCGCCCGAGCCTGGCATTGAGGCGGCTGCCACCCAGACAATCGAACCCACGCCGTAAAAATCCTCCCACTTGATCCCCCATCCATGGCGGCAGGAGCGGTTTGTTCTTGTAGTTCAGGGCCTTGTGCCCGTACCAATCAGGATATCCGGCTAGCCAGCCGTCCGGAGGCATGGATCCGTGATGACAGGCAACGCCCACAAGGGGCGGCCGCAAGCGGCACGACTACAAAGGACGGTTTGCAGGTAAGCGTCTTTCGCTGACCCAGGCCTGGCCAGACACCGCCGCCGTCCCCGGCGGCGGGAGCGGGAGTGGGTTGGCGCCGCCGGGGACGGCGGCTGGAGCCGGGCTGTATGTGGAATTTCGCTAAAAGCTTTCCGCCAATATCAGAATTCTATTAGAATCCGGTTTTCCTACTTGACGAATCGAGGAAAGATCGGTATTATAAATATAGTTAGCACTCAGTCATAGAGAGTGCTAACTTGCCTGTAAAACCCAAACAAACTACCCAAACAGGAGGCAAGTATGACAATGTCTTTGAAACCCCTTGGTAACCGCGTGGTGGTTGAACCCATCGAGCAAGAAGATGTCACCGCCGGCGGCATTGTTCTCCCCGAAACGGCGAAAGAAAAACCTCAGCGCGGCAATATCCTATCCGTTGGACCTGGAGACCGGGATGACGACGGGAAGCGGATTCCCCTTGACGTTTCCGTAGGGGATACTGTCTTGTTCGCTAAATATTCAGGCACCGAAATCAAGCTCGACGGCAAGAAATTGCTCATTCTGCGCGAATCGGACCTGTTAGCAATCGTCGAAAATAACTAGGATATTTCCATAAAGGAGTAAAAATATGGCAGCCAAACAACTGGTTTTCTCTGAAGAGGCACGACGACGCCTCCGCAATGGTGTCGATATTGTTGCCAATGCAGTCGCTACCACACTGGGCCCGAAAGGGCGCAACGTTGCCCTGGACCGCAAGTTCGGTTCCCCAACCATTACCCACGATGGTGTGACGGTCGCCAAAGAGATCGAGCTGGAAGACCCATTTGAGAACATGGGCGCACAGCTGCTCAAAGAAGCAGCCACCAAGACCAACGACATTGCCGGTGACGGCACCACCACCTCGACCGTTTTGGCGCACGCCATGGTTACCGAGGGTCTGAAGAACCTGGCCGCCGGGGCAAACCCCATGCTGCTCAAGCGCGGCATTGAGGCCGCCTCAAAAGCAGTTGCCCAAGGGATCAGTGACCAGGCCATTGAAGTCACCACACATGAGGAAATTGCTAATGTCGCCACCATCTCTGCCCAGGACCGCACCATCGGGGAACTGATCGCCGAGGTGATGGACAAGGTAGGCAAAGACGGGGTTATTACCGTGGAAGAGTCGAAAGGCCTCGAGTTCGAGACCGAGTACGTAGAGGGTATGCAGTTCGACCGGGGTTACATCTCCCCCTATTTCATCACCGACCCGGAGCATATGGAATCGGTGATCAGCGAACCCTACCTCCTCATTCACGATAAAAAGATTTCCGCCGCGGCCGATATCGTCCCCGTTTTGGAGAAGCTGGTCCAGATTGGCAAACGCGAGCTGGTCATCATCGCCGAGGACATCGACGGGGAAGCCCTGGCAACCCTGGTGCTGAACAAGCTGCGCGGCATGCTCAACGTTTTAGCTGTCAAAGCCCCCGGCTTTGGCGACCGCCGAGAAGCGATGCTGCAGGATATCGCGGTCTTGACCGGCGCTACCGTCATCTCTGAAAAAACCGGCCGCAAGCTGGAGACCACCACGGTTGCCGACCTCGGCCGCGCCGAGAAGGTCGTTGCCACGAAGGACGACACCACCATTGTGGGTGGGAAAGGCGATCCCTCTGGCATCAAAGGCCGCATCGAGCAGATCCGGGTTGAGATCGATCGGACCACCAGCGACTACGACCGCGAGAAGCTGCAGGAACGCCTGGCCAAGCTTTCCGGCGGTGTGGCGATCATCCGTGTCGGTGCAGCCACCGAGACCGAGCTCAAAGAGAAGAAGCACCGCGTCGAAGACGCTCTCTCCGCCACCCGTGCAGCCGTCGAAGAAGGCATTGTCCCCGGCGGCGGCGTAGCCCTGATCAACGCCGCAGACTGCCTGACCGATCTGAAGATGGACAGCCCGGACGAGCAAATTGGCATTAACATCGTGCGCAAAGCGCTCGAGGTTCCCATGCACAGGATCGTTGAAAATGCCGGTTACGAAGGCTCGGTTGTCGTCCAGACGGTGCGCGGCTTCAAGAAAGACGGCCCCACGCATAAGGGTTTCGATGTTATGGTTGGTGATTATGTGGATATGGTCAAAAACGGCGTGATCGACCCTGCCAAAGTCACCCGCGGCGCTCTGGAAAATGCTACCTCCATCGCAGCCATGATCCTGACCACCGAAGCTCTGATCACCGAGGTCCCGGAGAAAGAAAAATCCGCTCCGATGCCCCCACCGGAATACTAAACCGGCCGGAGTATCAAACCAGTAAAATATAACCCTCACAAAACCACCCTGGCAATCGACAGGGTGGTTTTTTTCTGGGAGGCAATAGTATAATCGGGGAATGCCGCCGACTTTTCACCAACGCCTGCTGGTTTCCCTTCTCCTGATTTTCCTGATTACCGGGTGTGCGGTACCAACCCCGACCGCTCCCCCCACACCGACCCAGGCCCCCACAACGGCAACCGAGACGCCTCTCCCGGTCGAGCCCACGGCGACGCTGGAGCCGCTGGCGGCACTGGTCAACGGCGAAGGCATCAGCCTGGCAGCGTATCAGGAGGAGCTGGCCCGTTACAAGAATGCGCAGGCCGAGTCAGCCAGCCCTCCCTCCCCAGACGACCAAAATCCGGCAGTCCTTCAGGACCTCATCGACCAGGTCTTGCTGGCGCAAGCTGCCAGGGAAGACGGGTACACTCTGAGCGAGGCCGATTTCCAGGCCCGCCTTGACCGGCTCACCGTGGAAAGCGGCGGAGCGGAAGCCCTGTCCCAATGGCAGTCCAGCCTGGGATACACGTCCGAGAGCTTTTCTCAGGCCTTGCGGCGGGCAATGGCGGCTGCCTGGCAGCGAGACCGCATCGTAGAGGCCGTCCCCATCACTGCGGACCAGGTACATGCCCGCCAAATCCTTGTCTATAATCAGGCAGATGCCGAACGAGCGCAAACCCGGCTGCAGTCTGGGGTGGATTTTGCATCGCTGGCAGTCCGGTATGACCCGGTAACCGGGGGCAACCTGGGATGGTTCCCGATGGGATACCTGACCGATCCGGCGGTCGAACAGGCCGTTTTCTCCCTCCAGCCCGGTGAAATCAGCCCCATCGTACAGTCTGCGGTGGGATACCATATCCTTCAGGTCATCGATAGAGACCCAGAGCACCCATTGAGCCCCGATGCCCGCCGGACTTTGCAGAGAAAAGTATTGATGGAATGGTTGGAAGAACACCGCACTCAAAGCCAGATCACCATCCTGGTCCCTTAGCCTACCCTGATCCAGCCCGGTCCAACCGAATCCGGATCCACCTTACAAATTCATACGCTGCAGGCTTTTCCAGCCATTCCTATCCTATACTATCGTATTGAGACCCCAATCAATCCCTGCCTTACCCCAGGAGAGCCTTTCATGGAAGAGACCCAACCGATTCTCCGGTCAACATCAAGACGACTGCAGGGGGATGCGTTTTGGAACGTCCTGACTCTACTCGTCCTGGTGGGTATATTGTGTTTGGGGGTAAGTTTTTTGGCCATATATTTCCAGCCCAATATGGCGCTCAACCCATTTCCTCCACCCACGCTGCCGCCGACAGTTTCTGTACCCGGTGTTGCTCCTACTTCCCGCATTTTTCCAGCAACCTGGACGCCAGAGCCCACGCAGGACCTCGCGCACGCCACCACCCCTGAACCGGGATCGAGCACGAGTGTCCCCGAAGCTACGGAAGTGATTTTCCCAACCCAACCGGCCAATCCACAGGAGACCCCGGCCTCAAACCAACCATCCACCTTTGCCCTGCGTGCCGCTCCATCTGCCCTGCCGAGTACGCGGACACACATGGCGGAAGGCTGCAATTGGCTGGGGGTAGCCGGGCAGGTTTTCGATCTTCAGGGGATGCCGGTGCCCGGTCTGCTGGTAAACCTGGGAGGGACTCTCAACGGAGAAACCCTGAGCAAGACCAGCTTGACCGGGACAGAACCCCTGTACGGTGATGCGGGTTACGAGATTGTGCTGGCCAAAACGCCGGTCGAATCGATCGGTGCACTCTGGATCCAGCTGGCAGACCAGGCCAACCTGCCGATCTCCGACAAGATCTATTTTGATACCTTCGCCGACTGCGAACACAACCTGGTGCTGATCAATTTCATAGCCACGCGATAAGTCTTTTTCCGATCAACCAATATACGGTGGGTGCGCCTTTTTTTCGCCGCACCCACCGTATGATTTCCATCTTTCGAATGAGGTCGTACCCACCTAACCGGTTTATACGATCACGTTCCAATGGGCGTATTTGGGATTTCGGCCGCGCAGCACATCATCATAAAACGGACGCAGCCGGCTGGCGACCGGTCCCATCATGCCATTCCCGATCGGGCGGTGATCGATGCGTGTGACAATCGTGATTTGGGCAGCTGTGCCGGTCAGGAAGAGTTCATCGCATATGTACAGCTCGGTCCGGTCAATGGATCGTTCCACCACTTGCAGGCCAAATTCCTCCCGAGCAAGCTGGATGACGGACCGGCGGGTAATCCCTTCCAGGATGTCATCCGTAACGGGTGGGGTAATCAAGACACCATCCCGCACCATAAACACGTTTTCGGCGCTTCCCTCGGACACATGGCCATCCTGATTAAGCACCAGGGCTTCATCGAAGCCGGAGTGATGGGCGTCTGTCTTTATAATGGAAGAACCCACGTAGGACCCGGTGATCTTGCCGCGAGCGGGTATGGCGTTATCGTCCACCCGCCGCCAGGAAGAAACCGTCACGTGAGCGTTCGTATCGTTTGGCACGTACGGTTCAAAAGGAAGCGCACAGATGCTGACCGCATCCCGCAGGTTATGCAGGCGAACGCCGATCCCTTCATCAGCTTTATACGCCAGCGGCCGGATATAAATGTCCTCTCGATACCCTTCTTCCCGAAGCAGCTGCATGGTGGCTTCCAGCAGGCTCTCGGGCGTATGGCCCAGGTCCATGCACAACAAACGGCTGGATTGAATAAACCGCCGGAAATGGTCGAGCGGACGGAAGATGAAAAGCGTGCTTTTTTCCGCATTCCAAAACCCCCGGAGCCCGGCAAAGACGGCTGTTCCATAATTGAGGGCGTGCGTGAGTACGCCGACTCGGGCTTCGGAGTAAGGAACGATCTTTCCCTCAAAATAAGCAAACCCAGGCAGTTTCAAATTTAATCCCTCCTTTCGAAACACGGATAAGATAGAACCTATCCCCACTATACCCGGCCGCACCCGGCCGCGGTTTCCGGCCGGTCAAAATGGCCGCTGACAGCGGATTAATGCGGCCACTCCAGCGGGCGCCGCTTCGGCCGGAGCCCGAATGCTGCCCGGTTGGACAGCAGGCCGGTTAATGGGGCAGCTTTTAATTCCATTACCTGGCTGCTGGCAAAATAGGGGAAGTCAAACCGGACCAAATCTCCAGCCGCTTTGCCAGGAACCGGCATCAGCCGGGCAGTTAAGGATTTATCCAACCGGTATGCCAGTGCGGCCAGATCCAGTAGAACCGCCGATATCTGCTCGGAAGTAGCGTCTCCGGGCAGGGGCAGCGTATCCAGCCCGGTTCCGCAGACACAGGAATAGAGCAGCAGATCGGTCAGCGACAATACCCCTGCTCCTGCCCGTCTGGCCAGCACGCTGTCTTCCAGGACGGGAAGGAACAGGCCGTTAAAGCCTGCCCGAGGAAAATCTGCCAGGTCCAGCGTATCTGCCAGGATCGCCGCAGCCGCCAGCGATCCAGACATGCCGACTTGAGGGACGCCAAGCCGCTCGAAGACCGACCCGATCGAACGCGCCTCCTCGGGAAATGGCGCCAGGGTGAAATCGATGCCGTTGAAAGCTACATCCGACGGCTGAGCAAGCTCGTTTGCGAGAGCGGTAAGTGCCTGGCCGTGTTTCTCAAAGGAGCGCACCAACCTCTCCCGGCCATCCGCCAGGCACTTCACCTCCGTGAAGGCTTCTACAGCCAGGTCGGCCGATTCGGTCCCAATGGCAAAGGCGGGCGGTCCTTCGGAATGGTAGGCGGCCGGGAAGAATGGCGAACCCGGTGGGACATTCGCCAGGGCAGCAAAACGCAGGTTGGCAAACCCATCCGGCGAAATCCTGGCAGCCTGGGTGATCACCTCAGCACAGGCCTGCACAGCCGGAATGGATACTTCTCCCTCCAGGGTTCCCAGGCTGCCGGTGAAGAAGACAGAACTGGTGGCCTCCAGCAGGGAGGGGATCATGGCGTAGCCTTCAAATTGGTGGGGGAATACCGGGCCAAGGGAAAGGTACTCGATCCCATTTTCATGGGCGGCTTGCTCCAGGGTGGTGGCCAGCTCAACCGCATCCTTGGGATGGTTGGCGCGGATCAGGTCGAGGAAGGGGATGGTGGCCAGGCGAATGGATTGGACTTCATACCCGGCCTGGGTAAACGCCTCCCGTGCGGTCTGAAGGAAAAGGCCGGCTTTTTGGACCGCCTCGGAATTGAGCTGCCAGCCTGGGTTCAGGAAGTAGGTGATGGTTCGTATGCGCATAGGTGCTAGCTGCTCCTCGGAGAGGGCTGGGTGGAAGGGTGGAGAGGGGTAGAGCCTGGAATGTCTTGGATGGGCGCAATGGAACGCTGACGGACCACCTCAAAGAGGAGGACGGCTGCCGCCGCAGCGGCGTTCAGGGATTCGCTCGGCCCTGGCATGGGGATGTGGACGACCTGATCGGCCAGGTCCAGGCCCTGCGGGCTGGGTCCTTCGGCTTCGCTGCCCACCAGCAGGGCCAGGGGTTGGCGCAGATCAACTTGCCATACAGCCTGTCCGCGGTTCGCCTCGGCAGCCAGGATCTGGATGGCTCTTCCTTCGGGTCTTTCTTTAACGAGTGACCGGATGTCCTCCCAATCCATCTCAAGGATGGGGAGGTGGAAATGCGCGCCCATGGCCGACCGAACCACCTTCGGAGAATACGCATCGACTGTCTGGGGTGGAAGCAGCACAGCCTGGACTCCAGCCGCGGCGGCTGTCCTCAGGATGGCGCCCAGGTTGCCCGGATCACGTAGGCTGTCGGCGATGAGCAGGAAATCCAGGTGTTCGGGGAGAGGCAGCCGCCGGTAGGGGATTACCGCCAATACGCCTTGCGGGGTTTCGGTATCGCTCAACGATCGCATGACAGAGGCCTCGGCCTCTTCAATCTGCACACCTGCGTGCCGCATCCGCTCGAGCAGCTGCTCCCCGCGGGCGGCCAGCGGTACGCTGTAGACCGCCAGCAGGGGAGTCCAGTTCGCCTGGACGGCGTCTTCGACCAGGCGGATCCCCTCCAGAACAAACGCCCCAGCTTCCTGGCGTTCCTTCCGCCGGGTGAGCAGGGATCGAACCTGCTTAATCTTGGGGTTGTGGATTGAGGATATCATCTGTAAACTCGAAATCCCTGCCTGATTCGGTTATGGACATTATATCCTTATTAGGGATGCAAAGCATTTGGTCGTTTCCCGTGGATAAACTACAGGACCGGTTTCCAACCGGTCCTGTAGTTTATCCACGAATTTAGAGGAAAGCAAAAAGCAATAAGAAGTCGTGACGCTGCGAGCCCCCGCCGCGGGCAGGAATTCTCCCCGTCTGGCACCGGATCGACCCCGGGATTCATTTTTTCTCGCAGGCAAGGGTGCGTGGCAATCTCCACGCATGCTTTCAGATTGGCGTGGAGATTGCGTTGGTCTCTGACCGGAATGTCGCTGCTGGTCTGAAGGCATAAGAGTCCGAATGGCCGCTCCTCGCAACGACAGGTACGTTATGTGTCGTTGCGAGACCCCGCATGCGCCGGTATCAGCTGCCCTCCAACCGTCCTCTCTGGCCTTCAAGGGGTCGCGCGGTCTATGACCGACGCAATCTCCACGCTCGCACTAAGGTACGCGTGCCGGTCGCGCCGGTCGCCGACCGGATCGCCGCTTCATATCCTAAGGTATAGGAGTCCGAACGGGCCGCTCCTCGCAACGCCAGATCGGGGAGTCTGGCGATCGCGGTACGGGCGAAGCTTTCGAGGATGGCGAGTCACCAAGAGACTTAATGATCCTCCGAATGCTTCGCCCCTACCTATACCTGCATCCCAATGGCCAATAAAAAGGACCGGGGAGGGCCCGGTCCAATTATTTGTATAGGGGGAGAGGGATATGCTATTCAGCCCTGACAAGATTAACCACGGCTGTGAATGCCTGTGGGTCGCGTATGGCCAGGTCGGCGAGCATTTTGCGGTTCAAGGTCACACCGGTCTGCTTCATCCCATGCACCAGACGGCTGTAAGTGATGCCGTTGAGACGGGCAGCCGCGTTGATGCGCATGATCCACAACCGGCGCAGATCGCGTTTGCGCGTCCGCCGGTCTCTGTACGCATACCACATCGCCTTCAGCATCGTCTCGTTTGCCCGCCGGAACAGGCGGTGACGGGAGCCGAAGGTGCCCTTGGTCAATTTCAGCATTTTTTTATGACGCAGGTGCCCGTGAGGGCCGCCTTTCACACGTGCCATTTTGACTCCTTTGCGTACCCCTGGGCGTCGATCTCAACCCGGTCCGGGTCTGATCCGTTATAAACACCCAACGGCCGCGCCAATGGTTGGATACGATGTCCCGGCGACGTTGTCGCACGGGATGACGACACCAGGTCAGCCATTTTTTAGCGACGGCACAAGCCGTCTTACGCGCTGGATGATCGCCTTGCCTTCCACGGGGATCATTTCTGTCAGCAGCGCCTTGGTGCGTTTGGAGGTGCGGCGGCGCAGATGGCTCTTGCCGCCCTTGGTTCGCACCAGTTTGCCCGTCCCAGTCTGGCGAAACCGTTTGGAGGTCGCCTTATGGGTTTTCATTTTGGTCTTGCCGGGGTTCTTCTTGCGGGGCACAGCCTTGCTCCTCTCAATAGAATGTCGCGGTTAGCGAACAGCCACTGCTGCAGCTAAACCACAGGTGGATCAACTCGACGTTTGGTGTAATCCGATTCAGGAGGGTTCGGCGACGGGTTTCTTCTTTACCCCCTTTGAGGGGGTGAGCATCATGCCCATCGTGCGGCCTTCAATCGCAGGCGCCTGTTCGATCGTAGCGACGTCGGCGAGCTCTTCGGCGATCTCCTTCAGGTCTTCAAGGGCCAGTTCCGGGTAAGTGATCTCCCGTCCGCGGAAGCGGATGGTCACCCGCACCTTCATTCCATCTTTCAACCACCGCCGGGCGTCATCGACTTTGAAAGACCGGTGGTGATCGTTGGTCTTCGGCCGAAGGCGGATTTCTTTGATCTCGATTTTGGTCTGGGCCTTGCGGGCTTCGCGTTCCTTCTTGGTGCGTTCGTAAAGGAACTTACCAAAATCCATGACCCGGCATACCGGAGGGGTTGCGCCAGCCGCCACTTCAACCAGGTCCAGCTCGGCTTCTCTGGCAATCCGCAGCGCCTGATCGACGGGGACTACACCTAGATTTTCGCCCTTGGGTCCAATCAAACGGACTTCTGGGACACGGATGGTTTCGTTGACCCTAAAATTCGTCGTACTGATAGTACTCTCCTTAAATTAATCTGAAAAAGCCCATAAAACAAAGGGCCGCCGTCCTTCGGGATGGCACCCAATGACGGCATACAGTGGGTTCGATGATACCATGAACCTGTCCAAATCGTCAATTATTTATGCGCATCGATTAAGTATGTCTTCTAGACAAGTTGCTGATATACAAGGTTTCCCTGCACCATCATGGGTGCTCGACGCTGTGAGGCGGGATTATTGTTGCACCAATTATTAGGGGTTTGTATAATATCAGCATGAGGAAAATAGTCGTCTTAACATTTCTATCCCTGGATGGTGTTATGCAAGCTCCCGGGGGCAAAGGTGAGGACCCTTTAGGCGGCTTTAATCTTGAAGGATGGACGGTGCCCTACTTCGATCAAGCGATGGGCGATGAGATGACGAAGCAGTTGGAGCAGCCATTCGATTTACTGCTGGGCAGAAAGACGTATGAAATATTTGCCTCGTACTGGCCCCACCAGGATAGTCCGATTAATACGGCCAAAAAATACGTCGTTTCGAATGCAGCCATTAACACGGAGTGGGAAGGGACGATTCAAATCAAGGGCGATGTGGTTGCGGAAATAGAGAAGCTAAAGCAGCCAGATGGCCCAATGCTGCAGGTGCATGGAAGCAGTAATCTTATTCAAACTTTATTGGCACATGATTTAGTCGACGAGCTGTGGTTAAAGGTATTCCCGGTCACGCTTGGTAAGGGTAAACGGTTATTTGGCGAGGGAACGATACCCGCAGCCTTCATACTGACGGAATCAAAGAATTCTCCGAGCGGCGTGATTGTGGCTTCGTACAGAAGGGGCGGCGAAGTCAAGCTTGGCTCCTTTTGACCCAGGGTCTTTCCATACCCATCCACCAACATACACGCTGGCGGAGAAATGGCTCAATATGATGCCATCCTTTCACTGTTTGTTCCGCACGCTTTGTATCCACTCACCCCCAGCGGTGAGTGGATACACAGTAACACCTACCCAACCTGCGGCAGCCCGTTATACTCCAGTGGCAATGTCCTGCCGAGCCCGTTCCAGAAAGGCGTCCATGCTCATCGGCCCGGGATTTTCCCCAGACCGCAAGCGCAGCGCCACCTGGCGGCTCTCGGCTTCTTTATCGCCTACCACCAGCATATAGGGGATCTTCTGGTTCTGGGCATCCCGGATCTTGGCGTTCATGCGTTCACCGCGCTCATCGACCTCCACACGCAAACCGGCTTCTCGAAGCTGTCTGGCGGCTGCCTGGGCGTACTCCACATGCCGGTCGGCGATGGGGATCACGACTGCCTGGACCGGAGAGAGCCAGACCGGGAATGCCCCGGCGAAGTGTTCGATCAGCACGCCCATAAAGCGCTCCATCGATCCCAGGAGCGCCCGGTGGATCATGTACGGCCGGTGTTCCTTTCCATCTTCTCCGATGTAGACCATATTGAACCGTTCGGGCAGGGTAAAGTCAAACTGGATTGTGCTCAGCTGCCATTCTCGCCCCAAGGCATCCCGGACCTTGATGTCGATCTTTGGCCCGTAGAAGGTCGCTTCTCCCTCATCGATCTGGTAGGGGACTTTTGCCCGCTCGAGGGCCATGCGGAGGGCTTCCGTCGGGGCTTCCCACTGCTCGGGCTCTCCGGCGGATTTTTCCGGATTGCGCGTCGAGAGATACAGCTGGAAATCCTTGAAACCAAAGGCGCGCAAAATGTTCAGGCTGAACTGCAGAACCTGGTCGATTTCCCCGGGCATCTGGTCAGGCCGGCAGAACAGGTGGGCGTCGTCCTGGGTAAAGCCGCGTACCCTCAGCAGGCCGTGCAGCACGCCGCTGCGCTCGTACCGGTAAACTGTCCCCCATTCGGCAAAACGCAGGGGAAGGTCGCGGTAAGACCGGATGCGGCTTTTATAAATATGGATATGGAACGGGCAGTTCATGGGTTTGAGGTAATACTGCTGGCCTTCGATGTCCAAAGGAGCGTACATATTCTCCTTGTACCAGCCCAAATGCCCGCTCGTCTCCCAGAGGGCCGCCTTCCCTATATGCGGTGAATAGACGAACTGATATCCGCCCTTCTCATGCTCGAGGCGGCAGTAATCCTCGGAAAGCTTGCGGATCATCCCACCTTTCGGATGCCACAGGATCAACCCCTGGCCGATCTCTTCGCTTACGCTGAACAGGTCGAGCTCCTTACCCAGCTTCCGATGGTCGCGTTTTTTCGCTTCTTCGAGCTTCCATAAATACTCTTCCAGCTCTCCCGCCTTCTCCCAGGCCGTGCCATAAATTCGCTGGAGCATCGGGCGCCGCTCATCCCCCCGCCAGTAGGCGCCGGCAATGCTGATCAGCTTCACGGCGGAAGGGTTAATCTGCCCGGTGTTCTCGACGTGAGGCCCGCGGCACAGATCCACGAACGTGTCATGGGTGTAGATGGAGATCTCCGGCTTCTCTTCTAGGGGGTTGCCGTGCTCGTCCATCCCGCCCTGTTCGAGGCCATCGATCAGCTCGATCTTGTACGGCTGATCCCGGAAGATCTGGCGCGCTTCATCGGAGGAGATGGCGCGGCGCTCGAAGGGGTGCTTCCCGGAGATGATCTGGCGCATGCGCTGCTCGATCACCACGAGGTCTTCGGGGGTCAACGTGCGGGGTAGGTCGAAATCGTAGTAGAACCCCTCCTCGATGGCGGGGCCAATCGCAATCTTGGCGCCGGGGAACTTCTCCAGCACCGCCTGGGCCATCACATGGGCAGCCGAATGCCGCACACGGTACAGCCAGGAGTCTTCATACTGCTGATCTTTTTTGTTTGCCATAGGTTCCTCCATAATCCGTGAACCGAGATCCGAGAACGGAGAACCGTACCCTCTCTACCGACGAGGAGCCGTGCTCCGACATGAGGGGCGTACACCGTCAGAGATTAGGGTTTGACGGTTCTCTGATCCCAGTTCTCCGTTCTCGGTTATTAAACAAAAATCTCGCCCGACTGGGGCGAGAGCGCAGCTCACGCGGTTCCACCCAGATTTGACCTCTGTGGGAGGCCATCTCTTTGAGACCGGTAACGGGGTCATTCCGTTCACCTTACTGGGGTTGGACCCGTTCAGGCTTCCGCTCGCGGGGGGTTTGGCTGGGTCAACTCCGGAGGAGACTCTCAGTCTATGGATCTCCTCTCCCTGGCGGGCTGGTTTCCAGCTACTCGTCCCGGTCAGTGCGTGTTCGTTTTGTGGGCGGAATAGGGCTCGAACCTACGACCTCACGGATGTCAACCGTGTGCTCTAACCAACTGAGCTACCCGCCCGTTTGAGTGTACGGATTATATCACAGCGGGAAACAGCAATCAAGATTCCAAACCCACTAGACTTGAGTCCAGTGGACGGGGTTCTCCCGCGGCCGTTCGAGGCTCTCCGGACCGATAAACAGGCGCTCTGCCTGAAAGAGGCCGGCCAGCTGAAAGAGGTGTTCCAGGATGGCGGTAAAGCGCGGCAGAGGGGAGGCGCTTTCCGGGAAGGCCTGGTCTGCCCACCAGACCACGTTTATGTCGATGAGCCGCTGGCTGGTAGATGTCCCGGCCGGCTCGATCACCAGGTGGAGATCCACCGGCGTATTCTCCAAATCCATCTGGTAGTTGGCTGAAAGCGAAACGGCTTCGCCCCGTTCGAGCATGGCGACAAGCTCGGCCAGGGGAAGCTCCTCCCCGCTCTCGAATTGATCCAGGTCATCCCGCCAGATGGGCGCAATCCGGAAATCATACACCCTTCCGCGGAGCTCACGGATGATCCGCTCAAGCACCTGGGTTTTGCCATCCAGGAGGTACGCCTCCGTGGCGGTCCCGTCAAAAACCGTAATCCATTCTTTTGAAACCTGCCATGCCCGCTCGATGCGTTGAGGATTGCTTTCCATATCTCCACCCATATGAACGTTTTCAAACCCTGGAGGGTATTATAACCATTATCCTTTCTACCCGTAGGTGGGCCGGTCCTTGGCTGGGGCAATCTCCACACTGGCTAAAGACAGTCCTGGCGCTTGCACCGGGGGTCGTCCAATTCACCCCGATGGGCAGACATGGCGATATCGCCATGCCACGGGTGGCCCCATAGAACCTTCCCCAGGATAAAAGGTCTTCTTTGTGCAACGACAGCATTCCTCAGTGTCGTTGCGAGCCCCCGCCGCGGGCAGGAATTCACCCCGTCTGGCACCGGATTGACCACGGGATTCACACTTCTGGCTAACCAGGGGGCATCCGGTCAACGACCGGCGCAATCTCCACGCTGGCCTTCGGATCAACGTGGAGATTGCGCCGATCGTTGACCGGAACGTCGCTTCATGTCCTAAGGTAGAGGAGTCCGAAGGGATCGCTCCTCGCAAAGACAGGCATGGTATGTGTCGTTGCGAGACCCCGATGGTGGCAGAAGGCCGGTCTTCTGGCAGGGGAATGAATCCCGGATCCTTCCCCTCTGGCTGAGAAGGGGTCGAAGCAAT
>Ga0105104_10001308_pt1 | contig 18631 bp, 18 predicted proteins | sample PPLLaktember2015_3_FD_87034 | JGI IMG/M metagenome (GOLD analysis project Ga0105104, IMG submission 87034) | Freshwater sediment microbial communities from Prairie Pothole Lake near Jamestown, North Dakota, USA - PPLs Lake P7 Core (6) Depth... | ecosystem: Environmental > Aquatic > Freshwater >... | reverse complement strand
ATTATCATGAAGACCACACCGGCAACAATCATCGAATCCAGCAAACGCATTCTGCGGTGATCCTTGCTCATCGGGATTCCATTCCGTACATCGAAAATCCCCGCAAAGTAAATTTGAGATTATATCAGGAATACATCTGGGATTATCCGGAAGGCTCCAAAGCAACAGCGATCAAGGATTCTGTTGTCATTGGCCCGTATCAATTCCAGGTCATCCATGTTCATGGCCACTCGGCGGGACATATCTGTCTTTACGAACCGCAAAAAAAATGGCTTTTTACCGGGGACATGTTTTGCGGCGTTAAGAATATCTATCTGCGCCGGGATGAAGATTTCAATCTGATGCTTAAATCTTTGGAAAATTTATCAACCCTCAAAATCGATACGCTTTTTTGCAGCCTGAAGGGTGTGATAACGAACGGCGGGGAAGCACTTTCGGAAAAAATTAAATACATGAAAAACCTGCGTGATAAAATATTGAATATGCATCAGGCCGGAATGACAGAAGGGCAGATCAGAAATAAACTACTCGGCAGGGAAGACATGATGTTTTATATAACAGGCGGGCATTTTTCAAAACAATTTTTAATCAAGAATATCCTGGAATTCAAACACAACAATGCAAGGGTTGAATAAGCAATCCCTCAAAGCAAAGGAAATACGATGTCAGTCAAATACATGATTCTCGGCAGTTTAATGTTCAGTTGTTCTCATGGTTATGAGATTAAGTCACAATTGGCACAAAAGAGGTTTGGTGAATTCGGCATCAATGATGGACAGCTATATCCGACCCTAAAAAACCTCGAAGAAGAAGGTCTTGTCGTGAAAACGGTCGAGCATCAAGATGGTGCGCCCAGCCGCCATGTCTATTCGATCACTGACAAAGGACGGGCGGATTTTGGCCAGTGGCTGGAAAGCGCAGACGGCGAAGACCGGGCCTTCCGGTATGACTTCTTCCGTAAGGACATTTTCTGCATCAAGTCTAATTTTCTCCGTTTTCTTCCAAAGAAAAAAGCAGTTGAAAAAATTCAGCACCAGATTGATGCGGTGACTAATACGATCGCTGATTTGAAAACAGCCCGCAGCCATATGATCGAAAGAAAAGTCGATCCCTTGCATATCAAGGTTTGGGAATATGGAATAATGAATTACGAGACCCGTCTTCAGTGGCTCAACGATTTTTTAAAGGAGGTTCAAAAATGGCGCAAATAAAACATTGCCTGCACTGCGGGCACGAGCTTTCTACAAAAAGCATTAACGGCAGGGATTACCTGGCTTGCCCTGTCCAAAACTGTGAATATGTCTTCTGGAACAATCCACTGCCCGTCGTTGCCGCGCTGATCGAATATCGGGGGAATGTTCTTCTGGCTCGCAACAAAGCCTGGCCGCCGAAGTTTTTTGGACTGATCACAGGATTCCTTGAAAAAGGCGAATCTCCGGAAAATGCCGTTATCCGTGAAGTGAAAGAAGAGCTTGATCTGGATGCAAGGGTGGAAGGCATGATCGGCGTCTATCCTTTTCCAGAACAAAACCAGGTCATCATCGCATACCACGTCTCGGCGGAAGGCGAGATTAGAATGGGAGAAGAACTTGCCGAGATAAAATCCGTTCCTCCGGAAAAAGTGCGACCGTGGCCATTCGGGTCAGGACACGCAGTCAAAGACTGGCTGGATAAGCGAAGTCATCATTGAAAAAACACACCCGTTTTATAGCAGCATCATGGTCGGTTATCCGAAGTACCGCAATCCCACCAGGATTGCCGGGCACAGATAAGCCGATCGTTTCTGGTGCAACTGGAAAAAATTATTGACAGGAATATCTGATATTGATATATAAACTTCCCAGTAAACTTGGAAAGAAATGTAAATGAAGGATATTGCAGTAAAATTAAATCTGAATAACTGGTGGTGGTGGAGCCTCACAGGGAGGATTTTCTGCCGCTGATCTTTTATATTTAAAGTTAAAGCCGTGGAGACCCTCTCAGGACTCCACGGCTTTTTTGTTTGTATCAACCGAAAGGCCGTGATGAAACTCACGGCCTTTTTTTATGACGCTTGTCGAAAACATGGGAGCAAGCAATATTTAAGCTGTAAGATTATCCCGCGCGTAAAGCACGCCGGGAATAAGGACAACACTAAAGGAGAATTTATGTACCAGCCCAAATTGCCGGAATTTGAAGCGTTCACCCGAAGGGGAAACCTGATTCCCGTCTACCGGGAAATCCTTGCTGACATCGAAACGCCGGTTTCCGTTTTAAAAAAACTGCAGCACAAGGATCACGTCTACCTGCTGGAAAGTGTCGAAGGCGGCGAGAAATGGGGACGATATTCTTTTATCGGAACGGATGCGGGGGTGATATTCAAAGTCCGCGGCCCCAGAGTGATCATTGAAGAAAAAGGAAGAGTATCCGAGCGGGAGCATAAAGGCGATCCGCTAAACGCGATGCGTGAATTGCTCAGCCGTTATAAGCCGGTCTCCATGCCCGGACTGCCACGCTTTTTCGGAGGCGCCGTCGGCTACCTGGGTTATGACATGGTGCGCTATTTTGAAAAGCTTCCCGACGCACCCCCTGACGATCTGAATCTTGATGAATCCGTCTTCGTCATCAGTGATTCGCTCGTGATTTTTGATAACACCCGCCACACGATCAAGGTGGTGGCTTGCGCCTATACGGAAGACGCCGACTCACCAGAAGAAGCCTACGAGGCGGCCTGCCGGAAGATCGATGAAATGATCAGTCTTCTTGCAGCCCCTGCTGCATCGCCTGCGCCAGAGTCAAAAACCAACGGCGTGGCCTTTGAATCCAACATGACGCCAGATCAGTACAAGGCCATCGTGGAAAAAGCCAGAGCCTATATTGCAGCGGGTGACGTCATTCAAGTGGTGCTGTCTCAGCGTTTCTCCACACCCTGCCAGACCGACCCGGTTGATCTTTACCGGGCGCTTCGTTATGTCAACCCCTCGCCGTATCTTTTCTTTCTCAAGCTGGATGATTTGACCATGATCGGTTCTTCTCCCGAAGTCATGGTACGTCTTGAACAAACCGATGTGGAACTGCGGCCGATTGCCGGAACCCGCAAGCGAGGCAAGACCGAGCAGGAAGACCGGGCCCTGGCCGACGAACTTCTCTCAGATGAAAAAGAACGGGCTGAACATGTCATGCTGGTCGATCTGGGCCGGAATGATCTGGGGCGCATTGCCGAAGCCGGTTCCGTTCAGGTCAATCAGTACATGGTGGTGGAAAAATATTCCCACGTCATGCATCTTGTCTCCAATGTCCGCGCGCAGCTGGCCAAGGGAAAGGATGCGTTTGATGTTTTGGCGGCTACTTTTCCCGCCGGCACATTGACCGGCGCGCCCAAAGTACGAGCCATGCAGATCATTGATGAGCTCGAACCATTGAGGCGCGGCCCATATGGAGGCGCGGTCGGTTATTTCAGCTTCAACGGCAATATGGATCTGTGCATTACGATTCGCACCATGGTCATCAAAGACGGCAAAATATTCGTTCAGGCAGGCGCGGGCATTGTCTATGATTCCCAGCCGGATTCAGAACATCAGGAAACGCTCAACAAGGCGCGCGGCATGCAGATGGCGGTAAAGCTTGCCGTCGGCGGGTTTGTTCTCGAGAATGGAAACTAGGGGCATCTCATGATATTGATGATTGATAATTACGATTCATTTACGTTTAACATTGTCCAATACCTGGGGCAAATGGGTGAAGACGTTCAGGTTTATCGTAACGACAAAATAACACTGGACGGTATCCACAAGCTCAAACCGCAGGCGATTTTTCTCTCGCCCGGCCCCGGTGCGCCACGAGAAGCCGGGATCACCGTGGATGTCGTGCGCGAATTTTATAAAACCGTGCCTATCATGGGCATCTGCCTGGGACATCAGTCGATCGGCTACGCATTCGGCGGTGACATTGTTCGTGCCGACCGGATTATGCACGGCAAGACATCCCCCGTTCAACACGACGGCAAAACGATTTTTACGGGACTGCCCAATCCTTTTACCGCCGGTCGGTATCATTCGCTCGTTGTGCGCCCGGAAACACTGCCTTCCTGTCTGGAAGTGAGCGCGTGGACAGACGAGGGGGAAATCATGGGACTCCGTCATAAAGAATACCCGCTGGAAGGCATTCAGTTTCATCCTGAATCGGTGCTAACCCCGCAGGGTAAACGCATTATTCGAAATTTTTTAAAACTGACCTCTCGAAAGGAGCGTTGATTATGATCAAAGAAGCGATTGATAAAGCCGTCAGAAATATCGATCTGCGGGAAGCGGAAATGATGGCGGCAATGGAAGAAATCATGGGTGGCGAGGCCACCCCGGCACAGATCGGGGCCTTCATCACAGCATTGCGCATGAAAGGCGAAACCGTGGAGGAAGTGACCGGCGCGGCGCGCATCATGCGCCAGAAAGCCACGCGCGTGAATGCCTGTGCGACAACCATCGTCGATACCTGCGGCACGGGCGGTGACAAACTCAACACGTTTAATATTTCCACAACAACGGCTTTTGTTGCGGCGGCGGCGGGCATTATTGTCGCCAAGCACGGCAACCGGGCCGTCTCCAGCGGATGCGGCAGCGCCGACGTGCTGGAAGCCCTGGGTGTCAATATCAGCGTCGACCAGGAAATCGTGGAAGAGTGTATTCAGCAGATCGGCATTGGCTTCTTGTTCGCGCCAAAACTGCATGGTGCGATGAAATATACCATCGGCCCGCGCCGCGAAATCGGAATCCGCACTATCTTCAACATGCTGGGGCCGCTCACCAATCCGGCGGGCGCCACCGCGCAATTGCTGGGCGTCTATGATCCAAAGCTCACTGAAATGTTTGCCGACGTTTTGAAAAACATGGGAACGAAAAGAGCGTTTGTCGTACACGGCTCTGATGGCCTGGATGAAGTGACAATCACCGGTGAAACCCGTGTTGCTGAATTAAAAGACGGCATCGTCCGCACCTACAACATCCATCCGAAGGATTACGTCGGAAATACTTATCCGCTGAACGATATCCGTGGCGGTGATCCGACCGTAAATGCGCAGATCACCAGAGATGTTCTATCCGGCAAACCAGGCGCATGCAGGGATGTCGTGCTCATGAATGCGGCGGTGGCGATCGTCGCCGGTGAGAAAGCAGCGGACATCAAAGAAGGCGTTGGGCTGGCAGCGGACTGCATTGACAGCGGCGCAGCGGTTAAGAAGTTGCAGGCTTTGATTGAAATGAGCAACAGTTGATAAATAATATTCACATGCAATATTTTTTAGCTGTCATACCGGTCTTGTGACCTTTAGGTTACGTATGCCGGTATCCAGTTTATTAATTATTCCTGGATTCCGGCGCTCGTGCCCTCGCGTGACCTTCAGGTTATTAGGGTATTCGCCGGAATGACAAACCGTGAGTGGATTAAATAATACTGTTAATGACTATAAGTTGAGCTCGAAATGATTTTAGATAAGATTATTGAAACCAAAACAGAAGAAGTATCCGCGCTTAAGAAAACAACGAACATCGGTTCGTTGAAAAGTGTCATTGCAAAGCTGCGGCCCTGCCGCGATTTCAGGACGGCCATCAGCGGCAAATCCTGTTCCATTATCGCCGAGGTGAAGTGCGCCTCACCGTCGCGCGGCAGGCTGATCGAAAATTTTAACCCGACAAAGATTGCCGGAATTTACGCACAAAACGGGGCGGCGGCGATTTCCGTGCTCACCGATGAAAAATATTTTTCCGGCCACAAGGATTATCTGACGCAAGTCGGGCGCGAAGTGCAAATTCCGGTTTTGCGAAAAGATTTCATTATTGATCCGATCCAGATTTACGAAACAAGGGCTATCGGGGCAGATGCGGTCCTACTGATTGTGCGCGTGCTGGGTAACGGGCTGGCTGAATTCATTCATTTATCGAAAGAGTTGGGGTTGTGTCCACTGGTAGAGGTACACATGCAGGACGAGCTTGATGCCGCCCTCTCCGCCGGCGCAGACATCATCGGCATCAACAACCGCAACCTTGATACTTTTGTGACGGACATTGACACGAGCCGGATTTTAAAACAGGGCATCCCCCCCGGCATTACCGTCGTGGCGGAAAGCGCAATTAAAAACCGGAGCGACATTGAATATCTGATGGAAGCGGACATCCATGCCTTTCTGATCGGTGAAGGGCTGGTGACAGCGCCGGACATCGGCAGGAAACTGCGTTCATTTCTTGGGAGCGAACCGTAATGCAGGTAAAGATTTGCGGGATCACAAATATGGAAGACGCACTGTGCGCGGCCGAAAACGGGGCGGCAGCTGTGGGATTTATCTTCTATCTGCCCTCCCCGCGCTATATCGACCCGCAAAAGGCAGGGGAAATCATTGACCGATTGCCCCAACATCTGGTAAAAGTCGGTGTGTTCGTCAACGAAGCAAGCGAAGAAATAAAAAGTATTTACGAGTGCTACCGCCTGGACATGATTCAGCTTCACGGAGATGAATCACCGGAGTTTTGCCGGCAATTTCCCCGCGATCGAATCATCAAAGCGCTGGATTTGAAAAACGAGGAGGATTTGAAAAAAGTCGCCCTGTACGATGTTGCCGCCATTTTGGTGGACAGCCGTCATGCCGGTCTTTACGGCGGCACGGGAAAGACATCTAATTGGAAACTGGCGGGCAGGGTTACAAAGCCGCTGATTCTGTCCGGCGGATTAAAAGAAGAAAATATTCACGAGGCGTTGCGGGTGGTAAGTCCTGCCGCACTGGACATCAACAGCGGCGTGGAATCGAAACCCGGCATAAAAGATCACGCGAAAATCGCCCGGATCATGCAAATCATCAACACAGCGGGCGCCGACTCCGCGGCATCCGTTATTTTTACGCGAAGGAAAGACCGATGAAAAATCTACCGGATCAATACGGACATTTTGACATCTTTGGCGGGCGCTATGCCGCCGAAACACTAATGCCAGCGCTTCTTGAACTCGAAGACGCCTATGGCAAAGCCAAAAAAGATAAATCATTTGCGAAAGAATTTGACTGGTACCGGCGCGAATACGCGGGCCGGCCAACGCCACTTTACTTTGCCGGGAGGATGACCAAGACCCTTGGTGGCGCTAAAATTTATCTCAAGCGGGAAGACCTGAATCACACCGGCTCGCACAAAATCAACAACACGCTGGGGCAGGCACTCCTGGCCCGCCGGATGGGCAAGAAAAAAGTTATCGCCGAAACCGGCGCGGGGCAGCACGGCGTGGCAACGGCCACCGTCGCGGCGCTTTTCGGAATGGAATGCAAAATATTCATGGGCGAGGAAGACATCCGCCGTCAGGCACCCAATGTTTTTCGAATGAAGATACTGGGTGCGGAAGTGGTGCCGGTTAAAAGCGGAACGGCCACCCTCAAGGATGCGATGAACGAAGCCATGCGCTACTGGGTGGGAAGCGTCCGCGATACATTCTACATTATCGGAACAACCGCCGGACCACATCCCTACCCCATGATGGTACGCAACTTTCAGTCGGTAATCGGACTGGAGATTAAAAAGCAGTTCCATAAAATGGAGGCTAGAAATCCCGATGTTTTAATAGCCTGTGTGGGCGGCGGCTCCAACGCGATGGGGACTTTTTACGCGTTTCGCAATGAAAAAAAGGTGGCGATGTTCGGTGTGGAGGCGGCCGGCCTCGGCATGAATACAAAGGATCACTCCGCGAGCATCAACGGTGGGAAAGTTGGTGTTCTACACGGCAATAAAACCTATCTGTTGCAGGATGAACACGGGCAGGTGCGTGATGCATACTCGATTGCGGCGGGCTTGGATTATCCCGGCGTTGGGCCGGAGCATGCTTACCTTGCAGCAACGAGGCGGGCGACTTATGTAACCGTGACGGATGCAGAAGCGGTCGAAGCATTTTCATTCTTGTCGCGTCAGGAAGGCATTATCCCCGCGCTGGAGAGTTCGCATGCCATTGCCCATGCCATGAAAATCGCGCCGGCGATGAAGAAAAACAAGATTCTGGTGATTTGTCTTTCCGGGAGAGGTGACAAAGACGCGCAAACGATTATAGAAACGATGTGAGGAAAGATATGGGACGAATTGAAGTTAAGTTTGAATCTTTGCGCGCCAAAAACGAAAAAGCGCTGATTGTCTATTTAACGGCCGGGGACCCTTCGCTGGATGCCACAAAGAAATTAATACTGGGCCTGGAAAACGCAGGCGTAGACATTCTGGAAATCGGCGTTCCTTTTTCCGATCCTACGGCTGACGGGCCGGTCATCCAGGCCGCCTCGCAGCGCGCGCTGAAAACAGGTACCACGCTGGAAGGCGTACTCAAGATGGTCGCCGAGATCCGTCAAACCTCGCAAATTCCCATTTTGCTTTTCGGCTACTTCAATCCGATTTTTGCCTTTGGCGTAAAAAAGTTCGCTAAGACCGCAAAACAAGCCGGTGTGGATGGCGTTCTGGTTGTTGACCTGCCCCCGGAAGAAGCGCCTGAATTGCGAATTCACACGGATGCTGCAGGTCTTGATTTTATCTCGCTGGTCGCGCCGACGACGGGCAGAGATCGCCTGAAAAATATTCTCAAAAGCGCAACGGGGTTTCTCTACTACATTTCCATCACAGGCGTAACCGGCACTGCTGCGCCTAAAATCGACGACATCGCCCGCGAAGTCGGCAAAATCCGCAAACTTACCAAGATGCCGATTGCCGTTGGCTTCGGCATCTCCAATGCGGAGCAGGCTGAAGAAATCGGCGCCATCGCCGATGGCATCGTCATCGGCAGTGCAGTCGTCAAGCTGATTGATGAAAACCGTAACAGCGACGATCTGACGAAAATTGTCTGTAAATACATCAAAAATATTAAAAAGTCTCTGGTCTAAACGCCTATGAACCGAATGCCGCAACCCCATTTACCAGCGCCCTGGCAATTGACAGGAGAGGGCATTATTCTGGCATACTGTTTTAAAAAAGCCTGGGTGGAAAAATGTGGTTTTCTTCCCGCCTGGTTAACCGGCCACGCACGAAACGGACTGGGGTATGTGATGCTGGTCAATTACAAACAGGCACCTGTCGGGCCTTACCGGGAGTTGCTTTTTATGCCGGGTTCTTTTGTGCATACCGGCCGGCGGAGCATCACGAAAATCTACGTGGATTCGGAAAATAGCACCGAAAACGGACGTTACAACTGGGGCATTCCCAAAGAAACCGTTTCGATTCGGTGGCACTCATCCGGCAAAGTCGACCGTATCGCCCTTGGATTTGCGGATAAAACTTTCTTTGAGACAACGATTACCTCGGGAGGCATCCCCTTTCCTGTGCACACTGCGTTACTGCCCATCCGTCTTCATCAGCAGCTTAATGAACAGATTTATCTGACTGGGCCCACAGGAAGAGGATGGGCAAGATTTGCCCGCATCCAGAGTCTGCACATCGATCCCGATTTCTTTCCGGACGTAGGAGGATTGTCGCCCCTGGCAGCGATAAAAGTCTCCCCTTTTTACATGCATTTCCCTCTAGCAGACGTTCGCCCGGCAAAATAAATTCAGTCTTTTTTGCGGGTTCAATCTTGCAGATTGAATCGAAATATTTCATAAGATTTCAATCTTCAACATTCGCAACGGCAATTCTTGTCGGCACTTTGCTGGCCGATGACCAGCGCCAATCTTCCGGATAAAGAACATACTGTTTGCGTACCGGATTAGATTCGACATACTTAATTTTTTGTGCAGGAATTCCTCACTTTCAATCACTTTGGGAAAATTGGTTTCTTTCCAGAAATGGTACTCGCCATCTTTTTCAAAAAGTTTTAAAAGGTTGCGTTCCGTCCCGGCTATGTTTCTCTTCAACTCCTTGGCCAGAAATGTTTTCATATCGCGGATGACGGCAATCATATCAGGCGCCGTGCCGATGAAATGGAGATGGTTGAGCATAAAGACAAAGGCAAGTATCTGTAGTCCTTTGTTTTTCTGGCAATACACAAAACTATCTTCCAGAATTTCAAATCGGTGGTGTCGATCAAAGAGATAATACCAATTGTGGACAGTAAAGGTAACAAAGTAAATTTTGTCTTTGAGTTCTTTATTGATGCGTACGGACGGCATACATTATCTCGTAATATGCGGGTTCAATCTTGCAGATTGAACCCATGGTTTGAGTGTAAATATACAAAACATCTGGTTCAGTCAACATGACTGAACCAGCAGAAGTTTCTTTTCCTTATGGTTTGAATGAGGGGAATAATAATCAGAATGACACAGACAATCAGCGCGACAAGCGCGATCGGCCTTTCCACAAAGATGGCAAAGCTGCCCTGCGACATCAAAAGAGAGCGGCGCAGGTTGACTTCAAACATGGGGCCCAGCACAAAACCCAGAATCAAAGGCGCGGCCTCAAAATCGAATTTATTGAGCAGATAGCCGAGCACGCCGAAAAGAATCATGACAGTAATGTCAAAGACACTGTTGTTGATGCTGTATGCGCCCAGCAGGCAAAACAGGACGATGAGCGGGTAGAGTATTTTATCGGGAATCCGCAGAACCTGAACCCACAGCGGGATCAGCGGCAGATTCAGGACCAGCAGGATAACGTTCCCCATATACATGCTGGCAATCACACCCCAGAATATTTCCGGATGCTGTGTCATGAGCAGCGGCCCGGGCGTCACGCCGTGAATCATAAAAGCACCGAACAGCACAGCCAGAACCACGTTAGGCGGAATACCCAGGGTCATGAGCGGAATGAAGGATGTGGATGCCGCGGCATTGTTGGCGGATTCGGGCGCAGCTACGCCTTCGATCGCTCCATGGCCGAATTTTTCCGGATGCTTTGATACCCTCTTTTCCACGCCGTAAGCCATGAATGTGGAAAGCACGGGGCCCCCGCCTGGCAGAATGCCCATGAAAAAGCCGATCACTGTGCCGCGCGCAATAGCCCATTTGGCTTGCAGCCACTGGCTCTTGCTTGGGAACATGTTCCTGATTCTGACCTGCAAAACTCTGGCAGGGGCGGTTTTTTCCAGATTGACAAATACCTCCGCCAGACCGAACAGACCAATGGCCAGCGGTACAACATTGATGCCTTCGAATAAATGGATATTACCGAAAGTGAATCTCTGCTCAGATGTAATGGGGTCGAGCCCGATCAGGCTCAAAATGATACCTGCAAGGGCCATGAGCACGGCCTTGATCATCGACCCCTGCGCCAGATATACAATGAACGTGAATCCCATCAGGATGATAGCAAAGTATTCCGGCGGTCCGAACTTCAGCGCCAGCACGGAAAGCGGCCCACCGATCAGCTGCAGTCCGATCAGTCCGACTGTACCGGCAATAAATGATCCGAAAACGGCTATCCCCAGAGCCTGCCCGGCCTGCCCGTGACGCGCCATCGCATAGCCGTCGAGGCAGGTGACGGCAGAGGCCGCCTCTCCCGGTACGTTGATCAGAATAGAGGTTGTTGATCCTCCATACATGGCTCCGTTATAGATCCCGGCCAGCATGATGATTGCGCCCGCCGGCGGCAGTTGAAAGGTCAGGGGCAGCAGAATCGATATGGCACCGACCGGTCCCAGGCCGGGCAAAACACCGACAAGCGTGCCCAGCAGGCAACCCGCAAGCAATAGTAGCAGATTGTGAAGTTCAAAGGCTACGGAGAGGCCGTAGAATAATCCGTTTAGTGCGTCCAATTACACTCCGTCCAAAAAAGATTAGAACCCCAGTGTCCCCCGGGGCAGAGGCGTGTTTAAAATATAAGAAAACAGACCATAGCTTAAGATAACCGCTAACAAAGAAGCGAGAGCGGCAGGCAAAATTTTCATGGAACTGAGCTTGAATAATGCCAACATCAGAAGACTTGTGGACGGCAGATAACCGATTACGGGCAGAATGAAAACGTAAACACACAAAGCGCAAGCCGCCAGAAGACTTTTTTGCCATTGAACATGGCTCCATATATCCACCCGGCGAGTCTGATCGGACCGATTCGCAAACGTCTGGCCGAATAAAATCAAACTGAAGACAATGACCAGCAGGCTTGTCCAGAAAGGCATAAATCCGGCCCGGGGATTGGTCAGGTGGCCAATCCCCAGACCGATGGAGGAGACTGCGACAAAAGCCGAAAGCCCAAGGAAAACAATACAACTGATCAGATTGCGATTGTCCATCTTGCCTGTTCCCCGGCCTTCAGGCCCCGCAGATTTATTCCGGTTTGGTTGCCGCTTCCTTGATGGCCCCGCTGGCAATAAGGTTTTTGTTGATAATGTTCCAGTGCTTTCTTAAAAAACTGTCAAACGCTTTACCATCGTAGTAAACGGGAATCATGTTGATCCTGTCGAGCGTCTCCAGATATTCACTGCTTTTTGCGGCGGCTGCAAAAGCGCCTTCAAGTTTTTTCATCACGGCAGGATCAATATCCGAGGGAGCGACGATGGCAAAAACGGCGTCATTGGCAAAGTCGTAGCCCCGTTCTTTCATCGTGGGAACATCGGGATATTTAGGAGAACGCTTTTCGCTCATTACGGCAAGAAGTCTGGCCTGGCCTGATTTAACGGCCGGAACCAGTTCCGAGGTCAGAGATGCAAATTCAACATGGCCGCCCAGAAGCGCGGTAAGCGCTTCCATGCTGCCTTTGTAGGGCACGTGGATCAACTGCAGTTTGTCTTTTCCGGCAATTTCCTCCACGGCGGCGTGCGTGGTGCTGCCCACACCGGTCGTTGCGTACTTCACCTTGCCGGGATTCTTTGCTGCATAGCCGGTCAGGTCCTTGAGGGTTTTCCAAGGCGCGTCGTTTTTCACCACGATGCCCAGCTGCGGTTCGGTAAAACCGATAACGGGTTTAAAACTCGTAAACGGTTTGAAAGGAACCTTTTGCTGCTGGCTCACACGGATGAGAACCGAACTTGGCGTGGCGCAAAGGGTATAACCGTCGGGCTTTTGAGACAGGAGAGCGGCCAGCGCAACGGTTCCCGTTCCACCGGGCTTATTTTCAATAATGACGGGCTGTCCCAGAATCTTTTCTGCGGATTTAGCCAGCGCCCGTGCACTCAAATCCATGCTGCCGCCGGGGACAAAACCGACCAGCACCGTGATGCTGCGATCCGGATATTCGGCCTTCACTGAGCCCGGACAGATCAGGGAAACAACGATCAGCATGATCACGAAAATGCCCGTGGAAAACCAGTGATTATTCTTCATAAACCTGTCTCCTTTTTCGAATAATTTTATACACGAGGCGGAGTATAGGAAGCATCCCCATGGTTGTCAATGCTTTTATCTATTGTTTTTACTCATTTTATGGACCCCGGAAATATTTTCTTGACAGCGGCTTTCAACCGCACTATAACATTAAAGCTCAACTTTAATGTTTGAAGGAAATGAATGAAACTGAAAATCGGTGAAATCGCAAAAAGAAGCCGTGTGCCGGCCTCGACCATCCGCTACTATGTATCAGAGGGGCTTCTGCCCCGGCCCGAGAAGGTCAATGAAAAAATGGCCTACTACGACGAGGCCTGCATTGACCGGCTGCGCGCCATCCAGGAACTAAAGGGAAAGCGCTACTTTCCGCTGTACCTGATTAAGAATATTTTACGCCGCATGGATGAAGGGCTCAGCCTCCTGGAAGCGGAAACCGTTGAAAATGCAGTGTTCAATTTAGATGATCCTACCGGACATGGACTGCTTGACCGGCAGGCCTTTCTGGAAGTGACCGGACTGACGGAAACCCAGTTGCGAAAAGCGGAAAAGCTGGGCGTCCTGATTCCATTTACAACCGGCACTGACAAACCGCTTTATAATGAAGAAGATGTACGGATTGGACGGGAGGGGATCCGGCCGCTTATCGAATTGGGAAGGGATCAGGCCGAACTGTCCTTCTGGGTGGAACTGGGCAAAAAAATCGTGGAAAAGGAAATGGCCCTGCGCAGAAAAATTGTTGCCGGTAAATCGACGAGAGAGAACATCCTGATTACGACGGAATTGACCCGGATCGGTGAATTCTACAGAGGTTATATATTGAAGCGTCTTTTCCAGAAACAGGTGCAACTCAATATTCAAAATAGTTTAAAAAAAAGGATAAAAGCGAAAGCAGGAATTCAAAGCTAAAATATGAAGGAGGATTTTATGTTCAAAACAGCCATAACGGAAATGTTCGGCGTGAAGTACCCGATTATCTGCGGAGCGATGATGTGGCTTTGCAAACCGAAAATGTGCGCTGCAGTATCCAACGCTGGCGGCATCGGCAATCTCACCGCCGGCAATTATGAAACGGCCGACGATTTTCGCGCGGCCATCCGGGAAACACGCAAACTGACCGACAAACCATTTTTTATTGCCATTACCCTTTTGCCTTCGGTGCGAATCACACCGGAACATCACAAGATGTATGTCAAAGTCTGCGCGGAGGAAAAAGTTGACGGCATTGAATTTTCCGGAACACCGCTGGACAAAGTTGCGGGAATGGAAGCGGTTGAGCTTCTCAAAAAAGCCAGTGTGAAAATGTTCCATAAAGTTGGCGCCGTCCGTCATGCGCTGCACGCGGAAAAGATCGGCTTCGATGGTGTGTATGCTGCAGGAATCGAAGAAGGCGGCCATCCGTTGAATGATGACGTAACCACTATGGTGCTCACGCGCAAAATGGTTTCTTCCATAAAAATCCCCGTGGTCTCTGTCGGTGGAATCGCCGACGGATCGGGGCTGGCGGCAGCTCTGGCGCTGGGCGCCGATGGTGTAATGATGGCCAGCCGGTTCATCGCCACAAAGGAATGTGAAGTTCACGATAACATCAAGCAGGAACTGATCCGGAGGCAGGAATTCGAGACCGTGATTTACGGTAAATCCATCGGCCTGCAGGGCCGCGGTCTGAAATCGAAAGTACTGGAGGAAGTGCTGGCCATTGAAGCACGCCACGGCGGATTTGAAGAGCTCATCCCCCTCCTGTCCGGCCAGAAGGTGAAGCAAGCCTGGGAAAACGGCGATGTCGATTATGCGCCGCTCATGGTCGGCCAATCCATCGGTCTGATCAACGACATTCCCACCTGCGCCGAACTGCTGGACAGAATGGCGGCCGAAGCCAAAGAGCGTTCAGCCAGAGCCGCAAAGCTTTGCGGAAACTGATACAAAAAAAGTTCAAGAGACTTTCATGATAAAAAGGAGAAAATATGAAAACAAGAATCACTGAAATGGTCGGCATCAAGTACCCCATTGTGCTCTCCGGCATGAGCTGGATCAGCACCCCGAAAATGGTCGCGGCGGTATCCAACGCCGGGGGGTTGGGCATTCTGGCGACAGGACCGCTGAACGCCGAGCAGACCAGGGAATCCATCCGCGAAATCCGGAAGCTGACCGACAAGCCTTTCGGTGCCAACGCATCGCTGATGTTTCCGGGCGCGGCGGAAAACGCGAAAGTTCTTTTACAGGAAAAGGTGCCCGTCATTAACTTCGCGCTGGGCAAGGGCGACTGGATTGTGAAAGAAGCGCACAAATATGGCGGCAAGGTTTTTGCCACGGTTGTCAATGTGAAGCATGCTAAGCGGGCGCAGGATTTCGGTACGGATGCGGTCATTGCCACCGGCCAGGAAGCGGCGGCGCATGGCGAAGACGTCACATCGCTGGTTTTGATCCCGCATCTGGCGGAAAATCTGAACATCCCGGTGATCGCCGCCGGAGGCTTCGCCGACGGACGCGGCATCGCGGCGGCTCTGGCCCTGGGAGCAGAGGGCGTCGCAATGGGCACCCGGCTGATGACAACAAAGGAAAGTCCGCTGCATGAAAACTTCAAGAAGCTCACCATGCAGAAAGAAGTCTATGACACACTGTTTTCAAAACGTTTTGACGGTATTTTATGCCGTGTTATGAAAACGGACGCGGCCAAACATGCCATCAAAAAAGGCCTGAGCTGGCCCGACGCATTTTTTAACTCACAGGATATCGCAAAGCAATTAGGCGTACCCTATTTCAAACTGTTTCTGGGCGTTCTGGCCTCAGGATATTCCAACGCCAAGCAGCTTGCTTTCATGGCCAACGCCTTCAAGGCCATCAGAGTGGCCACCGAAAACGGCGATTCAGAAGAAGGCGTTCTGCCGGTCGGTCAGGTACAGGGGCTGATTCACGACCAGCCAACGGTTGCGGAGCTTTTTGAAAGAATCATGAAGGAGGCAAAAGCCGCACAGGCCAAAGTAAACGCGGCTCTTGAATAAAACACCTCGAAGTAAGCTGTCGCGATATGAAATGAACATTATTATATCGCAGCAAGCGAAGGAGTTTTAACGCTCGTCCCCCGTAAGCGGGATTAATCCATTAATGCCGGGAAACTGTTGAAAAGGGTTATCATGCATTCACCGAAACCATAAAGGAGAAATTTGATATGTCTATCGCATCCGTATTGAAAGACATGGAGAAATTGATCGGGAAAGAAATTTTTATTTCCGATTGGACAGAGGTGACCCAGGAGCAGATTAATCAATTTGCCGACAGCACAAAAGATCATCAGTGGATACATGTGGATGTGGAAAAAGCCGCGAAAGGGCCTTTCGGCAAAACCATCGCTCACGGATTTCTGACACTTTCACACCTGCCGTTTTTCAGCTATCAGGTTCCCCTGAAAGTGGAAGGCGCCCAGATGGTGATCAACTATGGTCTGGATAAGGTGCGTTTCATCAATCCCGTGATTTCCGGCTCAAAAATCCGCGACCGGATTGTCCTTTCCGGACTGGAAGAAAAGCCGGGGAACAGGGTACTGCTGAAGCAAACTCATACGATCGAGATTGAGGGGCAGGATAAACCGGCGTGCATCGCGGAAGCGCTGGGCATGATATTTTTCTAACATGACTTTGGAAAAAGCCCATATGCTGCGTTGTTTTTCGTCACTCTTCACTTCGACCTACGCCAAAAGTAGGCCTCTTTCCTCGTGACTTGCATGCCTTGCCTCTGACACTTTTTGCAAAGTCACATTGCTATATAAAAAAGCGGTGAACAGCTTTGGCTGTTCACCGCTTTTTTATTTCCACCTAGGGATTCATTCTTTCACCTACAAAGAAATGATTTTCAATTCAATGAATTCTGATCATTACCAAAAGAAATGTTGAGGATGAGTATGGTCTATTTTTCTCAAGAAACTGCTTTATTTTTTAGGTCATTGGCAGCGTAAAATAAAAAGTTGCACCCTTGTTCATTTCGCCTTCCGCCCAGACGCACCCGCCATGGCGGTGGACGATCCGCTGGACAATCGCCAGCCCCACGCCGGTTCCTTCGTATTCTTCATGGCTATGGAGGCGCTGAAAGACTCCAAAGAGCTTGTCGTAATAAGCCATATCGAAGCCGGCACCGTTGTCTTTGACACAGTAGACAACGTTGCCGTTTTCGCTGTAGCTTTTCACTTCGATAATGCCCGGCTTCCTTGCATTCGTAAACTTGACGGCATTTGATAAAAGATTGACCAACACCTGTCTGATCAAGGCGGGGTCTCCTTTTGCGGGCAGCATTTCTTTAAACTTGATTTGAAGGTCACGCTCCGTATTTGCGGCCTGAATTTCAGCCCATACTTCGCGGGCAAGCTTTTCCATGTTGATTTCTGAAATGGCTATATGATGTTTTTGCACTCTGGAAAAGGACAGAAGATCGTCGATCAGGACATTCATCCTCTCGGTGTTGCTGCGAATAGCATCAAGCTTACGTATGGTTTCCTCGTTGAGTTTGTCTGTATCCTTCCTTAGCAACATTCTGGAATATCCGTCGATGGCGCGAAGGGGTACCTTGAGGTCATGAGAAATAGAATAACTGAAACTCTCCTGTTCCTTATTGGCATCTTCGAGTTGACGCGCCTGTGCCTTCAGCGCGTCTTCTGCCCGCTTGCGCTCGGTTATGTCTGCTCCCAGTACAGTGATTCCTTCTGGTGAAGGAAAAGAACTCATACCATACCAGGCGTCCGTGTACTTGCCGCACATTTCAAACCGCCGAACCTCACGTTTTTCCATCGTGGCACGCAAGTTCTCGTCTATAACAGTTCCTATATGTTTCGGAAACATTTCCCAAAAATTATTGCCGACAAAATCTTTGGGCTCTTTCCCTATCTTTGAAGTAAATTGCCTGCTGGCATAAACAAAGTTCCAGTCATAGTCGAGCACGTAGAAATCCTCCTGGATGCTGTCCAAGACCTGGGCTAACTTCTCGTTGCTCCTGGCAAGATCTTCTTCTGCCAGCTTGCGTTCGGTAATGTCTATTATCGAAATCAGAACTGTGGGTTTGTTTCTATATTGGATAGTAGATCCGGTCATGCTGACCCATTTTTCTTTACCGCCTTTAGCAATAATTTTGATTTCGTAAGAGTGAGGCACTGCCTTTCCCTGCTGACGATCGAGGCCTCTTTGCTTTACCATTTCCCTGTGATCCGGGTGCACAATATCCCAGAAGTGTATGTTATCGACATCATCTATTGTATAACCGGAAATTGCCCAGGCCGCAGGGTTGGCATAAATCCAGCGATCGCCCTGGTGCATCAAAATAGCGAAAGGACTCGATTCAGCAAGTACGCGGAATTTTTCTTCGCTGTCTTGTAACGCTTCTTCGATACGTTTGCGCTCGGTGATGTCCTGCGAGAGGATCGCGATATCCTGGCCCGTCCGAACGACGACCACCCGAAACCAGGTGGGCCTCGGT
>Ga0105104_10001307_pt1 | contig 18636 bp, 13 predicted proteins | sample PPLLaktember2015_3_FD_87034 | JGI IMG/M metagenome (GOLD analysis project Ga0105104, IMG submission 87034) | Freshwater sediment microbial communities from Prairie Pothole Lake near Jamestown, North Dakota, USA - PPLs Lake P7 Core (6) Depth... | ecosystem: Environmental > Aquatic > Freshwater >... | reverse complement strand
CGGCCGCAGATGATGGCCGAGAAAGCCAATCCGAGTTTTGTAGGCCGCCGGCAGCAGCACATCAACTTCTCGGCGCGGGCTTTGATGGAATTCACGCCGCGCACTCCCGACGAATGCGCCGGGCTGGTGCTGCTCCAAAATCACGATTTCCATTTCCGCTTCGTCGTCACCCTCGATAAGGAACCGGTTCTCCGCTTGATCCGCCGGGAGAAGGGAGAGGCGAAGATCCTGGCCGTGAAATCCATCCGCGCCGGGAAGATTTACTTAAAGGTAACGGCTGCCGGCCAGGCGTATGGTTTTTATACTTCCGCGGACTCCGAAAACTGGGAGCCGGTTGCGGAAAATGTCGACGGCCGCATCCTCAGCACGCCCGTCGCGGGCGGATTCATCGGCGCGTACATCGGCATGTATGCCAGCAGCAACGGGAAGCCCAGCGGCAACTCTGCCGATTGGAATTGGTTTGAATATCAGGGAGAGGATTTGATGTAGCTTTTTCGCCTGCAACGCCAATAATAATTAATCACCAAGACACGAGGACGCTAAGGATTTCATATCTTCGCGTCTTCGTGTCTTGGTGGTAAAAAGTACCTGGCAAGTCTTGGAAATCTGATAGGTTTGATAAATTTAGTTTTCCCTATGCGTTCTATGCGCTCATTGTGGCAGTTATCACCTTTGCTTCATCGGATCGCGAGATGTATACTCCCGAGATCCAAGTTATGTTCGATTCATTCGTATTCGGAAACGATACTACAATCATCCCGCCGGATTTCGTTCCGTCGCGGATAATTATTTTCGACGAGGAGTAAATCTTCTACCCCATCCCCAGCCTCAGCACGCTCCCCGTATCCGTCACCGCCCACAGAGTCCCGTCGGGCGTCTGCGAAAGCGAGATGATCACGCCGTTGACCGGCGAGGGGACCATCCCCCATTCCGAGCCGTTCCAGTGCAGCAACCCGTTGCCCGCCATCCAGCCGTCATCCGGCGCCAGCATGTAAATTGAATCCATCCACGCCACGCCGTGCGGGAACGGGTAGGAAGTCCACTCCGCGCCGTCCCAATGCAGGATCACGCCCGGGTTGATCGGCGAGGCGACGTTCTCGGCGATCCCCGCCGCCCAGATATCGTCCGCGCTCACGCCGTGGATCGCCAGCAGGCGGTAGCCGTCCGGCCAGGTCTGGTAGGTCCACTCTGCTCCGTTCCAATGCATGACCAGAGTCTGATCGCCGCCGCCCACCGCCCAGCCGTCGTCCGCCGAGGAAAAATGCATCGCGTACAGCGAACACCGGCAGGGCGGCTTTTTCTCAAACAAGCCGACCGCGCTCCATTCGCTGCCGTCCCAGTGCATGATCCAGGGCTGGCTGAAATCCCCCCCCTCGAGCCCGCCGGCCGCCCAGCCGTCGTCCGGTGCGAGGAGCGCGAGCGAAAGCAACCGGGAATACAAAGCGTTGTCGCCCCGCCCCCGCGCGATATAAGGCATCTCGACCGACCAATCATTTCCGTCCCAGCGCAGGATCTGGCCGCCCTCTCCCGCCGCCCAGCCGTCGTCGGCCGTCCGGATAGAAACCGCGTTCAAGGTCTGGCCGGTGGGGGAATCCGCCGCCATCCATTCCGTCCCGTCCCAGCGCGCGAGCATCCCATTGTCGCCCGCGCCCCAGGCATCTCCACCGGGCATAAACGCCGCCGCCTGCAGCGGAATGCCGACCTTTTCAAACTCGCGGTTCCACGTTTCGCCGTCCCAATGCCAGATCATTCCGGCCCGCGAACGGCCCGGGATCCATCCCGCCGCCCACGCCTCGCCCAGGGCGGGGAAATCCAGCGCCAGCGCTTCGCCGTCCGGCCCGCCGCCGAAAAACCTCACCCAGTCTTTGCCATCCCAGCGCAGGACGACATCCCCGAGCTGCCACGAACCGAGGATCCATCCGTCTTCGCCCTCCGGGTCCATGACCATCCGGCGCGGATTGGGCGCCATCGACGAATAGGTCCACCACTCGCCGTGGGCGTAACGCAGGATCACACCCTCCGTGCCGTACACCCACCCGCTGACGTTCGAGGTGAAGACCAGCCCGTCGAGGTCCTTATCGGTCGGGGATTCGATCGCGCTCCAGGCGGAGCCGTTCCAATGCAGGATCACGCCGTTGTCGCCGACCGCCCAGCCCGTGGCGGAGGAAACCATCTGGATCGCGTTCAGCGCCGGAGTCCGGTTGACGGTCGCCCAGTCCTTTCCGTTCCAGCGGGCCAGGTAATACACCCGCTCCCGGCCTTCATCCTCGGAGATGATCCCCCAGCCGTACCGCTGCGTGAGAAAGGAAATATCGACGATGTACCCCAGGCGGGTGGCATTCGAAAAAACCGACCAGGCCGCCCCGTCCCAGTGCAGCAGCCGGCTGCGATAGCGCAGTTCTCCGGGGGCGACCGCGTGGGGTTCATCCGTAATCGCCCACACATCGTCCGCTGCAAGCACAATCACCCGCCGGATATCGGATTCCACCGGGCTTGCCGATTGCGCCCAGCTTCCGTTATGGCGCCGCAAGATGAGCCCCCGCTCTCCTACTGCCCATCCTTCCCCCGAGGGCAGCATGGCGATATCAAGAAGGACATGATGGCAGGGATCGGGTGAACCGTCCGGAACGCAGCCCCAGCGGAACGGGCTGTAGGTGGGTTCGGGAGTCGGCGAAGGGATCCAGCCGAGATCGCGCGTCGCGGTCGGGGTGATCGTCTCGGACGGCAGGGGGGACGGAGTCCGGATGGGGGTCGCCGTATCGAACGCCATCCCGGAATAATCAGGGGTCCGGGGAATCGGCGCGGCCTGATTGGTTCCATTTAGGAACGGAATCGTGCAGCCGGAAAGGAACAGAAGGCAAAAAATTTGGGGGGTTCGGCCCGAGCGGGTCATGAGTAATTTATATCACAACCCTCCCCCTCCTTCCCACATCGTCACTGTCCTAACCCCCTCTCCCCGTTTTTATGCACGGGAGAACACCGTGCTTAAAAACACCCCTCTCCCCCTTCCCCTTACGGGGAAGGGGGAGAGGGGTTAGGACAGAGGGGGGAAGAGAAAGTTGGCCTGGGCGAGAAAGATGGATGGATTACGCTCCCATCCCATCCCCCCTCCCTTTGATGTCTTCATTTTTTCACGATGGATTTAAAACCTCCCCCCTTCCCGTGATACGGGAAGGGGGGAGGCGGAATTCACGCGCGATACGGAATAGGAAGGAACACTAGGAGGGGGGACGGGATGGTCTCGATACGGGCTCGCTTTGCTCGCCCTACTCGACCAGCTGAAATTTAATGCCTGTGCCTTTTCTTTTTCCCCGCCGCCGGTGCCTGCGGCTCCTCGCCGCCCGCGGGCAGGGCCGGAGCGCCGCGCGATTCTTCAGGCATCGCCGCCCCCGTTGCCGGCGGCGCGTTGCGCAGCGACATGCGGAACAGGCGCGAGACCACGCCGGTCCGCACCTGCTGCATCAATGCCTGAAACAGGTCGAAGGCTTTGCTTTTGTATTGCACCAGCGGATCGCGCTGGGCATAGGCCTCCAGGCTGACCGAGGTCCGCAATCCTTCCATTTCGGTCAGGTACTCCACCCAGGAGTTGCCGACCACGCCGAGCATCAATTCCCGGTGCGCCTGGGTGATCACCCTGTCGCCCGCCATCTCGATCGCTTTGCCCCGCGCCCAATCCGGCCATTGCCGGAGCGGCACGTCCAGCTCCAGAGTCTGCCAGGGGCCGGGGAGGTTGGCCCGCATCGAGGATTGGAAATCCGGCGCGAGCGCTGTAAAGGTCTGTTCCCCGGTCCGGACCCAGATCTGGCGCCCCCATTCGACCCGCATCGCATCGAGCGTCTCGAGCAGGTGCTCCTGGATCCGCCCCGTCAGCGCCTCAATATCACGCGCGCCCCCGCCCGCGGCCAGCTTCGTCGCCAGGTGAACCCAGGAGAACTGGGCCGCCGAGACCGCGCGGCGCTGGTGAGTGCGCTGGTCGAAGACAGTCTGGGTTTTGAGCGTAACAGTCATGAGCAGCCGCACCAGCGAATTTTCATCCACCGTCTCGCCGCCCGCGGCGCGAATCTGTTCCTCCACTTCCCGCAGGATCCGCACCCTTCGCTGGGCAAGCGCCTGGTCCAGCTGGTTTCGCAACTGGCCGACCGCCTCGTCGAAATCCATCTCGGCCGAGGCCGCGCGTTCCGGCACCAGGCCGGTCCGGCGCTGCAGCCAGGACGAGGCTTGCGCGGAGGCCCGCACCCAGGCGGCGTCCTCGGCCTGCTCCTGCAGGTGCCGGCGAAGCAGGTGGGCCTGATCCGGCGCCAGCAGCTCGCGCGGCACCGCCTTGACGTCGACCGGCGCGCTTTGGGCGACCGCGTCGAGAATTGTGCGCGGCGTCATATCCGTGCCCTTCTCGCGCGCCTCGAGCTCCGCCCCCTCCCAGGCCATATCCAGCGCTTCGCGGTTTTCGCGCGCCCAGGCCTTGGCGCGCTCCGAGATTCCGTCCATCTGCTTCCCGAAGCCTTCGCGCAGATGTTCGGCCTCCTCGTCGAGCGCTTCTCCGATCAGCTGCTTGAGCCGCTCCAGCCGCTGCGCCGGAGCCGCGTCCATCAATTCCTCCAGGATGATCCGCACCGGGAAGGAGGGATGCGCGCTGCCGTCCGAAAACCGCATGGTCGGCTGGATTTCATCCAGCCAGGCCATCAGCTTCCACGGGTCTTCCTTTTCCTTCTCGGCAGTCTTAACGTGCCGGCGGATGTCCTCCTCGAGCATGGTCCGGATGTCTTCGCGCAGATTTTCCTTCTCGAAGATCCGTTCGCGCATATCATAGACTTTGGCGCGCTGCTTGTTGAGCACGTCATCGTATTCGAGCAGATGCTTGCGCATGTCGAAGTTCGCGCCTTCCACCCTGGATTGCGCCTGCTCGATCATCCGGCTCACGAGGCCGGATTCCATCGGCACGGCGTCGTCGATCCGCATGGTCTGCATCATCCCCGCCACCTGGTCTCCGCCGAACCGGCGCATCAGGTCGTCTTCCATAGAGAGGAAGAAGCGCGAGGAACCCGGGTCCCCCTGGCGGCCGGCGCGGCCGCGCAGCTGGTTGTCGATCCGCCGCGCCTCGTGGCGTTCCGATCCGAGCACGTGCAGGCCGCCGAGCTCGCGCACCTTCTGCTCCTCGCGCATGTGCTTGCGGAAGAATTCCACCTCCGAGGTGTAGATGCCGATGTGTTCGGGGGTCGCTTTGTCGAGCAGGCGCAGCCGCTCGGCGTTGATCAGATTGTAGGGATCCTCCACCCCGCCGCGCCGCAGGATGCGGTTGATCGCGGCCAGCACTTCCTCGGCCAGTTCGCCGCCGAGCTTGATGTCGACTCCGCGGCCGGCCATGTTGGTGGCGATCGTCACCGCCCCGTAAGCGCCCGCGCCGGCGATGATCTGGCTTTCCTCGGCGTGCTTCTTGGCGTTGAGAACCTGGTGGGGGATCCCTTTTTGCAGAACCTGCAGCAGGCGCGGGCGGCTCTCCGCCGGCAGGTTGAGGAGTCCCAGCAGCCGGTCGACGTTGGCGGGTTCCTCCGGGTTGAGCGGAAGGGAAAGCGGTTTGGCAAGCGTCCGCAGCGCGGCCGGCTGAAGCGAGCCCAACGATTCGCCCAGCGGTGTCAATTCCTCCACCTGGCGCCCGTCTTCCTCGCGGTTGTGCGCCGCAAACCACGCGTCGCGGATCAGGAGCGTCAGGACCAGTTTGCGCAGCGGTTCGGCCCGCAGCCGTTCGGAAAGAATTTCCGAGCGCTCGACCGACGTGGTGCCCATCAGGATCGGGCGCCCCAGCACGTGCATCTGGAGAATCTCGGCGCTCACCGAGCGGAATTTGGATTCCTCGGTCCGATAGATGATGTCCTTGTGATCCTTCCGGCGCCAGAACACGGGCGCTTGTGAATCGGCTTTGCGCGCGAAATACGTGAACTTGGTGCCGTCTTCCTTGTACGGCACTTCGATCAGGTCGGTATCCGCCCGCCCGGCCAAGTATTCCAGATTGGTCGGGATCGGCGTCACGGCCAGTTTGTAGATCTTGTCGAATTCCTCGGCTTCGGTGATCGCGGTGCCGGTCATGCCGGACAGCTTCGCGTAGAGGCGGAAATAATTCTGCAGCGTGATGGTGGCGTAGGTGACGTTTTCCGGCTGCACCTCCAGCCCTTCCTTCGCCTCCACCGCCTGGTGCAGCCCGTCGGACCAGCGCCGGCCGTGCATGAGGCGGCCGGTGAACTCGTCGACGATCACCACCTGCCCGCCCTGGACGAGGTAATCCCGGTTGCGGCGGAAGATCAATTCCGCCCGCAGCGCCTGGGAAAGGTACCCCGCCAGGCGCGCCTGCTCGGGCGTCACGTCCTCCGGCCGGTCCGGGTCGCGCAGCGGTTCGCCGAGGATCTCCTCGATGTGGCTTTCCCCCGCCTCGGTCAGGTTGACCGTCCGGTCGCGCTCGCTGATCTCGTAATCCTCCGGGCGCAGCTGGCGCACGGCCGCGGACATGCGTTTGTATTCCTGCTGTTCGCCGGCGGCCGGCCCGGAAATGATCAAAGGAGTCCGCGCCTCGTCGATCAGAATGTTGTCGACCTCGTCGACGATCGCGAAGCGGCGGACGCCCTGGACCCGTTCCTCGCGCCGCATGGCCAGGTTGTCGCGCAGGTAGTCGAATCCGAATTCGTGGTTGGTGCCGTAGGTGATGTCGGCCGCGTACGCTTCGCGGCGGTTCACCAGCCGCATCCGGTCGGCGTCCTCCTGGTTGGATTCCCGCTCCGGGTCGTAGAGGAAGGCTTTGCGGGCGTTGTCGGTCCGCGACGCCTCCTGCAGCACCCCGACCGTCATCCCGAGCGCGCCGTACACCGCTCCCATCCAGCGCGCGTCGCGCCGGGCCAGGTAATCGTTTACCGTGATCAGGTGCGCGCCCATGCCTTCCAGCGCATTGAGGTAGAGCGGCAGCGTGGCGACCAGGGTCTTGCCTTCGCCGGTGCGCATCTCCGCCACGCTCCCGAGATGGAGCACCATCCCGCCGATCATCTGCACGTCATAGTGGCGCAGGCCGATCGTCCGGCGCGAGGCTTCACGCACGGCGGCGAACGCCTCGGTCAGGAGGTCGTCGAGCGTCTCGCCGTCCTCCAGGCGCTTGCGGAACTGGGCGGTTTTTTCCTTGAGCGCCTCGTCCGAGAGCGCCTGGTATTCCGATTCCAGATCGTTGATCTCGTCGACCAGTTTGGTGTAGTGCTCGACATCTTTGCGGTTGGGATCGCCGCCGACGAGCCGGATGAGTGAATTCAGCATTTGGCGTTATTTTCCTTTATTTGGGTTTCCATCATGATATACGGATAAAGTCATTGCGAAGGGCCGAAGGCCCCGAAGCAATCTCCCACTTTTTACAAAATAGGAGATTGCTTCGTCGACCCAACTTCGTTGGGCCTCCTCGCAATGACCTGCCGGTCATTCGTGGAACAGCTCGCCGACCGATCTTCCCTCATGCGTGCGGCGGATCACCTCGCCCAGGAGGGGCGCGACCGACAGCGTGACCAGGCGGCTTCCGAGCAGCGCCTTCTTCTCGTCCGGGATCGGAACCGTGTCGGTGGTGACGAATTCGCGCACCGGGAGCCCTGCCAGCCGCTCGGTCGCCGATCCGGAGAGGACCGGATGCACGAACGAAACGTACACGTCGCGCGCTCCGTACTCCTTGACCGTGTTCACCGCCTGCAGGATCGTCCCCCCGGTGTCGATCTCGTCGTCCACGATCACCACGTCGTGGTTGTCCACGTCGCCCACCACCGTGAGCGCCTCGGTGATGGATTTGTTGCCCTTGCGGCGCTTCTCAATAAAGGCCATCGAGCACCCCAGCGAGGCGGCGAAGTTGCGGCCCTTCTTGGCGAAACCCAGGTCGGCGGTGACGATCACCGGGTCGTGCATCTTCTTTTTCTTCTTGGCGAAATAGCCGGAGAGAATCCGGAACGCGGTCAGCACGTCGCCGCGCACCGAGAAGAAACCCTGGATCTGCCCGGCATGCAGGTCGAGGAAGATGTAGCGGTCGGCCCCGGCCGCTTCGATCAGGTCGGCGACGAGGCGCGCGGTGATCGCCACCCGCGGCTGGTCCTTCTTGTCCGAGCGCGCGTAGCACAGGTACGGCACCACCGCCGTCACCCGGTCCGCCGAATCCTGCTTGAGGGTGCGCAGGGTGATCAGCAGCTCCATCAGGTTGCGGCTGACGGGCGTCGAGGTGGTCTGGATGATGTAGACGTCCTGCCCGCGCACGCTCGAATGCAGCCGGACGAAGATGTTCTCATTTGGAAAATCGATCACATCGTGGCCGCTGAGGGGGATGTGAATGTACTTCGAGATGGCCTGCGCCAGTGGAACCGAGCCGCGCCCGGCAAACAGTTTGATCCCGCCGTAAACCGCCATAATTTTCCTACTCCTTGGACGCGCCATATCGGGCTTCCCACTCGCGGCGCAAAATGGAATAGAGGAGCATGTCCCAGTACCGGCCCTTGTGGAAATGCGCCTCCCGCATCGAACCTTCCCGGACGAACCCGGTCTTCTCGTACAGGTGGATCGCGCGTGCGTTGAACTCCATTACCCACAGTTGAACGCGGTTGAGGTTGAGCGTCTCAAACCCGTAACGCAACAGCGTCAGGAGAATATCCCGGCCGTATCCCTTGTGCCAATGCTTGCGCGGGCCGATGAGCAGGCCGCATTCGGCGAGCCGGTTGCGCTTGTCGATGAAGTGAAATCCCGCGCCGCCGATGTGCTCCCATTTGCCGCGGCCAATTTTTGCATCCACCGCCAGCGCCTGCTGTTCCAGGGGCAGCTTGAGATTTTCCTCATACCAGTGTTCCTCGTGCACAAGACCCATCGGCAATTGGGTGGATAAATTCTCGCTGACCGCGGCGTCGCCGAACCATGCCACATACCGCGGCAGGTCTTCCCGCTCGATCGCGCGTAATCGGATTTTTTCGCCGAAGTAGTCCATAGCTGATCCCGTTCACTTCCAAGGAGTCATTGCGAGGAAGCCCGGCAGAGCCGGGCCGACGAAGAAATCTCCCCATTATTAGAAGCAGAAGATTGCTTCGTCGCTTCGCTCCTCGCAATGACCTTCGTCTTCTCTACCCCTCCCCTTATTTCAGCAGCTCATCCGCCGCTTCCTCCGGCGAGCATTCGCGCGCGGCGATCCGGCGAGCCATCTCCGCCAGATCCGCCGTTCCGCTCAACCGCCAGCGCTCGAACAGCCGCTCCCGGATGCGATCCCTCAGGTCCGCCTCCGCCCGCTCGCGTTCGCGCCGCTGGCCTTCCCCGCTTTCGCGCAGATGCGCGCGATGGCGATGGACCGCTTCGGCGAGGGCATCCACGCCTTCGCCGGTTATCGCGGCCGTTTTCAGCAGCGGGGTCTTCCAGCCGCCGCCTTCCCCCCCGCCCAATCCGAGCATCGCGCACAGCGATTCGAACGTCGAATCCGCGCCGGGCATGTCCGCCTTATTGACCACCAGGATGTCGGCGATCTCGAGGATCCCGGCTTTCAGCGCCTGGATGTCGTCGCCCGTTCCCGGGCTTTCGACCACAATTACGGTGGGAGCCTGGCGGGCAATATCGACCTCGTCCTGCCCGACCCCGACCGTCTCGATAAGAATTGTTTCAAAACCCGCCGCGTCCAGCGCGCGCACGGTGGAATCCGTCGCATGCGAAAGGCCGCCCAGCCGGCCGCGCGAGGCCATCGAGCGGATGAACACGCCCTCATCCCCCGCCAGGTCCCTCATCCGGATCCGGTCGCCGAGGATCGCGCCTCCTGAAAACGGGCTGGTCGGATCGACCGCGATAATCCCGACCGTGCGCGGGGGATGCCCGGCTGTTCCGCGGCGGAATGTGCGCGCCAGCGCCGCCACCAGCGTGGATTTGCCGGTGCCGGGCGCGCCGGTGACCCCCACCACCATCGCGCGCCCCGTTCGCGCGTGCAGGGAGCCGAGGATGGCCCGCGCTTCGGGATCATTCTTTTCGATCCGGCTGATCAGGGTGGCCAGGGCGCGGCGGTCACCCGCCGCAATGCGTTCGGTCAGGGTCGGCATCCGTGGAGGGTTACCCGGGTTGCGGCGCTCCCAGCGCGCCTCGGATGGCGTTCACCACTTCTGCGGTCGGCGTCCCCGGCCCATACACCCCGGCAACGCCCGACGCTTTCAGGTCGGGGATGTCGGCATCGGGAATGATCCCGCCGACGAAGACCTTCACGCGTTCGAGTCCCTTCTCCCGCAGGAGGAGCATCACGCGCGGAACCAGCGTCCCGTGCGCGCCGGAAAGGATCGACAGGCCGATCACGTCGACGTCTTCCTGCAGCGCGGCGTCCGCGATCATCTCGGGCGTCTGGCGCAGGCCGGTGTAGATCACTTCCATCCCGGCATCCCGCAGCGCGCGGGCGATGACTTTGGCGCCCCGGTCGTGCCCGTCTAAACCGGGTTTGGCGATCAGAACTCGGATCGTGGACGCAGTCATGGGGTGAATAAAGGGCTCCTCCCGCCCATTCCCTTCCGCCGCCCGCTCCCGAAAGCGTGTTTTCCGGCCGGCGCAGGGGCAGACAGGATTATACTCCCCCTTTTTTCGGTATTCCTGCCTTGACTTTCCGGCTCCCGCTTTTTAGAATCCCATCAGGCTTCACGCCTGTGCCGGGGAGAGATACTTCTTCCGGCGTCCGGGCGGCGCGGGACCGCTATCCTGCGCCATAAGCGCCCGGCGCGGGAACTCCGCCTCTCCTTCCTTTGAAGATCCCCCGCCGTTCTTCACTCTGCGGATCAACACCCAGCGCATAACCGCCGACCGCGCATCGGCCATCTCTTGGAGGTATCGGCAATGAATATCCCGAAGAACCTGAAGTACACCAAAAGCGACGAATGGATCCGGGCCGAGGGAACCCAGGGCAGCATGGGCCTCAGCGACTACGCCCAGGGGCAGCTTTCCGACATCGTCTACGTGGAAGTGCTCGCGAAAAAGGGCGATGCCCTGGCGCAGGGCAAGCCGATCGCCTCGGTCGAATCGGTCAAGGCGGCCTCGGAAGTCTACCTTCCCGCCGGCGGAACCGTCACCGAGATCAATGCGGCGCTGGCGACCGCGCCTGAGCTCTTGAACAAGGATCCGTACGGCGAGGGCTGGATGGTGAAGTTCACGCTCGCCAATCCCGCCGAACTCGACTCGCTGATGGATTCGAAGACTTACGAAGCCTACTGCGCCGGACGCCAGCACTAAGCCGCATCCCGCGCTTCGCGTCCTCCGCGCCCCCCCGGCGGAGGTTTCCGCAGTCCGGCGCAGCGCCGTTCCCTGAGAGGCCGCATGCCATTTCTGCCGCACACCGAATCGGAACGCTCGGAGATGCTTCGCGTCATCGGCGTGAAGCAGGCCGAGGATCTTTTTGCCGCGATCCCCAAAGCCGCGCGGTTCCCCGAATTGAAACTCCCGCCCGCCGTTTCCGAACCCGAGATCATGGCGGAAATGCGTTATTGGGCGGAGGCCAACCATCACGCCCAGAGCACGGCCTGTTTCCTCGGCGCGGGCGCCTACAACCATTACATTCCGGCCGCGATCAACCACCTGCTCCTGCGCGGGGAGTTCTATACCGCCTACACGCCCTACCAGCCGGAAATTTCCCAGGGAACCCTGCAATCCATCTTTGAATTTCAAACGCTGATCGCCGCGCTCACCGGCATGGAAGTCGCCAATGCCTCGCATTACGACGGCGCGACGGCCGCGGCCGAGGCGGTGATCCTCGCGCTGCATCAATCCCGCGGCCGGCGCCGGGTGGTGCTGTCCCCGGTGCTGCACCCGCAGTACCGCCAGACCATCCGCACCTATCTTCAGGGCGCGGGAGTGCATTTCGCCGGCGATGAAACGCCCGAAACCTACTCGGCCTTCCAGACCCGCAGCCGGGCGAAGCACCTGGCCGGCTGCGTCGATGAATCCACCGCGGTGGTGGTCGTATCGTATCCGTCCTTCGTCGGCGAGGTCGAGGATCTTTCCTCGCTGGCGGAAATCGTCCATACCGCCGGCGCGCTGCTGGCCGTGGCGGTGAACCCGATCATGCTCGGGCTGCTCAAACCGCCGGGCGCCATGGGCGCCGACATCGTCTTCGGCGAGGGGCAGCCGCTCGGGATACCGCTCTCCTATGGCGGCCCGTATCTGGGATTCTTCGCGACGCGCCAGGCCTACCTGCACAAGATGTCCGGCCGGATCGCGGGCGAGACGGTCGATGGGCAGGGCCGCCGCGGGTACGCCCTCACCCTGGCCGCGCGCGAACAGCACATCAAACGCGAACGGGCTTCCTCCAATATCTGCACCAACCAGGGATTGATGGCGCTGGCCGCCACCATCTACCTGAGCCTGATGGGCCGGCGCGGCCTGCGCCAGGCGGCTGAACTCTGCTATCACCACGCCGGATACGCCGCCGAACGCCTGGCCCGCATCCCCGGCTTCCAGGTGGTTTCGCGTTTTCCGTTCTTCAACGAATTCATGCTGCGCTGCCCGAAATCCGTCGCGGAGATCAACCGCAACCTCCTCGACCGCGCCGAGATCATCGGCGGATACGACCTCGGGCAGGATTACCCGTGCCTGGCCAACCACATGCTGCTGGCCTTCACCGAGATGACCCCCCGCGGGCAGATCGACAAACTGGCGGAAGCGCTGGCCGAGGAGTCGCTGTGAGGATACGCTCATGACCGAACCGACAATATACGAACTGTCCTCCCCCGGGCGCGCCGGGGTAAGCCTGCCGGCGCTCGACGTGGACCCCACGACTTTTCCGCCCGCGCTGATCCGGACCGAACTGCCGCTTCCGCAACTGGCGGAATCCGACGTCGTCCGCCACTTCCTCAGGCTCTCGCAGATGAATTACTCGGTCGACAAGGGTTTTTATCCGCTCGGCTCGTGCACGATGAAATACAATCCCAAGATCAACGAGGATACGGCGCGCCTCCCGGGATTCGCCTGCGTCCATCCGCTTCAGGATCCGGAAACGGCCCAGGGGTGCCTGGCGCTGATGTATGAACTGCAGGGATGGTTGTGCGAGATCAGCGGTATGGCGGCCGTCTCGCTGCAGCCGGCGGCGGGAGCCCACGGCGAACTGACCGGCGTGCTGATGATCCGCGCCTATCACCGCGACCGCGGCCAGGAAAACCGGCGGCGGATGCTCATCCCGAACTCCGCCCACGGTACCAATCCGGCGTCGGTGGCGATGGCCGGGATGGAAGCGGTCGAGGTGCCCTCCGACGCGAACGGCAACATCGACCTGGCGGAACTGCAAAAGCTGTGCGGTGAAAATGTCGCCGGCCTGATGCTCACCAATCCGAACACCCTCGGCCTGTTCGAGGAGAACATCCTCGCGGTGGCCGAAGCCGTGCACGCGTGCGGCGGGCTGCTTTATGGCGACGGCGCCAACCTGAACGCGCTGCTGGGTATCGTCCGGCCCGGCGACCTCGGATTCGACGTCATGCATTTCAATCTGCACAAAACCTTCTCCACCCCCCACGGCGGCGGCGGACCGGGCTCCGGACCGGTGGGCGCCACCGCGAAGCTCGCGGATTTCCTCCCGGCGCCCTTGGTCGGGATGACCGAAGCGGGCAATGACGAGGATCCGCCGCTGTACGGATTCCGCACACCGGTTAAAACCATCGGCCGGATGCGCGCCTTCAACGGCAACTTCGGCGTCCTTGTCCGCGCCGCCACCTACATCCGGATGCTGGGAGCCGACGGGCTGCGAAAGGTGGCCGAGACCGCGGTCCTGAATGCCAATTACCTGCGCGCGCTCCTGAAAGGCACGTATAAGCTTTCGCATGAGCGCACCTGCATGCACGAGTTCGTCGCCGAGGGGCGCTGGGCGGATGCGCCGGGGGTGGGCGCGGGCGATATCGCCAAGCGGCTGATCGATTACGGGGTCCATCCGCCGACGGTTAAATTCCCCCTGATCGTACCGGACGCGCTGATGATCGAACCGACCGAGACCGAAAGCAAGCAAACGCTCGACTCTTTTGCGGACGCGATGAAGAAGATCGCCGAAGAAGCGCACTCGCATCCCGAACTGCTGCACGAAGCCCCGCACAACACCCCCGTCGGGCGGCTGGATGAAGTCCGCGCCGCCAAACAACCCATCCTGACGGAAAAGCTGAGCTGACCCCCCTCCTCCTCCCCCGTCAGCCGTATCGCCATCTTTAGCTGACGGGGGAGGACAGAGGAGGGGAAAATCCGACCTAACCCCTACCCTACTTCCCTTTTCTCTGAGTAAAATGCTATGCAAAATCCCTTCCCCCTTCCCTTAAGGGAAGGGGGAAGGGATCAGGACTCTCTTGCTTCTTCAAGAAAGCAGATAGGAAAGGGGGGTTAGGTCGGCAATTACCAATCAGATGTATATTAATAGTGAAATCATCCGCCTTCTGGAGGTCACCCATGAAAGATACCCTTCGGCAAGTTATCGTCGTGATTTCCGTGCTCGCCACGCTGGTGGTCAACGTCCTCGCCAATGCCCTGCCCTTCAACGGCCTGTCCACCGCCCAGATCTCGGACCAATTTCATGTGTACTTCGTCCCGGCCGGGTACGTGTTCTCGATCTGGGGACTCATCTACATTGGCTTGATCGCGTATGCCGTCTTCCAGGCGCTGCCCGCCCAGCGCGAGAATCCCCGGATGCGGAAGACCGGCTACGTGGCGGCCTTCGCCGGATTGGCCAACTGCGTCTGGTTGTTCCTTTGGCATTATGAACAATTCCTTCTGACGCTCGTCGTCATGATTTCCCTGCTGGTCCTGCTGATCCTCGTCTATTTGGATCTGGGGATCGGGCGGACGCAGGTCTCCGCCGCGGAGATGTGGGCGGTGCGCGTGCCCTTCAGCATCTACCTGGGCTGGATCACGGCCGCCACGATCGCCAACGTCACCGATGTGCTTTATTTCCTGAATTGGGACGGCTTCGGGATCGCCGCCCGGGATTGGACGCTGATCCTGTTCGGCGCGGTCCTGGTGATCGCCGGGTTGATGAGCCTCACCCGCCGGGATATCGCCTATAACCTGGTAATCGTCTGGGCGCTGGTTGGCATCGCCGTGAAACAAGCGGCGGCCAAATCGCTCGTCATCGGCGCGCTGGCGACGGCGGTGCTGGTGCTCGCCGTGCTGGTGTACAGTCTGACCCGGAAACGGCCGGCACTATCCTAACCTCCCACCCTAATAAAAAAGGCTCCTTCATTTTCGAAGGAGCCTTTTGCGTCGGCGGAAAAATTTACTTGCTCAGGTAATCCTGGAGCTGGGCTTTCCCGATCCGGAATCCTTTGCCGACTTTCTTGGCTTTCAACTCGCCGCTGGCGATCAGCGCCTGCACGTCCTCTTCGCTCGCTTTGAGGATTTTCGCCACATCCTCGACGGTCATCACGTCGGACATCGCCGCGCCGGCGGCGGCTGCCGCACCCGCGCCCGCGAGTCCGCTTCCGCCGGCCGCGCCCTGTTTCAGCGCTTCGCCCATGACCTGGCCGATGCTCATCCCGGCGCCGATCCCGGCCGTGAGGCCCGCCCCGCCGCTGGGATTCTTGGCCGCATCGCGCATCGCGTCGGCGGCCTGCAGCTGGGTGTAGGTGGCCATGTCGAGCATGCCCATCGCCCGCAGTTCCTCGGCGCTCTTGTCGGACGGTTTGATGTTCTCAATGTAGAACGATTTCAGCGTCAGGCCGACGGCCTGGAAATCGTCCTGGGCTTTGGCGCGTACGCCCGCGCCGATCTCCTCGGTCAGGCCGATCAGCGACGGAACGTCCTTCTTCGAAGCCGTCTCCCCGAGCAGGTCCGCGAGCTTGGAAATGAGGATCGCACGCAGCCGGCCTTGGATGTCCGCGGTGGAATAGGCGCCGGTGGTGCCGACGATCTGCGCCACGAACTGCTGCGGATTGGCCACCTGGAACGAGTAGGAGCCGAACCCCTGCAGCAGCGCGACCCCCAACCCCATGCCGGGGTTGCGGATGATGATCGGCTGCGCCGTGCCCCACTTCTGGTCGGCGAATTCCCGCATCGAGACGAAGTACACTTCCGCCGTGAACGGCGTGCGGTCGTTGAACGCCTTGCCGATCAGGTCGATCAGGTAGGGGACGTTGGCGGTGGTGATGGTGTGACGCCCGGCCTTGAAGGTATCCAACGCCCGGCCGTCGCGGAAGAACACGGCCGACTGCGCCTCGCGGACGATCACCTGCGAACCGATCCGGAAATCCCCAAATCCGGTTTCCGGGAAGCGATGCACGATTTCATCCCGCATCTCATCCGGGTATTCGACGACATCGAAAATTCTTGCCATTATGTTCTCTCCCGTGGGGGATCGGATCCCCGCACTAAATCACCGGCCTTGCGGGCCGGCAAGGTTGATGAGCCGTTACTGGCTGGCCGGCGCCGGAGCATCGGTTCCCAGGATCAGCTCGCTGCGCAACTGGAAGGCATCCAGCGCGTCCTGGGCCAGGGTGGTTACATTCCGGATGGCGGCCGGAAGGCCGTCGGTGCCGGACGAGGCCGAGACATTGTCTACCGCGGACGCGAGCTGCACGGCGCGGTCCAGCAAGGCCGCATCAAACTGGTAAAGCCTGACCAGTTCCGGCTCGTTGACCTTCACTGCATCGAAAAACCCGGCATACCCGTAGGGCGCGGTGCGGACGCGGTCGATGAAGGTGCGCAGTTTGACCGCCGCGGCTTCGAGCGTATCGACCGATTCGATCGTCCCGTCCGCGATCATCTGCCGCTGAAGTTCCGAAACCCGCGACCATTGCTGCTCGAAGCGGGTGGCCACCGTCTCGCGCAGCATTTTATCCGCATCGCGGCGGGCGTTGCGATCCACGTATCCTTTGAACCCCGGGATCATGGCGCCGATCTTCTCGAGCAAATTCCTGCTGTCTGTGATTTTCTGGAACAGGTCCATGCGATTCCTCCTTGGTTCCCACAAACCCGACGGTATGTGCCGCCTTATTATAGGCGAGTTCCCCGCCGGCGCAAGCGGCCTCCGGGATGAAAGCCATACTCGCGGCGGGGTGCTTTAGGATTCAATAAAAATATACGCGGAATGGGAGCGCGGGTGTCACGCCGGGATTCATCTCGGAAAAGGCTGTCAAGCTGAGCAAAGCGAAGCATCCGCTCATGCACTAACAGACCCTTCGCTGCCCCCGCTCGCGAATGCTTCGCATCGAAACGGCACCGATGCTCATCGCTCCCGTCGCTTCGCAACCATCCCCGCTCAAAAACCAGGATCGAGCGGCGATGCTTCGCGAGGGCAGGCGGGGGCGGGCTGCTCAGGGTGGCCGATCAAGGGTATTCGGCTCTTTTCGGCGACATCCGCGTACGCCCCCCGCCGGATCATTTCCACGCTTTGGGCCGGGCGACTCCCCCGAACAGCCGCCGGAGGCGATATTTCCACGTGGCGCCCCGGGGTATTTTTCCGTTTCGATCAGCCAGAAAGGTTCTGGCAAGTTGCCGTCCGCGCCCGATCAGCGCATCGGCCTGGGTGAAATCCCACGACCGCACGGGGCCGGCATCCAGCTTGAGGAAGTGAACCCGCACACCCTCATGCCGGGCCCATTCCAATTGATTTTCCGTAAGTTGCTCGATCATCGCCCTAAGCGCGAATCCGGAAATATTAATGATGCCGGATCCTTCTATCTGAATGATATCCCCCTCGATGTTCATGGCCAGAATCTCATCGGCGCCGTATTCCACCGCCACCCGCAAGGGGAGGTTCGCGGCAACCGCTCCATCCACATATCGGAGCGAGCCCACAGCCCACGGCGGAAAGTAGGGCGGCAGCGCGGAGGTGGCCATCGCCCCATCCAGCAGCCGGTCTTCGCGCAGTTCGCCGAAAACCCGGGTGGCGTTGCCGGGATATTCCACCGCCAGGGCGAACGCCCGCTGCCGGGTGCGGTGGTAGAGATCCCCGAACGTCTGGCAACCGGCAGGCAGATGGGATTTTATGAACGCCGCGACCGGCTCATTGGGAAACAGGCTTTCCATTCCCGTGGCAAAACGCCGCGTGGCCGTGAAAACGCTCTCGCCTCCCTGCGGGACCGGGCGGGCCTTCCGCCAATAATCCTGAAGCATGCGGGTTCCATGCACGGTGGGGTCGGACGCCATCAGAATGGCGTTCAAGCCGCCCGCCGACGTGCCGGCCCAAAGACCGGGCCGCACCCCCGCTTCGAGGAACACCTCAAGCGCTCCGGCTTCAAGCGCTCCATAGTTGCCCCCGCCGCTTAAAACGACTGCGAACATAGCTCCCTCCCGTGACCGCTGCGTGCCCGCCCGGCCTTGCGGACGGAAGAACGGTATCGAACAACGGGACGCCAATATCGATACTACTACAAATGGCTTGCATCAAAAACCTCTGCATTTCAGCCGTACGGATCTCTTATTCATTTCTCACATGGTCTTTTGCTATAATCCCCGGGTAGGGAAAGGACATCGGGAGAAAATCTTGCCAGGGAATCTGTCGGTCGAAGGATTGCTTCTGCTGGTCGCCGGAATCCTCGTCGGGATCGCCATCCTGGCCGTCCTGGCGGGCGCTCTGCTCCTGCGGAGAGCCCCGCGCCAGCCGTTCTTCCTGATCCGTCAACAGACCGCCGCGACCGGCTGGCGCCTGATGGCTGCGGCGTTCGGCATTCT
>Ga0105104_10001306_pt1 | contig 18661 bp, 14 predicted proteins | sample PPLLaktember2015_3_FD_87034 | JGI IMG/M metagenome (GOLD analysis project Ga0105104, IMG submission 87034) | Freshwater sediment microbial communities from Prairie Pothole Lake near Jamestown, North Dakota, USA - PPLs Lake P7 Core (6) Depth... | ecosystem: Environmental > Aquatic > Freshwater >... | reverse complement strand
CAGTTCCTGAATCGCCGCCAGCGCGATGCCGTCCGGATCAATCGTGGAGATTCCCAGACTGTCTTCTCCAAAGTGGAACAACCGCCAAAAATCCTGCGCCATCGGACCGATATGCCGGATGGTGGGATCGGGCTGCTCCTTATACCGCCACTCCTTGATGGGAAGCTGCGCCACTCTATCCAAAACCGATTTCGTATCCACAAGCTTGATATCCGTTTTCTTCGTACTGTCTGAAATCGCCACCCAAGCCATGGCACCTGCCGGAAGCTTTGCTCCATTGCCCGTAGTCGTGTACATCCACACGCCGCCCGTGGCGCGCACGCGAAACTCGTTTGGGCCGTTGTCGGTGAAATCGGAGTCCGTGCTGTCTGCCCAAACAAAGCTGCCGTCGTAATCAGCTTTTGCGCGGTGGCCAGCAGAAAAAGAATATCTTCCAGCGGCGCGATTGCTGACGCCGCCCGGAACCATAGCATATGCTCCACTTGCATTATTGCCATGTCCTCCGCCAATCGTGGAATATTCTCCGCCGGCGCGGTTTTTTCGTCCTCCCAGAATTGATGAATAATCACCACCGGCCCAATTGGAGTCCGATGCGGAACTATATCCACCGCCGGCTATGACAGAACGTTCACCTCGCGCACGGTTATATTCCCCAGCACCAATAAAAGCCCGCAGCCCTGAGGCGATGTTATTCATACCACCTGAAATAACTGCTCTGCCCGACGTTGCTTGATTGTTGTTGCCGCCACCTACAAAAGTGTACATTCCGGACGCTACATTATCATACCCTCCCGTTACTACCGCGCCGATACCGTTCGCGACATTGCCCGAGCCGCCTACAATCGCGGAATAGGCTCCAGATGCGCTATTGGAATCCGAAAGAGCATCGCTTCCTCCGCCGCCCACAACCGAATTAGAGCCGCGCGCCATGCAGTGCACACCACCTCCGACAAACGAACCATATCCGGTGGCTGCATTAAAACTGCCGCCGCAGATAGCCGCCCTTTCTCTCGCGAGATTATCCGTACCGCCGCCAATTGTACCTTCTGTCCCGAGCACGGTATTCCCCATCCCGCCGCCGACAGTAGCCCAATTTTCCCGAGCGGCATGATATTCTCCACCACCAACCACCGTATAGTCGCCTGTCGCTTCATTTTCATACCCACCGCCGATGAAGCTGTATAATCCCGATGCTGTGTTTCTGTTGCCGCCAACAATAGCCGATTGATTCCCTGATGCGCTGTTAGAGTCCGCCGAAGTACTGCCGCCGCCCCCGGCAATAACAGAAAAGATACCGCGAGCTATGTTACGTGCGCCCCCACCGATGCAAGAATACATTCCCATTGCATTATTATGTGCACCACCTAAAATCGACGACCAATCACCGCTTGCGCAGTTGGAATCTGCTACTATGCTACTTCCTCCGCCGGATACGACCGAATAATTTCCGCGGGCACGATTGTAATATCCGCCTCCAACCGAGCAATATTGACCGCTTGCGCGGTTATACAGCCCGCCGGATATGACGGCAATAGAGCCTTGCGCCATATTGTTCCGGCCTCCGCCTATCGCCGAACAACTGCCGGTAGCGGTATTAGAGTCCGCGATTGCGCCACCTCCCCCGGCAACGACCGAGCCGAATCCGCGTGCTTGATTGCTGTTGCCTCCGCTAACCACAGAGTATGAACCGCTTGCAGAATTATAGTCGCCTCCTCCGATAAAGCCACCAAAGCCCGATGCAACATTATGTGTCCCGAATAAATAGCCCATGCTTTGCACCCAGCTCCGTGTGGCATCATAGGTATTTGTATCCGGTAAGGCCTGCGCATTCGTTGTAAATCCCTGACCGGCAACCCAAGATCTCGTGGCGTTGTCCACGCTGTCCGCTTTGGCGTTTATGCGATCACTCAGGGACAGCGTATCTGTTTTCGGCAAGTAATTCTGTTCGTTCACCCACACACGCGTGGCGTTGTCTGTGCTGTCTGCTTTAGCGCCTATTCGATCGCTGAGCGACAGCGTATCCGATCCCACAAGGAATCCACGTCCATTCACCCAGCTGTGTGTCGCATCGTACGTGTTCGTATCCGCGAATTGCTGTCCGGCAGATGTTGTGATTTGAGACTCCACCCAACTGCGCGTGGCATCGTACGTGTTCGTATCCGCATATTGCTGCCCGGCGGATGTTACGATCTGCGAACTCACCCAGTTGTGCGTCGCCAGCCAGACATTGCTGTCGTTCTTCTGCGGAAAGTTCGCTGTTGTCCACGACCGCATGGCATTGTCCGTGCTATCGGCTTTCGCGTTGATCCGATCGCTGAGGGATGCCGTGTCGAAATGCGCGGCGGAAGTCTGCAACGTACCGTCGGAAAAACGAACTCCCTGCGAAGCAATCAGCGTATCACCGACAATATTTCCCGTCACAATCAAACTGCCCGAAAGAGTGCCGGAAGCTGCTCCATCTACCGTCAGCACCTGATAGGCCTACGGCAGCGTGACCAACCGCGTGCGCGGAGCCATCTCCGGATCATCGCCGATTACGATGCCGAGATAGGTCTCCCCACTCTGAAAATAGCTCTGCAGCAGCGGAGTTGTGGCTCCCATCGTCACACTGAACAAGCCGCGTCGAACGGTGACGTCGGAATACGTTTCATGCCACAATAGCGTCCCGCCACTCGATGTGTCATACAGCCGGAGAGTTAAATTAATCGTCGTATCCAGCGGGATCCCGTTCGGTCGCGATAAACTCCCCTGATACTGAAAACGCTGCGGAACCGCAGCGCAAACGAAAGAAACAATGATGAGTTGAAAAAACACGATGGATGTAACTAACGATTTCATGATCCACCTCGATTGAAATGTGTACCTTTACGTTCCCGTCTTTGGATCACTGGCGAGGCCTTTAGTCAAAATACGGAAACCATTTTAAGCTACTGAAATACTTCAAGTATGTCAATAAAATTACACATAAAACAAAATTCTATATATCCTTCTATGTCGTTGATTTCTTTGTATGTGTCCTTGTTCACATGAAGATAGAGGCTGCACGTCGCGAAAAATTCATAAAAGCGAAGGTGATCTCATTATTCGTAAGCCGATTTCATGCGAAATCTGATCCATAAAAAGCTCCCCGTCGGTGGGGAGCTTGCGCAAGCTAATCCGTTTTCTCGCCGTTCAACTCATGCGGCAACTTGTCGGGATGATTTGCTCCGGAATTGAACCCAACACACAACGGCCATCCAAAATAAAGTTGCTCCTGCCATTTCGCACAACTCTTCAGTGATCACAAAACCGCGGTAGACAAACGTATCATCCAGCTCGTGCCCCATCAACCAATGCCCGATAGTCTCGATGACCAGAGTACTTATCCAAGCCAGAATTCCCGCGCTTGCGAGAAAAAAAGCTCTCGTGTCCGTTCGCAGTTTTTGCCAAAAAACCTGGATTAATAGAACAAGTCCCACACACGCGAATGGCGCAAAAAGCAGCATCCAATAATACTCGCCCCAAAGCGTCCACTGGAATTGCTTGGTCGCAGCCGCACCGAAACTCTCGTGAATTGTAGCGGTCTCATCTATCGAAAGATAACCGAACAGCAGTGTAAGCATCAGCCAACCCGCGCGCTTCCAACCGACGTCTGTATCCAACTTCCAGGCAAGCAATGTTGTTAAAGAAAGCAGAAGCAACTGCGCCGACGAAAACCACGTGGGAAGATTCGATTCGCCATCTATGTTAATCAGCCGGTTGATTGTTACCGAAGGCGTTCCCGTGACGTTCAACAGCGACAGGAAAACCTCGAACGCGAAAATCACGGTGAAAAACTTCCACGAAAACATCCGTGTGGACTCGCCCAAGGTCTCCCACGGGATGCGAATCCGGTCTTCAATTTTGGCTCGGTGATTTTTCATATGGAAAGTGCTTTTCCAACGTTAGGTCGTTGAATCAGGCCTGTTTCTGACGACTATTTCATAACCACCATTTTTTTCGATGCCGTAAAGCCGTTCGATTCCACGCGATACCAGTACATTCCGGACGGCAATCCGCTCGCATCGAATAGTACCGAATGTGAACCGGCATTCATCTCGCCGTCTTGCAGAATGGACATTTCCCTGCCGTTCAAATCAAACACTCTCAGCAGAACAGGACCGGCTTCCGTTAATTCAAAGGGAATTCTGGTTGCGGCATTGAACGGATTCGGATAATTCTGAAGAAGAGCAAAGTCCGATACGGATTCAAGAGCAACCATCGGTTCAGCTTGAACCGTACTCAATTCCTCGCGTTGTCCTGTAATATCCACGGATACGAGAGTGTAGGAGTACGTTATGCCGCTGTTCACATGCACATCCGTCCAGTTATAGCTGGAACCGGTCGGGCTGTTCGTGGCGCGCACTTCAGTCATAAACGCATCGTCTCGCAGAATCTCAAAATGATCATTATCCGTTTCGGAAGCGGTTCTCCAGTTTAGCCGGATGTTTTCGGCGGCGGCCGCCGCAGTGAAAGAAATCAATTCCACGGCCAGAATTTCATCATAGTAGCCGAAGATCACATGGGCAATATCCGTATTGTCGCTGTAGCGGCCGCGAACGGGATCCATTCCTACGGCAAACGTATAAAACCACTCTGCCCCCCCACCCTTGGCAAAAACCGGAACCAGCGAATTCGTATGACCTCCGGAATAGAAATACATGCCCGGCAGATTTCCGGCGCCGTTATCAACGAGTGGCATATACACGGCAGGAGACCCTGATCCCTCGCCCCACAAATAGCCGGTTTCGTGATCCCCGGTGATAATCAATAACGTTTCTTCCCAGTTGCTATGGGTTTCGATCCAGTTGATAACAACAGCTACGGCATTGTTGAAATCCGTTTGCTCTTCGATCATCCGGCCTTTCTGATTCGCATGGCCGGCCATATCAATGGCCCCGCCTTCGATCATCACGAAAAAACCGTCGGGATCATTGTCCAAAACGTTGAGTGCACCTTGTGTCATTTCCGCCAGAGTCGGCACTCCGCTGTTCAGCGGTTTGGTATAAGGCAGTGCGTTTCCGTTGCCGCTTTCTCCCGCCAACAGCGAACGGCCTTGCTGTAGAACATATCGGCAGCAAGCTGTTCCGCATACTCGCTCCGGCGTTGGCCCGGATGCAAGCGCTTGAAATTCCGCCCGAGTCTGGATCAGCGTATAGGGCGTGAGGTTGTTTTTCAAGTTCAGCCATTGCGTTTGGCCGCCGACATAGGTGTAGCTTGCGGACGTCGGCTGATTGTTATCGTTGTAGTCCGGATGGCCGCATCCCATAATCACATCGAGGCCGCTGACATTAACCATCTCCTGCGCGATTTCGATGTAATTACTTCGCGACACATTGTGTGCGCCGAACGCGGCCGGAGTGGCATGCGACCACGGCACGCTCGTTACGACACCCGTAGCTTTGCCCAATTCCTCCGCCCGCGTTTGAACAGTCAGTAGTGGGTGGCCGTCTATCGGGTCAATATTAATCTGTCCGCCTGCCACTTTAAAACCGGTGGACATGGCACTGGCGGCCGGTGCGGAATCCGTGTAATCCCACATCACATAATCGAAATCCGACCAGGCCAGCGTCGGATCGTAGCTTCCCCCGTAAGCGAATGTGCTCTGAAATACGCGCACCGGAAATGATTGATAAGGCTGCGCGGCCACGCCCTGCCAATAATTGGCTGCTGTAATCTGGTTGATGCTCATCCCGTCGCCGATCATGAGAATCACATTCTTCAAAGGAGGTTGCGCTGCGGCTTCCTGAGAAATTCCAATCAGGATAGTCCAAGCCACCAGTACACATCCGATTCGGACGAATTTGTTCATGTGAAACTCTCCTAAGTCTGAACCGAACCATGCTCAACACATGCATTAGTCGGTTGCGCTGCACAGACAAACCTGCTGATCCTATCGGCAACCTCTGCAATCAAGGTAGCAAAATATGCCGCGCAAGTCAATATACTTCAGACGGAATGTGTATAATTTTCGTTTTGTGAGAGTGAAGATCTTCAAATTGACGCGGCTTTCCGCAATCCGGCACTCTGATGCTAACGAATTGGATTACATTGGTTTTCACGGCACTTTTGAAATCGAGACGGTGGCGCTGAGACAAAACAGGCTCCCCATTTCTGAGGAGCCTGTTTCCTGAACTGCAATGGGATTATTTCGTGCGGATGAATTCGATGCGCCGATTCTTCTGCTTTCCTTCCGGAGTCTTGTTGTCTGCAATGGGTTTATCCGGCCCGAAGCCTTTGGTGGTGAGGCGGCTCTCGGCGATGCCTTTGGCCACCAGCCACAGTTTCACCGCGTTCGCGCGATCTTCCGAAAGCTTCATATTCTTCTCACGCTTTCCGCTATTATCCGTGTGTCCCCAAATTTCAACTTCAACGTTCTTATTGTCGCGAAGCGTGGTGAAGGCGTCGTTCAGGATCGCTTCCGATGCGGGAAGAATTTCCGCGCTGTTGACTTTAAAGACAATTCCTTCCAGCGTGATTTCCTTGCCGACTTCCATCACGATCTTGGGAATATCATCGGCGGCATTCAGCGGATCGCTGCCGCGCGCCACTTCTACTCCGTCGTCAACAGTGCCCGCATCTGTGTCTTTTTTCAACGGATCGGTTTTATAATTCGTAACTTCATCGCCATCCGTCAGCGTATCACCGTCCGTATCGCGATTCAGTGGGTCAGTCTTATGCTGAATCACTTCATCCTTGTCGTTCAAACCGTCGCCGTCGCTGTCCGGATTCAGCGGATCGGTCTTATAGTTCGCAACTTCATCTCCGTCCGTCAATCCGTCTCCATCCGTATCCGGTTTCAGGGGATCCGTCTTGTACTTCAGAACTTCATCCCCGTCTGACAAGCCGTCTCCGTCTGTATCCGATTTCAAAGGATCGGTATTATATTGGAGATACTCCTCGCCATCGGTCAGTCCGTCGCCGTCGGTATCGGGATTCTTGGGATCCGTTCCCAGTTGCTTCTCCTGTTTATTGCTCAGGCTGTCGCCGTCCGAGTCTTTCTTGCCGGACCCTCCGCTGATTCGAAAACCGGCCAGAGCCGTGATGTAGCTGTCCTTGTGAGAACTCTCGTCTTCGATGCTGGGATTGAGATCCTCGGAAAAGGACTGGTTGTAGCCGCCCCGCAAATCGAAAGACAAGTATTCGTCAATTCGATACTGTACGCCAACTCCGACCGGAACAAATCCGCTCCAGCCTTTCGACTCGGCTGCCGTGTCCGTCTGTACCGGGAATTTCGTGACGTCGAAATGCAGCAGTCCGACACCGGCATACAGATACGGAATCCACTTTTCGTTGTGGACGGGGCTGAACCGCAGCCGCAAATCCAGCGGCATCATGTCGGTAATCAGATTTTTCGCCCGCAATCCCGCGTAAGCATAACCGAACTCCAACTGCAGCGGATCCAATAGCGGATAGGCAAAACACGCCCGGACCTTTCCGCCCGGCTTCACTTCATCGGATTTGTTGTTGTCCAAAGCTACTCCGCCGGCCACTCCGACCTCCATACCGATGTCCTTGAACTGAGCCGCAACAGGCAGACACAGAAGTCCCGTCAGAGCGACAACACACAGGGATCGAATGATGCGCTTCATAAGATTTCCCTTTCCGGTTCTTTCAGAACCTTGAATGATGTGCGATACTTCCTGTATTCTTAGGTTTTTTCACAACAAAATACCGCGAGCGAATGCCGAAGGATGCATGGATACACTCTACCGAATCAGAACCGCTTTTCGCAGAACGGAGACATTCTTCTCCGTAATTGCCCTCAGATAGTAGACTCCGCTGGCGAGATCCGATCCGTCAATAGAAAATGCATACTCGCCTTTTCCGAATCGGCGATTGGCCAGTACTTGAACCAGCCGTCCTTGCAAGTTAAAAAGAGTGAGATTCACATGAGCATCATTGCGCAACTCGAAACGAAACATCGCCCGTCCGTTGAAAGGAGTAGGATAGACTTCACTCAACGCAATCTGCTGCGGAACGGATGCGGGATTGCGGTCTGCGAGCGAGGCACTGCTCCACATCAAAGAATCCAGAAAATGCAGGCAAATCGGATATCGCTGCGGCAGCGGATCCCAATGTCCCGAAGCATTATAGATTTCCAAATAATGCGGGATTCCATACAAATCCAGGGAATCCGCAAACAGGGAATTTATTACCGGAAACGCTCCGTCTCCCGAAGGTGAATCCAGATAAATTCCCAATCCATAGGCTGGATTGTACTGGGAAACCAACTTGGCCGGATCTTCGGTCTGCCACTGCCCAAAGACACTGTCAATGATGCTGCCGTCGTTTGCGCAGGGAAGATTCACATAATACGGCGGGCGATTCAAGTTCGGGCTGAGCGCTCGCGCCAGACTGAACAATACCTGCGAATAATCACCTGCGGTGGGATTGAATGGGCCGGATCCGCCATTCTCCTCCACCATACTGGGAATATAATAGCTAACCACAACATGCGAAAGATGTGTGACTCCCGAATGCGCGGCCACGGCACGGAATCGGTCCGGATGCTTCAAGGCGAGCTTAACGGCTCCATAGCCCCCCATCGAGTGTCCGATCAGACTTCGCTTGCCGCCGTCACGATACACGTTGTAATGCGACTCCATGTATTCGACGGCATCGTAGACGACAAAGTCTTCGAAATCTCCGTTCAAATCGGAGTTCGACCACCACGTCATTCCCCAGTACGGTCCGGAGTATCCGTCGGGACGCACCAGAATAACCGGATGAATTTCCGTGCCGATCAGCGTGTCGAGGGCAGCGACAATCTCCTCATAATACGTGTGATTTGCACCGCCTCCGTGTAGAAAATAGATTGTGGAATAACGTACCGTCGTGTCCGCCGCATTATAGCCCGGCGGCAGATAAATCCGCAGCGTCCGGTTCATGCCGGCGGATGTGCTGTAAAAACTCCGGTTCTCAACGCGTCCCTCTGCCATGCCGCACAGCATCAACACGTGCAATAGCAGAAGGCCTATTACGGTTCGTGTGTTCATCGCGTCCTCAGTTCTGTGGTAATAGGGAAGTGGATATGAAGAATATCCGTATTCGGATAGACGGTCTGATACTCCGTGAACCGAGGTTCAATCTCACATTTTAAGCATTTCGAACACTTTGTACAGCACAAACGCCGGCCAGACGATGGCCTTGAGAACTCCCAGCACACCTTCCCAAAAACCCGCCGAGTGCTGAATGTAGTAAACGGCTGCTCCAATGAAAGCGAATCCGTAAATTCCGCCGAAAGCCCCGCACCCGTCTATTCGTTTTTTATTTGGGCGGCAGGAATCATCGGTCATTGTGTTCTCCTTGAAATTGGTAAAGTATATTCGCGTTCACAAGGCTGGTTTGCGCAGCGGATGATCTGCGGACGGATATACACAGCCACATATCTCTTGTTGATACCGATAGCCGTCGTGTCCGTCCATCGGTTGCGTTTCAACAATAAGTTTTCCCAATCCAAAAAAGAGCGAAACTGACACCTCGCGGCGGAGAGTTCGCTCGTCGTAATAAATTGCCGGCAGAGTGAAACCCTCGGCCCAAAAGCATCGTTCTCAAGTTAGCAAAATGTCCACCAAATGTCAACAAGTTGTCATGGGATGATTTTCCGACCATGATTAACTGCTGGCTATTGATTGTCCATGAACTCACTTCCTTATCATATTATGAACACGAAAAAGCAAAGTTGTTTCGGGCAAACTTCACATTATCAATATAATACGGTATTCGAGACCATCTTTATCCTCTAAAAACAGCCGACTCTGCAACCTCGCAGCCTTTGCCGGGTTCTATTATACGAGACACAGAAATTCAGCAGCGAATAATGAACCCTCCTTTCAGCGAAATCTACGAGCAGTATTACGACGATGTGTGGCGGTTCCAACTTCATGCCGCCGCCGATGTCCCTACTGCACTGGAATTGACATCTTTAACGTTCTATCGCGCCTGCCGGGCGTGGCCGCGATTCAAACCGAATGCTCCGGTGAAAGCCTGGTTGTTTCAAATCGCCGTGAACGAGTGGCGGCGCGAACTCAGGCGGAGAAAACTGGCGCGGATCATTCCGCTGTCCGATGTTTTAAAATCGGACGAAAGGGATGTCGCGCTCGATCAGGCGGAAATCGCATCGGTCAGCGATGAAATCGAGCGGAATGAAAGCTACCTTATGCTGCACCGCGCGCTCATGAGACTGCCGCAAAAGTATATCACTCCGATTATGCTGCGTTATTTCGAACATTTGACGATAAATGAGGTCGCCGACATCCTCGGGCGGCCGGTTGGCACGGTGAAATCCCTGGTTCATCGTGGTCTCGCGAAGCTTCAGGAGGATCAGGGCCTCCGCGAAGCCTGCGGCCAATCCATTTTCGAGGTTTCAACTGTAACCGTGGAGAGTTGACAATGGAAAACTGGGGACAAAAATTCGACCGCATGCAGACGCCGGATTCTTCCGTGCCGTCGCATCGCGAAGAACTGCGCAAGCGGCTTCTATCCCATAACATACCCGTGAGTCGCGGTCGCCGTGCCGCCGTCACCCTGAGCCTCACCATGCTGGTGGTGCTCGGCGGGTTAACGCTGGGCTATCCGAGCTGGGCCAAGGATCTTTGGGATACCGTCGTGGTGAAAACGATTACGCTGAGCACTGATGGCGGGATGAAGGTGGTTATAAAAAGAATGGGGCCGGATGGCCAGTGCTGTCCTATGCCCGATGATACGTTGATGCAAATGTTCGAGGTCGGCGGCCGCCGGGCTATCGCTTTTAAAAAGTGCCTGAGTCCGACGGAAATGCAGGGGGATTCGTTCTCGATCTCCACGGAGGCAATTATCAAGCAATTACATCTGGGGGAGGAAGGATTTGCCAACGTGACGATCTCAACTCCGGATGGCGAGAATACATGGATTGTCAACGGAGATACGATTGACGAAAAATCCATCACGAGAACGGTGGAACGGCTCACGGAAAAGGAACTCGCGGAACAGGAGGCGAATCCGTGCGGCCTCAAGAACATTCCACCGGAACCGGATAAACTGCCCGCGAACAGCGCGGATTTCACTCTCGATCAGAACTACCCGAATCCGTTCAACCCCACCACTCAGATTTCCTTCGACCTAACCCAAAGCGGTCCGGTCACGCTGAAAGTCTTTAACATGATGGGGCAGGAAGTCACGACGCTGCTGAACGGCTACACCGACGCCGGGCACCATGCGGTCACCTTTGACGGCGCCAATTTGCCTTCCGGGACTTACCTTTATACGCTGCAAACGGCGAAGGCGAAGCTGTCCAAGATGATGATCCTCGCCAAGTAGTCCGTGTATGTCGTCACTTAAAAGCCCCCGGAATTTTTCCGGGGGCTTTCTATATTACAAAGGTTGCGAGAAACGCCGTTCCTCCTTCGACTATTTCAATAGAACCATCCTTTGAAATTGCGTGGTTCCTCCTGCCTCCAGCCGCGTAAAGTAGATCCCCGACGCCAATCCGCTGCCGTCAAACGTTACGCGATAATGTCCTGCTTCGGAAAAACCGTTTTTCAGGACAGCGACTTCTCGACCGAGAAGATCAAACACGCGTAGGGAGACACAACCGGCAGTTGGAATTTCGTATCCAATAAAAGTGCGCGAATTGAACGGATTCGGATAGATTTCCGTTAGTCCGCACGTTTTCGGAACATGCACCGGCGGCATACGCGTAACACGTGTTGCGTCTGAGCAGTCGTATATACCAATGTTCGTATAATCGGCGACATACGCCAAGCCCCCTGACACCACGACATTCCAAGCGACGCCGGAAGTGTTATAGTAGCCCGTTTCTCTTGGCGATTCGGGATCGCTGATGTCCACGACATGCAGACCTTCTTCGTTAGTTGTTACATAAGCGTAACCGTCCGCGATCACCACGCAATTCGGATGTCCTGGCAGTTCGCAAAAACCCGACACTACCGGAGCGGAAGGATCCGAAATATCTACGGCGTACAAGCCTCTGTATAGATCGGCAACGAAAGCATAGTTGCCCGAGACGGCTACGTCCACAATCCAATCAATCGAGTCACATTGACCGACAACAACAGCCGCTTCCGGATTCGCGATGCTCACGATTTGAAGACCTTCCCACCGGGCCGCCACGTAAGCATAATCACCGGCAATGACTACATCCTCGGCAATTCCTACGGTACAGGAGCTGACTTCTATCGGTGCGGAGCGATCCGAGATATCAATTACTCGGAGACCGTAGCCGTAATCCGCTATGCAAGCGATATTACCGGACACAGCGACTCCGAACGCATCCCCCGGCGTATCAACAAAGCCCACTGCAGCCGGAGCCGATGTATCGGAGATGCTAACAATCTGAAGGCCGCAATTCCCATCCGCTATATAGGCAAAGCTGCCCGACACAGCAAGCTCAATCGCCCAACCGGGAGTATCGAAGAACGTTGTTTCGATCGGCGAAAAAGGATTAGCAACATTCACCACGCGGAGGCCGCTTCCGCCGTTCGCAACGTAAATAGTGTTCCCCTGCTTCGCCACACCATAGGAATACCCCGATTCCATGAAGCCACCCATTTCGAAGGGGCTGGACGGATTGGTGATATTCAATATGCGAAGTCCGAAATCACCGTCGGCAACATAGGCATAAGGCCCCTGAATTACGGCATCAAAAGTCCCCCCCTGCGTGTTATAATAGCCGATTTCGCCGGGAGCGGACGGATCGGCGACATTGATGACTCGTATTCCATACTGACTATTCGACACATAGGCCAGGCTTCCCGATACGGTCACATTCCAGGGGAAAAAAGGCGTGCGGCAAAAACCAGTTTCGATAGGCGTTGAAGGATTCGAGACATCCAGGATCCGAAGACCATCATCCGCTTCATGTGCTACATAGACATAGTTGCCCGATACGGTCAATCCGCGATCACTCCCCTGTGTATCGAGGAAGCCGACCTCAAACGGCGACGAAGGATCAGTAACGTCTATGATTCGAACACCGCGCAAGCCGTCTGCAATGTAGGCATGACCGCCGGAAACATCTACGCCTTCGCCACCGCCCGGAGTATCATATGAGCCCTCTAAAAATGGCGCCGCAGGATTTGAGATATTCACGATTTGAAGACCGCGCTCCTCGTCCGCGATATACGCGCGTTCTCCTGACACGGCAATCCCGACGGATTGGCCGGGCGTATCGTAGAAACCGATCTCGAAAGGAGCGAATGGATTCGAAATGTTGACAATCCGCAAGCCTCTATCACCATCAGCCACATAAGCATAGTGGCCTTGTAACTCCACGTCCCGCGCAAATCCCGGCGTATCATAGATGCCTATCTCCACCGGATGGGCAGGGTCAGAGACATCGAGAACCCGGAGACCTGAAGACTTTGAAGCGATCACAGCCAGCGTATCGGTGACGGCGACGCCGTAGGCATAATCCCAATACCGATACAAAGAGCTTAATTGGCGAACATGAAGGCTGTCTTGTGCAGCAATGTGGCTTGTATGGACCATGACAAGCACTGTGAGAAGTGCAAGGAATCGAATGGGAGATGGAATAAACACGGCAACACCTCTTACGTTTGAATGTAATATCCCGTACCTAATAATCCTGAACCATAAGCCAGCATAGCAAAAAGAACATATCGCTCCACGAAATGATTATTTGGTGTGCTTCGCTGTCAGCTTCCTGTTTGCGAGAATTCTCCCGCGTCATGCTCAGACGGTACTCGACGATCATTCGATTCTGTTAACGTGACGGAATGGTCTCCTTTGTTTTTAAAGTTCGATTTTTCGCTTCGCATCCATTACTTCTCTGCTTGCTCCGTCCGGATCAGCCCGCTCAAATCGTAGCCTTTCGTTTTTATCTGAACGAGAACAGTCTGCAAAATGGTTTCGTCCATGTCGGGCGTCCGCGACAAAATCCACAGATACTTTCGTGACGGCTCGCCGACGACAACGTAGCTGTAGTCCGGCGCAAGATCAATAATCCAATAGTTGCCCCAAACAAACGGAAGAAACGAGAGTACTCTCGGCGCAAAGCGCACTTTGAGCTTCGTATTCGGTTCGTTTTTATCGGCACGTTTCGCGCGACCCTCCGCCTCGGTTATCCGTCCATCCTCTTTTCGACAGCGATTGATTACTTGGATGGTTCCGTCATCCAGTAGCGTATAGGTCGCCGACACGTCGCCGCTGCACTTTTTCTGAAACCAGTTCGGAAGCCGCGCGATCTCGTGCCATGTTCCCATATAACGATCGAGGTCAACGGATGGAACCACGTCGAGCGGCATGGATTGTTCCTGCGCGTTAGAACACACGGCCAGCATCGCCAACAGCGATAGGATACCTAATGGCTTCACAAGCATTTTCCTCCGAATCAACGCAGAGTTTTCGGCGCATCTCGCCGGCGGCAGCCGAATTACACCCCTTCTTCAAGCGGCATGACGACCCACGCGATCAGGTATAACAGAATGCCCGCTCCTCCAGCTAATATCAAGACAATCCATAAAAGCCGGACCAGAGTCGGATCTAAATCCAAGTAAGCGCCGATCCCGGCGCAGACTCCCGCGATCTTGCGGCCTTTATGAATCCGTACCAGACGTTTCGTCGAATCGGTCATCGGTAAGTCCTCTCTGAAGTAATAAGCCCTCATGATCATGGAAGTGACGCGCGGCAAACGTCACTTCAGCAGCATCAGTTTCCTCGTCTGCGTAATGCCTCCCGCATCCAGCCGCATAAAGTAGATTCCCGAAGCCAAACCGCTGCCGTCGAACATCACGCGATGACTCCCCGCTTCCACAAAGCCGTCCTTCAGTACCGCCGATTCCCGCCCCCTAATATCGAAAACCCGCAGGGATACTTTGCAGACAGCGGGAAGATCATACGCAATCATTGTTGCGGCGTTGAACGGATTCGGATAGCTGCATAGGCTATACGCTGAGGGTTGAAGGACCAGAGGATCACTTGACGAAGAGATATCCGGCCCGGTCTTCACCAGATAGAAATCCTTGTTGCCTCCCGCTCCGAAAGAATTGCTCCATCCCGCCACGAGATAGCCTCCGTCGGCGGTCTGCTGAACGGAATAGGCTTCATCCCAATTGGTTCCCCCATACGTACGCATCCAAAGCGAGTCCCCCTGGCTATTCATTTTTCCCAGAAAGAAATCGCCCCAGTTCGCGCCGAAGGATTGGGTCATCCCCGCCACAATATAGCCTCCATCTTCGGCCTGTTGAACGGACCAAGCCCGGTCATCTGAATTTTCTCCATAGGTTCGTGTCCAAAGCTGATCGCCCGAACCATTGGTCTTTGCCAAAAATATATTGGAGCGAGCCGCAGAAGTGACTTTGGTCTCGCCCGCCGCAATATAGCCTCCGTCGTCGGTCTGCTGAACGGAATTGGCAATTTCATAACCCGTTCCCCCGTAAGTGCGTGTCCAGAGTGTGTCGCCCGAGCTGTTCGTCTTCACCAGATAGAAATCATTAAAGCCCGCTCCGAAGGAATTGGTGAGTCCCGCCACGATGAAGCCATCGTCGTCTGTTTGTTGAATGGAATAGGCGAATTCCCCTTCGCTTCCCCCATAGGTGCGCGTCCAGAGCGTGTCGCCCAGAGCGTTCGTCTTTATCAGATAGAAATCGTAGTAGCCCGCCCCGAAGCACTGGGTGTATCCCGCCGCAATATAACCTCCGTCGGTGGTCTGCTGAACGGAAACAGCCCGGTCCTCGCTGCTCCCACCGTAAGTGCGTGTCCATAACGGTTCACCCGAGCCATTGGTCTTCACCAGATAGAAATCGGCGTAGCCCGCGCCGGAAGTATCATCGGTCCATACCGCCACGATGTATCCTCCGTCAAGAGTCTGCTGAACGGACCAGGCTTCATCATGGTATATCCCCCCTATCGCACGGGTCCAGAGCGTGTCGCCCATACTATTCGTCTTCACCAGATAAGCGTCAGCGTCGCCCGCCCCGAAAGAAAGCGTTTTCCCCGCTAAAATATAGCCTCCATCGGCAGTCTGTTGAGCGGAGAAAGCGTAATCGTCACTGTTCCCCCCATAAGTGTGGGCCCAGAGCGTGATGGGATTCGGTTGGGTAAAAGCTGCCGTGGATAGAATGAGCATTGACCAAACAAAGGCCGCACACTTTTTCATGGTCTTCTCCGTAAATTAATATGGTGTCCTTGCCTTGCACTCAGATCACTTCAGCAGCATCAGCTTCTTCGTCTGCGAAAAATCTCCGGCATCCAGTCGTGTGAAATAGATCCCCGACGCCAATCCGCTGCCGTCAAACTTCACTCGATGACTCCCGGCTTCGGTAAAACCGTCTGTCAGAACGGCGATGTCATGTCCTAAAAGATCAAACACCCGCAGCGAAACGCGCCCGGCTTTGGGAAGGTCATAAACAATCGTGGTTGACGCATTGAAGGGATTCGGATACGGCGGAGCAAGCGAAAGCTGATCGGGCAGCGTTGTACCCCCGTTTCCGCTGCCGGAAGTGCCACCCACGCGAACCGGAGTCATCGGCCGCATGCCGTTATTCTGATCCACCGGTACAATGTATTCGCCCTCGCCAAGCGCTCGCGTCAATTCGCACACGGCATCCACAGCGGGTTGCATGGTTACCGAGCCTAAAAGGTTGATGAGCGTCTGTCCCGAAGCATCCGTCTGCCAGACGTTTATCGAGTGGCTCCATGTCGCGAAAACCTGCACCGTCTGATCACCCGCAACCGGAAGCGGTGTTTGAATCACCGGAGAAAATATCAGAAACTCGTAGCCATGTATCGGCGCGCAGAGATTCGCAACACGGTCGCCGTTCATGTCGGGCAAACACCAATAGAGAGCGAACGGATCAAGGTTATGAGGAAGGTGAGCTTCCGTGTGATTTACAACCGGAACCTGACCGCCATAAAGATGCGTGACTAAATCCACTCCGCGCATTCCCGCCAGATCTTCAAATCCGTCCCAACCGGCATCCGCATAAACGGATAAAATGGCGTCGCCCACCATATCCTGATTGTTGTCCGAGAGCACGCGAATCTGCCCGTTCAGGCTATCGAGCACAAAGTAGAGCCCGGTTTGCGGGCAGCGCGTCATGGAAGAAAAAAACATGGGAGGGAAAGAGGGCGGACCAAAACTGTGCGATACAAATGTCCCCGCCACTTGATCCTGAAATATATCGTAAGCCGTCATGCGAGCGACGCCTTGCGTGCCGTCGCCGCCGCAAACAACCGCCAGAAAATGACCGGTGGGAAGCGGCGTGTTTCGGCTGAACAGCATCATGTCCGCCGGACGCCATGATCCTAAACTGCACTGCTGCCAATGGATTTGCCCCAGATGGAACGTCGCCAGGTAACTCGGCCCTGTTCCCGTCGTATCGAAGTGGATGAAGGCGCAACTCGCGCCCTCGCTTTGCAGCAGCGGTATGCGGGCATGGTGATGCGTTCCTTGTTTGCGTTTCTGCCACGTTTCAAAGGATTCCTGCCGCATCCCGTCGTCCGCCGGGAATCCCAGCGAATCCATATAGGCAAGTCCCGCCGCAAAGGCTTCAATCTCGCGCGCGTTGCTTGTTGTTCCGGTTATGGTTTGTGTTTTATGAGTGTGCTCATGCAACAAGATGACCTCGAGATAACGCAGAATAGACGGATCTTCCGCTGCCCCCTCCATCAGCATGACATCAAGATTCAGCTTGTCGCCCTCCGTGGTCGGTAGTCCGTCCGACAGTGTTCCCCCGTAGAAGGTCTCACCGGCATCTCCGGTATTCAGTGTCTCCGCTTCAATGCCTCCTCGATTCAATTGTCGCAGCAGATTCGCCGCGATGTCCGCGCAGGACATTGTTCGCACATTTCCGGAGGAGTCGGAATACGTTATGGCGCTCGGCGGCGGCGTGGCGATACTGTCAATGGCTCTCCTTACCGTAGTGCGCTCCGTTTCCGTCAGCGGCCGCCCCGCCCATTTGGGTGGACAAGTGAAATCCAATGATCCGCTATTTCCGTGCGGCTCGTCCGCATAATCAAGAGCTGCAATCAGCCCCAGTGCGCACAGCACAATCATATAGGGCATTATCCGCCGGACTGCTTTCATCGCTGTCCCCTTTCCGTGCTTGGAAATGATTCTCTCCACAGCCGATTTCCCTGAGACAACAAGCCGCTGCAAGTAATCTCCACGGTTCCTTCAGCGCAGCAGCATCAGTTTCCTCGTCTGCGTAATGCCTCCCGCATCCAGACGCATAAAGTAGATTCCCGAAGCCAAACCGTTGCCGTCGAACATCACACGATGACTCCCCGCTTCCACAAAGCCGTCCTTCAGTACCGCAACCTCCCTCCCTTGCAGATCAAACACACGCAGAGTGATGAATCCGGTCCTCGCCAGATCGTAGACAATCGTGGTGGTTGCGTTGAACGGATTCGGGAAATTCGCGAGTCGGAACAAGACGGGCTGAACCGATGGGCAGCGTTCAGCGGCCTGAGGATCCGGTGCTATTTTAATGCTATAGGCATTATAGTCGCCTGAGCCGTATGAAGTTGTTTGGCCTGCCACGACATAACCTCCATCGGCTGCCTGTAGAACCGAAGAGGCCTCGTCCCACCCGCTCCCGCCGTAAGTGCGTGTCCAAAGCGTGTCTCCGCTGCTGTCCGTCTTTACAACATAGATATCATAGTTAAAACCGGCAAGAGT
>Ga0105104_10001305_pt1 | contig 18664 bp, 16 predicted proteins | sample PPLLaktember2015_3_FD_87034 | JGI IMG/M metagenome (GOLD analysis project Ga0105104, IMG submission 87034) | Freshwater sediment microbial communities from Prairie Pothole Lake near Jamestown, North Dakota, USA - PPLs Lake P7 Core (6) Depth... | ecosystem: Environmental > Aquatic > Freshwater >... | reverse complement strand
ATCTCATAATCTGGATAGAAATTTTAAAGATTTATTTGAGTCCTTAGGATTCAAGGTTCTATGGGCGGCAGCTAATCTTGAAGAGCTAGAACAGATAAGTATAAATAATAATGTAGATTTAGCAATTGAATGGCAGTATGGCGAGCAAGACTATCCTATACGTAATATGCTAGAAAAGATAGGAAAGGTCGTCCCAATTTATCTATGTCTGAATTGGAATGGAAAAGCACCTGTAAATGTTCAAGATCTCGGTTATGTAGATACACTCACTGTACCTTGGACCATAGAAGAGCTAAGACAAAAATTTCCGAGGATGTTGACTCCCGACAAACGGGAAATTCTAAAAAAATCGGAATTTTGGACATCTAAATAAATTAAATCTGTATAGCAAATCAGGACGGCACTCCCTCCCCTAAAAGAGATTCATGTTTTTGAATAAGCTGATTATTTTGTCCGATTACCCTTTCCGCAATTTCTCGAACGAACCTGAATCTATTTGAACCAAAATCCTTAAGATATTGATTTCGCTCTGCTTCAAGCGACTGAATGATAGATTGAACTTCATCTTGTGTGAATTCTGCGTTTATCAGTTTATCTTTCTCCATGCTGTAATAATGTTTTCTATTGTTTTTATACCAACTTTTGGCAGATAGAGTACTTCCGTCCAGGTGCTGTATGGACGATTTGACAGAAGTGTATCTATACGATTTGATTGGATTTTTGCTTTCTTGAGTGCTAATCGAAGTCGTATTGCCGGCGCTTTATTAAGCCACTGTAAACATTTTGCCGATTCGTATTCATCATTGAATTCGAGTAGCAATTCTTGATAGTCTGTATATATCCTTTCTACTTTTGGTATGGGTTGCGAATATTGATTGGACTCAATCGGAACGAAGTGATGTAGCGTAATTGCCACGACGATTGAAAAGAGTAATAAGCCAAGTGTGAATACATTTTTAATTTCTTCACGAACTTTTCTCACGTGCTTACGACGGTGAAAGTTGTATTTGCTGTAAGTGATTGATTCAAAGAATTCCTTCATCTGCTTTTTCAATGGTTTGGGAGACCATTGACAAGCTGAACTACCTGCAACTTGAACGAGTAACCAAGAACCAAGACCGAGACGCGGCAAACGAGAGGGAGAAAAACCGACACAGATGACGAACACAGTGACACCGAAACGCGCTGCGAGACGGCACGCAAGCAACGAACCGCGAGACTTTGGAGTGGCAAGAAAACAGACAAGCGCAGAGCGACGACGTGCAAGAAACTGAACAAGTGCAAGCGAACGCTTGGCAAGGCGAAGACGAAGTGGAACGCTGAGACGACCACCTGACCACCAGTTGACAAATGCACCACCACGCCCTGCAGCTGCAACAACCGGAACGGCTGAAAGTGAACACGCACCACGGCCGCTGAAACCAAAAGCTGCAAAGACAGAGACGCGAGACAAAGAAGATTGTGGCACGGAAGAAAGAACGAGAGCATCAGCCCCCACAGAACAGCCAACGACAAGGCGGGCAGAAGACACAGAGAGAACAGACGAGACAACGGAAGCAACAAGCGGCTGTGTGGAAACAGGAAGCGAACGCGACCCGCAAAAGCCGACAGAAGCAAATGACGAAAACATGACAACACCTATGTAGGCGAGAACTGCCGAGCAATTACCCACGCTGACAAACCCAAGCCGAAGCAGCTTGCCGGCGCCCCACGACCAACAAAGCCGTGAGAACAGAAAAAACGATAGTGCTGTCACAGCCCCGCAGGCGCAGCACCGCAATGCCCGAAGCCCGAGCGCGGAAGCGAGCACCGGAACGAAGCCCCGAAGCGGCACAGCCGCGAGGGGCGTACACCGATTTGCAAAATGTGTGACTGTCAAGGCGCACATTTTGTCCGGTGTGAGTGAGGAGCGCAGCTGCACAAGCGAGTGGTTGAGTGAACAAGGAGCGTAAGCGACGCGGTGAACGAAAGGCTTGCGGTGCGAGAACGGGGCTGTAAATTGTAAAGACCCATGGACGAACGCTATCTAAGAGAAAAATCGAGGGAAGCTAAGATTCAAACGGCTCGAAGAAATAGATCCTCTGATGACTCGGTAAGCCAGGAACTTCTGCTCCTACAATTGCACCATCCCTGAGAACCCTATTCGAGAAAGGACAGTATCGGGAAACATAGACAACGACACCGAAATGGAGCTCGTCGGCAATCCGGACAAGAACCTGATCTCCCCGTTTGCTAATATTTTTTATCTGTTCCATTTTTTAGGCGGCGATACCGGTTTACGGTATCGCCGTTATTTCGAATGTTTTATCGAATGATAAGATGCGTTCCATAATTGATGTTGATGCCATCGGGAATAACTCCGGTAGTCTTCATCTGCTCAAGAATTTTTGTCTTATCCACTTCCTTTTTAATTTTGATAAATTGAGCATCGACCTTTTCGATGTCAACGATTTCAACGGACGGTTGACTTTTTCCCACTGAAATCGTGAACAAGGAATATTTAATCTTTTCACTTTGTGTTGCCTCCATACATGATTTGGTATAGTTCTTGAGCCAATCAATGCGATTGTCGAAAGAGCGTTTCCGATCGCTCAAACGTTTTGCCTCGGCTGCTACTGCATCGCGATAGGATTCAAGGTTCTTAATGAACTTGACAATGTTCGTGACCTTGTCGAGAAACTTCATATTGAGATTGTCGAGGGCTTGCCGAAAAAGCTCAAGTCTATCCTCTCCATTTTGGTCTTGTGGCTCTTCATAATCATTGAGAAGAACAAGCTCCCGGCTAATTTCATAAAGTGTATCTGACATGATATTTTGCTCCTTTGAATTCGATTGAAATGGAATGGCTCACCTAGTTACAAGGTGAGCCAATGAATTATAGATCCCGCTTAAAAGCATTGCGGGATGCTCATTCCGAGAACGGACTTAGTTGCTCCCGCTACGCGGGATTGCTACGTCGGGTCGGAATGGCAGTTGACCGGTGCGGGAAAGGAACAAAGAGACACCGATTTTCTCAATGTCCGGGGTTCGCCAATCAATTACGCCGATGGCTTTTGTGATATCAACAGCATCGAGAATGGATTGGTGCATGACTTGCTTGTCTCCGGTGAAATTAAGATCTTGAACCTTTGCCGTTTGCGGCTGGATTGCCGCTGGTTTTTGCGATGCCGGAGTTTGTACAGGTTCCGGATTCTTTCCTTCCACAATACGGATGAGTGTGTATGCTTCGCCTTTTGGCGGGTGAATGGTCTCTTTGAACAAGCTGTACACTTGCTTGGTCTTGATATTCATTTTTCTCAGCACTTTTTCGAGTCGTTCTGTGACCTTGAGGAATTTTTCCTTTTCCTCGTGTTTAACCGTATACAGAAAATACGGTCCAAAATTACCTTCCTTTTTCAATCCGGTAGGAAACAAGAAGGTAACATCTGCGATTCGACCTTCCTGTATTTGCAAAAACTCTTTCTGAAAACTCATGATAAAACTCCTTTATATTGTGTTACTTCTTACGCCTCTAAGTGCGGGCGTGTGATTTACAGTCAATTAATACCAAAAGAAAAGTCCCGACTTTTTAGAGTGGGACATTTGGGGATGGGATATTAAGAAAGGTTACAACTGAAGTTCACATTGAACATTTTTTTGTTCCATCATCTTTGATGCAATACTTTGGAGTGTATTTCTTACAGTGTTTGAATTTATGCACATTGCTTGAGCAATTTCATAATCTTGATAACCATTCATTTTCATTTGCAGGATGGTTTGCTCGTCGGTGTGTAGCGATGCAAGCCGTTCCTGATATTCTAAGCGAAACGATATTTCTTCTTCAAGGTTTTTATCATCTTTTATTGATTCGGCGAACGTTTCGTCTGATTCTATGTTTAAATGGTTGTCGATGGAATACAATTCCAATTTCCCTTCGTAGTAATTCCGCTTGTTGAATACATCTTTCTTGTGTGTGCGTGATGCCCCTCTCATTTCGAGCAGTACTTCCGGTTTACGTAACTTCATAAAGTGAATGAGAAGCGCTATACTCATGATTGTACCTTGATCTGCTTTCCGCTTGAATTCTTCAAACGCGAGAATAACAAGGTCTTGAACTTTATCTTCATACTGAGAGTTGCGTTTATCCAGCATTCTCGAAGCTGCTGCATAGAGTGTATTGGCATGTTGTTGAAACTGTGAATTGATTGAATTTTGTTGCATAACGACCTCCATTGGTTCAAGAAAAATTCATGACCGCTGATAGAGATCGTTTTTTCTTCTGTAAGCCCGAAGTCAAGGGTCGTGAAAAATATTTTGGGGGAACGCCGGTGAAACTGCTTGAAAAGCAGTTGTCATACTACATGACGGAGTGAAACGACGGCGTGGAGTTTGTCACCGGATAGTTCCCCTCAAAAGAATGAAGTTTGTACAACAATCTTCATTCTCGGAGGGGGAACCAAAATATTTTAGCGAGCAATGATAGAGCGTAACGGAATGAGTTTACGAATGAGTGAAGCGAAATGATTGCGAGCGTTCACGATTTAAAGCGACGACCGAAGGGAGGAGCGACTTGCCCTTGACTGAGGGCTAAGATTTATCAAGTGTATATTTCAAATTCAGCGGTCATGATTCAAGAGGTTGGAGATTTTCAATAAGGTGGTTTTGTCTTTATAAAGGCACTTGCACACGAAGCGATTCAATAAAAGCTAATAAATAATCGCTGAGTGTGTATGTGCCGCGTGACGTGAAACGGCACAAACGACCGCGATAGCGGGAGTTGTGCCAATTACCAAATGAGTGCTTGTGAGTGAGTGTGACGGTGTCCGTGCTACAATAAAAAGATATTAAAAAGGCACGGTCGCCGCACACGAACGAAGCAGGCACAATACAATTTAATATCATGTTTTAGCTTATGAGAGAGGAATATACTTTGTATTAAATTATTATTTCATCTTGTTCTGAATCAGCAAGCCAGCCAAGCTGTTGCATCCTTGAAATTGCCCATTCTTCTAAGTTTTGGAAATACATATTTTTCTTTTTTTCATAATCGACAATGAGACCAAACGCTTCACCAGGCTTTTTTATCATCAAGCCCGGTAGTGCAAATAGATATGTGATATAAGAGAATAAACAGATTCTCACCATTACACCTTCTGCGTGTTGCATGAAAAATACCTGATGTGTCGAATCACTTTTATCAAAGATTTCATTTCTATCAGCGAGTCCACCATTAAACGGAGTTTCATTTAGAACATATTGTTTGGCATTTGACAACCGAGGATCATACTTTAATTCAGGATAATAATACATCAAAACATTTAATCCAATTTTCATCAAAGCACGCTGAGCTTTAATAACATCGAACCCAAAGTGTATTTTAATCCATTCTGATGATGGTAGTACATAGTTCTCTATGGATGTAATCGGTTGTTTGTTATAAATTACTTTTACTATTGTTTCAATTAATTGTAATCCTTCTTCGATGTTTCTCGCGCGGATTAAAAGCCTTTTCCTATCATCTATAAATAATCTGGGTTCAAAATCATTGAGAAGATTTTCTTCTTGGCCGTCAGTAAGTGCGTAAATTACTATTTCATTCTTGATCTTCTTCTTTATTTCGTTGTGTCGTAAACTAGAATTTCCTTGTATATCAATTTTTACGACATCAAAATTATCATTCTTATTTGAAGGTAATCTAGTGCAAACCGTACGATGATGCTTAACCCATTCATGCAGGAGATTTGCGAATTCTGTTGCTTCTTCTTTCAAGCTACTTGCTGTATGAATCTCTTCTTTTATCTTGATTATTTGTGTCCTGAGATGTGGCCGGAACTTTCCATGTAATCCTACTTCAAGCACAATATGTTCTTTATGGTCGTGCATAAAGATTTCTGGATATTTAATCGGGTTCGACCAATACTGCTTTTTCTTATATCCACTCACTTCCGCAACACTTTTCATCATCCCCACTGGTGATTTTTGTATTAGTTCTATTTCAAGAGGTGAAAAATCGTTATTACACTTATCACAAACGCAATCCATATATAATGCTTCTCCGCCTAGGCTTGCCGGAAAAACGTGTTCACTTTTTGCGGATGGATTAGTATTACAATAACAACAAAGATTTGCAATTTGGCGTTTTATATCATTATCGGAATCAGTCATAATAATCCTTTAATAAGTCAAAACAGTCTCATTTAATTCTTTGCGGTATTGTTTCCACTGTGGCAAAAAATGATTCATAAGAGCATAGAATCGTTCATTATGATGCCGCTCGAGAAGATGGATCATTTCATGAACAACAAGATATTCAATACAATGAACTGGTTTTTTAGCTAACTCTAGGTTAAGCCATATTCTTGATGCTTTACTATTACAGCTTCCCCACTTCCGTTTCATTCGCTTTATTCCAAACTCAGCAACTTCAACATTCATTACTTTTGACCACTTGGCAATATATCGAGGAACAATCTCTTTTAATTTATTCCTATACCAAGCATCGATTGTATTCTTCTTTATTTCATAGTTACCGGAATCTCGCACATATAATTCAAGGATACTATGCTTTAGAATTACCTTCGGAACATCTTGTTGTTCTATCACTCTGAGAAGGAATCTCTTGCCAAGGAAATAATGGCTTTCGCGTGTAATATATTCGCGAGGTGTTTCACGTTCTTGACTTCGCAATCTATTTTGATGCTTCTTAATCCAAGCAAGTTTCGATAATGCAAACACTCTGATCGTATCAAGATTCATATGGATTGGAGCGGCAATCCTCACTCTACCGGAAGGTGGATGGACGCTCAAGTGAAGATTCTTAATTCTCTTCTGGAAAACATCTATACTGATATCACCAAGAAATATTTGTCCGGCTTCAATATTCATTTTGTTGTTTGACAATTGAAAACACTCTTTCTACTTCATTTACATCATTAAGGATCTTATACAATTCAGCTTTTATCTCATTTTCTTTCTGGACATTACCACGCCACTCCGCCTTTTTAACCTTGCGAACAGCTTCATCTATATCTAATGCCAATTTTTCATTTTTATTCAAATTATTATAGAGCGATTGCTGTGCTTTTGTTTTGAGCTGCGGTGGTAAATCCTCGCGTAATAAAGAATTAACCTTATTCGAAAGTTTTGCTATTCGCTTTAAGTACTCTTCATAGTTGACTGCATTCGTTTTGCGTTCTTTAATTAACTCGTTTAACAGCTTAGACATTTCTTCAAAGTATGCCGGGTCAATCAAGTGTTCCTTGATAATCTTCTGCCGGACATTATTTTCGATTGTCTCAGCAACAGCTTCTTTATTGCTCTTAATCCCCTCAGGCAATTGAGTAATTGCTTCCGCAATACCAGAGCGCACAATTATATCGAGTAACGTTTGAGTCTCATCAAATGGTGATATCTTCTTGCTATCTTCTGCCTGAATGTAATTATCAATTAAGAAGCGCATGTCTGCTTCGTAAGCCTTCATATCGAGTTTTTCACCGCTCGCGTTTTTAATTTCTTCTCTTAACTTTAGATAGAAATCCAATTTCTTTTTGATTTTCTCTATTTCTTCTTTTGAATACCCAGCTTCTTCCATCTCGGCTGCAATATTTGCATAGGAACGTATAAAATTTACCGTGTTCTTATATAGAGCAGTTCGTTTTATTTCATTTTTCTTTAAGTCTTCAGCTTTCTCAGGGTTGCCACAAAAATGCCTAATGTATGATAACGAATTCTTTGGAGGTAGCACGGGTTCACAAAGCAGATCGATCTCCTCAATAACATTATTCAAACGCTCCTTACCCTTTGTAAGACGATCCTTTAAAAGAATATCGACATCTTCCTTTTTGAATTTATCATAGTCGAGTTCAGATGTGTATACAGCTACTGCATTCTCAACTTTTGTAAAAAGGTCTTTATAGTCGACAATATATCCGAATTGCTTATCGTCGGTGTCCAGTCTATTGACCCGGCAAATCGCCTGGAATAGACCATGATCTTGCATGTTTTTATCAATGTAGAGATAGGAACAAGGTGGAGCATCAAATCCGGTAAGAAGTTTATCAACAACAACAAGCAATTTCATAACAGCAGGTTGTTTAATAAATTTATCCTTTACCTCGTCTTCATATTTTTCTGTTGTCTTCTCACCTAATAGTGTTGTGTATATTTTGTAAATGAATTCTTTTTCAGTTTCAGTATTCGCGCCGGTGTCTTCTTGGGCGATATCTTTAGTTATCGGATTGTATGATGTCACAATTGCACATTTCCCACGCAATTCGGTATTCTGAAATAATTCATAATACCTGCATGCATCGTAAATACTTGAACTCACAAGGATCGCATTACCAAGCCCGGAACTTAATCTAGGTTTTACATTAAAATCGAGGATAATATCATTCACGATCTTTTCTAATCGACTTTTGGAGCTCAACACGTTCTGCATTGTGCCCCAATTTCGCTTTAACTCAGATTTCTGAAAATCATTCAATCCCTTTGTTTTCGCTTCGAACCATTCATCTACCTTTTGTGGTGACGAAAGCTTTTGATCAACATCTCGTGCTTCGTAAACCAAATCTCGAACGACCTCATCCTCTACAGCTTCATTAAATTTGTAAGTATGGATATACTTGCCAAAAACCTCAAGACTTGTCTCTTTATCTGTCTTTAGTAATGGTGTACCCGTAAAGCCAATAAAGACAGCTGAAGGTAACATCGCCTTCATTGTTTTATGCAACTTACCTGATTGAGTTCGATGACATTCATCAACGAATATAAAAAGTTCGCCTACTGCCTTTGTGGGAGTATTCTTTAAATCTTCAATGAAGGCATCAAAATCGTTGACACCTTTCTTGCCAAATTTATGAACCAAAGAACATAGCATTCGAGGTAATGGATCGGCAAGCTGATTCATTAAATCTTTTCCACTCTTGGTGCGTTTGATCTTCTCACCGGCTTCATTGAAATCCTGTTCGATTTGCTTATCTAATTCATCCCGATCTGTAATTACAACGACACGGGCATTGGGATTGTTTTCCAATATCCATTTTGCCAGCCAAATCATTACGAGACTTTTACCGCTACCTTGAGAGTGCCAAATGATTCCGCCTTCACGTCTCTTTACATGTTCTTGTGCTGCTTTGGTACCGAAATATTGATGATGTCTACATATCTTCTTTAGACCACCATCAAATAGAAGGAAATCATAAATAATTTCTAGAAACCTTTTCTTTTCGCAAAGGATTTGTAAGTACTTATCGAGCAGATTTTCAACTGGGCTTTCTTCTTTCCAATTGAGATAATACTTCTCAGGTGTTCCTATTGTGCCATATCGAAGTCCTTGAGTATCATTACCGGCAAAGACAACTTGAATAGTAGTAAAGAACGGTTGAATAAACTCTTTCTGCTGGTTTGTAATATTCTGGCGTATACCGTCATTAATAGAGACCGTGCTGCGTTTTAATTCTAATATGCCAAGGGCAATTCCATTAACATAGAGAACTATATCCGGACGCTTTTCTTTATTGCCAAAGACTGTTACTTCTTCTGCAATTGCAAAATCATTTTTTAATGGATTCTTCCAGTCGATGAGTTCGACTCTTTCGAAGTTCTCTCCTGCATCTGCTTGAACCTGAATACCATAACGAAGCAACTGATAGACATTCTTATTATTGGTATAGAGATCTCTTTCATAATTAATTGATACTGTTTTGAGCTGGTCGATTGCTTTAGAAACGAGAACTTTGTTATATCCCTTTTGTAATAAATATCGTGTTAGGATTTCCTCTTCAATGTTGCTGTTGGTCAACCGATCTTCCCAATTACCGAGATATCGATATCTGAGTTTATTCTTGAATAGCTGCACCACACGATTTTGTGTTTGGCGCTCTATTTGGCCGACATCATTCATATCAACCTGATCTTTCCGGTCAATAGGTTTTGCATCATCCCTTGTTTGATCATTTTATATTTTGAGAGCTTCCGCTCCAGTTGTTCAATCTCTGCATCCATTTCACTCAAGATTTGCACAATAGCTTCTTGTTCTTCAAGAGTCGGTGGTAAAGGAAAAACAAAATGAATAAAATCTTTCTGATATAAGTGAACTATCGTTGAACCTGCTGAAAGCTGATTCAGGAATCTTTCAAAGTATATCGAGTTCAATAAGTAATAGAAGAAATGAGGTAGATAATTATTATCCTTTGGTCGGATTACGAAAATTCCACTATTTAAAGTGGCCGGTTTGGGCACTTGACTGATATAGGCAACCTTACCTATTGTACCATCCTTCGTAACAAGGATATCATTGGGCTTTAATTGAATGTTTTTATCTTGAGAATATCTGTTTTCATCGACATAATGACAACTATCCCAATTAATTACCCCATCTTGAAAATCAGTTCCGGTCACAAGTATGTAATCACCTTGATCCAAATATTCAGCAGTAGTTAAACCCTGCCAGCCAATGCGAGCTTTCAATGTTGATGTTTCACTAAGTTTTTTCTCTTCCCATTTTCTACTAAAACCCGGCAAACGTTTTTTACCAGATAGCAACGCTTGCACTGTACCTTGTTTTAGATTCCGCTTTTTGGTAATGAGTTTTTCTAAATTGTTAACTAATGCGTCAACATCGATTAAAGTCGAGGCAATGATGGTTTGTTCGGCGATTGTAGAGGGAAAGGCAAATAAAAGAGATTCGATTTGCTTACCACTAATATTTGGTTGAGCCCCTTGTTCTAGAAAAATATTTAATCTTAATCTAAACGTACTACTTTGAACGAGCTGATTTATAAATTTAGGATCTGTCTTACTTGTATCAAGAATAACAAATTTCCCAACACGTTGATTTTGATATGCAACTGTACTGTTTATGTAAACACCAACCTTCCCAGTTGTTGCACCAGACATGGCAATAAGAATATCACCTTCAAATACTTTAAACATTAACGGAAGTAATATTTCGGGATAGTACACTGAGTTGGTAATTTCAACAAAATGATCTTGAATATCAGAAATTCTGATAATTGGTACACCTATGTCAGTATAACGCTCACTCTTGAAGGCGTAACCACTTTGAATCCTAATAGCATCACCAAGGGGTAATCTGTTCCAATCCTTTGGTATTACATTGATATCAGTACTATTATAATCCACGGTTAGTTCCATTGAAATCCCATTTTCTTTAAATGGGCATTTACTTTCTTTTCACAACTATCAACTCTGTTTGACAACTCAGGCAGCGTACTTTCATATCGGTCAGCAAGCTCTTTTATACGATTTGTAAGACGTTGGCTTACGCGATCCATTTCATTTTTCACATCTTTTGAAATTGCGACCATCCATTTCTGTTCTACAACAATCGTCTTTATCTCTGCCTCTGTCAGTGCAGGGTACTTTTTTATAATCTTCGTTTCCAATTCCATAAGCGCTTTCTTTATCTCTGCATTCAAGGCAGCTTCATCATCCATTAACTGCAAATACTTCTGGAGAGCTTCCATCTCATCTTTGTTATCTTCGGTTACTTCTCCAATATCTTTTAAGCGTTGCTGAACAGCTTTTCGATTTATTTTATTTTTTTCGTCTAACACTTCCAGAAGCAATCCCTCGTCATCACCATGTTCTTCTCGCATTTCCTCCATATCCGCTTGAACGGATTCTTTTTTGACGATCAGATCATCAATCCCTTTTTGTTCTTGAGAAAAGAATACTTCTATTAAAAGTTTAGGCGGTATTAAACGACCTTCCAAGCCTTCAATGCCTTCGACTTCTTTTCGAACTTTTTCTTTTTTGTTGTTTTTGGTTTCCTTCATTATACGGGTTACTTCTTTACCGGCTTTCCATCCATCGACTGCAAGCTCATACATATCATCTTGCATTGTCTCATTCCAATAATCCATCAAGTGCTGATAAACATCGTATTTATTGATAAGAGGACGATCTGTATATGCATCAAGAATATCTTCAGCAATCTTATAAATGACCTGCTTTGGCTTACAACCCGCCTTGAGATCTTTGAGATATGGAATTGTCTGGTTTTTCCATTTCTCAAGTATCTTATCCATCTTCTTTGTAAATGTAAGGAATTCCAGATGATTGAAGATGGTGGGTTTTATTTTATCCTTTTCTATTTTGAGATGAGAATAGCCGGATCGATTACTCTTACCAAATAATTCTGCTTTCATAGTTGGGTAGACATCCCAGTAATCATTTAATGCATCAACATCATAATTAGGAATATCACCTTTAAGATGTGCCTCAATATCCTGTAAATCTTCAGGTTCCTGACTATCGATGTAGCGGGTTAAATTAAGATTGTAATCGTTCTTTTCATCTGCAATTTCAGTTACAGGAACCATTCTTGAATATTTCTCTATCCTCGATTGCTTTGTAAAGACATCTATAATTTTGTGAATATCCTGTTCACGTAGACGGTTTTTATTGCCATCCTTCATGAATCCCTTACTGGCATCAATCATAAAAATGCCTTTGCGATGCTCGGCATTCTCTTTATCAATCACAATGATGCAAGCAGGGATACCAGTGCCATAGAATAAATTTGCCGGAAGACCGATGATTCCTTTGATGAATCCCCGTATTATTATATTTTTTCTAATCTCCGCTTCTGCATTGCCTCTAAACAATACGCCGTGAGGGAGAATGACCGCTCCCTTTCCGTTAATTCTTAACGAACGGAGAATATGAAGAAGAAACGCATAATCGCCATTCTTATTCGGTGGAATTCCATAATCCTTAAATCGCTCAAAAGGATCGTGCAATGCATCAATACCATTACTCCATGATTTGTAGCTGAATGGAGGATTGGCGACGACAAAATTGAATGTTTTAAGTCTTCCTCTATCATCGAGATACTTTGGATTTGCCAGGGTATTGCCACGTTGAATATCAGCAGTCGGGCTATTATGAAGGACCATATTCATTCGTGCAAGAGTTGCAGTAGGATTGTCATTTTCCTGGCCAAATAAAGAAAGCTCTCGACCAGCTGCATCTGCCACTTTTAAAAGCAATGAGCCTGAACCACACGTGGGATCGTAAACTGTGGTTTGTGCCGTTGTATTATCACGCGATATACCGATAACGCGCGCCATAATACGGCTAACTTCTGCTGGAGTATAGAATTGTCCCTTGCTCTTACCGCTTTCCGTCGCAAAGTGACGCATGAGATATTCATAAGCATCGCCAAGAATATCATCGCCCTCCGCACGATTCTTGCTGAAATCTAATTCGGGTTTTTCAAATATTGCAATGAGGTTTGTGAGACGATCAACCATTTCTTTTCCGCTGCCTAATTTATTTGGATCAGCAAAGTCAGGCCAATCGGAAATTTTATTCGCTGCTGCAATAGGCTCTATAATTTTCTTATTGATATCATCACCAATAGAAGGTTTGCCTTTTAGGGCAACCATATCCTTGAAGCTCGCACCTTTAGGAACTGTTATCGGAGCGTATGGAACACCGGCATATTTATCAGATACATATTTGATAAAAAGCAGCACCAGCACATAATCTTTGTACTGGCTGGCATCCATACCTCCACGCAACTCGTCACAACTTGCCCACAGGGAACTATATAGTTCAGATTTTTTTATTGCCATAAGTTTATTCTAACTATCTTTTAGTAGTGTTTTTATCCAATCAATAACTTCTTTTTGTATTTCAGAAATATCCTTTGAACCATCGACAATAAAATCTGCATGGTTTTTCAAGATCGATTTTACCTGCAATTCTGTTGAATGTTTTTCGACGATATGGAGATCCTTCATCAAACCTCGAATTCTAGTTTTCATCCTTTCCATTATCGTCTTATCTTCGACGCGAATATAAATAAGCTTCAATTGAATAGGAGTTACCAAAGCCTTCATTTCGTTAAGAACTTCAAGATGTCTAAATCCATCTACGACAAGAGAACAATCTTTATCCCAATGAACAGAATCAAGAACTGCTTGGCAGAACGATTTGGGATCAGTTTTTACCAGCACCTCTCCGATTTCCTGCAATATTGTTCTATCCTCGGAATTCTTACCCTGCTTAACGGCCACCGATCTCACATAATCACCAAAACTTGCTAATTTTGCGTTGAGAGAAGATGCAAGTAATTTAGCCAATGTCGATTTTCCACTCAATACGCGACCGGATATGCCAATGACTAATATATTGTTTTTCATTTTGTTTGATTAAATATTTCAAATTGATTATTTCTATCTGCAAGTGTCATCCATCCTCGGCGATCCTTCTTAGAGAAGGTTATTGGCTCTACACGATAGACCCGGTCAATCTCCATCAACGTTGCAAATGCAGCTTTTTCTTTTGATCTCCAAAAAGATGAATCAGTAGCACAAATTGCATCTGAATAATCTCGACGAATTTCTTTCCACAGTTTTCGGTCGAGGCGATAAAACCATGCATCTTTGATACGACATATTCCAAGAACCGGTCCACCTGACTTCTTAAGCAAGATAATGTCATCTTTTCGAACTTTCTCAAAAGGCGAGATTCGATTGATAGAAAATCGAGATTCAATTGTTTTCTTTCCATCAAAGACATAGCTTAGAAATGGTTCTATAAAAACTGCCAAATGTATAGATGCCTTTAATTCACCATTAACGATAGATTCGATGTAAGAACGCCAAAACTGGTCTGAGTTGGTCGACGAAATTAGATGATTGATGATAGGATTCATATTCACATTAATAAATCGAGATTTTGATTTCTTTAACTTAGGATGTTTCATATAAAAACTACTTAATAATATGTTCAAATATTCTTTTACCTATTTTCCCCAATCCATATCTTCGTTTTAATTCATCTGTCCATATCTGAACGGCAAGCCATTGAATTTTTAGTGCACGTTCATGTTCCTTCGACATTCGAGATGTCATTGGAGTAAAATATTTAATTCGAAGTGGAATAGTACGAAGTGGAAATATTGGATTGACTTTTTCTTGTAACATATCAATGAAATCAGTCATCCTGCCCAATAAATTGTTGTCATTGTTTGCCGTAAAAGTTGCATAGCCATAAACATCAAACCCAGCTTCTACAATTCGTTTCATTAATTCAAATTGATGGAAGAAATCTTCCTTTCGTGCGCGTGTGTTAAACATAAACGAATCAGTATCAAATCCTTTAAAACAACCTACCCGACCATAATATTTAGAGCAAGCGAGCCGTCGAATCTCATCCTTTGATAGATATCGCCAAAGGTAGTCATTACTTAAATTATCATCCGACCACAAATATACTGGCTTTAGGTTTCGCCGTTTTTCAATTTCAGTTAACATCCAGAGACCCCATTCTGGAACCAAATCGGGCTGTCCCCCAGATATATCGATTATTCTAGGTTGTATAGTCTCGCGTTCATAGAAGTCAATGAGATCTGATGCAGAAAGAAATTTTGAGTACTTAGGAATACCATTTAGAAGTTTGTAGTCGACAAAACAATACCAGCATCGCCAGCTGCATACTGAATTTTGAAAAAGCTGAACTTGCATTAAATCTTCAAAAGGAAGATTAAGCGAAATGGACGCTGGGTCAAGTGGAAGAGGATTCAATGGCCAGCCTTCAGGATCAATTCGGCGAAAGTGGTGGATTCTTCCAAATCCATTACAATTAGCAGGAATTGTCAGATCACTCTTTTGCTTTGATTCAATAAATGAAGTGATAGAAACACGCTTTCCTGATAAATCAATCGCTTGTTGACGAAGTCTATTAGAAGCTTTCTCTGTATCTATGCTTGAGTTATTCATTCTGAGGTTTATTTTTCTTAATAGTCACACCCTCTTCAGTAATAGATGGAATCCTTTCATGTAAGAATTTATCCACTAAACAAGAAAGATATTCTAATTCTGTATCAGTCAAGTCTCGGTTCTGTGGTATGCCATGCCAGTACTCTACGCACTTTCTGCAGCAGCAAGCTGTTGCATGTTGAGCATAATGGACTGGGTCGTTGCTTTCAAATGGAGTCTGGGTGCCATCTCGGAAAGGATGTGCCCCGAAAATTGATTGTCTTAATCGTTTTCTAGTGTGCAAAGATAAACCACGAAATCCTTTCTTCCGTGCATAGTTAAGTGCTTTAACACTGAATTCTTTATGCCAAAAATGATGCCTAATCCATTCTTTCTTTAAAAAGCTGAAAGTAATATCAATATTATTCAAGTCTTTCAAGTGCACTGAATCCCATTCGATCAAATCAGCACCACAAGATTGGCATGCCCCTTTGGGATATTTAGCCTTCTTCTTTGATGCGCGAAAACAGTGAAGCCCATTCTCACAATCACTTTGAGAACATGATATGTTTAATGGCTTTAGATTAATAGTAACATTTTGATTCATGCTCTCCCTCCTAATCCATTAATGCTCTTGAAAGTAAATCTTTCTCGATGCCTTTAATCGCATCAAATTTTACATATTTAAGTAAAACATCCCTTGCAATATTCCAGGGATTTTCATCCGATCTTTCTAGGTTTGCTGCAGCACCCCACCAATTAATTTTCTGTAAGCTCAATCTATATGCCATATAATTTGAGAGTACACCAATATCAACCTTCTCTTTCTCAGAAACTGAAACTACTACTCTTTTTAATCTTTCGACTTTTCCATGTGCAAGTTCGACACATTGTTGAACTAATGACTCGGCGCGACCCTCTAGCAAAAATTCACCAGCAAAATAACTAGCAGCTTTTTCCTCGTCTGATGATTGTTGAGCATGTCCAATTGCTCGCTCTTCGATAATACTCGTTGATTGGCCATCTTGACGCTGAATCAGATGAAACAATTCGTGCAATAGATCAAAAGACCATCTAGACGATGATTTTGTTTGTTGTTTAAGTACAATAACGAATCGACTATCATCTTTAAAACACGCTCCATGAAAAGATCCGCTATCATTCAAAGGGAGAACAGGTACTCCATGTTCCCAAACATATTCGAGCATATTACGGAAAGTGATTTCCTTTTTCGTCTTCAATATGTCTTTTCTAAGCGATAAAACGTCTGATGGAAAACGTTTAAATGGAATTTCAATCGATGCATTCAGTAATATTTTGCCAACAAGAATAGCATAGTAAGTATAAGGAGAGATTTTTTCGTATTGCTTGCCTTTGGGCAGTTTGAATTTTGTAATGACAGAAGCTGGAGCTATTGCAAGTTTTCGGGTACTAAGTAAGCTATCCTCGTTCCAATTGAAAATTGATGCTAAGCGCGATAAGGCATTTTTAAGTGAAGTCGCTTGTTCTTCTTTCTTTGCTGGATTAATTAGACGAGCGGCTGTATCCATTGGCAAAAGACGAGAGAGAACAAAGTCTTGATCAAATCCAATGGCTTTTAATTTGGAAAAGAGATCGCGTTTAGAGATGTCCCTTTGTGGCAAAATAACCTCTTTCGAAACTGTTATTCCTAATGCTTTAACAATATCATTAATACGACTCAAACTTGCAGTAGCATAATTCGTTGCTTCATATCTTTGTATTTGTTGTTCTTGAATACCAAGCCGTTCTGCAAGATCTTTTTGACTTAAGCCAATTGCTATGCGAGCTTTAATTAGTAACTGGGGAAGATCTTCAAATGAGGAGGTGGTTAGTACTTCCCTTTGTCCATGAAGAAGGGATTCATACTCATCAATTTCTTTCTTCAAATCTGATATTTGGCTTTCAAGGGCTGCTTTTTGAATTGTGAAGGCTTTCGAATCACGATGAGATGTCGATAAATGAGACATTTCTGCAAGTTCATCTTGAAATTTTGACATTGCAGTTCTGGTAATTCGATATTGTCGATCATTTTTGATCATTATGGTATCCTCCTTAAATCAAGGGATACAATTCCTTTTTGATTTCCATCCACATCTTCCTGAAAAAATGTGAGAAATGGTTTTCTGCTATTACCTTCGATGAGACCTGATGGAAACATTTCACCTCTGTATTTAATTTTTTGTTTTAATCTCGCGTTACTAAAATCAAACAAAATAGGATCAAGTGTCAAAAGATTAACACCGCTTGCGTCCCAACAACCATCGTAGTCATTAGGAAAATCTTTTGATGTTACAAAGCTTCCGTCTATATAAATAAAATTACAGCCACTGTTTCTAAGTTCTATGCATAGTAAATATAGACCAGCAATAAGTTGAAGACGATGGTGATTTGTGCCGTATTTAACAACAAAATCATTCCACTCCGAAAAATGAATTCCTGGAGGTAAATTACCATCTGTGTCAAACGAGGGAATCATAACACAACAATAATGATGTGTTGATTAAAAAGCAAGTAATTCTGTTTAGTATCGATAATACGATTAATAGAGCATTTAAGAAGTAAAGAGCAATAATAGGCTACCTATAAGAAATTCTATTAGTAATAGGGCACGATAGATAGATTTAGAGAATTTATATGAAATTCGGTCTGCAATAATCGCGAGCGTTTTTAATGGGATAAAAAAACCTAACATCAAGGTGATAATCAATAAAAACCAGCCCCAAATTAAGAAGAGAATGGACTTGATGAAAACAGTAAGAAAGGAAAGAATATTTAATTCCAAGGATATCCATATTGAAAACGCTCTAGCAAATTGAAAAGAAAAGTAATAATAATAATAAAATAGATTTTTGTCGGTCATAAAAAGAATGACTAGGAAAGTCAACGTCGTAAGAATAATCAATTGAGGAAAAGGTAATTCGGATTTCTTT
>Ga0105104_10001304_pt1 | contig 18675 bp, 16 predicted proteins | sample PPLLaktember2015_3_FD_87034 | JGI IMG/M metagenome (GOLD analysis project Ga0105104, IMG submission 87034) | Freshwater sediment microbial communities from Prairie Pothole Lake near Jamestown, North Dakota, USA - PPLs Lake P7 Core (6) Depth... | ecosystem: Environmental > Aquatic > Freshwater >... | reverse complement strand
GCGGACGCCGAGGGCGCACAAGGCCGCCGTGTAGAGCTGGGGATCGGGCTTGACGAGTGTGACGTCTTCGGCGCACAGGAGGGCGTCGAAGCTTGACAGGAGGCCGACTGCTCGAAGGTGTCCTTCGACCCACGCGCGGTCGGAACTCGAGGCGACCGCCAGGCCCAGGCCCCGGGATTGAGCCTCGCGGATCAGCTCCGTGACGCCGGGGAGGATCGCCTCCGCGGCCAGGAGCTCGTGCTCGCGCCGCAATCGCCTCCGACGGACTGCCTCACGGTCGATGGAATGCCCGAGGTGCTTCTCTAGGAGGGCATACGCCTCCGGAGGGTCTGCGGCGGCTCCGAGAAGAGACGCCCAGTGAGCCGGAGGAACCGAGAGCCCAACCTGGGAGTAGATCTCCTCCCAGGACAGCTGAAGGGGGGTCTCGGTATCGAGGATCAGGCCGTCGAAGTCGAACACGAGTGCGCGGATCGTCGCTCGCCCGTGGGTGGGCCCGCCGTTTCCTTGTCCTGCGCTCACAGACCGACAGCATAGCATCGAACGGCTATGAGCGACGAGCCGGCCGGCGCCGCGGTCGCGGGCTGCTAGAAGGTGACTTCGGACTTCGAGTCGCTCTGCGGTGTCGCCGGGGCAGGTATGGAGAGGCCGGCTCGCACGGCCTGTTCGAAGAGGGTGGCGGCGAAGCCGCGAAGAGCTGCCACGTCCGAGGTTGTGGCATCCCGATCGCCCGAGCCCACGATCGCGAGACGCCCGGGGACTGCGTTCGCAGTCGTGTCTCCGCTTTCTTCCCGATCGAGAGGCTTGAGCGTGCGCAACCACTCGTTCAGCTGATTCCGCTGCGCCTCATTGAGCATCAGGCTTCCGCGCTCCGCTTCCCCTTGGCCCTTGCAGGAGGTTGCCACGGCCCGGCCGTCGGCGTAGATGGTCAGCCGGTCGCAGAGGCTGTACGTGGTCCCGCCACGCTTCCACGCCAAGACCTGACCCGGCGACAAGAAGGCCGGCTCGGGGGCCGGCTTGCCAGCGGTTTGTGCTTTGGCGGGTGTGGAAGCGGGTGTCGAAGCGGTTGCGGTCGAGGGTTTGGCTGCGGTCGAGCCTGTCGTGGAGGGCGTAGCCGTCGGCGAAGCCGCCGTGGGGCGTGGCGTCGTCTTCGCCGCCTTCTCCGTGCATCCCCCGACGCACAGGAGAGCAACGGCGAGGATCAGCAGCCCCACCAGGGCGTACGCCTGACCGGCTCGATGCTGCACCCTCTCCTCCTCCTTGACTTCGGAGCGGCTCCGTTTGAGCCTCGGCGCTCCGCTTCGACACCCGCCTGGGTTCGTGTGAGGTGTGACCTACGGCTTCGGGGTCGTCGTCGCAGGCGCGGTTGTGGTCGCGGCCGGCGCTGCAGGCGCCGTCGTCGACGGCGACTGCGTCACGGTCGGGGCCGTGACCGTCGTGGTCGTTCCCGGGGTTGTCACCGTCGCGGTTCCCGCCGGGGTCGTGACCGTGGTGGTCGTCGCCGGGGTTGTCACCGTCACGGTTGCCGCAGGAGCGGTCGTGGTCGTTGTCGTTGTGGTCGCCGGCTTCGTCGTGGTGGTTGTCGCAGGCGTTGTGGTGGTTGTCGCCGGCTTCGTGGTGGTCGTGGTTGCCGGCGTCGTGGCCGTGGTCGCCGGCTTCGTGGTGGTCGTCGCCGGTGTCGTGGCCGTGGTTGCCGGCTTGGTGGTCGTTGCCGGGGCGGCCGCCGTGGTCGCCGGCTTCGTCGTCGACGTTGTCGCCGTGGCTGCCGGCTTCGTCGTGGATGTCGTCGAGGCCTTCTCGCCGCATCCAGCCAACATCAGAACCAACGCAAGGCTAACCAAAGCGCAAAGCGCGATTGCGAAAGAAGCAGTTCGCTTCATTGTGTTTATCTCCTTCCCTCGGGGTACCGTTCCGCGCCCAGAGCCGAGGGTCTCCCGAAACGCGCGGACCCGGAATGTGATCCAGGTTACATATGAGCCTATCACGTCTTCCGCCCCTGTCAAGTCCGAGGATCTCGGTGCGGGGCGCGTGGACGGACGATCAGCTCGAGCTTGTCCCTTCGCCCCCCGGCCCGCCGTCGCGTCGAATGTAGTACGATAGCGGCTTTCGCCTCGCGTTCGCCGCTCGCTCCGCGTCCCGACGCGGCTTGGCGCAGATCCAGTAGGTGAGGAGGAGTTGGGTGCGAACAATCGGCGCGATGCTGCGCGACGGGATTAGGGACGGGGAGAGAACGGGGCGGCGAGTCGCTCTTCAATCCACTCGTCCACGCACCGATCGAGGAGCGCGAGCGGCATCGGACCGGCCTCGAGAACGACGCGGTGGAACTCCCGGAGGTCGAACGCGTCGCCCAGCCGGTCCATCGCACGCCGGCGCGCGTCGCGGATCGTCCACATCCCCAGCGTGTAGCCGCACGATTGGCCGGGTTGGGTGAAGTAGCGAAGCGCGGCGCTGGGGCGTGGATGTGCTCCCGTCACGGTCTCGAGGTAGTTCGCTGCATCGTCCCACGTCCAGCCGTACGCGTGAATCCCAGTGTCGACGACGCTCCGCGCGGTTCGCTGGAGCTCGAGGCGCAGCCGGCACAGGTTCCCGAGTGGATCGTCGTCGTAGAGTCCCATCTCCGCCGCGAGTCCTTCCCCGTAGAGGGCCCACCCCTCGACGTAGGGCTGGAACGAGGGATGCCAGTCGTAGAGGCTGGTCAGGGTGTCGCGGCGCACGTTGACGAGGTCGAGTTCCAGGGCGAGCGCGATCTGGAGGTGGTGGCCGGGGACCGACTCGTGGTGCATGAGAACCGGCTCGTCGTACGGGGTATACGGGATCGCGCTCACGAGGTTCGTGACGACGCGACCGGGCTGCGAACCGTCGAGCGCCGGTCCGGCGTAGTAGGCGAACGTGGCGTTCGGATCGACCTCCAGGACGACGCCGGCTTTGGGGAGACGAGCGAAGTGCGCCGGCAACGCCGCGCCGGCGCGGTCGATCAGGCGCTGGTACTCGGCGAGGAGGGCGTCGCCCTCGATGGGGACATTCGCCTCGGAGATTCGCTGGTCGATCTCAGAGGCCGTCAGGTCGGCGGGCCATCCCATCGCCTCCGTGCAGGATCTCATCTCGCCGGCGATCCGAGCGACTTCGGCGTGGGCTCGTTCATGGATCGTCTGCGGCGACCAGTCGGTTGTCGTGTGGTGGTGGAGCGACGCGGCGTAGAACGCTTCACCGTTCGCGAGTCGTCCGGCGCTCAGGGCGTCGCCTGCGCGGCCTTGCTGCTCCGCGATGTACGTCGCGAGGCGGCCGAACGCGGGAATGACTGCCTCGGCGAGGCTTGTCCGGGCTTCTGCAAGCCACGACTCGCTGTCCGACTGGGCAAACCCGGCCGCCTGCAGTCGATCGCGAAACGCGGTGTACAACGGAGAGTCTTCGGGGTTCCGCGCTCCGGCCTCGTCCGCCGGCAGTGCTTGCGCTGTCGCGGCGAGCGCCTGCCGAAGGAGCAGCGAGGGCGGGAGAGCCCCCGCGGCCTCTCGGCGGCGGAATCCCTCGATGGCCTGGTCCATCCACTCGTCGAATGTCGCCAAGCGACGGAGGTACGCCGCAGCGTCGGATGCGGTCGCCAACGGGAACGTGGTCATGAAGCCGAACACAGCGCTTTGCAGGTCGTATGCGTTGTTGCAGTAGTCGACGTCCGCGAAGCCGTGCCATCGGATGCGGTCGTCGAGGTACCACTCGTAGACGTCGTAGGTCAAACGATCCTCGGCGCCGAGCGCCGCACGATCGCGGGCCCGGAGTGCCTTCTGGGCCTCCCTTTCGAGGATGTACGTCCCCTGGAGGTAGTCCCGGGTGCGGTCGCTCCACGTTCCGAGATCCTGAACTCCGTAGTCCCGTGCGACGCCGCTCGAGACGAGGGTGTCGGGATCTCGACGCTGGATGCGCCGGTACGACTCCTCGACGAACTCCCGGAACACCACCCCCGAGAGATCGCCGAGCGGGTCGGCGTTCTCGAGACTCGGCACGCCCGCGTGGTCGCCGCGCTCGGCGGACGGCGGGAATAGGAGGAACAGCCCCAAGAGGACGACCCCGAAGATCACGATCCATCGAACCGACATCGATCTCCTCCGTCTTGCTTGCCGGGCGCGACGAGCCGGACTTTGCGCGCGGAGACCGTCCCGAGAGCAATCCTACGAGAACCTCGCCGCGAAACCCACTGCCGCGGGTGTCCCCGGAGAGGGGGCGTTCCCTACACAGGAGCCAAGAGCGTAGACAGTCTCGGCGCTTCCGTGCGCAGGATCGAGTACATCCGGAGGTCGTGGAACGTGCCGCGATCGAAGTGCGCGCGCCGAACCGTCCCCTCGAACGTGAACCCCGACCGCTCGAGGAGCCTGCACGACGCCCGATTCTCGGGGTGGGCGAGCGCTTGGATCCGCTCGATCGGCTTCGCTTCGAACAGGTAGGCGACGAAGAGCGGAAGCGCTTCGCCCATGACGCCCCGGCCGCGGTCCTCGGGGCGGAAGACCCGGTACCCGATCTCGAGCCCTTGGTAGCTGTGGGAGGGCTTGTAGTAGTTCACGAACCCCAGGCGTTCTCCCGCGCGGTCGGTGACGAGGAGGCGCCCAAAGTCCTCCGTCCACCAACCGTTCTCTCGAAATCGCTTCAGCCACTCCGACTCCGAGCCGATCCTGAGCGGCCAGTGATCCCCGATGGTTCGAACGTCGGCGATCAGGTCGTAGAGGCCTTCCAGATCGGGTTCTCGGAACGTTCTCAGGATGATCGAAGACCCGGTGAGCACGCTTCCTCCTTTGCTCGGGTGAGGCGGATGCGCCGCCGCGCCTGAGTTCGGATCGTATCCACCCCTCGTTCCCCGCGCGAGCTGCAAGTGAGTGCGACGGTCTTCTCTAGGGCCGGAGGGCCCGGTCGAAGAACGCCTTCACAAGACCGTCGACGAAGGGCGGGAAGCCGCCGTGGGCGCCGCGGCCGACCAGGTAGAGGCTTGCATCGACGCCGGCGGCGCGGGGAGAAGGCGTTGCGACTGCGCTCTTGGCGCGTGCCGTCGACTGGGGGCGCGAACAAGGCTACGTCCGCTGTTCCGTGGACTTCGAGACGGCGAACGGCCCGGCCGCCCGGTTCTGGATGCGGCACTTCGCCCCCGTCGTCGTCTCGCTCGGTCGGACGCTCGACCCGCGGCTTGTTCGAGCGTAGCAGCTCGAAGCTCCGCAGCCTGAAGTCGGGCTTAGGGTTTGCCGTCCACCGGAACGGGGTACGTTCCCGAGCACTCGGTTACGTAGGCCGTCACGGAGGCGTGAACGGACGCCACGACGTCCGGGTACGACGGCCCCTCCACCGTGAACCGGACGTGCTCGCCAGCGTCGATCTCCGTCACGTCGGTGGTTCCTTCGCCGATTCTCACCCCGTCGGAGTCGTAGAACTTGACTTTGATCGTGACGGAGACCAGCAGGGAGTCGGATCGGTTCTCGACCTCTCCGACCGCCCGCCACGGTGAGCCGCCGGCAATCGATACGTCGCCGATGACGGCCGGAACGGCGATGTCGAGGCTCTGTTCCGTGCTCGCCGTGAGCCCGCGGTCGTCGGTCACCGTGAGCCGCACGGTGTACGTCCCCTCTTCTGCGTAAAGGTGGCTGACCCATCCGCCGTAGTCATCCGCCGTCTCGCCGTCGCCGAAGTCCCACGAGTACAGCGTGATCCAGTGATTTCCGATCGTCGATGATGTCGAACTGAACTGCATCTCCAGCAGTCCCTGCCACCCGTTGAGACACGCCGTGAACCCTGCGATCGGCGGGACCACCGGTCCGAAACACCCGCCGACCCCGACAAGGACTGCCGCCACGACGAACACCGCAAGACGTCTCATCGCTTCTCCCCTCCCGCTCCCCGATTCTAGCGTCCCGAGGGGGCGCAAGGACAACTCCGACGCACGCCACACGCCCTCGGCCGCACGGCGCCGCGGGTCTACGTAGGGCGAAGATCCTTTCCCACTTCGTACGCGCGGCCGATCCGGTCGCCCAGCGTCCAGTAGCTGTGGACCTGCTTGCCTTCGCTGGGATCGGGTGCGTAGAAGATCGGCTGGATGCGGGTGACGTCCATGATGCCGTTCGTCATGCAGTCCTCACTCACGTGCACGGAGACGACCTCCCCCAGGAACACCGTGTGCACAGGGCGAATCAAGGTCTCCACCACGCGGCATTCGATGTTCACGGGGCACTCGGCGATCATCGGCGCCGTCTTCGTCTCTCCGTAGAACGTCTCGAACAGCGCTGCTTTGTCGACCGTTCGACCGCTCGCCATCCCACAGAAGTCGAGCTCGCGTACGAGCTTGGCTCCGGGTTGGTTCACGCTGAAGGTCCGGTTCTCGTCGAACCCTCTCCGCGAGTACTGCTGGTGTCCCACCGAGACCGCCATTGTGTCGTAGCACAGCCAGCCGATGAGGCCGATGGCGATGTAGTTCGGCTTCTCGTCGATGTTCACGCCCACGAGCGTAGGAAGGTAAGGAAAGACAAGGTTCTTCATCACCTTGAGGTCGAGCTTGCGTTTCGTCATGGAGCACCTCCGCCCGGATGATACGGCGGGCAGTTTCGTCATCGTCTCCGCTCGAGCGGGAGCAGGCCAGACATGTGAGCCTCTGCGGGGTGCCGCGCTTCGCGGCGCGGAGGTCCGAGATCGCGGACCTCGCGGCCGCGGCTCCTGTATCCTTCGGACAGACGGGACGTGACGGTCCCGCCCGGGAGACACAATGCGCATCTGCCGTGCCCAACGAGAGGATTTGACGCCCTGGCTGGACCTCGCCGCCGAGGTCGAACCGCTGTTTGGGCCGATGGTGGAGGATCCGGTTTTCCGGAGGGCGCTGTCGCGCAACATCGCCCGGGGAACGGCCTACTGCATCCGAGAGGGCGACGGCTCCGCCGGCTCGCGGCTTCTCGCTGGTCTTCTTCTCTCACCGCGACCGCCCGTGTATCGGATCGGTTGGCTGGTCGTTGCGAAGTCGCACCGGCGAAGCGGACTTGGCACAGCGCTCGTCGAGCACGTTGCCCGCGAGATCCCGTCTCCTGCGGAACTCGTCGTGATCACGTTCGGACCCGGAGTCCGGGGCGGCGAGCCGGCACGTCGGTTCTACGTGCGAACGGGATTCACTCCCGCCGAGACTGTCGCGCCGGGGCCGAGCGGGATTCCCCGCCAGGCGTTTCGCCGTCGGATCGACCCCGAAGGCGCTCCCGCCGAGACGCATTCGTTGGCGGTCCACGCACGGGACGAAGCACCTGAGGACTAGACTCGCCCGGCCGGATCGCTCGGCAACCGACTCCTGTTGCGTCGTCTTCCCCGGTGGAGTAGCCTGGCAGCTGCTGACGAGGAGGGACTCATGGGTGGAGCGCAAACACGCACGCAGAGAGAATCGATCGCCATCATCGGCGGAGGCGTCGCGGGGCTCTGCGCCGGCTGCTACGCGCAGATGAACGGGTACAAGGCCACGATCTTCGAGATGCACAACCTCCCGGGCGGCGTGTGCACGGCGTGGCAACGAAACGGATACACGATCGACAGCTGCATCCACTGGCTCGTTGGGACGAGTCCCGCGTCCTCGTACAACAAGCTGTGGCGCGAAGTGGGCGCGCTCAAAGGCCTAACCATCATTGACCAAGACGAGTTCACGCGCGCCGAATTCAAGGGCGGACGCGCGCTTATCTTCTACCGCGACGTCGACCGATTCGAGAAGCACCTTCTTGAGCTCGGGCCCGAGGACGGCAAGGCGATTCGCTCGCTCACAAACGCAATCCGCCGACTCTCCCGCTTCGACATGTCGCCGGAGAAGGCGCCCGAGCTGGCCACGATCGCAGACAAGGTCTCGGGGTTTGCGCGGATCGTGCCCCTGCTGCCGACGTTTGCGAAGTGGGGCCGGATGAGCGTCCAAGACTTCGCGAAGCGCCTCAAGAGCCCTCTTCTGAAGGAAGCGTTCTCGAGCATGGCGAGCGAAGCAGAGTCGTGGCCGATGCTCGGCTTGATCTTCCCCCTCATGTGGCAGGCGACGAAGTCCGCCGGATACCCGCTGGGGGGCTCGCTTCCCTTCGTACGGAACATCGAGAAGCGCTTCCTGGCCCTGGGTGGCGAGATTCGATACTCGGCGCGAGTTGAGAAGATCCTCACGGAGAGCAACCGAGCCGTCGGTGTACGACTCGCGGATGGGAGCGAGCATCGCGCCGACGCCGTCATCTCAGCTGCGGACGGGCATACGACGATCTTCGGCATGCTCGACGGCCGCTACGTGAACAGCGAGGTGCGGAAGCCGTACGAAGGCGGAATGACGCCGTTCCCGCCCCTGCTGTACGTCGCCCTCGGAATCGCCGATCCGCTCGGCAACCTGCCAGAGACGAACTCGGGGATCAGCTTCCCGCTCGACCCGAAGGTCGAGATCGACGGCGAAGCGCGCGGTCGGCTCTCGATTCACGTCTACAACTTCGATCGCTCCCTTGCGCCGAAGGGCAAGACCGCAGCCATCGTCATGTTGAGCTCGGATTACGATCGCTGGAAGGCCCTGCGCGAGGATCCGGTCCGCTACCGCGCGGAGAAGGAACTGGCGGCGGAGCGAGTGATCGACGCGCTCGAACAGCGGCTTCCCGGGATCCGCGGCAAGATCGAGATGCGCGATGTCGCGACACCCGTCACGTGGGAGCGCTACACCGGCAACTGGAAAGGGAGCTACGAAGGATGGCTACCGAACGCCAAGTCGCTAGGTGCGGGACTGCCGAAGACGCTCCCCGGGCTCGCCAACTTCTACATGGTCGGCCAGTGGATCGCCCCAGGCGGCGGCTTACCGCCGGCCGTGTCGACAGGGCGGCACGTCGTGCAGATCCTCTGCAAGGAGGACGGGAAGACGTTCTCCACATCGGAAGCGTAGCCGCTACCCCAGCGCGACGTCGAGGACCATCATCACGGCGAATCCGAGCATCGCGCCGAACGTGGCGATGTGGGTGTTCTGCTCCCGTTGGGCCTCTGGAATCAGTTCTTCGACCACGACGTAGATCATCGCGCCCGCGGCGAACCCAAGCGCGTACGGAAGCACCGGCCGGGCGAGGACGACCGTCGCCGCGCCGAGCACGCCGGCGATCGGCTCAACGACTCCCGACAGCTGGCCGTACCAGAAGCTCTTGAATCGCCCGAGCCCTTCGCGTCGAAGCGGCACCGACACCGCGGCGCCCTCCGGGAAGTTCTGGATCCCGATGCCGAGGGCGAGCGCGACCGCCCCGGCGAGCGAGGCGCCCGGAAGGGCCGCGGCCAGAGCGCCGAACGCCACGCCGACGGCGAGCCCCTCCGGGATGTTGTGCAACGTGATCGCGAGGACGAGGAGGACGCTGCGACGCCACGGCGTCTTGATACCTTCCGCCTCCTCGATCGGGAACCCGATGTGGAGGTGCGGAAGGATTCGGTCGATGGCCCACAAGAACGCTCCTCCGGCGAGGAATCCGACGACCGGGGGGAGGAAGCTCGGCAGGCCCGAGTCCGCCGAGAGCTTGATCGCCGGCGCGAGGAGCGACCAGAAGCTGGCAGCGATCATCACTCCGGCGGCGAACCCGAGCATGGCGTCGAGAACCCGCCGCTCGATCTCCCGAAAGAAGAAGACGAGCGAGGCGCCGAGCGCCGTCACGAACCACGTGAAGACCGTGGCGAGGAACGCCTGAAGCATTGGGGACATCTGGGAGAACCCGTCGAGCATGGAGCCTCCTCTCGCGCCGACCTGCGCGGGACGACCACCAGACTAGCGGGACGAGAGGAGTATGTCGAGGAACGGGTTCGCAGCGCCGATCACGGGACAGGGTCAGCCAGTCCCGTCGTCCGGCGAGCGATGGAGAGGACCGCGAACGCGTACAAGGCGAAAGCCGCGAGCACGGCGCCGAATGCAGCGCCGACCGGGATGGAGGTGAGCGGCAGCCGGCCGAGCGCAGTGACGATCCACGTCATCGCCGTGAGGAGCGCTCCGAACACACGCGCGAACAGGGAGAAGAGAGGCGTAGCCGAGAGGAAGACGGTGACGACGCCGGCCCAGAGAGCCAGCGTCGCCAAGGGAACGACCAGGAGATTCGCGAGAAGTCCGAGGGGGTAGAGCATCCCGAACTGCCACGCGAGAAACGGCGCCGTCCCTGCCTGAGCGGCCAACGAGACCGCCACAAGGTCGGACCCATACGCCGCGGCTCTCCGAAGAAGGTCGTGCCACGAGCGTTTGCCTGCCGATCTCGAGGACTCGGAGGAGAGAGCGGCCCACGCGAGGATCGCGGCCGTGGCGCCGAAGCTCAGCTGGAACCCGACGTCGAAGATGGCCGTCGGGCGGATGGCAAGGATCACGAGGCCGGCGGCTGCGAGTCCGTGACTCAGGTGAACCGAGCGGCGAAGCACGAAACCAAGGTCGGCGAGAACGCTCCCGAGAGCAAGAAACCCAAACATGATGGCGGCGCGAACAAGGCTTACCGGGAGCCCCACGAGCCAGAGGATGGCGAGAACGCTCACTCCAACGAGTGGGTACGCCGCAGCGGGCCGCAGACCGATGAAGCGAAGCACGAACCAGACTCCGGCGAGGAGGATCGCGAGGTTCATTCCCGAGATGGCGAGGACGTGAGAAAGCCCCGTGCGGCGAAACGCATCCGACACCTCGTCCGAAAGCGCGGCCGTCTCTCCGAAGAGAAGGCCGCGGGCGAGCGCGGCGTTCTCGGCGGAGAGGGCGCCGTCCAGCCGACGGAGCAAGCGGTCGCGGACGGCGTTCCCCGCGCGAAAGACGGAGCTTACACCCTGTCCCAGGCGCAGAACTCCCAGGACCCCGTCAACGCTCATCACGGCGAAGACGCCCTGCTCGGCGAGGTAGGCGCGGTAGTCGAAGTCCTCGAACTGCGGTGGGGCCTTGACGGAGCCGCGCAGTCGGAGCCGGTCGCCATAGAGCACGCTCGCGGGTGCGCCCTCGTCCCAGAAGAGCGTGACCCGAAGGCGCGCGGGGAGGTTGTCCGGGGCGAACGTGAAACTGGACCTCCCCTGCTGCGAGTCGGGGTACGAGACGACGATTCCTGTGACTTCTTGGAGCGACGAAGCCCGATCGTAGAGGCGGTCGTACGACCGTTCGACGCTCTCGGCGCGGAGCGCGCCGAGGGTACCGACAGCGAGCCAGAGGACGACAATGGACTCGCGCTTGAACCTGGCAAGAGTCACGAACAGGAGCATCGCACTCGCCGCGAGCCCGAGCAGCGCGGCGGAACTCAGAGCGAACGGCGCGAGTCGCTCGAACGCGATTCCTGTGGCGAAGGCCGTACCTATGTGTATAAGAGAAGGGCTCATCTTGCCTTAGATGATACACGTTCCCCAGGCATTGTCTCTTTGCGCTTCGGCTTGACGCGTGTACGTGCCGTCGCTGAACAGCGCGGCTGGCTGCTGGCCGAGAAGAACGGTCCAGTGCTAGACTGCCCGCAAGGCAAGCCGTGCGTGGGGAGGGCGACATGCGGAGCCTGGGGTGTATTGCGCTTGTGCTGGCAGCCGGACTGATGGCGGCTCTTGCAGGAGCGGCCGACGAGGAGTGGATTGACTGCGAAGGGCCGGGGGGACCCTATCGGACCACGAAAACGACCCCTTGCTCGACGTATTCCCTGACTCCCGAGGATGAGGCGCGCGCCAAGTGGGACTGGCTGGAGAGAGACGCCGCACGGGCCCGACGGTTCATCGACCGGGATCTCGCGATTCCCGAGGATCCGGACGAGTTCGGACCCCTGTACGGTCTTGCTGCATGGGCCTGCGCACACGGGTATACCGCCGTCAACGTCTGCAATGGTGGCTACTGGGAATTCGCGGAGGACGTCGGATACGGGTACCGGATCATGGTCTGGATCGAGATGGACAACGTGATCGAGGGACGAGTGTGGCACCTGACGAACACGACCGCGGAGCGGCAGGTCCTCCTTGAACGCGGTGTCACGTTGTTCAACGGCGAAAGGGTCGACGTCTATCTCTACTTCGTGAGCGGAATGAACATCGATTCGAATACGTACAAGGGCGCTCCGAAGGGCTTCGAGGAGAGCTTCACCCCGCAACTTGCCACGCGGGCGCAGGCCGCGCTCGACAACGCCATGACCTACTGCCGCGACTACCGTGAGGCGTTTCGTCAAGCGCTTGAGACGCTCGTCGCAGGCGGGACGCTGCCAGAGTCGAAGAAGCAACAAGAGAAGCCTGAGAACGAGACCGCGACGCTCGCCGTCCGCGCCAGCGCCGAAGGGCATCTTACGGCCTCGACCGGGCTCGACATCGCCCCGAGTGCGTTCAGCCGCCTCCTCGTGTCCGGCACCGTTGCCGACGACCTTGGAAAGCCGATCGCGGGGGCCAGAGTGCGCCTTGTTCCCGGCGACCGAGACGTTGAGGCCGACGCCGGCGGAGCGTTCCGCGTTGAGGTGGCGGGCGTCGGGTCGGGATCCGCGACGCGAACCGTCACGCTGCGGCTCGTTCGCCCACGGATCGAGGTTCACGGTGACCCAGACCCGGACGGTGACGTCGAGTTCCTCGGTGTGGCCGCCGACGGGGTGTCGACACTGGCCCTCTCAATCACGGCCGTGGGGGTTCGGCCCGAGACGGTGGCGGTGCGCCCGCCCCGCCTGGGCGAACTGGCGGCACAATCCCCACTCGGCTTCGTGCTCGTCCTGGACTCGTCGGGTCGAGGACATCTTGACTACAAGCCGCCCGCCTATCTTGACGCGAAGGATCTGGAGAGGTCGCTCCCGGTCCACCGTTACGAGGGCGCATCGCCGGTGTGGGCCGCCGTCGTTCCGCTCGAGTTCGAGTACGAGGACACCGAAGGGAATCCCGGTCGCGTCAACGTCGAGGTCCTTGTCGTTCGGCCTCCCGTCATGCTTATCCACGGCTTCCTCGGCGGCGCGGAGACCTGGGCTCGGTTCGCCGGTCATCTGCGCGAGCACAGATTCGACAGCGTTGTGAGCGAGTACTTCACGCGAGGGAAGAAGGACGATTCAATTCCGGCGCAGTCGAGGCTGCTCGGGGAGTACATCGAAGGGCAGGTCCGCGACTACGCTCGTGCAGGGATCGTGCTCGGCCGGGTCGACATCGTGGCGCACAGCATGGGAGGCGTCATCTCGCGCTACTACGCCGAGAAGATGGACGCGACGAACGTGCGCAAGATCCTGATGGTGGGGACTCCGAACCACGGGGTATCGTACCTCTCGACTCAAGTTGGGGCGGTCGGCTCGTCGTGGCTTGAGCAGCACGGCGCGGCTGGGGACCAACTCTACTCCGGATCGACGTTCCTCGCCGATCTCAACGCCGGCGAAGCCGCGGGCAGTCATCTGGCGGAGAGTGTGCAGTACGCGAACCTCATCGGCCTGCGGCCGTCGGTCGCGTCAGCCTTCGGAGTGGACGGCACTGCGCCGACGGATGGCGTCGTGGACGCGGCGTCCGCTCATCTGAACGGGGTGCTCGAGTGGAAGTTCCCGGGTATGACGCACTCGACAATGCTTGGGAGTTTGGCCCCGTCGATCACGGAAGCGCTCGCGGTGTGGACGAAGCTGCGGAGCCTCCTGCTCGAGGACATCCCCAGAGCGCCTCTCGACAACGCGAGGGTTGAGCTGAGGCAGTCGGCGGGACGCGTTGAGGTCGCGCGCGGAGTGGAAGCGAAGTCGTGGAGCCGCGTCAAGGGTGACTCTCAGGCTCTCGGGACGGCGATCCCCGTTCGCACCGGCCGCGACGGACGGGTCGTCATCGGCTTGTACCTAGGCGACGTCCTCTGGGGCACGATTCAGCTTCTCGAGGAGACCGAGGTCACCGTCCTGTATGCGTCGCCGGAGCGCGTGCACGTCTACGTCGCCTCCGGCACGGCACGGCTCACGACGCCGTCAGGTGCAGGCCACTTCGAGGCGCTGCTCGGCGCCGAGGGCCGCGGGCACTGGTATGAGATCCGCCCCCGGGTGGTCGTTCGGTCGCTCGGAACCGACTGCGCCGTCTCTGTGGGCAAGGAGATCTCCGTCGACGTGCTTGAGGGCGCCGTGTCGCTCGAATCGGCCGACGACAGCGCCGGGGCCTGGGGCGTGACGGCGGGGCAGAGGGTTGATGTCAGCCGGTCCGGCGAGATCCGAAGCAGCGAGTTCTCCGAGCGCCCACCGTGGACCGAGACGTCGGCGCCGCCGCGCGGTCGCGGTTTCTCGTGGTGGGGCGCGTTCTGGATCCTCCTCGGGCTGGCTGTGACGGGCGTGCTTGTTGCGGCCGCGCTGGGGTACTAGTCGTCGTACGGCCTGGCCCGCAGGCTGCGCGTGGCGCGGTGCTTTCTCGCGGCAAGCCGCCACATGATGTTCCCGCCGAGTCGGTAAGGCCACGCGGGCATGGCCTTCCGGAGCACGGGCTGGGGAATGGCAGTCCCGTTCGCGATCGCCTCGGCGATGGGGGCAAGCGCCCTCGCGACATCCTTGTGCTGCCACTCCGCGGCGCCGAGACCTACTCCGCCAAGCCACGTCCATTCGGCTTCGACGGCGAACTGCTCGGCGATGGCGAGGGCGGTCGCATTCTGTTCCTTCTCCGGGAATCCGCACTGGATGACGACGAATAGGCGAGCCCGGCCGGCTCCGATGCGTTGCTCGGCAATCCGCTCGAGGAGGGCGATCACCGGGGCGGGGAATGAGTCAACGTAGAGCGGGAGCGAGAGAACGACCGTATCGGCCGCTCCGATCGTAGCGAGGTCCGAGTCGAGCTCCGTCGGAGACGTCACGGCGGCGTGAGCGTGGAGCTTCTCCGTCACGAAGCCGTGCTCCTTCAAGATGTCGAGGATCCCGCTTCCCAAACCATCCGACGTGCTGTGGCCGACTCCCCGCGGGCTCCCGACAAGCAAGAGCGCTCTTCTCTCACCCATCACGCCACCGCCTTCACGAGCGCGGATACCGTCGCCGCGACGTCGGACGTCGGAGTGATGACGGCGGCGGCCATGCGTGGCGTCCGCAGGTTCAGGGCGTTGCGCTCGACCAGGGTCTTGAAGATGGCCTCGGCCTTGCGGTCCGGCCGCGGGAGAATCCCAAGCCCGACGAGGCGCGGCGGCTTCCGATAGCGCCGCTGGTGGTGCGTCTCTCCGCTGACGCGTGCGAAGAACGGGGAGATGTTCGGGATCATGCGGTCGAGGGCCTTCTTGAGCTCGGACGAGACGCCGCCGAACGTCACGGGCGTCAAGTAGACGAGGAGGTCCGAGCGCGCGATGGCCCTTGCGACCCCGCGCCCCTCGTCGTCGATGACGCACTCCCCGGCGGTCTTGACCCAACAGCCGAAACAGCCGCGGCACGGGGCGATTGTCCTCTCTCGCAGCGTGATGACCTCCGTCGTGTGTCCCGCTTCCGCCAAGGCCTGTTGGAGCGCAACGAGGGCGTCACGGCACTCCGTACCTCGAGACCCGTCAAGCACAAGCGTATCCATGGTGCGAACATCGTACTGCCGTCGCTCGGCGTGGGCTACGGCAGCCCCCACAGGCGGATCCAGCCCTTGCCGGTTCTCACCTCGTATCCGCCGCTGCCGCTGGCGATACGAGTTCCGTCGGGCGAGAACGCCACCGACCAGATGTCGAGACCACTGCTCGACAGCGTGGCGAGAAGGCCGCCGGTTGCGGGATCCCACAAGAGGAGCTTCCCTCCCGCGCCCGATGTGGCCAGAATGGCGCCGTCGGGAGACCAGGACACGCCACGCGTCCACGAGCGCCCCACCTGGAGGCTCCGCAATTCCGTCTGGGCCATGGGGTCCCAGAGGCGCACGAAGCCGTCCTGACCGGCGGCGGCGATCAGGCTGCCGTCGGGCGACCACGCGACGCCGTTGATGTCGTTTCGCGCTCGAGTTGCGGCCCGTAGGGTAGTGAGCGGGGCGCCGCTCCTCGGATCCCACACGCGAAGCGCGTAGTCGAGCCCGCCCGAGGCGAGCCGTGTCCCGTCGGGCGACCACGCCATCGCGACAATCTCGGTCGAAAGCCCACCTTCAACATGCCCGGGCCATTGGAGAATGACGTGGAGGTCAGCGGAGTCAAGGACGAGGATCGTCCCATTCCCTTCTCCCACGGCGATCCGGGTTCCGTCAGGCGACCACGCTGTGCAAAGCGTGCAGGGCGCGGGGAGCTCGAGCTCGGCGAGCTTGTCTCCCGTGGCCGCGTTCCACACGCAGACCATGCTGCCGCAGCGCACGGAGGCAATGCGCGTTCCGTCGGGGGACCACGACACGCCCCACCGGCTTACGTTGCCTTGCTCCAACGTGAGGAGTGCCGATGCCGTCTCTGGGTTCCAGACGCGGACGGTCCCGTCGGAACTGGCCGAAGCAAGCCGCGTTCCGTCGGGCGACCAGGCGACCGAGTAGACGGCGCCCTGGTGACCGGCAAGCTGAGCCAGCTCGGCGACCCGGCTCGCCTGCTCGGGGCGGATCGGAGGCGGCGCCTCGGCGGAGATGCAGGACATGCCCGATAGCAGAGTGACGAGGATCGCGGACCTGCACACGATACGGCGAGACTCTCGACCCATGCGCCTCCTTCGACTCCCTTTGGAGTCGCCATGCTTCTGTCGCGGCCCGAACCGCTCCGCGCGAAGAGGCTCTGCCCGTCCCGTCGCAGCGCGAGGTTCTACTCGGACGCTCTCTGTCGCGCAAGAAGGTCCTGCCTAGCGGCGATCCCCTCTCGCGCGCCGGCTGCTCGTTGCAGTTCACAATCCGGCAGGGGAGAATGCCCGATCGACCTCGCGGGAGGGGAACGAATCGGCGATGGCGCTCCGGATGAGGCACTACCACGACGAATTGGACTACTGGCGGATTCGCGGCTTCCTGCGGAAGCTCTTTCGAGTCGACGATCGACCGGGTGGAAACTGGCACGTCGCCTTGTTCGACTACTGGCGCTGGCACTGGCTGGAGAACGTCGTCGCGCGAACGCCCGACGAGCTCTGCCTCTGGGAGGAGAGTGACGGAACGTTGGCGGCGGTTCTGAATCAGGGCGACCCCGGGGTCTGCCACCTGCACGTCGATCCGGCCCACCGCAGCGAAGCCCTTGAGGACGAGATGATCGCCGTCGCCGAGCGCGAGTACACGGCTCTGAGTCAGACGGGCGGCCACGTAGTCTGCGTCTGGTCGATGGAGGACGACGAGCTTCGAAACCGTGTCCTCGCCCGTCGTGGCTACCTGACGTTCGAGAGCGAGCACTCGATCGAGCACCATGGTCGGCGATCGCTGGCCGACCCGATTCCTCCAGCGCCCCTGCCGGAAGGGTTTGCGATTCGCTCGATGGGCGACGTGGACGAGCATCCGCGGCGGAGCCTTTGCTCGTGGCGGTCTTTCCATCCTGACGAGCCGGAGGACGGGTGCGATCGGACGGGATCCTGGTACCGAAACCTCCAGCGAGCCCCGCTGTACCGCCGCGACCTCGATGTCGTCGCCGTTGCGCCGAACGGCGACCTTGCGTCGTTCGCCCTATGCTACCTCGACGACGGCTCGCGCACCGGCGTGTTTGTCCTCGACGGCACGGCGCACGAGCACCAGCGGCGCGGGCTCGGGAAGGCGGTCATGACCGAGGCGCTCCGACGACTCAGGGACCGCGGGGCGACGACCGCCTACGTGTCGTGGTACGAAGCGCCGGCGGGTGCGTTGTACGAGTCGGTGGGTTTCGTCGACGAACGCCGCGGTCGCGCCTGGCTGCGACGGCTCTAGCGGAGGCGTTGGGCCGCCTACCGCAGCCCGTGTACGGCCTTCTCGATCCGCTTCCTCAGTTTCTCGTAGGACAAGGGCGGGCCGTTGCGCACCTCGCGGCCGTCGATATAGATTGCATCGAGGATCCCCCACTCTCGCGCCGTCGCCATGTTCTTGGTGTCGACGACCCGGTAGACGACGGGGCTGCCGATTTCGGCGCACGCCCGCCGCGCCCGCTCGTGCCCGACGTTCCCGGCGCGGCACTGGCCGTGGAGAAAGCTTGTCACCGTGACCTGGCCCGGGATTCGCTCGGGGGTCTTTCTGGGGAGGACGAAGCGCGGCTCGGGCGCGCCGGGGGCGAAGGGCTTCCACATCAGCGCGGCCATTCCCGAGCGATCGACCTTTCGATACCCGCGCTTGCGGAACCACGATGCCTTCATCCAGAAGGGGAGGACGAGGCCCCACGCCGCCATGCCTGTTGCGCCGAGGGTCTTTGCGTCCGCCTCGGCGGCCTCGAGGAGCGCAGTCCCGGTCCCCTTTCCTTGGTGATTTCCGCGGTCGTCGCGGAAGGCGACGACCCAGACGCAGTAGACGAAGTAGGCCCCGGGAGCTCCATCAAGGAGCGTCTCGGTCGCCGGCACGTACTGGATCATCCCGACCGGGACCTCCTGGTCGGTGACGGCGAGCTTGGCGCGCAGGCCGCGCCCTTTCATGACGTGAATCCACTCGGCGCGCAGACTCCCCGCTTCCCTCGCCTCCGGCAGTCGGTCCTCCAGGCACGACGCGAAGATCGACTCGTACTCCGGTGAAAGGTCGACGATGCGCATGTTCTGCCCCTCCTTGGCCGTCCTGCGGTGTTCGGGATGACGTGCTCCCGCTCACCGGCAGTGTAGCGCGTTGGGTACGACGGACGCGAAAGCCGGCGCATCGCAACGGTGCCCGGAGGTTCTGACGGCGGCGCCTTCGAGGGACTTCGTACGCGAGTGCGCCGAACACGCGGTCGCCGTCGGAGAGGGCGACTTGGAGTTG